>ERZ842401.5818-NODE-5818-length-13454-cov-28.667363_pt1 | contig 13454 bp, 10 predicted proteins | sample MGYA00521270_ERZ842401 | MGnify/ENA primary metagenome ERZ842401 (study PRJEB31892, sample SAMEA3878208) | bioreactor metagenome | biome: Moose rumen | place: Sweden | collected 2011-10 | study: EMG produced TPA metagenomics assembly of the PRJEB12797 data set... | reverse complement strand
CGCCACTTGCCAGACCTTCGGCTGGGGAAGGAAGTCTGTTCGCAACTCACAGACTGCTTTAGCAACCATGAAAGAATCTGGAAACAAAGACCAGGTCATCCGGCTCCGGGTAAGCGGTGCGGAAAGGGATTTGTTCGAGGCGAAGGCGGCAAACTATGGCTCCATCAGCGCCATGATACGCGATGCCGTGGCCCACTACGATGACACGCTTATGAAGCGGCGTATCGAGTCGATGAACCTGCTTTATCCGCTCATATCGAAGCATGAGTCTGACCTGAACCGCATCGGCAACAACCTCAATCAGGTGGCGCATTACTGCAACTTACTGGCCGCTAACGGCGAGTACAACATGCAGATTATCACCTCTTCTGTTGAGCCGCTACTGCATCAGTTACTCTCCTTGAACAGCGATATTGCTGCCACGGAACATAAGATTTTTACACGTATCTTTAGCGAAAAACCAGTATGATAGCAACTATCTTAAAGTCAAGCAGTACCTTCTCTGCTGTCCGTTACAACGAGCGGAAGGTGGAGCATGGTGTGGCTGAACTGGTGGCCATACGCAACTTCGGTTATCTGGAGAATGCACCTGAAATGCGGGGGATCACGTCGCTTCGTAACTATCTCATGGACTACTCTGCCAGGAATGACCGCACAAGGAGGACTCAGTTCCATGCGGCTATCTCCTGTAAGGGTAACGAATATTCCAAGGACGAGCTGATAGGTATCGCATGGAAGTACTTAGAAAAAATGGGATACAACAACGAGGGGCAGCCCATTCTGATGTACTTTCACCATGATACGGACAACAACCACCTTCATATCGTGACCAGTCGTATCAGTCCAGACGGCAAAAAGATTCCGGACAGTATGGAGAACATCCGTTCTTTGAAGGCTATCGAGGATGTCATGAACATGGACATAAAGTACCAAAACTCGGAAATGATGGCACGGGCGAAATCGTATCACTTTGAATCGGTGTCACAGTTCATGGCCATCTTTGAGACTTCTGGCTACGAAGCATTTGTCCAGGATGGTGACGTCTGTATCAAGAGAGGCGGGCAGGTTCAGGACAGGATTGCCGTCAAGGATGTGGAGAAGCTATGTCGCAAGAACGGCGAAGCGGAGAAGAAGCGCATCCGCCAGCTTCGTGCCATCCTCCAGAAGTACCGTGACCAGAGTGCAAGCCGGGAGGAAATGGAGTCGCTTTTGAAGAAAAAGTTCGGCATCAGCATCAAGTTCTTAGGCAAGGAGTTTTCTCCATACGGCTATATGGTGGTTGACAACAGTACCAAGACGGTATTCAAGGGTGGTGACATTCTCGGCATCAAAGATCTGCTCCAGTTCCAGAGTCGTGAGGAGAAGCTACAAAAAGTGGACTTCTTCATCGAGGACAAGCTACGCGAGAATCCTTTGGCTACGACCTTTGACCTCAACCGTGACCTGCATCGTTTCTATGGATGCTACATCAAGCATGGATGTATCATCATGGGGAAGGAGAAAACGGAGCTGGCCGACTATCTTGTTCAGAAAATCAAGTACAACAACAAAGTGGCATGGGTTCAGGGCTTTTCTCCTGCCAATGAGCAGCAGGTTCGTTTGCTCTCCAAGATGTTCCATGTATCTGCTGACCATCTGCATGTATCAGAGGATAATGGTAGTAATGGCTATAAGTCCACCATCGCCACCATCAACTGGCAGTTGGGGATGATGGATGACAAAGGCAAGGGTAAGGGTGGCGAAAGTATCTATGACCGGCTCAGTGAAGAGGGAATCTGGACTTACCGCTTTGAAGATAAGTTGTTCTGCGTGAACCCGTCAAAGAGGGAGGTCGTTGACCTGGAGGCAAGCGGAATCGACACGAGTAAGTTCAAGTCATCGCGTTCTGCTGACATCGAGACTTCGGAACATAAGCATAACATGAACCAAGGCAGGACACGTCCAATCTCTAATGAAATCGGCAGCAGCGACCGCATCAACTACAATCCGGATGCTAACCGCAACAGTTATGGTGAGGTGGATGATGAGAGAGCGATGATACGTAGGTCTTAGTCTCTTTTTGAATTAGTGAGTATTTTTAGATTGAAACAGTAACATTATAAATCATACAGCAATGAAGAAGAACATTACTATTACATGGGCGAATGAGAAAGGTGGCGTAGGAAAGACCACTCTTTGTACGCTCTTCGCCAATTATTTGACAGAAAAGAATGTGGCTGATGTCTGTGTCCTGGACTGTGATCGTCAGCATTCCATCGTTGATAAGCGCAGGTTCGATAGTCAGAGCCTACAGACGGGGAAGCCTCCATACGAGGTGAAGCAGATTGAGATAGACCGCCTGCAGCAGTCGGCACAGCTCTTGAAGTCTGTGAAGTCGGCCAATGGCATCTACCTCTTCGACTCTCCCGGCAACATCTATCTGGAGGGTATGGTGCCTCTGCTGGGATTCAGCGATGTCATCGTCTGTCCGTATCAGTATGAGTTCAACTGTCTCAGCGCGACACAGAAGTTTCTCAATCTCGTCGGGCGTATCTGGATAACGTACCTCAAAGGTCGGCAGAAACCGAAACTGATATTCGTTCCGAATCTGGTTATCCGTACCCGTGGCACGGCAGCGGAGCTTCAGATTTGGAAGAAGACAGACGCGGCACTGGCACAGGCTGGTGGCATCGTCACGCCGGTGGTGGCTGACCGTGCAGACATTGCCCGTTACAACTCCTTTGGGAACACCAAGATTCAGGCTGAGTGCGTGGCACCTGCCTTCGATATGATTTACAACGAACTTCTAAAACTGGAATAGGTATGGCAAACAAGTTAATTCAGCAGCCGGACATCCTCAGTCTGGACACACTGGGCTCTTTCATGGATGCACAGAACGATCCGATAGCAACTGCCATTGACAAGGAAGAAAATGAGGTTACGAAAGTAGATGAAACTTCTTCTGAGGTGAATGACGAAGAGGTAATTCAGAGCGAAGTACATGATACTGGGCAGAAGGACGCGATTCCACAAAGGCCCAAAGTCGCGAAGAAACGGAGAGGCGAGCAAAGTGCGCAGCCAATCATCGAGGCTGGCTCTGGTGAGTGGGATATGATGGTCAGATACGCTGAGTTCTACAACGAGAATCCAGACGAGAACAGGATTACCGTTGTACTGAACCCGGACATCAAGCGGGTCTTGGACATCATCCGTATCAACTGCCGACAGTTCAACTTCGGCAACATCCTCAATGCAGTATGCCGTACCTTCATCGAGCGTAATAAGGAGCAGATCCAGCACATGCAGAAGGATAAGGGCGGTATTCTATGATAGGTACTTCATCGGGTGACAGGCCAGACACATTACATGCCCAGTCCATGTGAGGCACGATAACGTGTCCTGGCTGCACCCTGATGGAGATAGATACTCCACAAAAGGGATAAGGTTCAGTTCAGATTTATCAATTTTAATTTAGATATTTACGATTATGACAATGACAACGAACATGACAGTATTCAAAAGAATGGGAAACATGATTTCCCTGGTATTCAGCAACTACAACGAGGCAAAGGCTTTCCGCGAGGCTTTTGTGCGCTTGGCACTTTATTGTGTACTCTTCGCTATTGGGTACAGGTTCAATCTGGTTTTCGACAACGTGCCTGATGGACGTATCTTTGACGGCTATGCTATGGCGGCCTTGTTCTGCGGTCTGTCCGTACTCTCCGGCTTCATGAATAACATGATCTGCATTGGCGGTTGCCTGACGATGCTGCTCTTCATGGTTATCAAGCTGGCTATTTCTCTGGTCATCGGTGTCATTGCCTTGCCCATCTGCGTTTCATTGAATCTGTACCGACAGATTAAGCAGGGTGCAGCCATCGTAAAAGCCAGTGCTCAAAGTTGAATTTCAAGTCAAGCTACCACTTCCTGCAAACAAAAAATGCGTATTTACGCAAAAAAAGTAAATAGGAGTCTTGGTTCTATCAGAAGATTATTGTATCTTTGCAAACGAAAAATGCGTATTTACGCAAAAAAAGTAAATAGAAATGGAAATAAAAAGAAACCTGCATCTGAAAAAACTCATTGACAGCAAGCACAATGGGATGATAAAAGTAGTAACTGGTGTCCGTCGTTGTGGAAAGTCGTATCTGCTCCTTAATCTTTTCTGCCAATATTTAAAGGATGAAGGTGTAGCAGAAGACCATATCATCAAGGTGGATTTGGAAGATCGTCGTAACAAAGCACTTCGTAATCCGGATGCTCTACTTAACTATATAGACGGTCGTATGACCGACAATAAGATGTATTACATTCTGCTTGATGAAGTGCAGCATGTGGATGATTTCGAAGACGTACTGAACAGCTATTTGAAGATAGAAAATGCGGATGTCTACGTGACTGGAAGCAACTCCAAGTTCCTGTCTAAGGATGTAATTACGGAATTTAGAGGACGAGGAGATGAGATAAAAATAGCACCCTTGTCCTTCCGCGAATTTATGTCAGTGTTTCAAGGCAACCGAGAAAAGGCTTTGGAAGAATACATGCTCTATGGGGGACTCCCTAAAGTAGTTACCTTTTCCTCACCAGAGAAAAAGGTCGAATATCTGAAAGGGCTCTTCAAGAAGACCTATCTGACAGACATCAAGGAACGATATAAAATAAAGAATGATGATGACTTGGAAGAACTGATAGATATTGTTGCATCTTCCATTGGTGGGCTTACCAATCCCACAAAACTGGAGAACACTTTCCAGACGGTCAAGCACAGTAATATATCGCATACTACGATTAAATCATATCTGGATATTCTTCAAGATGTTTTTCTCGTTGAAAAGTCCGTTCGCTATGACATCAAGGGGCGCAAATACATTGATACCCCTGCAAAGTATTATTTCTCTGACTTGGGACTGCGTAATGCTAGGCTGAACTTCCGTCAATACGAGGAAACACATCTTATGGAGAATCTGATTTACAATGAACTTCGGCTACGCGGTATGAGTGTTGATGTCGGAGTTGTGATAAAGAACGAGAAGGATGCAAATGGGGTGAGTGTACGGAAACAGTTAGAGGTTGATTTTGTCTGCAATCAGGGAAGTCAGCGATATTATATACAATCAGCGTTGCGCCTGCCTAATGAAGAGAAACGTGAGCAGGAAGTCCGAAGTCTGAAGGATATAAACGACAGTTTCAAGAAGTTTGTCTTTACTGAAGATATGATAAGTCGGTATCTTGATGATGATGGCATTACCTATATGAATATTTACGAGTTCCTTCTGAATGAAGACAGTTTACGCGTTTAATAATAGACTTTGAGGATGAAAAAAGAAATAACGAAATGGTATAAGAAGAATGCAACTATTGTCAAGGCAACGGCTGCACTCGCCTTGATAGTATCATATACAGCATTCGTCAGAAGCATTCAAAAAGACCTTGACGAAGTTCAATATTCAAGGGAAATCAACAAAATTGAAAAGGACTATGCTAAGGAAATCGATGATTACAAGCAGAAAATTGATAAACTTCGCGAAGAGAACTTAGACCTCAGAATGAAGCGGTTTGAACTCATGGAAGAGTATTTTGACAAGAACAACAAACAAATAGTAGAAACGGAGGTAAGAAATGAAAGTAAATAAATATATTATTCTTGGAGCTATTGTACTGATTTTGGCTTTATTTGTCGAAATTGTAGTCAATGAATATGAAATAAGGGAATACAAGTCACAAATCGAGGATTTGAGACAAAACATAAGATATAGCACCGTTGCGGACTCTATATTGGGCGTTCAAAAAGACTCTCTCGGCAGATCGTACTACGTAATATACAAAGATGATTATGGCAAAGAGATGACGTATAGGGAGATGATGAAAACTATTGAAGACCAAGAACGGGTAATAGAAGTTCAGGATGTTGTAATCCAAACAGCCAAAGAATATTTTAAATTCAATTATGCCGTAAAGGATTCCGGAAATACCATTAGAACTCGCTTTTGGCGTAAGGATGGAAAGAAGATAGAATAATGCCCAAATCCATAAAAAGGCAGAGAACCATTATTGACTCACTGCCTTTTCATTTATTCAGCAGCTCCTAAAATCGTCTCGATCGATGGAATGACACGATGCTGTTCAGAATCACCAGAACATCAACATTCTCTGGCGCCAAGTAATCATCATATATCGCGCCCTGCGTATTTCTGCTGCATGACACGCTCTTATAGCCACGAAAACATATTTTATTTTCAGAACAAGCAATCTTTATCCTAAATTTCAAAATAAAATATAAATAATTAGGCATTTTATTTTGAGATCGGAATGTTTTTCGTATATTTGCACCCACAAAGCGACATATTAAAGATACGAGCTATGATACAGGAACTGAAAATAAAGAATTTCCTTTCCTTCAAGGAGGAAGCCGTCCTGAACTTCGAGGCTACAAAGGACACCACCTTTGAGGACTATCAGGTAGTAGAGGTTGCTCCAGGAACCCGCCTGCTTCGTTTCGCACTTATCTATGGTGCTAATGCAAGCGGTAAGTCAAACCTGCTCTATGCTCTTGACTACCTTCAGCGTTTCTGGTTTGCCAAGAAGAATGATATTGATGAGTCAACGGATTCAATACCGTTCTTACTTGACACAGATACTCCCGAGCAGCCCTCTGAATTTGAAATAAAATTCTTTGTCGGTGAACGCAGATATTGGTATATTCTATCTCTCAGCCAGAAAAATGTACTATCAGAAAAGCTGTACTATTATAAAAGTGTGCAGCCGACCATGCTCTTCTCACGCGAATTAGAGAACGGGCAGTCTGTTATTAAGTTCAATCCAACCGCTTTGAAGGTCAGCAATAATGTTTTGGAGCAAATCACCATCAAGTGTCTGCCCAATATGTCTTTCTTTGCAGCCCGCAATCAGGTGAATTGCACTTTGCCGTTTATCGATGATGCGCGTGACTGGATGAAGAACACCCTTCTGCCTGTTATCAGTCCACAGACCCAGATGTTCAGTTATGCCGGAACCATGCTGGCAAATGACAATAATCTCAAGAAATATCTTTTGGATTTCATTCATAAGGCCGATTTTAACATCACGGGGCTAAAGGCTGAAAGGGAAAACAGTCCTATCCCCCAAGCGATAAGAGATTCTGTCATAAAAGAAGGAAATTATTCAAAAGAAGTGGCAGAGACAATCATGTCGCAACTTACTTTAGAAACTATCAGGACAGACTTTGAGCACACCGTAAGGAATGCAAGAGGTGTTGAGAAGTATATTCTCCCTAATAGTTTGCAAAGTGACGGCACAAAGCGCACTTTTGGCATTGAGGCCGCAGTATATGAGTCTTTAAAGGGTGAAAAGTTTCTTCCTGTTGACGAGATAGATTCCTCACTACATCCAGACCTGGTAGAGTTCATCATCCAACAGTTCCTGCAGACTCACAACCGCAGCCAATTGTTGGTTACCTCCCATTATGACCCTCTGCTCAATACGGTTGATGACCTGATGCGCAAAGATTGTGTCTGGTTCACAGAGAAAGGCGAAGATGGCGGTTCGCGTCTCTATTCGCTCGTTGAGTTCAAGGGTCTGAACAAAATCAGTTCTTTCCAGAAGTCTTATCGTAATGGTGTATTTGGCGCACTGCCTAATATCATCGGATAATACAAAAGTACTATGGCAAGAAAGGAATCAACGACACAGGTAAGGGAAGCGATACCTACCATCATCGGTGCTGGAATCACTGAGAAATGGTACTTCACCCATCTGCAAGCCAAATATGGTGTCCGAATGAAACTACGTCCACGTTTCTTCGGCAAAGAGACAGTGTTTACTCTGGAAAAGAAGCTCACTGAAGTCTTGAAGGACGATGGCCGGGCTATCATCGTATTCGATGCTGATGTATCTACTTGGAACAAAGCGGAGAAAGAACGGCTGGAAGCCATGAGGTCAAAATACGCCAAGAACAACCGAGTATTGCTTTGTGACAGTATGCCGTCAATAGAATACTGGTTCTTGCTCCACTATGCCAATACGAACCGTCACTTCGGTACATCCAAGGCCGTCATCACCGAATTGGTCAAGCACATCAAGGAGTTCGACAAGACCGAAACATTCCTGAAGAATCAGAAATGGGTAGATGACATGTCTGATAATGGAAGAATAGAGGCTGCTGCACAACGGGCAATAGCTTTCGGAACAGACGGTGAATCCTATACCAATGTCTGGAAGGCTCTACAAGAACTGCATATCATTGAGTTGGAAGCAACACAGAAGAACCTCACGAACAGGATAGACAAGCTTGTTGAGCAAGACATGCTCTTCTTTATCTTAGGAACAGCCATCAGTGCTGACAGTCTTGTTGATGTTGAGTCATGCGAGGGAGCCTTGAAGATTGTAAGGGAGCTGAAAGAGGATTTCCCTACGTCCAAGCTCAAAGATGACAAAAAGCTCAAAGCCAGACTTGATGAAGCGGAGCAGATTATCCTGCGCGACTTGGAGGCGTTAAAAAAGGCGGTATAGCAAGTTTTGGCATATCAAGACAGCACTAAAAGGCAGAGAATCATCAACGACTCCCTGCCTTTTGTTTTGGACAAATACCACTACATTCGTCTCGAACGATGGAATGACACGATGCTGTTCAGAATCACCAATACATCTACATTCTTTGGTTCAAAGAAGCCATCATCAAGCGTCATCTCATCCAGAATATAGTCGAGAATGGCATTGTCGGTAACCGCATACTCTGGCAGCCATGTATCATAGGACATCATTTCAAGGTTGTCATCATCGAGGTCGAGGAACTTGACAGTCATGTCACAGAGCTCGGCATGGCCATCCTCATCCTTCGTCAGATAGACATTCATACGGATGTTCTCATAGATGAAACAACGGCCTGTGCAGTTGAACTGGAGCATGAATGTCGAACGGTCATTGGGATTGTTCCACCATCCCATCAGGTGTGACATAGTCAGGTCAGGAATATCCTTCCCCACTCTGAAATGCCCTGACTTCGCCACATTGGCAGCAGTAGCCATGTAACGCAGAGTCTGACGGGTATGGTTCTCCTCAACGACCAACACGTCTTCCTTACCCAGCCCCAAACGGGCCTTTCGTTGCTCACGAAGGCCATTCAGGTACACCTCATCCAGCCAGTCCTGGAATCGGATGGCATCCTCCATCTTACTGAATAACATCATCAGATAGAGTCCTTCCTCGTCAACGTAATACTCCTGGCACTGTTGGCCTTTGTCACCATCTACCGTGACCATGAAAAGATGGCCGGTAATATGTTCCGCCACTTTCTCCTTCAGATCCATAATGCGGCATAAGTCACTGAGATTGAGAAATCCCTCAGCTTCCTTCACGTTGGTTACTACACCTAACGGACCGAACTCCTTGCTGTGGAGCTGATTGAATTGGTTTACCGATGTTGTTTGCTTTGGCTGTTTCATTGTTTCTTTCTGTTTCATTTTTTCTTCTTTTACTTTTTGGGATTGATATTATGATGTTATACTTTTGTTCATTTTAACGATGATACGTCTTGCGAGGTGTTTCCTCTTTGCCTGTAGCCATCTTTACCTCCTGTGCCACCTTTCCCCGGTTATCACGGTTCACTGGCACCACGCCGATGTCAAAAGTACGGGTGATTTCCTCGGCGGCAATGTTGGGAACGTCCTCTTTTGTCTGGACTGCATCTGAGTGTGCCTTGGAAACTTCGGCAGTCGGTGACTCACTCGGCAATGCAGCATAGTCCACATCCTTGCCCTGCACAATAAGGTGGAGGGTCTGCATGGCATTGTTCACGTCACGCTCCAGGTGTTCCGTCAGCCGTGGATTGCTCTTCAGTTGCTCCTGCCAGTAGGGTATCATCTCCATGCTGTCACGCGAGAGTGAAGCGGGCAGCCCCTGACGTGCCATCACTATACCAGTGGCCAGTTCCTGCACCAGGCGCTCATACTTCTGTGCATCGGCAGGAAGCAAACCCTCCGGGGCTTTTCGGTTCAGGCGACATTCAGCACCTGTGTAGGCTATAGCGGCACGATAGAGGTCACTACTGCGTTCAATAGCCTTGTCCTTTTCCTTGCCCATCATGGCATTACGGCTATTGTTGAAGTACAGCCTGTCTTCCTTGGAATCATACTCAGTACTAACTAAAGGATTGACCTGTACTCGCTCATCGATCTTCTGGAGGGCTTTTAGCAGTTTGTCTGCCTGATTGTAGATGGCCTTCGCCTGTTGTTTGTCCTCCTTGGTGTCGGTGAGTTGGTCACAAATGGCAATACGGTATCCGGCCCTTACCAGCTTCGGCAGATAGACATCGAGGGCATGGTGAGGAAACTCGGCACAGTCATACTTCTCACCCTTCATCGTTACACGGAGGGAGCTTGCGATGCTCAGTGTCTGGGTCAGTTTCTGGGCATCCTCGCCAAAAGCCTGGTAGAAATCGCCGCCTCGCATCAGAATGAGGGCATCAGGGTGTTTCTTCTTCAGGTCCTGTACCTGTCTGAGGGCTTTTGCCTCAGAGTCATCCACCGATTCCTTGGGACATGCGCCCTTGACATCTATCTGTAAGGCCTTACCCAGTGCCTCATAAGGTCTCATACCACGCAACTGCTGTATAGCATCATCAGAGATGGCACCGCACTGGTTGAGCCATACACCCCGGTTTTGCTTGGCATAGTCCAAGGCTGCAACGAGAAGTGTGGCTTCGGGGGCTATCGCCTTCGGCTCGTCATTCTTCTTCCCTTTCTGTTTTCCTGTTTCCGTTTGCGCAGTACTCTCAACACGTGCCTCTTTTTCCGCATCGGCACGCTTTTCCGCTATCCGTTCCTGTTCCTCACGCCATTGCTTGGGCGAGGCGATACGGATAATGTCAACGGGAACACAGTCTGCGGCCATGCCAAAGGCTGGACTACTTGTAAAACTGGGGCTCTCGTCACGTGGCACAAGGAGATGCCCCGGATAGCCTTCCATGAAATCCTGCACCATCTTTGTCTCTTCCGCATCGAGGTTGCTGAAGTCTCCATTAACGACAGCGGGCAGTGCATAGTCCGGTACTTGCTTGGTGATGACATAGACGCTCATCTGCCGGTCATCGTTCTCAAGGATTTCGCTGAGTTCGTCTTTCACCTTCTGCTGTGCGTCTTTCGGCAAAGACTCCAGAGGAATCGCATTCCTGTTGTCATAGGCATCGAAACGGTCTGCATAAACATCGATGTCACCGCCATGAGTGACCATCGCATGGGAGATAACCATATCTTTCTTGTCCACACCACCGTCATAATCCTCTACGGTTACTGGCAATCTCAGTGTCAACGGCAGATAGTCCAGATGATAGGTAGTGGCCAGCTCGTAGAGCCTCTTGCCTGAATTTTGAGACTGTTCTCGCTCGTCATTCAGCGAGACGACATGCTCTGCAAACTGCTCCGCATCGTCACGCCTCATGAAGTCGGCCCACTCCTTGCCGCCAGTGACACGCATCCCACCGCCATACTCGCTGGCTATCTCTTCCTGTTCACCAAAGGTCACTTCCATGATGTCCGGCTGGAACTGGACATGATACTCGCCAAAGATGAAGGGTGCTTCGCCTATATCGATGCGATATGGTTTCATTTTATCTGCTTTGGTTGCTTCCGTTTCGGGGTTTGCATGAATCTCCTCGGCAGCCATCTTGACTTCCTGTGCCACACACTCCCTGACTTCTATCTCAGGATGATAACGCTTATAGTTGTCTGTATGTGCCAGCACCGCTGCACGTACCTCTACGCCTTCACCGAAGTCAGCCTTTGCTGCCTGACTCAGCGTATGTCCCGTGTCAAGGACGTTATCCAACAGTACGACGATGGTTCCCTTGGGCAGCTCGCCATTGAACTTGAAGTCTATCACGGGCAGATTATCCATGCCGTTCTCCTTCTTCAGGTCGTAGAGCGAGGGATGGGCAGAGCAAGTCAGGCCGTTATTACTCTCCACATCACAATATCCGCCCAAATCGTAGGCCACATCATCCATATAGCCTGGCAGTCCGTTGTGGTCGGGTACAGGTACCAGCACCACCCGTTCCTGCTCTGCTACAGGAATACTGTTGATAACATCCTCGAATGCTTTCACGGCCTTATCAATACTCTTCTGACCACCTGCTTCTTTGAGCTGATGTGCCAGTTGGCGTAGTTCTTCACCATGGTCTCCTGCTCCATACTGGCCTAATGAATAGACTGTTATCGGCTTGTCGACTGTTTCCTGCTTGGTTTCTACCATAGTCCCTATTTGTGTAAGGGTTCCTTTCCTGACTGCCTTGACGAAATCAGCGGGTGAGTATGTCAGGTCACCGCCTGGCTCACCGTTGCTCAACCGCACGACATCTGCCAACTCAAAGTAGTTCGCTGAGAAAACGGTTTGTTGGCCGTACCGGGTAGTTCCCTTGAACGACGCACCCTCTGCAAGGATGTCAAGCACTTCCTGTTTACGCTTTTCCCGTGCGGTCGGCTTTGTTCGGGTGCTTACTTCAGGACTGACTACTTCTTCCATCGTATCCTGCTTCCCTACCTCTACTGCACCCAGCATCTTCATTGCCGCAAAGATGCACTCGTTATCCTGATTGACCTTATCACCGCCGGTGTCCTGACTGGCCAGAGCCACGACAAACTCTTTGTCGTTCATTCGCTCCGTGTTCATCTCCACGACCTTGTGGATAAACTCCTCGGCCTTCTGACGCAAAGAAAACTCCGCAGACACTTCCGGGTCACTGACCATCACGTCACCGTCCCAATGGCCGCAGCGCACATAGCCGCGGTTCTTCCAACTGCCTGTATCTGCCAGTTCACGCATCTCCTTGATGGACACCAGCGGAAAAACATCACGGTCAAAGGTAACAATATGGGAACGCCCTTCCTTCGTAATCTTGTACGGCTCTTCCTTCGGCTTGGGCAGGTTCTGGGTGGTCGCATCCAGACTGGCCTGGATCTTTTTCTCCAGTACTTCCATCTCGTGCTTCAGGTCTTTCAAATCGTTTTCCTTGCCCCACGCCTTTCCGGCAATACGCTGGTACTCGGCAATATCCTGCTGCAATTTTTCATTGCGCTCCTGATACTGTCTGATATAGCCGGGAATCTTTTCAAGTGCCTGGACACCGTAGCGCACGGCTCCCAAGCGGTTGTCCTTGCTCATGGCCAGCTTGCCGCTGTTGTGCTCATACTGGTAGTGGCCCTGCAGATAGAACTTGTTACCCGCATAGACCTCTTTCCGCATCTTATCGTCCCACATATAGAGGGAGTCCACCATCAGCGAAAAGCCATAGACCTCACCCATCTTCCGGTCTTTGTTGCCAATGGTACGCCCTGCATCTTGCAAGGCTGCACCCATGCCCTCGACATTATAGATTCCGTCGGCTGTGAACGTCTTAATTCTGGGCATTGTCAGTCCTGGCAGTACGACACCGTCCTCACCATACTTGGCTGCCTTCTGGAACTTCTCATAGTCCTCGGTCATGT
>ERZ842401.5817-NODE-5817-length-13455-cov-25.201194_pt1 | contig 13455 bp, 5 predicted proteins | sample MGYA00521270_ERZ842401 | MGnify/ENA primary metagenome ERZ842401 (study PRJEB31892, sample SAMEA3878208) | bioreactor metagenome | biome: Moose rumen | place: Sweden | collected 2011-10 | study: EMG produced TPA metagenomics assembly of the PRJEB12797 data set... | reverse complement strand
AATACGTTCTCTCATCGTCGGTCTCTATTTTTGCCGATGGGGAGCCGTTTGCCTCCAGTTCCTCTTGAATGGTGGGAATACCAGTTGCCCTGCCTTCTGTGAGGTCCAGCTCTTTCAAGAACTCGCCCAGTCTGCGGTTACGATAGCGTCGTGAACGTAGCGACATACCCTTTTGTATCGCCTCCATCGGGATGGTATGGTTTGGCCCGGAGAAACTGAGAATGGATATGCGGTCAGGCTCTACGGTTATCTCAACAGGTTCTCGAATTGTCCAATCGCGATGGTACAGGCTGTTGACAACAGCTTCTTCCAGAGCCTGATACGGATAGTTGAAGAACTTGTCTGACCTCTCACGGTCTTTGGGCTTCAGTATCTGTTTTCTGATGACATTGGTATTCAGATAGCCCAACGTCTTCTCAATCATTGTCGGCACACTGCCTCTGATTGGCTCTACTTCTATCAAGTTATTGGGATTCTTTACTCTTCCTTCAGGAAAAAGAACAATTTCAATCTGCGCCTGCTTGAAGAAACGGTCAGGCCGTTCAGAGAACATCATCGCTGCCACGTTCTTGATGCGCCATCCTTCCGGCACAGCCTCCAACAAGTCCATTTGCTCCAGAACCATTTCCAAGTTGTCTGTCAGCGAAATGTCGGCAAGGCTGCTCTTCACCTTCACCAGATAGTCATGCAGCAGCAATGGCGAGATGTCTGTCAGTTTTATGTCGTCGTTGCCACGGTCATCGAAAGGCATACGGTTGGCGAGGTTTATCAACTCCCTCTCGTATTCGTCTTTCGGCACGATACTGCTGCTGTTGTAGCGGATATAGTAGTTATACGTCTTCTGCCTGGCCGTTATCTGGTCAGGCACCTTGTATGGCCTGCGCTCGCCTGACGACACCTTGATGACGAGAATCGTCTTTCCGTCTGCCTCCTCGATGTACAGTCGGGGCTGATAGTATGGGCGTATCAGGTTGTTGAAACCCACCATATCCTTCTCTATCGGCTCCACCTGTTTGGGGTCAATGCCGATGACAGGTCTTATGGCACGTCCATTCACTTCTTTCACTCCAATTACTATATATCCGCCACCTGTCTCGTCGAAGTCATTGGCAAATGCACAGATGGTGCGATAAATGGCATCAGGGTTATATTCTATGACGTTACTCCATCTCGGCATACCAATCAAGCTTGCTCTGCGCTCGACTTCCGTAACGTTCCGTCCTGTCTTGTATTCTATTCGGTCACCTTCCACAGCACGTCCGCTGAGCGGTTCTTCTATGTTGATTGGCAGTCTCATATCTCGTATTCCTTTATTTCAATAACGTCATTTGTTTGTCGCAAAAACCATCTATCTCTCATTCCATTCATCACTTCAACTCCTTGAAATACCCGAACTCTCCATCAACAAGTGCCCTGCGGTCGAGGCCTAAATTGCGCTTTTCACAAGAAGTCTCTGACACAAGACAGCATGAGAAGCAAGCAGCCAGGTTCAACTGGTCTTCATTTTCCCAGCACAATGGGTCAGAAGAACATTCTTTGGCATTGTTGATAGCATTCTTTATTATTCTTTCGATTAGTCTAGGCTGTCCCTGCCAAACAAGACCTCCCATACTTCCTTCTGCCCCATCTGCTGTATAAATTAAAACGCCACACATCCTGTCAGAGTAATACAATCTCTCCTGAAGGCTTGCCGTTGGGTAACCACAAGAAAACTCCAATTCTTTCATAATTATATGAGAAAACGTATGCAGCAGATAGAATTTCGGAGCACCATATTGTTCCATTTCGCCCTTCAGAGCCTTGCCAATTTCACCCTCTGGCTGATCATAACGAATCTTGAGCAGTTCAGAATGCATCTCTGCCCATTGATTAACAGCATTTATGTTAAATTCAAAAAACAAGCCTTCTCCCAAACTTTGATTGGCTGGCAAAGAATAAACCTTCTCCACAGGTTCATTATATATCCTTTGTCCCTCATTTCGGACTACCGTACCATCAATTCTCAAAGGGACAGGCATTGAGACCCTACTGAAACCGAGTTGCGTCAATGTCATTGCCAACGTGTCCACTTGCTGTATTTTCTTGAAATACGGCTTAAGATCAGCAGGCAAATCAATATCCTTGAATTCAAGATTTGGAGTCTGTGGCAGAGACTCCGAATAATTAGAAAACACCCTATATTCTTCAAAACGATATTGTTCGTGAGAATCTTTAGGCATCTCCTTAACCGCAAGAAAGCGGTTCATTACTACCCTTGCCTGATCTTGGGTTATCTCGATATCACTATCTTCTGCTTTATCAACAATATCCATTTGCTCCATATAAGCCTCTTTTGTAAGACCTGGATGACGTTCCAATGCCTTAGGATACCATCTGGCATTAAGCAAGTCTAACACTTTCTGTAGTTGCGGAGCTAATATTGCATCGGGCAGGTACTTCGGTGGAATATAGAGGCTACTGAATGAATCAGCATAGTATACACTGTTACTGGTCACAAGAGCCATCTGCATAATGCTTCTGCCACCATTGACATCTTTGCAAGGATCATCGGACTTCGTTCCAAATCCATTCCATGGTGTATCTCCCTTGCAGAAAGGATGAACATTCATGATACCTTCCAGTCCATAGGTCTTTCCGCATTTTTTGCATTTCAATGTTCCCCAACTTTCAGAGTTATTACGGTTTTCTATCCACTGAAGTTCATGGCGACCTCCTTTTTCACAGTCCTGACAAGGATAATCGAACAATTCAAATCCTGCTGGATTCCTTAAGGCCTCCTTTTTTCCGTCGATTCCTGCGCAAAACAACTCATACCATGGAATATCTGATATATGACCATTTTTGCAAATCAGTAGAATTGGTATTTGCACAAGTGTGTCATAAACATCCCTCAATTGATTGTTATCTTTGAAGGACCGATGAGTGTTATTGTAAGGGTCTCTTGGAGGTGCAAAATATTGTAGTTTTGTGTCTCCAGTTTTCTGCTTCCATAGGCTCTCCCATTCCTCAAGTGGTTTAAAGAACTTTTCCTTCCTACTATAGAACCACCTGGGGAAATGAATGGCAGGAATAATGAAGTGATCTGATTTTAGTTCATGGCCAGTATTTTCTTTACAGCGTATATACAATGGATGTTTCTTCTCCTTAGGATAATTCCAATTATCAAGTGATAAGTGAGGAACATCTATTAGGTACTTCAATTTTGGAATTCCTTGATTATCTTTTAGGAACTCGACAAATCTCGGATCATTTATAATATCCACACCTGCTGATTTTGAAATCGATTCAGGGTCGCTATCGCCAAAGTTTTCTATTTGCCTATTCACATCCCTAACAAATCCCCAGAAAGAGACTGATTTTGGCATAATAAAAAAACCCGCTTTTGTAGTGATGATAGAACCAACACCCGCATTAGCGGAAAGTACTTTATACTTTCCAATACCTTGATTGTATTGTAAATCCTTATGTATCTCCATATCAATTATCTTTTATATTTAGCACTGCCTCTGATTCAACAGTTCGTAGTGACATTGGAACTGCCCACATGTTTTCTGCCTCATCATCCAAATATGCATCTAATGCCAAGAACAAATCCTTCCACTTTACTCTTTGACGCCCATTGGCGTTGAGAAAGTCGGAACCAGAATAGCGGAGCGAATATTCTCCTGTCTGTTGGTTATCAACCATTTCTTGCCATTTATTTAATGCCTCATTAATAGACATTTCGATGAACGCTTCAAGTTCTTCCGTTAGCAGTTCTTTTAGTTCACTCGGAAGCCTTTGAGTCCTTCCCAAACGCTCTCTGAAATACACATACATTTCATTTTTGATTGTATTTTGCATCTGAGTTGTAAGAGCTGAAGCATTTTCAGGATTTGCCAAAGTGTTATAATGATGGCGAATCATTGCTGCATTATATAATGGCAAGTACTTACAAACAGATTTCTTGGAGAAAGGCGTTATAGAGATAGGCTCAACATAATAGTACAACTTCTCATGGAATTCCCTAAATCGCTCGAAATGCGACAAATCCCTTGCTCTAAAAGGGTTGTGTAAAGTTACTACAAGTCCTAATTTGTTTCTTGCCACACGACTGCTTGCCTGAATATACTCAGCAATATTACGGGGCATAGAATTCATAATAATGGTATTGAACCTGTCCACATCCAAGCCCACGGAAATCATGTTAGTGGCAAGAATCAGATCCGGAGGAGTTGTCCCATGAAGCCATTCGCTGCCATCCTCATTCTTATGTGGAAGTCTGTATTCTGCCCTCCAGTGCTTCCCCACTTTCTCCAATTCATTAACGACTTCTGCACCGGAGAGTCTTCCCGTAAGTTCTGATTTACTAAATGACGAGTCATAACCATATAAACACTCCAATTTATCACTATATCGCAACACACGCTTAAATAGTCGTCGTGTGTATTTTGTGAATTCAGTATAGAACTGGGCATCGGTTTTTCCTACCTCTTTCAGGCTATTAAAATAATCAATGATGGTATGATAGAAATCCATCGCTTCCTGAACTTTTATATCAGAAAGAGATTCTGCATGCTCCTTTTCAAACAAAGCACGATGAATAAACATAGTCGCAATCAAGCGCATCTGAGTGGTCATGTGCGTCCTACCCGTGGGGAAGATACCGATGTACTTTCTTTTGGAGACGAATCTTACTTCTCCATTTACTTTTTTTCTTTGATAGAAAGCGAAGAACGAATCGTCATAATCCGTACCCGGTTTGGGGAAGATGCTAACATCTCTGTCATAAAGAGCCCGTATTTGCAATTCTGTGTTACGTGTGGTTGCTGTAGATGATATTATCTTTGGACGTATGATCAATCCTGAATCATACTTATATGAACAAAACTGGTCTATTGCACATTCAAACAAGCTAACAGCGGAGCCAAGAGGGCCAAGCAGCAAATGCAACTCGTCTTGGATAATTAATGATGGTGGCAAATAATTAAGTCCACCTTTCCCAAATAATCTTCTCGAGTCTTGTTTTACTTTAGATGTAGAAACCTTGTGCCCGAGTGCAGCAAATTTATCCACAGTACCAAAAAGCAAAGTGGGGGGATCCTGGTATATGTATTCGTCACACAATTTCACTGGCAATTCATCAGAAAAAGTACAGTCAATATTGTCGCATCTGAATACAATCTTTGGGTCTGAAACAGATCCTTTGTTTTGATATTTTAGGAGTCTGCCGCAACAAGGACATTTATCCAAAGGAATCTTTGATTCCCTACGCCTTCCAGAATCATCTCTAGTGTTCCACTTTTGGCATTCATCAGAGAGAGATTTTGCATTATTTGGCAGAGAGTCTTCACCGACAAAAAGTCCAATTGTTATTGGCTCAGTTCCTAAATTGTATAAATCCCATCGACGCAGTTGCTCTAATGCCAATATCAAACGCATAGCACGTTGAAATTGCTGAGTAGCAAGAAGTCGAAGTGTGTATCTCATTATCGCAGTCGTTCCGCCACCATTTTGGGGATGTTGTCTGCGACGACAAATGATAGAGAACGCAATAATACCCAAATACGCTTCGGTCTTACCGCCACCAGTAGGAAACCATACCAAATCGACTAATTCATTCCTGTATTTCCAGCCAGGGTCATCCTTACGCTGAATGATTCCATCAAGATTAAGTAAAATGAAAGCCAACTGAAATGGTCGCCATGCAGCAGATGTATTTCCAAACAATTTATCATCCGCTTGTTCTTTGTAGAAATCAAAATCGGTGTTTTGGTCGGTCGACCTTTTACTATGCCATAATTGAATAAACATGGCAGAATTCATCAAACGAAAACACATCATATTGTCAGCGTTCCCTTCAAGAATTTGTCTAACGTTTTCAGCCATTCTATTACAGTCCGTCTGACATTCGTCAAGGTTTTTGTCACCAATCTGTTGGTCTCCTTGCTCTCCTTTCAACACATCTCTTTGCTTTTCGATCCATGTTTGGTATTTGTTTACAAATCCATGTAAACAGGAAATGATTTCCTCGTCTGTGGCATCCGAAAAAAGAGATAACCACTTAAACTCCAGAGCGCGCTGATCTTCTAACATAGGTCGCGGTACTTGTATGCCGTTTTCTTCCACATATGAAAACTTATCACGAGGGATAGGCTCTACATCTGGTGTTTCATATGAAGGAATAAATTCTGAACGAACCCATTTTTCATTGTCGGTTATCTTCCAATCAACGGAGCATAAATGTCCAACAGCATAATCTTTAATTGATCGATACAAATAATTCAAATGCTCCACATCATCTTGTTTACTTTCATTATTTCTTTCTTGGTAAGCAGTCAAGAGGTCACTCTCTATCTTGATTTGAGTTCCAAAGAAGCATCGTTCATTAACCTTCTCTGTTACAATAGAGAAATAACGTTCAGAATTTTCTTCAAATGGTGTTGAACTGTTTTCAAGTTGTACCTTTAAATATATCTTGTTTTTTGAGCCATAGGACAATCTTGTAATCTGAAGCCAAACAGATAATCTACGAAAAAAGTCCAACTTTTCATCACCCTCTTCAAAAACGATGTTTAGATTATTTTTGTATTCGCTTTCGCGAGGTGAAAAGATAACTTTATTCCCCTGCTTATTTAAATTAATCCCTTTTAAATCTATTTTTTTGCAGAATGAGTGAGATTGCCAAAAACCAAAGGATTTAGTATTGCAAATATTCATTGCATCTTCCAGATAAGATAAATAGGTTTCAAACCTTTCAACGTCTTTTATCCTTTTTTCTATTGTCGTTCGTTCATCATTAGATATATATATATCTTTAAAGAATTTCAATTTTCGCCAGAGACGTTCTTTATATGATTTGAGATATCTATATTTATCACCGATTTGCTCATATTCGCTGTCAACTGTACCATCTACGTTGACGGCAACACTTTTACAAGACTCCTTGTTAATAGTAAGAATCGTATCTTTAACTATACTTATGTCTTTCGTAACGTCTTTAGCAAGATGAATACCGCCTTCTATTATTGAAAAGAAAGGTTCAAGTAGGTTTTTATACTTTTCAAAAAACAACTTAAAACCACTTTCATCTTCGATTGTTATAACAATGTTGCAGCATTCTTCTTTTGATATTTTCTTGTAATAACGTCCAGAGATTGTAATGGTTAAATCCGAAGGAAGAAGAGGTTCGCCATTTTTTTCTATGCAACATGAAATACCGATAGTCGTAGGAAATCTTTGGCTAAGTGAATACATGTCTTCTTCGTCTGCCCCTAATCGGTCAACCCTTTCATCAAGATCTTCACTGCTATTGTCGTTTTGGGACTCTTGATATAAAGAATCACTCTCCAGATCAGAGTCAATATCTTTATCGTTAGTTCCTGAATTATTGGAAGATGTATCTTCACCCTGCTTTCTTTGAGGAAACAATATGGCTGTGCTATATAATGAACCTGGCGTGGTATTGATGATCTCTTCTCCGACCTCGCTGCGCTCATTATTGAGACAATAGAAATGCTCGTTACAGGCACCCGGCCCTTCCATTTGTTGCCTTATGAACTTTTCAAGGGAGTCACGCTTTGTCTGAATCATATTGTATGCTTTTTACTGTTTTCAATTTAATGTCCAACAACTGTATCAGAGTATTGATTTCAGATGCAGTATTAATTTCTAGTAGAGTAAGGATTTCTGAATGTTCCTCATATATTTTTTCAAAATAATCATCGCTCACAGAAGACACTACAAGTATTGATTGTAACAAGGACTCTATCTGACTATTCAACATTTTCGTGTTATTATTCTTGAGCAGTTTTTTTGTTAAAATTACCCGATGATACGGTGAACCTATTTTGAAACCAAGAAACGACAACAAACTATTCTGACTTTTCCGACTTCGAGGCAAAATCATGGGATAGTCAAAATCAAACCATTTCTCGAAAGCACGTAATGAGATATCCTTATTATTAGGGAAAACAGATTCGTATGTTGACTCAACCCCAAACTCGTCAACCTTTCTTTTGAGTAGATATTTCCACAGTTCAATATTTGAGTTAATCTGGTCTTCCGTAAGAGCAAATGAAGGGTCACGACGAATATAACTTTCTGATTTGAGATTATTGTCTGTTTTTTTGATTAGATTGTCCTTAATCTGGCTCACGAGTTCATCAAGCAGTTGAAGTTCCATACCTTCTTCAAAAGGTAATTCTTTAAGACTGGAAATATAATAGTGGCCACCATAGACATACAATACGCGGTCTGCAGAGAATCTTTTTGCTTTACCACCATCAAATATTATAGTACAGCGTTCTGCCATATATTCACGCGCATCTGATTCTGCTTCATCTATGTCACTCAGAATATCAGGCATTATCGGTCTTTGAAGGATTCTCTTGCTCCAACCTAATTTTTCTTTCCTAAACAACGAAAAAAGAAGTCCATTAAAATCTTTATCGTAAAAGTGCTTATTCCACTCGTAATACCTATTGTGGGTCAACCGATTAATTATGGTTAGTCCCCGTTGCCCTTTTTTCAATGGCAGCGGATCAAAAGAATTCGGAAATGTTTTGTATCTATCGTCTGTATACCTGAATGAAAACATTACAATGAAGTCTTCATCTAATCCATCACGTAGTTGATTGAAATCTTTGAAAACGATACGTCTTGAATCAGATGAAAAACAATTTCGTATTGATTTTTTGTAGACCTTATCTATTTCTGGGGGGAGAACAAATGCTACCGAATGGTAATCCTCAATCTGTTCTAAGATCCGGAATGCTATGTCATTGCTCCACAATTGCATATAATAGTTTAGGAAAGGACTCAATACTTCTATCTGAGAGAATCCTGTTGCGGACTCACATTCTTTGATAAAATATTTTTGTGCCTCTGGAACAACGGCCAATGATAAGGCATTTTTGATTCTATAGTTATGTGGTAGTTCATCAAGATAAGAATCGATTTCTGCCGTAAAAATATCACGCTCAAGAGAATCGATAATATACTTAGAACCCAAGCTTTCTCGTTGAAACAGCAAGTCAAGTTCATCTGGAGAAAAAGTAATAAAACCATCAAAATCGTCATATCGCTTCATTTCTCGATTTAACAGATTGGCAACCAGTGACGACTTTATGTTCTCTTTTGCATAATACAACCTAAAAGGTCGTTCGGTGATATAGAAGACAAAGCAATTCTTTATCCCAACTCCATATTGGTTCAATCGATTCAATTGATCTAAATTGTAGGAAAAGGTTATTTTCCCTCGATTTTGGGAGTGAAATACAAAGAGGTTTTCAACATTTGGAATATTATCCCTGTTTTTTCTAAGCACATCCTCAATATCATGGGCTGACAAATTGTTTGTCACTATTGTCTTGTCATCATGATTTATTAATTCGGTTGTATATAACTGCTCTAGCCAAGGATTTTTATCCTGTTTTCTTGTAATGACATCTTTTTCTTGGATAACAAATAACGATTTGCTATTATTATTGTTTGTTTGATACTCTTCACCGAACAATTTTAAGAATTTTGCATAATACTTTCTCTCCTCTGCTATCTGCTTATACTGTTTGCTTTTTGCAGAAAGTCCCATTGGAAGAGACATCGCTCCTGCGGTTTTCTTTTTAGCTAAATTGATGAAATGTTGAACATTGGAAAAAGCTATTTTGTGAATTAAAAATCTAACAAGCAGTTCTCGTGCCCATTCTGGACATGTAGGTACATATATTATCTGGAAATTAATACCTATTTCCTGTTTCCTTTCGAGGAAATGGTCAACAATGTTGTTCATGGCACATAGGAATCTGCGTCCATCTTCAACTTTTGAATGTTGCATCATATCACAGACAGCGGAGAAGAATCCTGTCTCGTGAGTGATTAGATTTTTATATTTTTCCTGTTCTCTCATAATTTATTGTAAGACTAATAATTGAAGATCCATAATGGCACGAGTCATACCAACATACAACTCAAGTGTGTTTATTTCGGTTCTACCATTAATGACTAGTATTACATGTTTGCATTCTAGCCCTTTGTAGGCCAACATTGATGTAAAAGGAATCTCCGATGTGTCTTGACATATGTTTTTGGGGGATAATTCTTTTATTCCCTCCATCGTGGCAATTCTGTCATATAACTTTTCGTTACCTGTGGACTGTTCTTTCTTTGTGCTAGAATCAGCAAGGATAACATACTCATTCCACTTTTGAGATCCTTCTCTTATTCCTTTTTTTATTTGATTAAGATGTTTTATCAACTGTTTGGCACCCTCGAAAAAGAACACTTGAGTTGATGCGTAGTTTTCCTTGATAATTCTTTGAAATAGTTCTTTGGCTGAGGCTCCGTTTGGCAACATTTGGGCGAACGATATTATTTCCTTGTTTGTCGGAACTCGCTTGTTTGTGTCTAAAACAAACCGTGCACCATTAAGAGCCAATGAATCTGCAATTTCATCAATCAGGCGAGATTCTCTTTTGTAGCCTTGCTCTGTATCAAAGAATACAAGATAACGACCTGTTGAAACACCATCTTTTGTTACAGATGTAAGAGCGTCAAGAAGAGGTATTGCTCCCTTGTCAAGAACATCTTGTGCTTCATCTATTACAATGTAATCATAAGGAACAAAACCATCCATTTCTCTTGCTGAGGAAAATAACAACTCCAATTCATCATTAGCAACACCACTATTTATATCATCCAGAGTTAATTTTGCGGACATTACTTGAGATTGGAGAGAGAAAACAAACGAAGCAAATTGTTCAACATTGCAATTTGGAAGCCCTGCTTGCCACAATTCATTTTTGATTTTGGCCTCAAGCAAATTATTCCAACACAGATATAATCCCCGAAGAGTATGATATCTCTCTATATAGGCACGGGCAATGGTTGTTTTTCCTGTACCAGGTCCTCCTTCAATAAAGAGTCGTTCATTTTTTTGTAGACTATGAAATATGCTCAAATTATCAATGTTCAACCGCTGTAATATTGTTTCCATTCCTCTTTCAGAATAGACATTCCTACTACGGTCGGCAAAATTATATAGTAAAGATTGTATTGCTATCTCTACATCTTGCGCTTGGAGATTTGGACGACGCCATCCATTCTTATTCTTATCTGTTTCCAATACATCAACACAGAAATCAGCAAAAGATTTTGAAATCTCATCATGTTGTTTTTTTGACCACAACTTGTACCCTAAATCTGTATTCGGATTTGCACTTGTATGGTCCATTCGTGTGTGAGGGAAAGCACATACTGTGTCAACAAACAACTGTGAAGCACAAATGACTTTGTTGTTTATTAAAGCGTACATATAATCTCTCACCTGATCAAATGGAGCTCGTTCCATATATGTCCGTTCATGAGAAGCTTCATAATAATACAACCCTTGTTCAATTCCAATTTTTCCACCTTTAACCTCTACTATAACAACACCTTTTTCAGATACCAAAAGAAAATCTATCTGTATTTCATTCTGTTTTTTTACAGAAACAGGTAATCTTAAATTATGCCAGAAATGCCAAGTGTCCTCACTTTTAGAACAATCTGAATATATACGCTGGAACATTTCTATTTCACCATAGAGGGGACTTCCGTCATTTTGGGTAATGATGGACTCTAAGTTGCTTTGGGTATTATAGCTTACATGTGAAATTATTGGCATATTACTCTATTAATTGTTATTCCCAAAGCTTTGGGTTTATTAAGTTTGACATTTTATAGTTAAACATCTCCAGCAATTCTTCTTTGTGCTGCGAAAATTTCTCCAGAGTTTTCATGACTGAGCATAGAGGCAAGCACATCTTTACCTGTCCTTCTCCTTCGCCATAGTATCCATTGTCCAAGTCCTGTTGAAACTCCTCAAAAGTTTTCAGATGAGGCCTGTCCGTTATATGCAATGTATGTTCTTCCCAGTAGGACTGGTTCCTGTATGCAAATTCCCAGAACGACATTTTTTTATAAAACTGTTGTTGGTTACACCATCGGGCAATCTGAATGTACAGATTTGATATTTCATATTTGTGATAATCCTCATGCCGCATGACATATCCCACGCAACCATAAGACATGAGAATCCTGATGCGCTGAAACAGTTCCCAGATGTCGTTGTAGAAACGTTCATGGCTATGCTCTGTCAATCTGAAGCCACAGAAAAGATAGAACTTGGTTCCTTTCTTGGGATTGTAGTGTTTCCATATCTTCAGTGCCTTTTCAATGGTCTCTCTGTCTCGCCAGTTATCGAATGCGAAGATAAAATCCCCATGATAGCGGGCATGGGATAGCATTTCAGCCATCTCTTCGCCATAAGGACTCTCTGCCAGCATACGCTCATCAAGACCTTGCCGGAACTGGAAGGGTTGCTTGGTGTCTATCAACTGCTGTAACAACGGACGCCAGATAGTTGGCGAGGATGCCAGGAAGTTGTCATCCCAAAGGTAAATGTAGGGGCGTAAACGATGGTCTCGTTCATCACGTTCGTCATCCAAGAACCATTCAAGTTTAGAATAGGGAAGGATGGTGTTTTCTTTCTTGTTGATGCAAAAGGCACAATGACGTTTGCACCCACGTGTAAGGAATCCGATGCTGTATTTCTGGTAGTCCTTGTACTTATCGCGCTTAAAGCCCTTTGCAACTTGTTGGTCAACGTATGCATCATAGAGGTGGTAATAGGGCATTTGGCGAGCCATGTCAATCCCTTTCTGCTTTGGTCCGCCACGATGATTGTCCAGCGAGTTCAGATACTCATCTCGTTCAAGCCGATTCATATCCTCCTCCCGAAGTCTTGAGAATTCTCTTACACTCGTGACAGTTGCATAGAACCCTGTTCCGCCCACCTCAAACTTTGCCTCATCGGGCGTTCCTATTGCTTTGGCGTAAAAATCAGGATTTTTGGTGAAAGTAAAAACCTTTGAGAGGTATATCCTGTCATATCGACGTATGTCCGCTTGTGGGTCGAGAATGAGTTCGAACATGACACCATTGTCAGCGAGAAAACCAGCAATTTTTAGCAACGCGAGATTCGGATGACGCGAACCATTGTCAAGAAGGTCTGCGTCAACCATTCCTATGCATCGATACATTGGTGGCACTCTCAATGCTTTCATTGTTTTTACTTTTATCAAGCCGCTTTTAATGTTTCCTTGTTTAAGCACACGAGATTGTCATCGTCCAGAAGCACGAGCACATCTGTCTCAGGACGTGACCAGTTCACCAACTCCTCGAAACCCATGTTTAATGCTTCTTTGGGCTGAACCTCGCGCCAACCATCCTTGGCAGCCACTTCACTTAGTCTCTTGGCGGTATCTTCTTCCACCAAGTCCATCAGGCACATCCACTCCTGAAACATCCCACCAGCAGGAATTGTCATATTTGTCATATTAAACATCTTTTTTTTGTTGTACTTCTTTATTTCGCACGCTCCGAAGAGCGTTTTTGTTTCTTGCTCTCTTCTATCTCTCTTCTTGCCTGCTTCTTTCA
>ERZ842401.5816-NODE-5816-length-13456-cov-7.250205_pt1 | contig 13456 bp, 9 predicted proteins | sample MGYA00521270_ERZ842401 | MGnify/ENA primary metagenome ERZ842401 (study PRJEB31892, sample SAMEA3878208) | bioreactor metagenome | biome: Moose rumen | place: Sweden | collected 2011-10 | study: EMG produced TPA metagenomics assembly of the PRJEB12797 data set... | reverse complement strand
TACAGGGTTCCTTTTTCTATTGCAAACAATTGACCGAGAAATATTTTACACTAAGCAGGATAAAAATAAATCAGGACAATTGTCCTTGCTTATTTGTGATTATTTCATCTATAATTAAATCGAAACTATCGTGTTTATTATCAATATCAAAAAAATAATTAGGGGTAATATTATGTTTGGAAAACGTTCTTGCAAGACTTTAGCCTTAGCTGTATTAACAGCTGCCATCACGTCCGGTACAGCCTTTGCCGGCAATCTGACAGTATTTTCGACCTCCGATATTCACGGCAGCATTATCGGCTGGAATTACTTCACGGCCCAACCCGCCGATGTCGGACTGGCAAAAATCAGTACCATCATTAAGGAAGCCCGCAGTCAAAAGGGTGTCAATGACGATATACTCGTTGTCGATGGCGGCGATATTCTTCAGGGAACACCGCTGGACACCTACATGGTTCAGCATCCGAATGAATGGAAAACGCATCCCATGTTTGATGCCTTCAATACGATTGGCTATGATGCCATTGAACTGGGAAACCACGAATTTAACTTTGGCCTGAATTTCCTCCAAAAAGCCATCGGCAAAAACAAAAATGTCCTTGCTGCCAATGTAATTGACGATAAAACCGGCAAAACCTGGAAGGGTGTACAGCCATATCTTTTAAAGACCGTCAATATCGATGGCGAAAAAGTAAAGGTCGGCATCATCGGAACCGATACGCCAGCCATTCCCATGTTTGAAGACCCGTCACACTATGCAGGGGTACACTTTGTCGATCAGGTGCCGGTTTTCCGCCAGTGTGTCAAAGAACTGCAGGCAAAGGGCGCGGACATTATCATTGGCATTACCCACTCCGGCGTGCCCCGCGATGACCGCAGCGGCGAAGAAAATCAGGTTGTTGATATCGCCAAGGCTTGTCCGGAACTTTCTCTGCTCATTTGTGCCCATAACCACGTGGTCATTGACAACACCTCCGACTTAACCGGTCCGGATGGCACCATTTACCAAAAATCCGTCATTAACGGCGTTCCCGTAATCGAAAGCGGCAAGGACGGCAAATTCCTGGGCAAGAGCGTCCTCTCCATCAATAAGCAAAACGGCAAATGGAAAGTAAATCATGTATCTACGCAGGCTATATCCATGAAGGGCGTAGCCGATGACCCGCAGATTGTAAAACAGGTTGCTCCGTGGCATGAAAAGACCTTGAAACACCTGCAAAAGGTAATCGGCAAAGCTTCCGCCGATTATCTCGGTGCAGAATCCAACCATCAGGACTCCGCTATTGTCGACCTGATAAACGAAGTTCAGCGTCACTATGCCGGTACCCAGTTATCAGCGGCAGCTTCCTTCAACACCAGCCAGAACATCAACAAGGGAAATATCACTCTGCAGGACTTGTCTGGTCTCTACATCTATGAAAACTATCTTTATGGCATCGAAATCAACGGGGCAGAATTGCGCAAGTACATGGAACATGCTGCCAAATTCTATGGCAAATCTCCGGACTACAATTATGACATGATGCAGGGCGTGGACTACACCATCGACCTGACAAAACCTGTCGGCCAGCGTATTACCAAGCTCCAATATCAGGGTAAAGAGGTCAAGGATACCGATACCTTCACCCTGGCTATCAATGACTACCGCATGAACGGCGGCAGCGGCTATATGGAAGCTATGGGCTATACCAACGGCAAAAAACCAAAAGTCGTCTTTGACTCCATGCGCAAATACGGTGATGACGGACAGATGCGCAGCCTTATGATTCGCTATGTACAGGAAAAAGGCACGATTACGCCCACCTGTGACCACAACTGGCAGGTAATAAAATAATATAGGAAAAACTTATACCTTTATCAAAAAACGATATTTTACAGAGCAACTTTTCTATGTCATAATATCGTTAATCGAAGACATGAGATTATATAAACAAGATGTATTGTATATTCTCTCTTCCTTTCCATAACACAACATCACATATGAAAAAGCCGGCCCATTCCCCTTGGGCTGGCTTTTTCGTGCGCAGATTTCGCGGTATAATAAAAGAAACCCTTTTTAGGAGGATTGACAATGAAATTTTTTCACCTTTCCGACCTGCATATCGGTCTGAAACTGGTCAATCATGACCTGTACGAAGACCAGAAACACATTCTGACACAAATCGTTGACCTCGCTCAAAAGCGTCAGCCGGATGCTGTGCTTATCGCCGGCGACATCTATGACAAGGCTATTCCCTCGGCGGAGGCAGTGAGCCTCTTTGATTACTTTATTACCGCGCTCACGCAGGCACTTTCCCATGCGGAAATCATGCTCATATCCGGCAACCATGACAGCGCTCCACGCCTCAATGTCTTCCGCCCCCTGCTTGCTCTCCATCATGTACACATGGTTGGTCTGCCCCCAATGAAAAAAAATGAACACATCACTTGCGTTACTCTGCAGGATGAATATGGCCCCGTAAATTTTTACCTTCTCCCATTTGTAAAACCCTCGATGATTAAGGACATTACAGGAACAGACGAAAACGGCAATAATCTCTCCTATGATGCCGCCCTTCACGCCTTGATTAAACGGGAAAACATCGACAAGACCATCCGCAACGTGCTGGTAAGCCACCAATTCTTCCTATCCACCGGAAAATCAGCTGCCGACATTCCCCGAGCAGATTCCGAAATCATTACCGTCGGCAATATCGATTCTGTAAATGGAGATCTCTTGGAGAGTTTTGATTATGCAGCACTGGGCCATATCCATATTCCCATGCAGCTGAATGGCCAGGAATGCTATCGTTACTGCGGTACCCCCTTGGCCTGTTCGGTCAGTGAAGCCGGACAGCAAAAAGGCATAATCGAGGTCGAGTTAACCGACAAAGGTTCCGTCAAAACCACCAAACTTCCACTCACGCCACTTCGTGCAGTGCGAAAAATCACCGGAACGCTTGCGGATATCACCGCAGCCCCTTCCGATGATTTTATCAGCGTTACCCTGACGGATAAAAACGATTTGGACGTCTTTGATATGCATGATCGATTGAAAGCCGCCTTCCCCAATCTGCTGGATATCCGAAGGGAACATCAGCTGCACCCCAAGAAACAAACTGACACTGCTGCCGCTGACACACTTACACCATTTGAACTTTGCAAAGCGTTTTTAGGCACTATCACTCCGGAAGAAGAGGCTTTACTGTCGGACCTTATTAATACCGTTCAGGAACAGCACTAAGGCAAGGGAGGAACAATATGAAACCCATAAAATTGACCATGAAAGCCTTTGGCTCATATGGCGAGGAAACCACCATCGACTTTACCCGCCCTAACCAAAAACTATTTCTGATTACCGGCGATACTGGTGCTGGAAAGACCACCATATTTGATGCCATAACCTATGCCCTTTATGGAAAAAACAGTTCCATGATGAATTCCAAAAATGGTTTGGAAATCCAAAGTCAATATGCTGATTTCAGCCTTCCGCCATATGTCGATTTCACATTCAGTGAGATACAAAACGGGCAGGAATGTATCTATAAGATACATCGTGAACTTCATCATTTACACAAAAATAAAAGCGGTAAAAATGCCTATCGGCCCATAAGTGAAAAAATCACGCTTCTCCTTCCTGATAATAATGCGTACATAGGCGATATTCAAAAAAAGATTAACGAAATTATCGGTCTGACCAGAGAGCAATTTATGCAAGTAGCCATGCTGGCTCAAGGCGAGTTTATGAAACTATTGCGCACAGAATCAAAGGATAAAAAGGTAATATTTCGCCAACTTTTTAAAACCGAAATATTTCAGCGCCTTGTTGATGAAATAAAAACACGCAACAAAGCCATGCAGGGCGAACTGAATCTTATTCTAAAAAAATGCCAGTCCCATATCGAAACTCTGGCTCTGCCAGATAATCTTCCAGCAGACAATCCGTTGCCATCACTAAAAGCACGCCTCTGTCAGACTTCGCCCAATATAGCCGAAATGGAAACGCTGCTTCAGGAACTAAATGCGCTAATCGAAGAATATCAAAAAGAAGTACAAAATCAGCAAAACCACTGGAATGAATTATCCAGACAGCGTGACCAGCTGAATGCACAAATTGCCAAAACACAGGAACTAAGCAAGAACTATGCAAACCTTGACCAGCTGCTGGAACAGGAAAAAGACCTTGCCGCCGAGCAGGAAACACAAAGCAAAAACGAACAATTGGCGCAAGGCATCATTCAGGCTTATGAAATCAAAGGCATCTATGACCACCTGAGTGACAAGGAAAAAGATTTAAGGAAAACACAAGACCAAAAAGAGAACACGGAAAAACTGCTGCCCGAACAGAATACAATGGTTGAGCAGGCACAGACAGCTGAAGTGAACGCACAAGTCAACGCCCAAAAAACAATTGCAGCTTACACAGCCATAAAAACAAAAGTAGATGATGCCTTAAAACAAATGATGGCGTTGGAGACTGCCCAAAAAGAATTGACTACTGCCAAAAAACAGCTTGCAACGGCTCAAAAAACACAGGCCAATACTCAAAAGGAGCAAACAGACTATACGCAAAAACTGAACCTATGGCAAAAACGCGTACACGAACTTGAGCATGTAAAAGCAGCTTTAGCCAAGGCAGAAAGCCGTCAGGAAACACTCCGGCAATGGACAGCAGCCTGTACAGCCTTGACAAATCTACAGAAGCAATTACAGCAGGCTGGACAAAAAGCCAGTGCTGCCCAGGAAAAATTTCTGCAGGACCAGGCAGCATATAAGCAGGCACAAGAAGAATACGAACATGCCCATCAGCAATATCTGAACGACCAGGCCGGCATACTGGCAGAGGAATTAACAGCAAACACCCCCTGCCCTGTCTGCGGATCACTGGAACATCCCCACCCCTATGTTCCGCAAGGTAATAAAAAACCGATCGAACGCTGGGAACTGAACGCTTTGGAAAAGCGCAAAAATACATTAAATGATGCACAAATCCAATCGGCTGGCAATGCCAAAGGTGCCAACGAAAAGGCCGAAAGCCTGCGGGAACAATTTACCCGTCAGCTGAATGAATTACAGCAAAACATCACGTCACTTACTCATATCGAAAGGCCTTTCGCCTTAACCGATATCGAAAATATACTGCAAAAATGGCAGAAAAAAAATACTGCAGATATTACAACATTTACTGTGCAAACTGCTGAACTCGACAAGATTCAAGCCGCTTTAGCCAGAAGTACAGACGAATTAAACCACTTGCAAAAAGCAATGGAACAAGCATCTGCCGCTGTACAAGCTGCAGATGGCTGCTGCAAAAGCATTCAAGGACGAATTACAACACTCCATCAGCAGCAGACATACGCAAACAGCCAGACTGCACAGGCTGAACTTCGTCAGGCCGAACAGACTCGCGATAAAGCCCAGCATACGTTGACTGCCGCCCAAAATACGACTCGAAAAGCCCAAGCTGTTCTGCAATCTTCAAAAACTATTCTCAGCGAATGTCTCCGTAAACTGCCATTACTGCAAAACGAAGTCACTAATCTTCAGGAACAATATCAAAAAGCCTGCGAGGAACGAAAACTCTCAGCTGCGGCCTGGAAATCACTGACCGAAAGTTATAGCCTTACTCAGGGCAAAAACATACAACAAGCCTGTCAGAAATACAAAGAACAGCAAAAAACACTGCAAGGAAAAAAAGCAGCCCTGTTGACCACTATTGGAGAACAAAAACGCCCGGAATTATGCCCGCTTACCCAACGACAGCAGGATATCGACAGTCAATGGAAAACAGCAGACCATGCCCTGCAAACCACGCGGCATCTGTTGCAACAAAATAGTTCCATTGCCGCCTATCTGACCAGAAATCTTGCGCAACGAGATGCAAAGATCAGTGCCGCCGCTGCGCTGAATAGTCTTTGTGAACGCCTTTCCGGCTCTGTAAAAGGCGAAGCCAGTCTGGATATTGAAACCTATGTACAACGCTATTACTTGGAAAAGATACTCTATGCCGCCAACATCCGCTTCAGCGAAATGTCCGGCGGCCAATACGAGCTGCGTCTTGCTGCGCCTGAAGACAGGAACAAAAAAGGCGAACATGGACTCGACCTGAATATCTTCTCTACCGTTACCGGACAGGAACGGGATATCAAGACCCTGTCCGGCGGGGAATCCTTTATGGCTGCCTTGTCATTGGCACTGGGATTATCCGACCAGATTCAGCTGAGCAGCTCTGCCATCAATTTAGATATCATGTTCATTGACGAAGGTTTCGGCTCTCTCGATGACCATTCCCGCAGTCAGGCCATCAAAGTTCTTAAACGCCTTTCCAATGGAGACAAGCTGATTGGCATTATTTCCCATGTAACCGAGCTTAAACAAGAAATCGACAATCAGCTTATTGTCCGCAAGGACAATAACGGCAGCCATGTCCATTGGCAAATCAGTTAACAGCAAAGCCCTGCAAACCACTCGTTTGCAGGGCTTTGTTTCACGTGCAACATTTATATTAACACGCTATCCTCAGAACCAATATTCTACACGGCCGAACAGTTTTTCGGCCTTGCGGTCATTTTCCAGCTGTTTACCACGGAAATAAATTGCCTTGGCCTGAACATTGGGCACGATTGTATACTGTGCGCTCACTTCTACACCCTTGGTGTTGTAGAAGGCGCCATCACAGGAGGGATACATGGACGTATTGCCACCTTGATGCCGATACGAGACATAAGCCCCCCATGAGCCTTGCTGCAGTTTATTGGCGCCCTTATAGCCAAGATGCAGGACACCAGAACGATTGTAGTAATCGGCAGCTGTGTTTTGCATGAAAGCTCCCGTCACGGAAATGTTTTTATCAAAGCGATAAGTTGCCGCACCTTCCCAGATATGGGCATTCTCCTCATTAGCTCCGTTACTGTAAAAATCATCCTTAAACATCGCACTCTTAAAGTGATAATAAGCACCTGTCAGGGACAGTTTCCCAGGATTAACCGTTATTGCCAGACTTTGGAAGGATGCTTTATCTTCAATGATTTTGCGTTTTGTCGCCCGCTTCAAGGCTTCATCATAGCGCAAATTATCCTTGTTTATCCGGCCTGCACGAACTTGCAGCTTGATTTTCTTTCCCGCGTTTACCTCCACGCCAGTTAACTGGGTAAAGAACATCAGATTCTTGTCGTAATTTGTCGTATCGGGAATACGGCCTAGCCTTACATTGAAATTCTTATAATTTCCCTGTGCCCATAAACGCTTCAAAGCTACGTTATCCGTGCTGTCCTCCCGCACATCCAGCGTTGTGTCCAAGCGTGCATGTACATTCCAGTTTTTATTGACCTGAGCTTTGGGTTCGAGTCGCAGTAAGAAGGCTTCCGATGTAGAATCAGCAGTCTTGCCCTTTTGATCCTCTGTACGCTGACTAGTGTAGGTATAACGTGCTTCACCTGACCACTTTACCACATCGGCGTTCCTCTCCAAATCAGCCACGCGCACACCCAAATTATTTAATTCTGCTGCAAACTCAGCTGCCAGCTTATCCACAAGTCCTTTGTCAGCTGCATTGCTGTTGCCTTTAGCCATGGCCCTGGCTACCATCTGAGCCATTTCGTAGCGTGTTATATTTCGCCCTCCCTGATAGCTGCCATCACCATAACCTTCGATAACCCCATCGGCGACCAACGCATCTATGGCATCATAGGCCCAGTGGTCTGTGGGCACATCGGAAAAAGGACTGGCAGCGGCACTGACACTTGAGGCCACTCCCATTACCAGACAGGCTGACAACATGGATAAAACTGTTTTTTTCATAACCAGCACTCCTCTTTATCCTAAAATATTTATCACACCAGCACCGACATCACAAAGGAGGTAATCAAGGCTACCAGCATCGGAATGGCCGTTCTTTTTACAACATCAACCGGCGATACATCGGCCACACCGGCTACTGCTACCACAGCCGCCGTAATTGGTGAAGCGCTGCGGGCAATACTCGAAGCCATCTGCATAGGTGTAATCATCGCAGCCGGCAAAATCGCCATTTTGGCTGCAATATCCGGTACCAACGCCCCGAACGAATAAAAAGGAGCATTGCCAGACCCCATAATGACCGCAGATACCGTAACAATCAGAACCATCACCAATGTAATTCCGGCTGCACCGAAACCTGAACTCTGTGCACCGCTGATAATCATATCCACAGCCCCGATTTTCGTCAGACCAAAGGCAAACGTCTCACCGGCTACAATCAGCGTAATAACCGTAGCGAAAATTTTTCCCATTCCATCAAAGAACACTTTAATGCTGTCAAATACGGCCTTTACATCCCGCGTCCGCACTAGTTCAAACAGCATAGCCAAGGCAATGCTGATAATCATCGCTGTAACCACGGGCATCTTGATGGTCGATATACACAGCTTGCTGAAAACCAGCACAAGCCCAATGGGCACCAAAGGTAAAATTGCGTAAATAGCCGGCGGCAGGGAATCATCCTTTTCAGCAGCCACAAACGTCATCGCCTTAGCCTCCACGCCATCCCGCCGGTCAAACCAGCGCTGTACCAGAAAATGTGATATAGCAATCGCGAAAATGGTAACCACTGCTATGGGAATCTGCTCGCCGACAAAATAATCTGCTACATCCAGACCGGCCGTTTTTGCTGCAAATACAGCTGTACCGGATGCCGGGCCTAAATCCAGACAGGGAGCTGTGGCAATAACTGCCGCAGCCGATAAACGGCTGACCCCCAAACTGGTCAACACAGGATACAGCGTGGCCATCAACAGTACACACAAGCCTGCCGCGCTGGGGATAACGATATTTAAAAGCTGTCCCACCACATAGCTAGCCGCCAAAAGCAAATAAGGAGATTTCATCATACTTAACGGCTTAGCGGATAAATGAACGAGTACACGACTTGCACCGATATGCTCCATGTACTTGGCAAAACCGCCCACAGCCATAATGAGCAGGCCAATACCAGCAGCACGAGAGCTGAAGGTATCTTCGATAAATTTAAAGATATCAAACCAGACCATACCGGTTGTTTTCTTCCCATCCAGCAAAGGATGACCTATCAGAATGGTCATGGCCATCAGAAATATGCCACCAGCAAAAAGCACGGTCTGGGCATTTTTCTTCTGTAATATCATATAGGCCACAATCACAGTTGTTATCAGAGCCAAGGCCAACGCTAACATAAACTCTCCTCCTCTTACCGCTGACAGATGATATGCTGTATAATCCGGCACAACAATTCAAACCGGGGAACGATGCTGTCGATTTCCAGATACTCGCCATCGCTATGGGCACCACCGCCTACCGGCCCCAAGCCATCGATAGTCGGTGTGCCCCCGGCCGCCGCAAAACTGCCATCCGAGCCGCCGCCGCTGGCTGTCCAGCCAAAATCCACACCGATTTCCTGACCGATTTCGTCGATGCTGTGGCAAAGTGCCAGCGTTTTTTCTGTCGGGAGCATTGGCGGTCTTGTTATCCCGCCCTCCACAACAGCAGCTGTGCCCGCCACATGAGGATGCCGTTGAAGCTTATCCATAATCCCAGCTACGCGCTCAATTTCTGCCTTGTCATAATAGCGTACATCTACAGCTGCACCGGCAGCTCCCGGCACTGCACTTATGCCTGTACCGCCCCAAACTTTCCCTACATTTACAGTGGTTTCTTTAGTAAAATCTGTGGCTGCCTGCAATGCTATAACCCAATGCGCCAATTCCTCGACGGCGTTTCTACCCATTTGATAATCCACACCGGCATGGGCAGCTCTCCCTTTTATATCAATATGATAACGAGCAATTCCCTTGCGTTTGTGAACCAGATTTCCATTGGCTCGCCCGGACTCCAATACCAGCACATAACGGCTCTTTCCTGCCAGCTCCGCAGAATAGCCTGCTGAGTAGCGGGAACTGATTCCTTCGTGGTCACTGTTAAGAAACACACATATAGCAGCCTCCTGCAGTGCGCCTCGTGCCTGCAAATTGGCCAAAGCGTAGTAGCCGCTTAACATACCGGCCTTACAATCAATGACCCCGGGACCATAGGCACGATTTCCCTCTATCCGAAAAGGCCGTTTAGCGGCTGTTCCCAAAGGAAATACGGTATCCATATGAGCCAGCAGCAATACATCGTAATGTTCAACCTCTTTGTTGACTATTTTCAAACAGGGTGCAATACTCTCAGACAAGCTGACTTCTTCAACCGACCAGCCTATTGATTCATACTTTTCCTTCATAAAAGCAGCAATCTTTCCGGCACCTTCAGGCTCTGAGGAAACGCTGTCGATATTAACGAGTTTAGCCAGTTCGTCCAGATAGCGCTGTTTTTCCAGCTCCATACCCAACTACCTCCTGTAAATCACTATTTTGTACCAGCAAATATCATGGCCACATCATTATCATAATCGCTGCAAGATTAAATGTAAAATTCGCAATACTTCTAATTTTATAAGTCAATCTAATTGGACAAAATACGACAAATCAGTATATAATGATAGCGAACTCGAAATTACGCAGAAAGGTGATACGCTATGCTATTGCGACAAATACAATATTTTATGGCGGTGGCAGAATCCCACCACTTTACCAAAGCTGCCAAACAGCTCTTTGTCTCTCAGTCAGCACTATCACAGCAGATAAACAAGCTCGAGGACGATTTAGGGGTTAAACTTCTTGACCGCATTTCACATCCCATTACTATGACTCCTGCTGGTGAGGAATTCTACCGCTATGGCAAGAAAATTCTTACTGATATAAGCCGGCTGGAAGTAAAAATGCAGCATTATGCCAGGGACAATCAAGGAACCCTGCATATCGGAGTTATTACAGGCTTGGGCAAGCTTCCCCTTACCGACATACTTTCTCATTTCAATACCGAAATCTCGCCGCAGATGCAATTTTCCCTGACCAATTGCCTCAGTAAAAAACTCTGTCATATGCTGAGTAATCATGAAATAGATATAGCGATTATGGCTGTTCACGCCGATTTCCCCCCTGCCGAATACGAACTGCTTTCCTTGCAGCATGAACCATTTCTGGCGATCTTCCCTGCCGGTCATCCGCTGACAGAAAAGCCGCAAATAAGCCTGCAGGCATTACAGAACGAAAATTTCATCTTCCCTACACCGGAAAATGTTTCCTATGATGTATTTATGGCGGCGTGTATTAAAACAGGTTTTACCCCCAATATAGTTACCTACTGCAATAATCCCGGGCAGCGTATTGATCTTGTTCAATCAGGATTAGGGATCAGCCTGATTTCCGCCAGCGGTTTTTCCTATTTTAATCATCAATCTGACATTATCTCCCGACCCTTAACCGAACCGTTCTACAAACATATTGCCATGGTCAGGCGACGGGAAGAAAACCATCCCCCGCTGGTCAATAAGTTTTGGGAATATATCCGTACCCACTACGTTCAGACATAAACACAGATAATACCTGTGCGTACAAGCGGATATTATTATTTATATTACCCTTGAAAGGAGTGCTTTTTAATGAAGGGTCATTCTCTACTTATGGGGTTGCTGCTGCTGCTTACATGCATGATTTTACCCATGCCTTATGTCAGTGCCCAGCAACAGCCCATCCCTACCGGTCTGAGTGAATTTTTTCTGACAGAAAAGGCTGGTGCCAATACCGATTCCCTAAAGGTATATACCTACAAACCAACAGCCTGGCAGGATGGCCGGCCGATTGTCGTTGTCTTTCATGGTCTGAAGCGCAACGCTGCAGAATACTGCCAGGGCTGGAAAGATTATGCGGAAAAACATAATTTTCTCATTGCCTGCCCGGAATTCACCGAAAGCAAATTTCCCGGTGTGCGTTATTACAATTTTGGCAACGTTATCGACAATGACAACACAGGAGGAAATCTGCAGCCAGCCAAGCAATGGATCTTTCCCGTAATCGACAACATCATCAAAGAAACAAAAAAACAGGCCAATGCCTCAAAAAGCCGTGTCATTATCTTTGCTCACTCTGCGGGTGCTCAGCTTGTCCACCGTTATGTACTACTGAACAAAGGAACAGCCGCCGATCTCATCATTGCTGCCAACTCCGGCTGGTACACCATGCCTGATGAAAATATTGCTTATTCCTATGGTATAAAAGGGCTCAAGCTGACAAAAAAAGATTTCCGCAACGCCTTTGCTAAGCCTGTAGTTATTCTTTTGGGTGAAAATGACACCCTTCGTTCAGGAGCATTGCGCAAAACCCCCGAAGCAGATGCGCAGGGACAAAATCGCTTGGAACGTGGACGCAACTTCTACAACAGCGCACAAGAAAAAGCCACCAGTCTGGGGCTAAAATTCGACTGGCAGCTTATCACAGTTCCCGGTATCGGACATGATGGCACAGGCATGGCCAAAGGAGCAATCCCCCTTATTGAAGCTCTTGCCCGTTAATAAACGCTCACAAAAGTTATCCCCCACTCATATGTATAAGCGGAGGAAACACATTCCCCTTTGTTGCTTTCCTTCATAATATGACAACGCCCGGCATGTATTGCCGGGCGTTTGTTTCACGTGCAACATTTTAACGCTAATTTTACAGCCGCTTTGGCCAGCTCATCCGTGGAATCAATAAACGTGCCTTGCAAATTATACATAGCCACGGCTACCGGTACCTCCGTACAGCCTAAGATAAAGGCTTCTGCGCCTGTCTGCTGCATATCTATCAACAATTGCCGTACCGGCGCAGTATCATAGCTGGTATCATTGGCCTTCACACCATCATAAATCATATCGTCCAGCAAATGCTGTTTATCTGGTGGCGGTGTTATACAACTAATCGCTTTTGCTTCCATAGATTTCTGATATAAGCCCGTACTGATAGTGCCAATGGTAGCCAGCAGCCCCACCTTCCTATAGCCGCGTCGGATTACTTCTGCTATGGCTGTTTCCACAATAGAGAGCACAGGAATTTTTACCTGCGGAACTACCTCTGGCAAAAAATAATGTGCCGTATTGCAGGCAATGATGATAAAATCTGCACCTCCTGCTTCCAGGCGTCTGGCACTTCTGACCATTGCCGGGACTGGTGATTCCCCCTGTCCCAATATCGCTTTTGTCCGGTCAGGAATCTGCGGCGCATTATCGACCAGCATCGGGATATGCTCCTGGTCGGTCTTTGCCGGCGTCGCCAAAATGATTTTCTTCATCAAATCCACCGTAGCCATAGGCCCCATACCGCCCATAATACCGATTGTTTTCATATTGTTCCCCCCTCGTCATGCTTCAAGAAGATTGGCGTACATTCATCTTGCTTAAAGCATATCATCAGCATTGGATATAAGCAAATACTTATAACTATATAAAAACTGGAAAAGCTATAAAAGATTTTTATTATCTTTCCACAAGGATTTGAGTTATTAGATAGCGAATAAAGCAATCATGTGATGTTTAGTTTCTTAGAGGGAGGTTATTTTTTTATGCGCAGCAAGAAACTCTGTGCTGCTATATTAGCAGCAACTCTCGGCT
>ERZ842401.5815-NODE-5815-length-13460-cov-5.528236_pt1 | contig 13460 bp, 14 predicted proteins | sample MGYA00521270_ERZ842401 | MGnify/ENA primary metagenome ERZ842401 (study PRJEB31892, sample SAMEA3878208) | bioreactor metagenome | biome: Moose rumen | place: Sweden | collected 2011-10 | study: EMG produced TPA metagenomics assembly of the PRJEB12797 data set... | reverse complement strand
GTACGATGCCATCATTGTCGTTGCCAATTGGCAACGACAATGATGGCATCGTACTCTCGACCGGTGGCATAGCGGCTCCAACAGGGGAAGCGCAGGTCGTAGCAGGTAAGCAGCAACAGACGGAAACCCTCATATTGTACTATCGTATGGTTGGCACCTGGCGTGTAATAGGCATTCTCGTGGCCATAGGTGAACAGATGGTGCTTGTCATAATAAGCCAACTGCCCACTGCGCCCATCGACGAAATAGTGACGGTTTCGGAAGGTGCCGTCGCTGAGATGTACGGCCAGGCTGCCACTGATGGCACACTGGCGTTGGCTGGCCTGTCGCTGCATCCAGTCGAGGGCGACATTGTCGGTCTCGTGATGGGCTATTCCATCGGGTTCGGTGGCAAAGCCCGTGCTCCACATCTCAGGCAAGACGTAAAGGTCGCTACCGGGATTGGCATCCATCAGTTGCAGGGCCTGAAGCATGTTGGCCTCAGGCTGTGCCCACTGAATGTCGGTCTGTAGCAGTGTTACTTTCAATGTCTTGGTTGTTTGATGGTCAGTTTGCCGTCGAAAGACACCAGATGCTCTAACTGGTAGCACGAGGCATCGCCAGGCTTACAGATGGAGAGATAGAGGTGAAAACCGTTGGCGTCGGTCTTCGAATAGTCCATATCGTTGAGAATCGACTCAACGAAGAACTGGGCAGGCACTATCTTCTCATACTGCTGCTTGCGGAAATCGCTGGAGAAGAGGCGACGCGAACCTTGAAAAATGCTCAGGTGGATAATATTGTCGTAATAGACGTTATCAACGTCAAGCCCGTCTTCGTTCAAGGTGCGACGCGTAACCTTATATTTTGTGGGATTGACGGCGACGTAGAGATGGTAGCGCTCGCCCTCCCAGAAGACCACAGTGTCCTTTTTCATCACATCGGTCAGGGTGAGCACCTGCACCTCCTGAGGCTCGAAGTCGCCTTCTTCCTCTTCGTCTGTTTTGTTCAATTTCATCAGCTCTCCGTCAAGCCCCCGAATCCAAATGAGATGTTCGGACTGGCGTTCGATGTGGTAACGCGCTGAAGAACCGATGTAGAGCGTGTCGTCGATAACCTTGAAGTAGGCAGGCATGCTGGTGGAATCGGCATAAAACACACTGTCGCCACGCATCTTGAAGAGCACGTTGTCTGTCTCGCCGTCGACCCAAACACCTTGAAGCAGTGCCTTGGCTTCGACACTCTCCGGACGGTCGGCATCGCTACCTCCCTGTCGTCCGCCACAGCTACTGAGAGCCATCAGCATGACGCATACAAGGGTTACAGAACTCAGATACTTGCTCATTTATTTTCCAATGCAGTGATATTCAAATCCGTTTTCTTCAAGGTCCTCGGCATCGAAGATATTGCGACCATCGATAACAAGAGAACGCTTCATGGCTTTCTTGACGACAGCCCACGTGGGCAAACGGAACTCCTTCCACTCCGTGAGCAGCAACAGGGCGTCAGCATCGAGAACAGCGTCGTACATATCGTTACAATAGGTCACGGCATCACCAATACGACGCTTACACTCGTTCATCGCTACGGGGTCGTATGCACGAATAGTACATCCTGCGTCGAGTAGCAGCTGAATCATCACCAGCGCGGTGGATTCGCGCATATCGTCAGTTTCGGGCTTGAACGAGAGACCCCACATGGCGATGGTCTTACCCTTCAGCGATTCATCGCCGAAAGCCTTCTTCAACTTCTCGAAAAGGATGCTCTTCTGACGCTCGTTGACACGCTCGACAGCTTTCAACACCTCCATCGAGTAGCCATTCTGGTCTGCCGTCTTGATGAGGGCTTTCACGTCCTTGGGGAAGCAAGAACCGCCATAGCCGCAACCGGCATAGAGGAACTTACGTCCAATACGGGTATCGGCACCAATACCCGCACGGACCATATTCACATCGGCACCTACCCGTTCGCACAGGTTGGCAATATCGTTCATGAACGAGATACGGGTGGCCAACATCGAGTTTGCAGCATATTTGGTCATTTCAGCGGAAGGGATATCCATGAAGATGACGCGGAAATTATTAATGAGGAAGGGCTTGTAGAGCTTGGTCAGCACCTTCTTGGCATGCTCGCTCTCCACACCGACGACCACACGGTCGGGCGACATGAAGTCCTTGATGGCATTTCCCTCCTTGAGAAACTCCGGGTTGCTGGCAACGTCGAACTCCAAGTCCTGAAGGCCTCGCTTAGCCAACTCCTCCTCGATGGCACGACGTACTTTTGCTGCGGTTCCAACGGGAACTGTCGACTTGGTAACGACTACCATATAGTGGTTCATATTCTGACCGATGGTGCGAGCCACCTGCAGCACATACTTCAAATCGGCGGACCCATCCTCATCTGGAGGAGTTCCTACGGCAGAGAATACAATCTGGACATCGTCTAACACCGACGCCAAATCGGTGGTGAAATGCAGACGACCCGCCTTCACATTCTTCGATACCAACTCGTCGAGACCTGGCTCGAAAATGGGTATCTCCCCATTCATCAGACGCTCAATCTTCTGGGCGTCAACATCTACACACGTCACATTGGCTCCGGTATCAGCAAAACAAGTACCAGAAACCAGTCCAACATATCCTGTTCCAACAATCGCTATATTCATAATTAAAAGAGGTGTAAAATGTATGGTGAAAATAGTTAATCAAACAACTCAGCGTCCTTGAGGAAAGGCTGCTTCAGGTCTTTCTCGCTGGTCATCACCTTATCAAGGTCGATAGGCCACTGAATACCCACATCAGGGTCGTTCCAGCGGATGCCGGCTTCAGCCTGAGGGGCATAGACGTTGTCAACCTTATAGGTGAAGATAGCCTCGTCGCTCAGGACAAGGAACCCATGGGCAAAGCCTCGGGGAATGAAGAATTGAAGCTTGTTCTCGTCGCTCAACTCAACCATCACGTGCTGACCAAAAGTAGGACTGGACTTGCGGATGTCAACAGCGACATCCAACACCTTACCCTTGATAACACGCACCAGTTTGGCTTGCGAAAAGTCACCTTTCTGATAATGAAGACCACGCAAGACACCGTAGCTTGACTTCGACTCGTTGTCTTGAATGAACTCGACTTTTCCTATGCATTCTTCAAACTCAGCCTTCTTCCAGGCTTCAAAAAAATAACCACGAGCATCGTTAAATAAACGAGGCTTAATGATATACACACCGTCGATAGAGGTTTTCTTAAACTCCATTTCTAATCTTCTGTTATATAATTTGGGGCAAAGGTACAAAAAATTTTTGGTCTAACGCTTGTCTGTTTCCTAAAAAAATCGTAATTTTGCACTCGATGATTGAATTAAATCGACATATAGAGATTCTGCTTTTGAAGAACGAATGCGTGATAGTTCCTGATTTTGGAGGATTTATGGCGCATCAGGTCAGTGCAAGATACGACGCTGAAGACCGTTCCTATCTCCCACCGTTACGTACGTTGGGATTCAATCCTCAATTGCAGATGAACGACTCCGTATTAGTTCAATCATACATGGAAGCCTACGACATCAGTTACCCGGAGGCATTACGTCGAGTCAACGATGAGGTAGACGAGTTGAAGCAGATTCTGAGTGAAGAGGGAGGCTACACCATGAGCGATTTGGGTACCCTGAGCATCAACCAGGAAGGAAACTATGAGTTTGCGCCCTTTGAAGCGGGTATTCTCTCTCCAGACCTCTATGGCTTGGGAGCCTTCCATTTCAAGCACTTACACGACAGCAAGCCTCTGGAGGAGAAGACTGAAGTTGAGGGGCAGGAGCCTGAACAGGCTACACTTATTGATTTTCCTGACGATGAAACCATACATATCAAGATGTCATGGGTGCGTAATACTGTCGCAGCAGCTGCCGCCATCATCGCCTTCTTCCTATTGAGCACGCCTGTAGTCAACAGCGACCTCGGCACCCGCACGATGAGCCAGTTGCAAAACAACATCATATACAAGCTCATGCCTAAGGACTCGAACATTGTTCCTGCTGAACCCATCGAGGACACACTGAAGGCTACTCCCGTAAAAACCGAGATAGCACAAAAGGCTCCTGAGATAAAAGAGACAAAGAAGCCCGCAACTGCAAAGACGGTCTATTACGTTATCGTAGCCAGTCAGGTGAAAAAGAGCAACGCCCAGATTTTTGTGGAACAGCTACATGAAAAGGGATATCCTCAGGCTGATGTTATTATTTATAATAATGTGGTTCGCGTAACGATAGGCGAATACGAGACGGAGGCTGAGGCATACCGCTTTGCCAACGAACTGCACCAGAAACCGGAATTTGAAGAGGCCTGGGTGTACAAGAAACAGGACCCAACCAAACTTCAAGCAGAAATTTAAGACATGAAACGTGTAAGATGCCCAAAATGTGACAACTATATCACGTTCGACGAGACCAGATATGAAGCTGGCCAGTCGTTGGTATTCAAGTGCAACGAGTGTGGCAAGGAGTTTGGGATACGTATTGGCGTCAAAGCTAAAAAAGAGAATGAGGAAGCACCTGCCTGCGGTTCTATCGTCGTCATTGAAAACGTTTTCCACTATAAGCAAGTCATCCCGTTGAAAATGGGCAATAACGTGTTGGGACGCTATCAGAAAGGCAATCCTGCCAACTGTACGTTCGAGACGGTAGATCCCAGCGTAGACCTGAACCACTGCACCATCAACGTCAGTCGCGACAAGAAGGGAACACTAGTCTATACGCTGTACGACAACAACAGTAATACGGGTACGTTTGTAGGCGACGTGGAGCTCCAACCCCGTGAACGTCGCAGAATAGAAGACGGGACGCTATTCACCCTGGGCGCTACCAGCATTATCCTACGCACTGCCGATAGCGAGGAAAATCATTCCAAGTAACACCAAAGCCAAATCGACGGCCTTCGCACGCAGATTCTTCTCGTGGAAGAAAGCCGCACCAAACAGGAAGCTGACCACCACGCTGCCTCGCCGTATCATGCTGACAATCGAAATCATAGCATCGGGAAGCGACAAGGAGTAGAAATACATAAAGTCGGCGGTAGAAAGGAACAGGCTGACAAAGATGATGCTCCAATGCCAACGGAAAGGCGTTGTCTCCTTGTGTTTTGGCCACCAGAGCAGCAACAGCATAGCCAACATCATGAAACACTGGTAGATATTATACCACGACTGCACCAACATACGGTTCAGCCCGACACCTCCGCTTTCAACGGGAGCCATCAGGTATTTGTCATAGAGTCCGCTGATAGCACCCAAGGCTGCTGCACCGACAATCATCCAAATCCAATGGTCATGCTTGAAGTCGATGCCCTCCTTCTTGCCACTGCGACTCAGCATCAGGAACGACAATACGGCTAAGGCGACACCGGCCCACTGCCATCCGTTCAGACGTTCGCCAAACACTAACAAGGCGCCTACCAGTACCATGACAGGACGAGTGGCATTGATGGGACCAACGATGGTCAGAGGAAGGTGTTTCATGCCAAAATAGCCTAACACCCAGCTGGAGAGTACGATAAGCGCTTTCAGGAGCACGTACTTATGTTCGTCCCATCCTCCCGATGCGACATAGAAAACGGTATCGTCGAGTGTCTGAGTAGTCGCACTCAGAACGATAAAAGGCAGGAAAATAAGTGATGAAAACAGGGTGTTCAGAAAAAGAACGGGCAGAACGGCATTCTTGTGTAACGCCTCTTTCTTAAAAGAATCATAGCAGCCTAACAGCGCTGCAGACATAAAAGCTAATATCAGCCACATATCTCGGAATCAATACTTTACATCTTCTAAAAACAAAGCCTGAGCAGGCATCGACTCACCTGCCTGGGTGCGCCTTTTGCCTTCAATTACCAGACGGAACTCGTCGAGAGTCATCCTGTGGCGACCTACTTCAATGAGGGTGCCCACCACCGCACGAACCATATTGCGCAGGAAACGGTTGGCCTCAATCTCGAAATACCACTCTGTAGGCGAAGTTTGGTGCCACTGAGCCTTCGTTATATGGCAGATAGTCGTCTTCACATCGGAGCCTGCCTTGCAAAAAGCCCCGAAATCATCGTATTCAAGGAGTAGCTGTGCGGCCTCATTCATCAACTGATAGTCAAGCACATAGTGCAGTTCCAAGGAATACTGCCGATGAAATGGCGACTTTTGCGTATGAACATAATAGTGGTAAAGGCGCGACGTAGCAGAGAAACGTGCATGAAGGTCGGCATCCACTTGCTCGACGCCATAAACGGCGATATCAACGGGTAAAAGGCCATTCAGTTTCTTCACCAGCACGGTCTGGTCGAAAACAACATCAGTATCAAAATGGGCTGCCATCCGACGGGCATGAACACCGGCATCTGTACGTCCTGCACCCGTCACGCTGATGTCTTCACGCAACAGGAGGGACATACAGCGCTGCAATTCACTCTGTATCGTAACGCCATTGGGCTGTATCTGCCAACCATGATAGTTGGTGCCATCGTATCCAAACCAAATAAAATATCTCATAACCGGCTGCAAAATTACTAAAATTTCTCTAAACTCTAACCGCTAACCCCCAAACTTTTATTATCTTTGCACCATGATATTCTATTTTTCAGGTACAGGCAATACAAAATGGGTGGCTCAGCAGTTAGCAGCAGCTACTGGCGAGCAGTTGTTATATATCCCCGACGAGCTGAAAAGGGGCTCAATGGACTATACGCTTCAGGACGACGAGCGACTGGGGTTCTGTTTTCCTACGCACGGATGGCAACCGCCACGAATAGTTCGTGATTTCATCAGGAAAGCGACGTTTCATCATAGCGGCTACGTATATGCTGTGACCACCTGTGGCGATAATATGGGGCACGCGATGCGCATTCTGAACAAAGAGCTGGCTGCTAAGGGGTTGCATGCAGAGAGCACGTTCGCTGTACTAATGCCCGAATCGAACGTATGTTTCTCCTTCCTGCATCTGGACACACCCGAACGTGAACACCAGAAGAAAGAACAGGCGAAAGGAACAGTAGCCCACATCTGCCAAGTGGTCAAGGAGCGTCAGAAGGGCGTGAACGAATTGATTAAAGGCGCCATCCCCTTCACGTATACTTACGTGATTGGTGGGTATTACAACAAACACCTGATTACTGACGAGAAATTCTGGGTTGACCAGGAGGCCTGTATCCAGTGCGGACTATGCAGCAAGCTCTGTCCTGTCGACGATATAGAAGGACTGCCACCACGCTGGAAACATGATGGCAGTTGTACAAATTGTCTGGCGTGCTATCACCACTGTCCGCAACATGCGATACACTGGGGGAAGATGAAGCGCGGCCAATACTATTTCAATAGACGCGAGGACCGAAAATAGTCGTCCCTATCCTCACCATCGTAGAACCTTCCTCTACCGCAATGCGATAATCGTGACTCATACCCCACGAACGCTCGCAGAACCAAGGTGCATCAGCAAAATACTCTGCTTTCAACTCATCGAAGAGATTCCTGGCGATGTGGAACTCCTGGCGAATCTGTTGCTCATCGTCCACATACGAGGCCATCATCATTAATCCGCAGATGCGGACATGCTGGAGCTGTCGCCATTCTCCATCAGCCAGCAAAGTGTGACAGGCGTCAGGGGTAAGTCCGTATTTCGTTTCCTCAGAGGCGATATGAAGTTCTAAAAGCACATCGATAACACGCTCATTCTTAGCTGCTTGCTTATCAATCTCTTTAAGTAGCTTTAAGGAATCTACAGCTTCTATCATCGTGATGTAAGGTGCGATATATTTCACCTTATTGGTCTGCAAATGGCCGATGAAATGCCACAAAATGTCATGAGGCAGCGTCTCTACCTTCTGGCGCAACTCCTGCTCATGACTCTCGCCAAAGATACGCTGTCCTTCAGCATAGGCCTCCTCGATATATTCGTTGGGATGATATTTGCTGATGGCAACCAGACGCACACCTTGTGGCAAACTGGAGAGAACCTCGTTCAAATGGCCCTTAACATCGTAATCGACCATAGCGCTACCCTTCTACCTCAGGCTTCTCGTCAGCCTGTTTCTTGGCATATTCGAAGACATCCATCAGCGTAGTCTCAGCAACAGCGGAAATGACATAGTCAATCATCGTGCCTCCCATCACCTCGTCGATATTCTTCACGGCGCCATTCAGCGTACCTGCCTGTACCAAGTAATTCACGCTGTTGCGCTTCTCCTTCTCCGTCTTCTCATCGATGGTGATAAACTGGAGCTTGGCCTTATACCAACGGTCGGCCATTTCATCATCGCTGAAGAAAATCTCGCCATACGGAGCTATCTTTATATCCTTTATCTTAAACTCGCCGCTAATGTAGCTGGACATTTCCTCCATGATACGCTTCTCTGCCTCGGTGAAACTTAAAGCGTCTACGGCATAGTTTTCAATTACCTTCTTCTGCAAGCCATCTTCCATGACCTTCTCATAGCTGATCTTGCACTCAAACCATGTTGCTGTTCTTGATCTCATTGTGTTTTATTAATTTGATTTTGTGATATGATTTATTTCTTCTCGGGCAACTGGACGCCTCGGCTATTGGTGCCACCCAGTTGTTTCTTCTTCTCGTTGGAAATACGTTCGATAATCTCGCTGGCAATGAGTTGTGCGCGCTCCGCTGTCAGACTGGCTTCCTCGCCCATCTTCTGCTGGAGCTCCATCAGTTCGCGGATAGTCTCCTGATTATCAGCCATGAACTGCTTCTCACTATTACTCATGTATGTCTTACTATAAATCTTCGAGAGAATACGATCGGCCTCTTTCTCAAAATTCTTACGGAATATCTGCTCGGCCTTAGCCTGATAGTCGGGCGTAGGCTGTGCCACCTCGACAGAATCAGCATCAGAACTTTCGTAATCTACACTGTCTGAGCTGACAACACCCAATTCCTCGGGAGAGAATCCGTCATCCAGCAAGTCGTCTGTAGCCTGACGGGGAGCAGGCTTAACATACTCGATAGGATTTGACTCTGGGAAAGTCTCGAAATAGATACCGATACAAGCTAAGGCAATCACCGAAGCGATAACGAATGTGACGACAGATTTGAATGTTCCGCGACGCTTTTCGACTGATTTCAACATATCCACCGGAGTATTAAAGCGGTCTTCAGGCGACTCGCCGCATGCTTTCTTAATAGCAAGTTTATACTCCATCGGCATAGAGGCTTTCTCAAATAAAGACTCCATGAACTTTCCTAAAGAATAGACATCACAACGGTCATCAATCGTACCGTGTTTCAGTACCTCAGGAGCCACATAGGACGCATCAGAACCATAGAAGGCCTCCTGATCCGTCAGTCCTAAATAATAGGAGCCGTGTGAGAGCAACATCACAGCATGGTCGCCCTTGCGGACAAACACCGTGCGAGGTGAAAAGCATATCTGACGAATATCTTTCTCGTGAAGATAGGTGGTCGTCTCAACCAACGTCTTTAGCGTATTGTCAATGAAGTCCTTTTCGGCCACTACTGCAGGCGATTCGCTCAACAACTGTTCAAACGACATGAATGTACCTGACTCCAATATCAGTTGGCTGATTTCTTGCTCTGCCTTGATAGGCTCAAAATGCAACTGGTGGTTATTTGCCAAGGTCCCATTCTCCTCACACTCCTTCTGAAGCGCCTTGGAAAATACGATATTCTGGTGTAAATCCATCCGGATATCCACCAGTCCCCGATACTTGCCGTCCACTTGCTTGCGATAGTATTCGCCGATAGGCAACTGAGTCAGATTCAGCTTTCCATCATTCTTGGCTGCCAACAATTCTTCGTAGTTCATACGCCATTCTTTTGCTTTTGTTGCGCAAAAGTAAGCATAATTTCCGAATATCACAAAATAATTATGAATTATTAATTGTGTGATTGATTAAAAATTTGTACCTTTGCACGCAATTAAAATAAACACAACACAAACATGCCGGAAATATCTGTACGCGGACTGGAAATGCCCGAGTCGCCTATTAGGAAACTCGCCCCCTTGGCTGCAGCGGCCAAAAAACGTGGCACCAAGGTCTATCATCTGAACATTGGACAGCCAGATTTACCTACTCCACAAGTAGGTTTGGATGCTTTGAAACGCATTGACCGAGATATTCTTGAATATTCACCTTCGCAGGGGTATCTAAGCTACCGCGAAAAGTTGGTCAACTACTATGCAAAATATAATATTAATGTGACAGCTGACGATATCATCATCACCTCGGGAGGTTCTGAGGCTGTGCTGTTCGCCTTTATGTCATGTCTGAATCCTGGCGACGAGATTATCGTCCCTGAGCCTGCCTATGCCAACTATATGGCGTTCGCCATTTCTGCGGGAGCCAAGATTCGTACCATCGCAACGACCATCGACGAGGGTTTCTCGCTGCCTAAGGTGGAGAAGTTTGAGGAACTCATCAACGACCGAACACGTGCCATCATGATTTGCAACCCCAACAACCCGACCGGATATCTGTATACACGACGTGAGATGAACCAGATACGCGACTTGGTGAAGAAATACGACCTGTATCTTTTCTCCGACGAGGTGTATCGTGAGTATATCTATACGGGGTCGCCCTATATCTCAGCCTGCCATTTGGAAGGCATTGAGCAGAACGTCATCCTGATTGACTCTGTATCAAAGCGTTATTCTGAGTGCGGTATCCGCATCGGAGCACTCATCACCAAGAATGTTGAAGTGCGCAAGGCTGTCATGAAATTCTGTCAGGCTCGCCTCTCGCCTCCCCTCATTGGCCAAATTGTAGCTGAAGCATCGCTTGATGCACCAGAGGAGTATTATCGCGATGTATATGATGAGTATGTAGAGCGCAGAAAGTGTCTGATAGACGGGTTGAACCGCATTCCAGGCGTCTATTCACCCATCCCTATGGGGGCTTTTTACACAGTAGCCAAACTGCCTGTTGACGATGCGGAGAAATTCTGCAGATGGTGTCTTGCCGAATTCAACTACGAAGGCGAGACGGTTATGATGGCTCCGGCAGCTGGCTTCTACACTACTCCTGGCGCTGGTGTCAATCAGGTCCGTATCGCCTATGTGCTGAAGAAAGAAGACCTGGAGCGCGCACTCTTCGTTCTGCGCAAAGCACTGGAAGCTTACCCTGGTCGAGTTGAGGAATGAATCTCCCGCTTTTCATAGCTCGCCGTATCTATTCCTCTGGCGGACAACGTCGTGAGGTGAGTCGACCTGCCATTCAAATAGCTACTCTTGGTGTGGCTATCGGACTGGCAGTCATGATTATTACGGTAAGTGTGGTGTTTGGCTTCAAACATACTATTCGAGACAAGGTCGTGGGCTTTGGAAGTCACATCCGCATTGAGAACTTTCTGACAGAACAGACTGCCAGCCCTGCCCCTATTTGTATCAGCGATACCCTGATGCACAACCTGAAAGCGATTAACAATGTTAGCCATATTGCACCCTATTCGCTGACACAAGGTATCCTGAAAACAGAAGAAGACTTTTTGGGTGTTGTATTCAAGGGCGTTGGCAAAGATTACAACCTCAAATTCCTGAAAGAGCATTTGACAGAAGGCAAGATGCCGGTATTTACCGACGACAAATCGTCTTATCAGTTGCTCATTTCCAAACAAATGGCAGACAAGTTGAGGCTAAAGACAGGCGGAAAGGTGTTTGCCTATTTCGTAGGAAATGATGATGTACGTGCACGTAAGTTTACGGTTACAGGCATCTATCAGACCAACATGAACCAATTCGACCAGCTGCTTTGCTTTACCGACTACCAAGTGCCCATCCGACTGAATGGCTGGGAGCATGACCAATGTAGCGGTGCAGAAATCATGGTCAGCAACTTCGACCAATTAGAAGAAACAGCCCAACAGATACAGCATTTAATCAATCATGACAGCGATAGATATGGTGAAACCTATACATCACAAACCATCTACGAATCATATCCTCAGATATTCTCATGGCTTGACCTGCTTGACATCAACGTGTGGATTATCCTGGCGCTGATGGTTTGCGTAGCGGGCTTTACCATGATTAGCGGACTGCTTATCATCATCTTGGAACGCACACAAATGATTGGTCTGCTGAAGGCATTAGGAACCCGTAACAGTACAATCCGCAAAACTTTCCTTTGGTTCGCCGCTTTTATCATTAGTCAAGGATTGCTTTTGGGCGATCTCATCGGCATCGGTATTGTTGTGCTGCAACAGGCCACAGGCTTTGTGAAGCTTGACCCAGTCAGCTATTATGTCGACACCGCTCCGATGGAACTGAATATTCCCATCATTGTAGCACTTAATGTAGCCACGCTGCTCATTAGCATCTTCGTACTGATAGCGCCGAGCTTCCTCGTCTCGCATATTCACCCCGCGAAGGCGATGCATTTCGAATAATCACACATTATTAATATATAAAGTAAACAACTATGAACAATCTATTCAACATCAAAGACAATGTGGTTGTCATCACTGGCGGAACAGGTGTCCTCGGACGCGCTATCGCCAAGTATCTGGCACAGGAAGGTGCGAAAGTCATCATTCTCGGACGTAAGGAAGAAGTAGGTCAGGCTATAGCCGCTGAAATCCAGCAGGCTGGTGGAGTCTGCGAGTTTATGAAGACCGACGTCATGAATCAGGCTGTCGTTCAACAGAACTGTGACGACATCCTGGCTAAATACGGACACATCGACACGCTGCTTAATGCCGCTGGTGGTAATATGCCAGGCGCAACCATCGCTCCCGACAAGACATTCTTCGACCTTGACCCAGCTCAGTTTCAAACTGTCCTCAATCTAAACCTTACAGGTACCGTCATTCCTACACAGGTATTCCTGAAGCCTATGGTTAAGCAAGGCAAGGGCTCTATCATCAACTTCTCGTCGATGGCCGCTTTCCGCCCAATGACGCGCGTCTGTGGCTATGCAGCAGCAAAGGCAGGTATCTCTAACTTTACAGCCTATATGGCTACGGAGTGTGCCAAGAAGTTTGGTGAGGGCATCCGTGTTAACGCCATAGCCCCAGGCTTTTTTATCACAGAGCAAAACCGTTCGTTGCTGACCAATCCTGATGGCACTTATACCCAGCGTGGACAGGATGTGATTCGTCAAACACCATTCGGACGCATGGGCAATCCCGATGAACTTTGTGGCACCATCCATTATCTGATGTCAGAAGCCTCGAAATTCGTGACAGGAACAGTTGCTGTGGTCGATGGAGGCTTTAATGCCTTTGCAATGTAAGAGGATACTTTTAAATAACAAACTAAAACTGACAAAATAGTTAATTTTGTCAGTTTTTTAAGTTTTTAACCGTTAATTTCTAATAGCCGTTAACTCTTCGGGCTTAATTGTTAAATTGCGACAAAAAGATACGACAAATTGACAGATTAATGATTTTTGCCTTAAATTTGCACTCGATTTCACAACATAGAATTTATGGTTCTACAGGATTTAGTGTGAGTTAACAATTTGAAAAGTTAAAGCTCTTAACAT
>ERZ842401.5814-NODE-5814-length-13460-cov-10.974562_pt1 | contig 13460 bp, 11 predicted proteins | sample MGYA00521270_ERZ842401 | MGnify/ENA primary metagenome ERZ842401 (study PRJEB31892, sample SAMEA3878208) | bioreactor metagenome | biome: Moose rumen | place: Sweden | collected 2011-10 | study: EMG produced TPA metagenomics assembly of the PRJEB12797 data set... | reverse complement strand
TATTTTTCCTTCGCCATAGACAGGCTTGTCAAAAGCTGCGGAAAAACATCACCAGTCCCCACGGCTTTATGCGTACATTATATGGCTTAGTATGTATTTTATAGCAATACTTTTTTGGCTGCTGAAGGTAAAAGTGCCCTCCGCCTTGTTATATCGAACATTACTTTGCAACAATATAGGGCATGCTCTCAAGATATATCTCAAAGGTGCGGGGCCAGGGGTAGCTTAGTTCAACGGTCAGGTCATTGACAGATAGCGTGAAATCGCCTTGGGGAGTGTGGATGGGGGCTGGGGTTCTGACGGCTTTGGTGTGTGTGTAGGCAGCCAGATGTTTTTGCATGCTTTCTTGCAGCATATGGTTGGCCCAGCGCCAGTTGTGTTCGAGGTCTAAGTCGGCGGTGTTTTGGTAGCCGGCTTTTTTGAGGGTGTGATTGATGGTGTCGATGTCTTCTTTTAGATAGAAGTAATCTTCCAAGATGCGGTTTTGCAGGAATTTGATATTGCTGGCAGCAATGCTCAGGGCTTCTTCACGGCTTTGGGCATTTTTTTGTGCGCTGATGTAGAGACTGGCAGAAGCAATTGCGGTGCCTATGGCGTTGCTGGCGGTGTTCCAGCCGGCGTAGGCGGTGAGGGTGTTTAGAGGATAATCGCTATCCAGCAGCAGGGGAAGTAAGGTTTCCTGCGCGGTGAAGTGTTTGGACAGGTCAACGAGGGCAAGCGGTTTGTTTATTTTCGCCAGCTGGTTTAGCTCCTGTACATTGGTTCTGCGGCGGCTGACGGTATCTTTTTCGTAATCATTGGCGGACAGGTAGAGGATATAGTCGGCGTTTTCGCTGTCATCTGTTTCGTTTCCGCCAATCAGGGCGATTTTTTCCTTAGCAGTTTTTTGATTGTCAATGGCCATGTAAGGCATAACGGTGGCAGGGGTGCTGTGGTGATTATAGGCAATGTAAACTTGGGGGCACATCCCTGTTTGTTCATTCTGGAAAGCAGCCAGCATGGTCAGGGCGATTTCATCGGCCCCATGGGTCAGGATTACTTTTTCAGAGGGGAGATTTTCGCTGGCTATAAATTGGTACAGATGTGCTTTTTCAATATTGGGAATGCTGTATTCTTCACCGTCATCCTGTCCGAGTACGAGTTTAGACAGCACACCTTCGTTTACGAGAGCGATAAGTTTTTTGTTTAATTCTTCATTTTCGGTGAAGTGAGCCAGATACTTGTTCATGCTCGCGGGGGAAATGGCATTTTCGAGACGGTGTAGTTCTGTTTCATCAATGGGAAGGCCTGCGGCCTGCCGGCCTTTCAGACGGGAATAGGCCAAGAGGTCCTTGCGTTCCTGATAGCCGTCAATCGTATCCTGCGGCGTTTGCCGGGGCAGGATGCTGAAAGCCAGCAGTGGCGTGTCTGGATTATCGCTGTGAAGCTGGCGCAGATAATGGATAAGTTCTTCCTGCTGGGCTGGTTCAGCATCTTTTTCCCGGGCAGCCAGCAGGCCGCCATAGAGAAGCTGGTCAATGGAGATCAGGGCAGCCTGCTTGCCACCGATATTTTCCGCTAACCATTGACGCATACCGGCGGTGTTGCCGGGGGCTGAATAGTAGTCCTGTAATTCGCTGGGGGGCGTAATTACGTTAAAGCCTGCAATGGCACCGCCATCAATGACGAATTGTTTACAGGGAGGCCGTCCATCCAGTGGGACAAGAAGGAGTGGTTTGGTTGGAGCAACCGGCGAAACCGAAGAAGCTGCTGGTGCTGGCGGCAGGGAAAGATGCCAGAGGATGAGGAAAAAGCCCAGCAATATGCCGGGCAAAATGAATTTTTGCTTCATAGAAAATTTCCTTAAAAATGGAGATAGAAGAATAACAGGGGAAATATTATGAACAGAAAAGCCGCAGTCGTAATGACAAAGGAAGACACGGATAAATCTACATTGAGCTTATAGATTTTGCAGGCTAACACGGCATTGATTGCTGTAGGACAGAAGGTCAGAATCAGCAGGGTACCCCAGAGCACTTCATCATGGACTGTGAAGTATGTGATGGTATTGAAGATAAGAGGCGTTACCACGAAACGCAGCAGGGTCAGAGTCTGAATGTCATTGGCATAGCGGCGTACCTGTCGAAAGTCAATCAAAAAGCCTACCGGCAGCATGGCAATCCAGGCACCAATATGAACAAGGCTCTGGAAAATATCGCCCAGAACCGGCGGACGTTCAACACCGTTAGCGTTCAGGATAAGACCTGCGGCCATACCGACCAGACTGAGCTGATTGACGGAAAAGAACATCTCACGGAAATTGTGGCCGGGACTGGATTTACGGAGGGAAGCAGTATGTTTCAAATAATAATATTGAGCCATGGGAAATACCGCAATACACAAGAGAAAATTCTGGGTAGTGCCGATAAGCTGGCTGTATGCATAACCTTGCTCATTGTAGAGGATGAAGGCGCAGACCCCGCCCAAGGTTCCGAGATTGGCCAGCATGGCACTGGCAATAAAAGCACCTCTATCCAGCAGATTCTCAATGCTCCGGGCAAAAAGAACATAGCCGATAGCTCCGGGCAGCAAAACCAGTAAGGCTCCGAATAACGGTACCAGCAACAGATTCCAGGAAAGAGGCAGCACCCAGAAACTGAGCAAAGACAGGGTGGTATAAACACAGATTACATTAAAGCGGATGACTTTGTTGATGATATTTTCTGACACCCAGTTACGGCGATGAAGAGTATAACCTGCTATCAGAGGCAGAATCAAATCTGTAAATACATAGAGAATACGTAGTGATGCACCGTCCAAAAATGTCACTCCTTTCACATATCGAAATAATATACATATCCTATCATCTTTCGTGATTGGTGTAAATAAACTGTTCACTATTGATGAAAAATATGCTAAAATAATAGTGTTTTCTGTGTTAGGAGTGAAAAAAATGCGCATAATTACCGGTCTTGCCCGGGGATGCCGCTTAAAAACGCCTCAAGGGGCAGATGTGACAAGACCTACGGCGGACAGGGTGAAGGAATCGCTGTTTAACATATTAGGAGCAATGGTGCCGGAACGGAAGGTTTTGGACATTTTTGCTGGTACCGGTAATTTGGGAATAGAGGCGCTGTCGAGAGGTGCTCAGTCGGCGGTCTTTGTGGATAAGGCAACGGCGAAGCTAATCAGCGAAAATTTGCGCTTGACCCGGTTGGCGGATAAAGCCGTTGTGCGCAGTGGAGATGTGTTTGCCTGGCTGGCCCGTCTGGAAGCTGGAAATCCGCAGTTTTCGCTGATTTTTTGCGACCCTCCCTATCATAAGGGGCTATGGCAGGACGCATTGAGACGGATTGACCAGTCCGCAGGACTGATGGCAGAAAACGGGATTCTGGTGGTGGAACACGGCGCTGATGAAAATGAGATGCCGAATTTGTCACGCCTGTTATTGGTGCATAACCGCCGTTACGGTCATACCACTCAGATTAGTTTCTTTCAGTGGCGTTCCTATGTGGAAGCAGAGGAGGAAGAAGCGTGAAGCGGGCGGTTTGTTCGGGAAGTTTTGACCCGGTGACATTAGGTCATGTGGATGTTTTTGAGCGTGCAAGCAAAATGTTTGATGAGCTAATCATCTGTGTGTTCCGCAATATTGAAAAGCAAGGTTTTTTCTCGGTAGAGGAGCGGGTAAGCCTTATAAAAGAGGCTGTTGCTCATTTACCCAATGTCAAAGTTATGGCTTTTTCCAGTCTGATAACCGATTTTATGGCTCAGCAGGATGCCAAAATAATTGTACGTGGCGTGCGTTCGGTGAAGGATTTGGAATATGAGGAAAACGAGGCTTATATGATTAAGCATTTGAATCCTGAAATTGACACAGTATTCCTGCTGACCCGGCCTGACCTTTCCTATGTGAGTTCGTCAGGGGTACGGGAGGTTTTCCGCTTCGGCGGTAGTGTACAAGGTTTGGTTCCGGCCTGTGTGGAACAGGCCATGAAAAATAAAAAAGAGAAATGAGCATGGGGAAAGGATGTAGCAGCTATGTCAGTACGCGAGACCTTGGATAAAATTGAAAATATGGTAGTAGGGGCTTCTCGTCTGCCCTTTACGGAAAAGACTCTCATTAACGATAACGAATTGGTGCATTATGTGGAAGAATTGCGCAATGATTTGCCGAAGGAACTGAATCGGGCAGATGAAATCATGCGCAATCATGACCAGATTATCAAAGAAGCTGAGGAAGAAGCTGAAGAAATCAAACGCAAGGCTCGGGAGTATGCGGAAAGCATCACGGACGAAAATGAACTGGTCAAGCAGGCCAAGGAAAAAGCACGAGCCATTGTTCAGCAGGCACAGGACCAGGAAAAGGAAATCATGGATCGCACGCAGGCGAATGCCGTGCAGTTGCAGAATAATGCTGATGCCTACGCCAATCAGGTTTTTGACCAGCTTATTGGTCATGTAAACGGCACCTTTCAGGGTGTTCGTCAGGCCGAGGCCGGTTTGCAGCAGGCATTAAATGTCCTCCAGCAGGCCAAGAACCAGATGAATCAGCAGGCGGCTCGTAATACTGAGCAACAGTTTGTTCCAGCTCAAGGGGAATAATTATCAATAAGCGGAAAATAATGCTGTCGCAGCTACGATATTGGCTGCGGCAGTTTTTTGTTTTGTTTGGCAGGAATAATGCGGGCGAAGGCGAATAACGACACTAGAAGAACTGAGTTTTCAATGAATTGTATTGAGTAAAGGAGGTTTATACTGTGGACAAAAGACAATCAGAAGCGGCGGCGGTCAAAGCGGCAGAAGAAGCCTTTGACCGCAGGCGGCGCACGGTGGGGCTATTTGGTGCTCCTATACTGGCGCTGCTGGTCTTTTTGACACCTATTGACGGGCTGACACTGGAAGCGCACAAACTGCTGGCCATTATGGTTTTGGTGGCGCTGTGGTGGATCACAGAGCCTGTACCAATTCCCGTAACGTCACTTATCGGGCCGACGCTGGCGGTTATCACCGGCGTGGTGCCGGTGGGCTCGGCCTTTGCAGCCTTCGCCAATTCCATGATTTTCCTGTTCATGGGCGGCTTTATTCTGGCCAAGGCAATGATGACTCATGGGCTGGATAAACGCTTTGCTTATTGGCTCTTGTCGCGGGAGTGGGTCGGCTCGAATCCCAAGCGGATTTTCCTCGCCGTGGGACTTGCGGCGGCACTCTGCTCCGGCTGGGTCAGCAACACCGCGACTGCGGCGATGATGTTTCCCATCTGTCTGGGGCTGTTAACGTCCATCAAGGAAATGTTTGCCGCTAACGGGCGCGAAATTCATCTGCATGAATACAAATACGCTACCGGCCTTATGCTGATGACGGCGTATTCCTGCTCCATCGGCGGTGTTCTGACGCCCATTGGCACGCCGCCCAACCTCATCATGCTGGGCTTTTTGGATACGATGTGTGATATTCACGTTTCGTTCTTCCAATGGATGACCTGGGGCTTTATCGCCATGGTGGTTTATTTTGGCATTGCCTATGTGGTGCTTTCGCATATGTTTCCCGCAGATGTGGATCGAATCGAAGGCGCTGATATTTTCATCAAGACCAAGCGGGATGAACTGGGCAGCTGGACCCGTGCTCAGAAGAATACCCTGCTGGCCTTTATCGTGGCAGTTACCTTGTGGGTACTGCCGGGCTTTATGTCCATCGCCTTTGGCAGCACAGACCCGATGCTCAAGATGTATAACCGTCTGTTCCCCGAAGCGATTGCCGCTATGGCCGGGGCGCTGCTGCTATTTTTGCTGCCGGTCAATTTCAAGGAACGTCAGTTTACGCTGAAATGGTCGGATGCCATGCAGGGGATTGAGTGGGGCACGCTGATTCTCTTTGGCGGCGGTCTGGCTATGGGCGGTATGATGTATAAGACAGGCCTTTCCCAGTGGGTAGGCGATTTAATCGTCAGTTCCATGGGCGGTGCGCCGTCGGAAATCGCCATGGTGGCAATTTTCTCTGTGATGGCGCTTTTGCTCTCGGAACTCACGAGTCATACGGCGGCAACCAATATGATTGGGCCATTGGCGATTACGGCAGCGATTTCGGCAGGCATCAGCCCTGTGCCGGTATCCGTGGGTATCGCCCTTTCGGCATCCCTGGGCTTTATGCTGCCGGTTTCCACGCCGCCCAATGCGATTGTTTATGCCTCCGGTTACATTCCCATTACCAAGATGATTAAGACGGGTGTCTATATTGACTTTATCGGTATTGCCTGTGTGACGATTCCTTTGGCGATTTACTTTGTCAACTGGATTGTGGGTATGTGAGGAGGAATATAAATGCAGAATCAAACCCTTACGGAAAGTCTGGCGGCTTTCGACCCGGAGATTTATGCGCTGTTGCAGGAGGAAATACAAAAGCAGCGTTTTACCTTGTCGCTGCTGCCGACCTCCAATGCAGTATCGCCCTTTAGTGCTTATTTGAAGGGCAGTATTCTGGGCAATGGGCATCTGGACCATCATGCGGTGCAGAGTCACCTGAAGCTGGAAGATATTGCCGCGCAGCGGGCGGAAAAACTTTTTGGCGCAGACCATGCCATTGTGCGGGTAGGCGATATTGCCTCGGCCTCACGCGTGGTATTTCAGGCGTTGGCTACGCGTGGGGATACCATTCTTTCCTTTAATCGGCGCAAATCTGAGCACTGTATAGGTGAGCATTTGTGGTATGATTTTGTTTCCTTCAGCATTGAGCCGGAAACGGAAAGGATTGATTTGGACAGGGTCGCAGAACTGGCCAGAGCGCGCAAGCCGCGTTTGCTTATTTATTCGCCGGTGAATTACCCTTTGCATATTGATTATAAGAAACTCAGGGAAATCGCTAAAAGTGTCGGTGCCTATCTCTGGGTGGATATCGGGCAGAATGCCGGAGCAGTGGCGGCCGGCTGTGCGCCGTCACCTGTGCCTTATGCGGATGTGGTGACTATGCCCACGGGGGATTCTCTGCACGGGCCGCAGAGTGCGGTTATCTTTACCCGTGCCGAACTGGCCGGCAATATGGACAGAGCCATTTTGGATACCGGGCATTCCGTGGTGAAGAAAAACGTGCTGGCGGCACTGGCTACGACTTTTTATGAGGCCGATAGTGAGAGCTTTAAGGCTTATTGCCAGCAGGTACTAAGTAATGCCAAAGCGCTGGAGGCAGGCTTGCAGGCCGCAGGTGTCAGGACGCTGTGCGGCAGTACCCAGACCCATCTGGTGCTGGCCTGTCTGCCGGCGGGCAAAGACCCGGAGATGATGGCGAAGGATTTGCGGGAGTCAGGTTTCTTAGTCAAGGGGGATAATATGCTGACCTCGGACGAGGGCAGGACCTTCCCCATCTTGCGCTTGTCGGCGCTTGACCCCACCACGCGTGCCTTGAAGGAAACGGCGCTAAAGACCATCGGGCACCTGCTGGGAGAATTTATCTTATCCGGTGGCAGTGAAGCCGCAAAGCAAAAAGTGCAGACGCAAATAAGAGCCATCCTTATGGATAAGCCCTTGTTCTCTGATGAGTGGCTGCCGCAGCATATCCGGCTCACTCCCGGCTATGGCAAAAAAGACCTCAACATCAGCAGGGAAGTTGAGGCCGAAAAACAGGAAGCCCAGGCCGAGCGCATGTGGAGTTTCTGGGATAATTAGGATAACTGGGCAGTCTGTGCCTGCCGCAGCAGTTGGCGCAGCAGATGCCATTCCCGCGGGTTAAAGGCTGTGTGAATGGCTAGCGTCAATGTATTGGCGGTATGTATGCGGGCGGGCAGATTGGTTATTAAAATATCATACTCCTGACAGGTGGTCACAAATTGCAGATGGAAATCATCTCGGAAACGCGAGATGATTTCTTTTTTTATTTTCTCCTCGTAAATCGGGCCGTAATCCGTGAGCAGGGCAAGTTTTATCGCCGGTTCACAGGCCGTCAAGTCAAAGGACTGGCTGCAAAGCAGAATGTAATGGGGCAGCAGATAGCGTTCATCGGCAAAACATTGGCCGCAGGTATGGGGCGAGAGAGCCGCAAAGAGGGTATGCATGTTCCGGGCAAAGCCGGGATAATTCTGAGCATAGCTTTTCAAAAAGGGATAGCGCTCCAAGAGGTCAGAGCTGCCGCGCAGCAACGCACCGTGAAAATGCAGGCGGTGCAGTTTTAAGCGGAAACTGGGAGAACCCATGCCAATCCATTGCGGGAAATAACGGGCAAAAACCGCCAGAAAATGATCCGTAGCGGTCAGCGGCAGGCAGTCAAAGCCGCGCACATCACGGGCGGCGGCAAACAGACGCTGCTGGATGTTCATGCCAAAGGGAAAGGCATGCAGCAGATAAAAGATAAACTGGCATTCGGCATCACTGGCGGTCAGGTGCAGGCGCTGAAAAAAGCGGCGGATGGAACTTTTACAAGCATGATAGGCTTCGTTGTTCAGTCCCAGATTGACCGGCAGGGGAGAGGGCAGGCTGTGGTGCAGGCTGATTCGCTGGGCGATAACGGCCAGCCAGTAGGAAAAGTGTTTTTTATCATTGACATTCATATGGGCATCCAGCGAGCTGAGAATATCGTCAATGGTATTCATGATGAGCTGGCGGGAAATGCCGGGAAAGGGCCAGCCGTAGCCGCGGAAGATTTGCAGGTAAAAATTGTTGTAAAAATATCGGATTTGCATTTCCTCACCGGTAAGGCGCATATCAGAGGCCGAAAGATGCAGGGAAAAATCCGTCAGTGTCTGGCGCATGGGCGAAAGACTGCGATAGAGTGAGGCGGTACTGACAAAATGGTTCAGACAAAAGGCCGTGGTGGTGTCTGTAGTCTCTAAAAAGATGCTGTGAAAGAAGTCATAAATCAGGGATTTCTGGGCAAATTCAGCATAGATGCTGTGTATGCTCAGCCATGAGGCACGCTGCAGGTGAATCCCCAGAGCAGCACTGCGGCTGATGGTGAGTTCTGCGGCGGGAATTTTTTCCAGCCGGTTAATCAGATTTTGCAGATGTTTGTAGACTGTGCGCTCGGAAAGACCAAGCTGCGCGGCCAGTTCCTGACAGGAAAAGTAGCGGTCTTCTGAATCCAGCAGGCATAGCAGGGTGTATTCTTTTTGGAGATTTTTTTCCAGAATGGGGAGCATGAGGAACCTTCTTTCTGGGCGGGCTGTTATGTATTTTCGCAAATTTTGCCGCATATTGGTGCAAGTATTGATGAAATAGCAGACCGTCCGTGTGTTAAGCTGTATTTGTTCCTGGGTGAAAGCGGGAATCAGAAACAAGTTATGGGAACTGGCAGGAGATAAGTTAAGCAGCAGGGTAAAATTTGCTTAATTTATTTCCAGCCAGCTCCTATTGTAAAGGAAACAAGTGAATTTGAAAAGAGAGGTTTTGCAAAATGAAATTTTCTCTGCCTTATGACAAAGGAGTAATGACTGCCGAAATTGCAGACCAAAACGTACTGGCGGTGCTGGAATCCAAAGCCGCATCCTACAAGGCGGCTAAGGCGCAGCAGGAACTGGTGGAGGAGTCACTGGATAATCCCATCGGCTCACCGAAACTGGAAGAACTGGTCAAGGGAAAGAAGAATATCACCATCATCAGCTCTGACCATACCCGGCCTGTACCTTCACGTATTACGATGCCGATTCTTCTGCGGCGTATTCGTTCCGTGGAACCGGAGGCAAACATCCGTATCCTCGTAGCCACGGGCTTTCATCGTCCGTCCACTCATGAGGAACTGGTGGCTAAATACGGCGAGGAAATCGTCAACAAGGAAAACATCGTCATGCATGTTTCCACGGATGACAGCAGCATGGTAAAAATCGGCACACTGCCCAGCGGCGGTGCCTGCATTGTCAATCGCACGGCGGTGGAAGCCGACCTTTTAATCGCCGAAGGCTTTATCGAATCCCATTTCTTTGCCGGTTTTTCCGGCGGACGCAAGTCCGTATTGCCGGGGGTAGCCTCCTATAAGACGATTATGGCTAATCATTGCGGGGAGTTTATCAATTCGCATAATGCCCGCACGGGAAATCTTTTGGATAATCCGATTCATCGGGACATGGTGTATGCTGCCCGCACGGCAGGTCTGAAATTCATCCTCAATGTGGTGCTCAATGAGGACAAGGAAATCATCGGTTCTTTTGCCGGTGATATGGAACGTGCCCATGAAAAAGGCTGTGCCTTCGTGGCGGATTTGGCACATGTCAAAAAGGTGCAGGCGGATATTACCATATCCACCAATGGCGGTTATCCGCTCGACCAGAATATCTATCAGGCGGTCAAGGGCATGACGGCAGCCGAAGCCGCCAACAAGGAAGGCGGTACGATTATCATGGTGGCCGGCTGTGCTGATGGTCACGGCGGCGAAGGTTTCTATCACAATCTGGCTGATGCCAAAACGCCGCAGGAATTTTTGGACAAGGCTGTGGCCACGCCGCGTCTGGAGACCATTCCGGATCAGTGGACCTCACAGATACTTGCGCGTATCTTAGCGCATCATCGGGTGATTATGGTATCGGATTTGGTCGATGAGCATTTGATTACGGATATGCATATGGAACTGGCCAAGAGTTTTGATGAAGCATTGGCCAAGGCCTATGGCTATGAGGGCAGTGCGGCCAAAGTGGCGGTTATACCTGATGGGTTAGCGGTTATTGTGGGCTAAAGGTTCCTAAGTATAAATGTATGTAAGGAAGGACGGAATTTAATTTTTCATGGAACATCAATTATTAGCAGAATTTATGGGTACAGCCCTGATGATTATTTTTGGTATCGGTGTGCATTGCGATGATACGCTGGTGAATACGAAATATAATGGCACCGGTCATATCTTTGCCATTACGACATGGTCTTTTGGAATCACGGTGTCGCTCTACATTTTCGGTGATGTGTGCATTAATCCGGCAATGGTGGTGGCACAGGCGATTTTGGGCAATCTTTCCTGGGATATGGTCATTCCTGTGTCTTTGGCAGAGCTGGCGGGCGGCTTCTTTGGGGCAGTTATCATGTGGTTCTGCTATGCAGATCATTTCAAAGCCTCGGTGGGCAAGATTGAGCCGGTACGCATCCGCAATATCTTTTCCACGACGCCGGGCATTCGCAATCTGCCGCGGAACTTTTTCTGCGAGTTCTTTGCTACCTTTGTCTTTATCTCTGGTATTCTGGGCATTCTGAATGCCTGCAAAGGGCCGGAAGCCATGCTGGCACCTATCGCCATCGGCCTGTTGGTTTGGGCTATTGGTATGGGCATGGGCGGTACGACAGGATTTGCCATGAATCTGGCTCGTGATATGGGGCCACGGCTGGCACATGCTGTGCTGCCCATTGAAAACAAGGCGGATAATGACTGGCAGTACGGGATTCTCGTGCCGGGAATTGCGCCGTTCTTAGGCGCAGCCGCTGCAGCTGTCTTTATGCGTGGATTCTTTGGTATTTAACCTCATGGGTTAGGAGCCTTCCTCGGTTGAGGAGGGCTTTTTGTCGCTTTGTCGAAAATAATATTGACTTAAAGTATACTCTAACATTTATAATAGAAGGTAAAAGGGGTGAAGGCATGAAAAAAGCAGATATTGCGCAATTATTGCAGGCATATAAGGAAGGTCATTTAACCGAAGCGGAGGCCGTGGCTAAGATTGCGGAAACGCCCTTCGAAGAGATGAAGTTTGCTGCCATAGACCACCATCGGGAACTGCGGCAGGGCATGCCGGAGGTGATTTATGCCGCAGGCAAGACCCCGGAGCAGGTCAGGGATATTTTTTATTCGCTGTATACCCATAGTCAGGGAAATCTTTTGGCGACCAGAGCCGGACGTGAGCATTATGAAAGGGTGCTGGAAAAAGTCCCCGAAGCAGAGTATGACGAAATGGCGCGGGCCGTTTATCTTGACCGTGATCAATCGCTGGTGCGGGATGAAAAGCACAAAATTTTGATTTTGACCGCAGGTACCAGTGATATACCGGTGGCCGAGGAGGCACGGCTGACTGTGCATCTCTTTGGCAACTGTGTCAAGACCTGCTATGATTGCGGCGTGGCGGGAATTCACCGGCTGTTTGCTCATTTGCCGGAGATAGAAGAAGCCAATGTCATTATTGTCATTGCCGGTATGGAGGGAGCGCTTGCCAGTGTAGTGGGAGGGCTGACGGATAAGCCCGTTATTGCCGTGCCGACCAGCGTAGGCTATGGCGCTTCCTTTAAGGGGGTAGCGGCGCTTCTTTCCATGCTGAACAGCTGTGCTACGGGTGTATCCGTAGTAAATATTGACAATGGTTTTGGTGCTGGTGCATTGGCCAGCAAAATAAATAAATTGAGGTGACAGGATGCGCGCGTTGTATTTGGATTGTTTTGCCGGCATCAGCGGCAATATGTTTTTGGGGGCTATGCTGCAGGCAGGTGTGCCCGTGGCTTATCTGGAAAAAGAATTGCAAAAACTTTCCATGGCGGATGAATTTCAGCTTTCTGTGCAGGAGACGCAGCGCAATGGCATTCATGCGCTTTATGTGGAGGTGAAGCTGTCCCATCATGGGGAGCACCATCATGAGCACGCTCATGGGGAAGAACACCATCATGTGCATCGCAGCATGAAAGATATTCGTGCCCTGATTGAAAAATCGGCATTGAGTGTGGCTGTAAAACAGCAGGCTTTGGCTATCTTTGAGGCTATTGCCAAAGCGGAAGGGAAGGTGCATGGCAAACCGGCTGAGGAAGTGGCTTTTCATGAGGTAGGAGCCGTGGATTCGATTGTGGATATCGTGGGGGCGGCTGTTTGCCTGGATTATCTGGAAATCGAGAAAATTTTTGTCTCCCGTCTAACGGTGGGCAGCGGTTTTGTAAAATGCGCCCATGGTTTGCTTCCCGTACCTGCGCCTGCCGTTGCGGAACTCTTGACAGGCTGGCAGACGGAACGCGGCAAGGAGGAAAAGGAACTGGTCACGCCAACAGGCGCAGGGCTGGTCAATGCTATGGGCGTTTACAGCGAAAGCCTGCCAAGCGGCTTTGTGACGGAATGTATCGGTTATGGTGCAGGCAGCCATGCGCTTTCGATTCCGAATGTTCTGCGCGTTTATCTGGGCGAATACGATGGTGTGCAGGAAAGCAAGTTGTCCATTATCGAAGCCAATATCGACGATATGAACCCGCAGATTTATGGCTATCTGTATGAGCGGCTGCTGGCGGCAGGAGCTTTAGACGTTTGGACAACGCCGATTTTTATGAAGAAAAATCGTCCGGCGCAGCAGCTTTCCGTGCTGGTAAATGCAGAGTCAAAAGAAGCCTGCATAGGGATTATCTTTGCCGAAAGCACCAGTATCGGCCTGCGGCTTATGCCTGTAGGGGAACGGCTGGAAGCAGCCCGCCATATCGCCAAAGTCGAGACAAAATATGGTGTGGTAAACTGCAAGGTCAGCGCATGGAAAGGCAAATTATGCAGTGTTTCGCCGGAATACGAGGATTGCCGGAAACTGGCGGCAGAGAAACAGGTGCCATTGAAGAATGTTCAGCAGG
>ERZ842401.5813-NODE-5813-length-13462-cov-5.271873_pt1 | contig 13462 bp, 8 predicted proteins | sample MGYA00521270_ERZ842401 | MGnify/ENA primary metagenome ERZ842401 (study PRJEB31892, sample SAMEA3878208) | bioreactor metagenome | biome: Moose rumen | place: Sweden | collected 2011-10 | study: EMG produced TPA metagenomics assembly of the PRJEB12797 data set... | reverse complement strand
TATCTTGGGGTTAAAACATTGCAGCACCTTGTTCACGCAAAAAACAGCGTGAACATAACGATTATCAGCGACAACAAAGGAAACAGACCTCTCCGAAAAAGCGAATACGATGATTTTCGCTCGGAATATTCGGACAGGGAAATTTCCTTTGTCAAGTCCGAAAACAAAACGCATGACCGCTACATCGTCCTTGATTTTGGAACGAAGTCAGAAAGATTGTACCACTGCGGGGCAAGCAGCAAGGACGCGGGGCGAAGAATCACGACAATAACCGAGATAAAAGGCATTGCGCCGTATGCCGAAACAATCCGCACGCTTCTGGCAAATCCACCGCTCATGCTCGGCTGAGAAGCAAAATAATTTTGACCGTGAATAATCTGCATATTTTTCCGCGCGTTGAAAAATTCGCGGCGGAGTGGTAGGATATATGTAGGAGGCTTTCTATGATTGTCGTTTCTTATGCCGATTTCTATTCAAATCCTGCGCTTTACAAGGAAAAGGCGGAAAATTACGGGCTGAAAATCCTTCCCCGCAAAAAAGAAAAGCGAAAATCTTCCAGAACGCTAAAACTATTGCATACGATTGAAGCGGCAACTGGAATCCTTCCCTCAAATCTTGACATTGAAAAAGAAAAATCCGAGGCAATATTAAAAGCATGAGAATTCTGATAGACACGAATATCTGCCTTGACATTCTTCAAAACAGACCTGGATTATACGACTCGTCAAAAAACGCGCTTCTGCTTGCCTCTGATAAGAAATGCAAAATGTTCATAACGACCGCAACCGTCATGGATATCTATGGCGCTTGTAAAACTGGAACTAGAACCGGACATTCTGCAATCGCAAGCCCCCGCCCGTAGAGCCGATTGTTAATTTTCCCCCAAAATTCCATTTGCACCTCAAAAACTACCCGTTCAGGTAGTGCGCAAATTCCGTTTTGGGTTTATATATGGAGTTTATGAAAACATCAAGCAAGATTTCTGCGGCGGTGCTGACCGCTTTTGTAATCGCGGGGCTTGCGGCAGTTTCTGCGGCTGCCGTTTTGTCGTTCAGGAAAAGCGCGGAAGCCCGCCTTTCGGAAATCCAGCGGATAAAGGTGCTGGAGATGGAAAACGGGCTTTTGCCAGAGAAAAAGCTCGCCATGCAGCTTGCCGCCTCGCCTGCCGTCGCAGACTATATGAAAAATCCCTCCGACGAAGGCGTGCGGGACATGGCATTCCGCGACTTCAGGACATTTCAGGACTCTTTCGCCTCCCACCGCACGTTCTGGATTTCTGACTCCGACCTCAAATATTACTCCAACATGGAATTCATCTACAACCTTGACAAGTCCGACCCCGCGAACGCCTGGTATCAGGCGACGATTGACGCGAACCTGCCCTTCCAGTTCTACGTTGACTACGACATCGGGCTTAAAAAGACATTCATGTGGATAAACGTCCTGGTCTACGATGAGGCGCGGCGGGCGCGGGGAATCACGGGGACGGGCGTGGAGCTGACCGACTTTGTGCAGTCTATGTACAGCACGCTGGAGGACGGCATTACGATGTATATGTACAACGCCAGCGCAGAGATTTCCGCGTCGCTTGACTTGGATGACCTTGAGAAAAAAGTGCCCGTCACCGACAGAATGAGCGATTTGCGGCAGTGCGACACCCTCTTTCCCGCTCAGACAGAATTCCTTTCCACTGGGCGCGGCGTCTACCTGATTGCGCCGATTGAATCTCTGGGCTGGCAGCTCGTGCTTTTCGTTCCGTTCACGCTCAAGGCGTTTTTCGCGAACGCCCTCGTTCCGTTCGCCGTCCTGCTGATTTTTGCGGTCGCGCTCCTGATAGCCTACTCAATGAGAAGCCTTTTCAAGCCGCTCTCGGAAGTGCGGGAGACCGTCAAAAACGTCGTCTCGGGCGAAGCCGACCTGACGCGCAGGCTCAGCACGGATTTGCACACGCCCTTCAAGTCAATCCACAGCATCGTGCGGCAGTTCAACATGTTCATGGAAAAATTGCAGGGAATGATTGGAACTATCAAGCGCTCAAGCACGGAACTTGGTTCGGTCTACAAAAACATGAAGGAAAGCGTTTCCTCCGTTTCCGATTCCATGACACACATCCGGCTGAGCATCGGCACGGTGCAGCAGCAGATTCACGGGCAGTCGGACGGATTCGACGAGGCTTCCGGCGTTATAAAAGCCGTTGCCGCGAGCATTTCCACTGTGAACGAGATGATTGACTCCCAGACCAAAAGCATCCGCGAATCCTCCGAGTCGGTCGGGCAGCTGGTCAAAAGCATAGAGCAGATAGGCGGCAGCATGGAGAATATGGCATCCTCGTTCGCGCGGCTCGACACGGAGGCGCAGAGCGGAATGTCAAAGCAGCAGCGCGTGAACGAGCGGATTTCACAAATCGAGCAGCAGTCGCAGATGCTTCAGGAGGCGAATCAGGCGATTGCCTCCATCGCGAGCCAGACCAACCTTCTGGCGATGAACGCGGCGATTGAGGCGGCTCACGCGGGCGAGGCGGGGAAAGGCTTTGCCGTGGTCGCGGACGAAATCCGAAAACTGTCCGAAACTTCATCGGCACAGTCAAAGACAATCGGCGACCAGCTCAAGAACATTCAGGACTCAATCGGCGAAATCGTCGCCGCCTCACAGGAATCCAGCGCGGCGTTTTCCGGCGTTTCGGCGAGGATTCACGAAACGGACACGCTCGTGCAGTCGGTGCGCGCTTCACTTGAAACGCAGAACGAGGATTCGCGGAGCGTGATTTCTTCGCTCGCGGGAATGGACAAGACCGCAGAGAGCGTCCGCAGCGCGTCGGTTCAAATGGCGGAAGGGAGCAGCCACGTCCTTTCCGAGATGGACAAACTCCAGACCTCGCTCAAAGCCGTGCAGGAAAGCATGGCGGTCATGTCCGAAAACGCACAGAGCGTCGTCGCAAGCGGAATGCGCCTTGACGGCTGCGTGGAGGAACTCGAAAGCAACATCGCAAAACTGGGCAGCGATGTGTCCATGTTCAAGACGGAGTGAGCGGGAGGCACAAAACCGCCTAACATTCGGCAATCGCAAGCCCCCGCCCGTAGAGCCGATTGTTAATTTTCCCCAAAAATTCCATTTGCTCCCCAAAAACTACCCGTTCGGGTGGGGCATGTTTTCCTCAGCTGTGCTATCTTTTTCAGCATGGAGAAGAATCGCAAAAAGTCTGAAACGCAGAAAATATTTCCCATCGGCGTAAAGCTCGCGCTCATCATTGCCTTCATCGTACTTGCATCGCTCGGCTCGGTCACTTTTTTGAACAGCTACTTTGTCTCGCAGGATGTGAGGCGGACTGCAGAGGAAAACAACCTTACGCTCAACGCACGCTCGGCTGATTCCGTGCAGAATGAGCTCAGCGCGATACGGGCGAATGTCCTGCAGCTGCTCGACCTGATAAACGCGGCAGGCGGCGGCAAAAACTCCGCGCTCGCAAAACAGGCGGAAGCCTTCTTCTTTGAGAGGAACACCGAGATTGCAGAAATCATGCTCTTTACGAACGCTGCCGATGATTCTCCTCCCGTGCTTTACACGCGCCTCACAAACACGCGCTTTTTCCTTGCGAACGAGATTGACTACGGCGCGTCGGATGATTTTGCCGCGCAGAACTCAAAGAATATTAGCAGCGCAGGCTCGGGCGAAATCATTGCGGTGAACGCTTCCCCGCAATTCGGCATGGGGATGCTCGCGCTCCTTCTTCCCTACCGCGAGAACGGTCTTGAGCAGTGCTGCGCCATTTTGTTCAGCCTTGAATCCATCTCCGACATTCTCGGAAACGGTGCGACCAGCCAGAGCTTTATGATAAACGATTCGGACGACCTTCTCTGCCACCCTGAAAGCGAGCGCGTCTTGAGCGCACAGAGCATGAAAAACCATCCGCTCGTCTCGCTGATGCGGGAGAAAAATCAGAACAACGAAGAGAGCCGCCAGATTGAATTTGACCAGACCGACAAAAACGGAAAAGTTTCGCGCTACATCGGGGCATACCAAAAGATTTCCACGGCGGACATTTTCGTCCTGACCACGGTCCAGCTTGACACGGTGCTTGAGGGAGTGAGGACAACGCGGCGGAACAACCTTTACCTTATGGGCGTTGTCCTTTTCGTTTCGATAATCTTCATCCTCTTCTTTTCACGGTTCGCAATCTCGCGCCACCTCCGCCGCCTCGCCGCAGCCGCAGAGGAAATCCAAAGGGGAAACTTCAACACCAGCCTCATCTCCACGCTCAACACCCGCCGCCGCGACGAAATCGGAATCCTGAACAAGTCCACGAAGGACGAGCAGGAATTTCTCAACACATTCGCCCGCTTCACCAACAAGGGCGTGGCGCAGAAAATCGCGCGGAAGGAGATTGACTTTGAGCCTCACCTGAAAGACGTGACGATTTTCTTCTCCGACATCCGAGGCTTCACCGCCATTTCCGACGGATTCAAGAACCGCTTTGGAGACGAAAGCCCGCGCGAGATAATCGGATTCCTGAACGACTACATGAGCCGCATGGTCAACTGCGTCACGATTTCGGGCGGGACGATAGACAAATTCGAGGGAGACGCGATTATGGCGGTGTGGGGAATTTTGCGCGACGATGACCTGAGTTTTGAAAGCCTTTCCGACGGCGACGAAAAAAAGGCGGAACTTTCAAAAGCCCACCTGCTCCATGTGAAGGAAGACGCGGTGAGCGCGATTCGCGGGACAATCGCCATGAGATACGCGCTCATGCAGTACAACAAGGACGCGGAAGCCTTCACCAAGGCGCACGAGGGAGAAGCGAAGGCGAAGTACAAGCCCCACATCAGAATCGGCTGCGGAATCAACACGGGACGCGCCACCTGCGGAATCATGGGGAGCGAGGACAAGATGGAATACACGGCGATTGGAGACAGCGTGAACTTCGCGAGCCGGACCGAAAGCTCCAACAAGCCCTGCGGCACGGACATCCTGATTACCGAGGACACCTACAACCTGCTCAAAAGAGATTTCATAAAATGCGAGGAGAACAATTTTTCCCTTCCGCCCGAAAACGCCGCTAACGAAATCGTGGTTGAGATGATTCCCGTTGAATTTGAGGTGAAGGGAAAGGGCGCACAGCATTTTTACGGCGTGGTGAACATGCCCCATTTTGACATAGAGGAATTTTTCAAGACGGCGGACAAGGACTTTGTGCTGGACGAAGACTGCGCCCGCGCCGTCGGAAAGACAGGGCCTAAAACTCTGAACGAAATGCGGGCGCTGCTCGGAATCCCAATCCCAGAATTTGAATCGGTGAACCTGAATGAAGAAGAGAACAAAATCCAAGTCAAGAAATAAGGTTCCGCGCCTTCAGAACGATTTGCTCCTTCCGTTCTGCCTTTCAGTTTTCATCTGCCTCCTCTGCGCCCTTCTCTGCTACTACCTTTTCCACACGAATTTCTTCCGTGCGCTCTCAAAGATTGGCGAAGAGCCGATTGCGACGATTACTTTCAAATACAAGACCGCCGAGCGCAAATTCCTTGACCGCGTTGTGTGGGACAGGCTCAGGCAGAAATCTCCTGTCTACAACGGCGACACTATTCACACGGCGGAGCGTTCCGAGGCGACCGTCTGGTTTGACGACGGAACCGCGCTCAACCTTGCCGAAAGCACGATGGCGCAGGTTTTCCTTCACGCGGACGGAATCCTTGGCGCGGAGCTTGAAAATGGAACAGCCACGGTCGATTCAGCGGAGGGCGCAAAGGGCTTCTCGCTCCGCTCGCACGACACGAACATTCAGGTAAAAGGCGGCTCGCGGCTTTCCGCACAGAAAATCGAGGGGCAGGACGATGTTCTGGTCACAGTACAAAAAGGAAGCGCGTCCCTTGATGACGGCTCAAGCCTTGCGGAGGGAACATCGTTTTCGGTAAGCGTGTCGGGAGAAAAAGCGGAAGTCCTTTCCGTACTCTCTCCGCTTCCGTCGCAGAAAATCCTTTGCTTTGATGAGGGCGACTGTCCTGTTGAATTCCGCTGGAACTACGGCGAAGAAAAAAATCTACAGCTTTTAATCGCGTCTGACAAGGATTTTACATCCCGCGCAGAAAAAATCGATGTGAGCGGGATGACGCAAATTTCGCTTTCGCTTTCAAAAGGCGTTTATTATTGGAAGATTTTTGACGGCGGCGGAAATGAGAAAAGCGGGAAAGTGCAAGTCATCCAGTCGCTTCCGCCAGTCCTTCTCGCGCCGGCAGAAGGCTATTCCTATCAGTACCGCAAGAAGACTCCCGCCGTGCGTTTTATCTGGACGGAGAGCGAGGCTGCAACGGCATACTCCTTTGAGCTTTCAAAAAATCCGAGCATGAAAAATCCCCTGATTGAGGAGCGGACATCAAGCTCTTCCATAATAATCTCCACGCTCGAAGAGGGAACTTATTACTACCGGGTGACGCCGTATTATGCGGTAAACAGGACGGGGCTTTCAAATCCATCCGAGACGCGCTCGTTCACGATAAAAAGAAGCGGAAGCCTCTTGCCCGTGAGCCTCGTCGCACCTTCAAACGGAGCGTTCGTTGACAAAAGCAAAAACACATTCACGCTTTCGTGGCGGATGGAAAGCGAGGCGGAAAAATACACGCTCATTCTCTCGCGGAACAAAAACCTGAGCCAGCCTCTTCTCACGAGGACGACGGCGGAAAATTATGCGGGCTTTGCGGCGGACGAGGTTTCTACGCTTTCTGACGGAGAATATTTTTGGGCGGTCACGCAGACTGACGGAGAGGGAAACGAAAGCGCGGCTTCTGAAATCCGCTCATTCTACCTGACGGACGGAAAAATCGAGCAACGCACCGTCTTTCCGCCTGACGGCTACACGCTCTGGAAAGCGCTCTGCGTGGACACGAGCTTCACATGGAAAACGAACCTCGCGCTCACCCAGTACATTCAGGTCGCACGGGACGCGGATTTTTCCGAGATTGTGTTTGACTCAGAGGCGGACGGAAATTCCCTGAGCGGAATAAACCTTGAAGCGGGCGACTACTACTGGAGGCTCACCGCAAAAGACGAAAATTTCAAGCGCGCGACTTCGGCAAAGAAATTAACCGTTGTTGAGGAATTCGCCCCTCCCGTGCTGCTTGAGCCGAGCGTCGCAAAAAGGGCTGTTTCCCGTCCGAACGAGGACTGCGAATTCAAATGGGAGGAAAGCGAGGGGGCGGACTACTACAGGATAAAAATCTACGGCAAAGACGGGCGGCTCATCACCGACGAAAACTTTATCAGCGGGAATTCATTTTTGCTGAACATGGAAGCGTTTGAGGAAGGCGAATACCGCTGGGAGCTTCAGTCATTCAGCTACGAGACTGCGGCAGCCTCACGAAGGAACAGCACGCTTTCCTCGTCGCGCTTTATCCTCAGAAAAATCCGCCCCGTCATTATGATTCAGCCTTTGGACTCATGCGAGATTGACGGCTGGGATGCGATTGAGAATCCTCCGTACTTTGAGTGGAAGAGCTTTGAGGCTGTCTCTGAAAGCGGGATTATCCTTTCCAAAAAGGGCGCGGGCGGAGCGGAAACGCAGACATTCGGCAGCTCTGGCTACAAAACGCGGCTTCCCCAACTTTCCAGCGGAACATACGAATGGACGGTCAAGGCACGGACGATGGACGACCTTGACATTTCCGCAGTAAAAACTTTCTCGTTCACGGTGCTTCCGATTCCGCCGTTTGAAAAGCCGCTTGACGCGCATACGGTCGGCGGCACTCTGTTCAACGCGAGCTATCTTAGGAAAACTCCCTTCATTGAATTTGAGTGGCGGAGCGTCCATCGCGCGGGCGAATACATCATTGAAATCTATGACGACAAAAAACGCCGCCTCGTAAGGGAAATCATCGCGGGGAACGGAAGCACGAAATTCAAACTGGAAAATCTTTCGGACCTTGGGAAGGGGCATTTCACCTAGTCAATCAGAGCCGTGAGGATGGACGATGCGAAAAAGGAAATCCTGATTGACGGCGAGGCGGCTGAGGGAGATTTTACGATTGACTACACGATGAACGCATCGGGCGGGAAGCGCGAAAAGAAGGGGGAATTGTATGCGGAATAAATTCTTCTTTCTTTTGATTTTAGTTTTTCTCTGCTGCGCAAAAATGTTTTCTCAGACCGAGAATGAGGAGAAAGACTTTCCTTCCCTGTCCGAGACCGAAAGCGAGAACGCCGAGGAGAACAAAATCAGGCAGCCGTTTTCATGGACGAGCGCGGGGGATGCCTTAAAATACGAGATTGAAATTTCACGGCTGGATGAAAAGACAGGACTTTACGCCGACTGCTATTTTCACGAGACAACGGAAGAGGAAACGGAACTCTGCCAGATTTACATCGAGCCGCTTCTTCCGCCGGGGCATTACCGCTCGCGCATACGGGTGTTCAACATTCTCGGCATGGAAGAAACGGAGCTTACGAGCACAGACGAGTTCACCGTGCGCAGGGCGTTCAAGCCAGAAGTCAGGGGCGTAAGTTATCCGCTTTACATGAGGAGCGTGATTTACCTTGACGACCTTGACAACGACGGGATTATAGAAGTGAGCGGCAGGAATCTTTTTACATGCGACGGCACGAGGGAAAGCCTCACATTCACTGACTACGCCTTGAAGGGCGAGCGAAAAACGATTCTTCCCGAAAAGGTCATCTCGCACGACGACGAGCGGAACAGGGAAATCAGGCTTCAGTTTGACATGAAAAAACTTGATGTAGGGCTTTACCATCTTTTTGCGCAGGATGCGAGTGGGGTTCATTCGGAAGAAAACGGAGCGAGCGAGTTCACCGTCAAATTCAAAAAATGGATGGACTTGGACATTGAGGTGGGCTATGTGTTTCCGCTCGTGCTGCACGACGATACATTCCCCTCGTATTTTGAGCGGACGCTTCCGTTGAGCGCGCAGGCGAGAATCAGCTTTATGCCGTTCAAGAGGCGGTGGGGCTACCTGGGGCTTGGAGTGCGGGCAAGCTATTCCCGTTTTTCCACGGAACAGGCGACCTACACGATTGACGGAAACCTCGGTACGGCGCACCTTCTTTTTGTCTACCAGCTTCCGCTCTTCCGCCGCAGGGTGATTGCCGAAGTCCACGGCGGCGCGGGGCTTTCCTACTTCCACAACATGAGTTTCCACTTCGCTCACGGCATTGATTCCCTCGCGTTCAACAGCGTCTCTCTTTCGTTCGATGCGGGGCTTTCAGCACAGATATACATAAACAAGCGGCTCTACGCGGAGCTTGGCGTGGACTATGTTCTTACGATGAACAAGGACATGGTTCTGGGGATGCTTCTTCCGTCGGTCGGAATCGGCTGGCAATTCTAGGAGGTTTTATGAGAAGATTCTTTGTTTTGTTTTTCGCGCTCTTTCTTTTTATCTCATGCGACTTTGACACACTCTTCAAGCCTGATTTTGACGATGGCGCGAAGGAATACCTTGAATACTGGAGCAGCACCTGCCAGGTGGCAAAGGTTGAATTTTCTTCTGCAAAAACAACAATAAATGGAGTGGAAAATCTTTCTGCAAAAGAGCAAATTCAAATTGATGTATTTGCCATAAATCCAAAGGGCTTTAAGCTGCTTCAAAAAAATGAAGGTCAATGTTTTTCCCTGCAAAACTCAGGCGGCACGCTCTCTTATTCAGACTATTCAGAAACACAAGTTGACCCTGCGTGCATAAAAATCACGGCCAAACTTACAGATGCGTCAGAAGGACAGACGATTACTTTAAGCGGAGGACTTTACCCTGAAAACCGCACTGGCTGGTCAGAATCACAGCTCAAAGAATCAGCTCCCGAACTTTTTACAAGCGTAAGTTTTATCCAGAACACGCCGCCCGACAACATCAAAAATCTGAATGTTCCAGAAGGAACTTTTAGCGGAACACTCAAGCATTATGTTTCATTTGATGTTCCCGACCAGAGCCTTAACCGCAACAAAGATTCAACTTATGAAGTCTCATACTATCTAAGGGAATCTGATGGAAGTGTTGTTTACAAGGGAAAAAAGACGCTGACGCTTGACGACAACAAGGGAACTTCTCCAACAAATTTTATTTATTATTTTGACGGTCAGGAGGATTACCTAAATTATGAATACACGGTTCAGGTTATAGGACCTCGCGGACTAAAGAGCGAAATTTATTCTACAATTCCGGGACTTGGAGTTAACGAACTTAATGAGCCTACAATTACGGTGGCAGACTTGAATGGTCTTAAAGATGACGATGATTATGAATGTGTTGAAGTTGAAAGCGAAAATGATACTGTTTCATTTACAGTAGTCAAGGCAAGCGAGGGCGACATTCTAACCGTTACAGTTGACGGAACTCAAGTTTCAAGCGGAAGTTACACTGTAAACGGAATAGGACAGCATACAATCGTTGCAAAATCAAGCAAGGACGGAAGCCGCCCAATTACCGTAACAAAGAAAATCAGGATTGTAACAGCACAAAAAGAGCCGACCTACACTGCATCTGGAGGTTTGAATGTTACTGAGGAAACTAACAGAGATACATACATAGAAGCAGAAGCAAGCACAGAAGTCAGCTACACCATCACGGCAGAAAGCGGATGCACCTTAACTGTAAAAAACAGCTTGGGCAATACTACAGCCGAATCAAATGAAAATACACACACATTAACTTTTGAAAGCCTTAATAGCGATAACTCAAAAGTAAACAACCTTACCGTAATTGTAAAAAAGCAATACTGCACGGACAAAACATTTACCAAGAAAGTAACGCTTGTAAAGTCAATCCAAGAGCCTACAATTACGGTGGCAGACTTGAATGGTCTTAAAGATGAAGATGATTATGAATGTGTCGAAGTAGAAAATGAAAGTGATGCTGTTTCATTTACCGTAGTCAAGGCAAGCGATGAAGAAACGCTCACCGTTACAGTTGACGGAAGCGAAGTGGCAAGCGGAAGTTACACTGTAAGCGGAATCGGACGGTATACAATCGTTGCAAAATCAAACAAGTACGGATGCCTCCCAGTTACCGTAACAAAGAAAATCAGGATTGTCAAAAAACTTACCGAGCCGAAAATCGAATTTACGAATGCAAGCTCCATTGACGGAGACATAATAAAATTCAGCTATCTTACCTACGACACGCTTTTTATGGACATAACGAACACCTACCCGGGCGCGACTATTACGACCACGATTGACGGCGGTACGGCACAAACGGGCGACTTGACAGGCCAACAACTTGATGTGGGTACCCACACAATAAAGGTAACGGTGGAAAAAGAGTACTGTAAGCCTGTTAGTGTGGAAAAGAATATAACGGTCGAGATAAAGCAAGTTTATGTTGCCTTTGAAAATACTAAATTCAGATTTCATGGGGCTGATGAAGGAAGCGGGAACAAATTTGATCTTCGAGGAACGCTTTGCGGAGAAACTGATTCGACAGCAAGACAGATCTTAAAAACCTGGAATAGTGGAAAAGTGTCAAAAAGTGCGTTTGATGTGACTAATGTAGACAAAACATTCGTTTTGCAATCACCAACAGAAAAGTTCTACTTTTATAGTGACGGATATTTATATGATTTAGATGGAAATGATCACCAAAATATCGGAAAACTTGATAAAGGCAACACAAAATCAACAAGAACTCTAAAAGAGTTAAAGACAAATAAAACTTTTACTGAAGTTGGAGATAGGACTAGCGGTGGTTATTTTAACTGTACATTTACTCTGGTTCTTTCAGAAGTTTCAAATGCATCTTTCTTTTTCACGCCTGCATTAAATGGACTTGCTGACAGCAATGGCTATGAATGTGTTGAAGTTGAAAATTCAGCAGATACTGTTTCCTATAAAATCTCTTGTCTTGAAAGCGGAGTTTCTTTAAGCGGAACTGTAGACGGTTCTTCGTTCAGCGGTACAAAAACTGGAACGCTTGGTATTGGGGAACATACTTTATTTGCAAAATGTACTGCCACGGGTTCCGGAAGTTCGACTGTTACAAGAAAAATCAAGGTCGTCCAGAAACTTCAGGAGCCGACTGTAAGGTTCTACAAACATTCAGGAAACGATGTAATAACAGCCACAAGCGATGTTGAAGAATCCGGCTACAGCGACTACGAGTGCTACAATCTGCCCCTCACCACAAGCGGAACTGGCAGCGTGAATTTTGAAATCACGGCGGGAAGCGAAGAATCTGTTACCGTTACAGAAACTGTTGCTGGCGTCGAAACAGAAATTGCCGCAGACTCTAGTGGAAAGCGTTACCTGGAACTCGGTCCTCACACACTCACAATTGCCGTTTCAAAAACGGGCTACACCACAAGGGAATTTACAAAGAAAGTTTACATTCAGGGAACTTTGAGCGACCCGACTCTTGAGTTCAAGGCAAAAGATTCAAGCAGTGATTATAAGACGGTATCACAAGATGGAACAGACAATGGATATCCTCTTTACAAATTCAGTTACATTTACAACGATACGATGCAGATTTGCTCTGCTGCAGGAAATAGTGGAAATGCACAGGTAATAAAGGTTGACGGAAGTCAAGTTGGATCAGGTGGCGATACTCTCAGTGTCAATGGCTGGCTTGAACCTGACACGACCCCGAAAATAACTATCGTACAGACAAGGCAGTACTGCAAGACAAACACCTATGAAAAGACAATTTCTGTGAAGATTAAGCCGATAAAACTCTGGTATAGAAATGGATCGGCAGGAGGACTTAAGGGTTGGCAGGCAATTTACATAAAAAATTTTGGTACTAATAACTATGATTTATATGGTGATGTTTTCACAAAATTGAATAGTGGTGGTGAATCAGTTATATTCTCATACGGAGAGTCAAAATATCCAATAACTGCTAATACATGGGATCACTTAAACAGCGACAGTAGCGGTCGTGAAGTTGTATATATTTGCACATCTCCAAATGATAAGATTACTCTAAGAATGAACAATATGAGAAGGCGAAATCATACTGACGAAGGCTCTGTAACGGGTGAAAAGGAAAGAACGCTTTCTGATATAAAAAATGGAACTGGAAATTATTATTCAGGTGCACCGTATAGTGCTTGGACTTTGTTTACAGGAAAAATTGGAGATTATGCAGAAATAGGACTTACTTTCGATGTTTCAGAGGTAAGCGAGTAAGTCAGAGAAAATTTTATGTAGTCGAGTAATCGGCACAAGCAAGGAGCAAAATCGCCTATGAACAACAAATATCTTCTTACCGCGCTCAGGTGGAGCTGGAGGACGCTCCATCGAGAAAAAGTCTCAAGGTAGAAGCAGGGAAGCTCCGTCGGACTCTTACCACTAAGTAAGCAAGATTTTGCTATACAAAATCTTGCGAGGTGGAAATTACACGGAGAAAAAGTCTCAAGGTAGGAGCAGGGATGCTCCGTCAAATCTTAACAGTAAGTAAGGGGCTGTCCTAGAGACCTTGTAAAATTTTCTGTGTAAATGGCTGACAAATATGATACTCTTAAGGAG
>ERZ842401.5812-NODE-5812-length-13463-cov-8.946152_pt1 | contig 13463 bp, 12 predicted proteins | sample MGYA00521270_ERZ842401 | MGnify/ENA primary metagenome ERZ842401 (study PRJEB31892, sample SAMEA3878208) | bioreactor metagenome | biome: Moose rumen | place: Sweden | collected 2011-10 | study: EMG produced TPA metagenomics assembly of the PRJEB12797 data set... | reverse complement strand
GCTCCCTGTAGCCGTTCCTGCTCGTGAGCCGCGCATCGCTGCGCTCGTATTTCTGCGCTCCGATTTGTTCTGCCGCCTGCGCTTCCAGAATCTGGTCGAGGACTGCCTCCATGAGCGCCTTCTGCGCTCCCGTCTGGTTTTCAAGGAACATGCCTTTCAAAATTTCTGAATCTAGTGTAATCTGTACCTGAGCCATTGCTTTTCTTTCTCCTGTGTTTTTTTTTGGGTAAAACATTATACAGAGAAATTAGAGCTTTTGGCTCTTTTTATTTACACCAACTTTTCAGACGCGGCCCTCAAAAAAACACAGAAATAATACTAGTGAGAAAAAATTCTTCATAAAATCTCCAGAAAATTGCAGTTATAATAAAAGTAATCACGAAATATCGCAGTTGCAATAAATCCATTTTAGCATAAATCACTGAAAACGCAAGCGCAATAATTTAGTATTGTAAAATCGCAACTGTGATAAATTCAACTTATGGGATTTTGGCAGAATGTTGATAATGAATGTGAATATTTGGGAATAAGTCGCAAAGAATTGGCAAATGCCGCCCATTTTTCTGTGAATACAATTTCTTCTGGAATCAAACGAAACGGAATGCCAGAAGCTGATTTAGCGGTGAGAATTTCAAAAGTCCTCGACATTCCCCTTGAAAAATTGCTTGGAATGGAAAGTGAAATCTCTTCAATTGACAAAACGAATTTTGAAGAACAGCAAAAATTATTTTCGTCTTATCTTCCCTATATCACCAAAATCGAAAAAATGCCCACGCAATACAAAAAAGCCCTTTTCATGCTGATTGAGAATACGCCCGAAGAAAAATAAATCCTCTGACTTTTTGGGCAAGGTGTGGTATAATATTTTCTATGGTCTACAAAGAGTTTTCCAAAGACGAAAAACTTTCTCTTGTTGCCTTGCTTAATTGGGATTACACCGATTCAGCAGAGGACTTGCTTTCTGTTGTCAGTGGAAAATCAAAAAACTCCGCCTCTTTTTCGGAAGAATCCTTGTTCGCAAGGAGTCTTGAAAGTCTAAAATGGGGCGACCTTGTGAATCTTTGGACACTTGAACGATGTGTTTCTCTTTACACTCCAACTTTGCGAAGAATGATTCGTTCTGACTTGGAAATAATAGCGAAAGATATGCTTTTAATGAGAGAAAACTCTCTCAATGTTTTGACTGGAGAAATCTAATTTGAATCCCTTCCTTCCTGTTTCACAGCAAGACCTTCTCGACCGAGGAATCAGCGAAGTTGATTTCGTTTTTGTTTCTGGCGACGCGTATGTTGACCATGCTTCGTTTGCTTCGGCGTTGCTTGGTCGGCTTTTGGAGGCGAACGGCTACACGGTCGCGATTTTGCCTCAGCCCGACTGGAAGAATGTCGAGGAATTCCGCAAATTTGGTCGCCCGAAGCTCGGATTTTTGGTGAGCGCGGGGGCGATGGATTCGATGGTCTCAAATTACACGGCGAACAACAAACCGCGCTCGGAAGATGTGTACGCGCACGGCGGTGTGGCGGGCCATCGACCTGACAGGGCGTTAATCACCTATGTTTCAAAAATCCGCGAGGCGTATAAGGGCGTGAATGTGCTGATTGGCGGAATTGAAGCGAGTTTGCGGCGGACGAGTCACTACGATTATTGGTCAAATACGGTGCGCCGCTCGATTCTCCTTGATTCAAAAGCGGATTTGCTCATGTACGGCATGGGCGAGCATTCGATTCTTGAAATCGCGGCGAAATTGCGCGAGGGAATCCCCGCAAAAGCCATTCGCGGGATGCGCGGAACGGTCTGGTACACGAGTAAAACGGAAGAATTTCCCGAAAATGCCATCATGCTTCCTTCCTACGCTGAAATTTCAAAAAACACTCCCGAAAGTAAAAAATTGTTCGCCGAAAGCTATCTCGTGCAGGAGCAGAACACTGACGCGGTGAACGGTCACCCGCTCATAGAACCAGTTGACGCGCGGTTTATCGTGCAAGAGCCGGCGGCATTTCCGCTCACCACCGAAGAATTTGACGCGATTTACGAGCTTCCCTTTACGCGAAAGTGGCATCCGATGTACGACACTCCCGCCGAAAACGGAAAAACGGGAATCCCTGCGCTGAGTGAGGTTCAGTTTTCGCTTGTGAGCAGCCGAGGGTGCTTTGGCGCGTGTTCGTTCTGTGCGATTACTTTTCATCAGGGTCGGCGAATCCAAGCGCGAAGCCACGAAAGTTTGCTCAAAGAGGCGAAAATCATCACCGAAAATCCCGATTTCAAGGGCTACATTCACGATGTGGGCGGCCCTACGGCGAATTTCCGCCACGATGCGTGTAAATTCCAAAAAGAGCGCGGCGCGTGCCAAAACAAAGACTGCATGGGAACAAATCCCTGCAAAAATGTGAATGTCACTCACACTGAATATGTCGAATTGCTCCGAAAACTCAGAAGTCTTCCGAAAGTCAAAAAAGTCTTTATTCGCTCAGGAATCCGATTCGATTATTTGATGATGGACGAGGACAGATCGTTTTTCAAGGAACTCATTGAGCATCACATTTCGGGTCAGCTCAAAGTGGCTCCTGAGCATGTGAGTAACAAAGTGCTCCGACTCATGCGGAAGAGCAATCACGAACTCTACGAAAAATTTGCCGCCGAGTACGCTGAATGGAACAAAAAATTGGGCAAAAAACAGTATCTCGTGCCGTATTACATCTGCTCGCATCCGGGGGCGGGCTTGGCAGAGGCGATTGAAGTCGCGCTCTATCTCAAAAAAACGGGCTTCGTTCCCGACCAAGTGCAGGATTTTTACCCCACTCCGGGAAGCCTTTCGACCTGCATGTACTGGACGGGCTTGAATCCGCGAAACCGGCTCGAAAACGGCGAATTTGAGGAAGTGTATATCGCCCGTGGAGCGCATGAACGCCGATTGCAGCGAGCCTTGCTTCAGTTCAACCGCAGAGAAAATGCAAATCTTGTGAAGGAAGCTCTCGAAAAGGCAGGGCGGCGGGATTTAATCAAGGTTTTACTGCGGTAATTGAAACCAATACGATAAAATACTAAAATATAAGAATCTTTTCGTTTTGGGTGGGAAAATGACGAAAACTCTTTTTGACGCGCTTTCTTCTATTAATTACACTGTCGTTGCGTCCGACGGAAAAACAAAAATCGCTCCCGAGCAATCGGAAAACCCCGAAATATCTTCGCTCGTATTCGACAGCCGCGATGTAAAGCCAGGCTCTCTCTTTTTCGCGCTCCCCGGCACGCACACCACAGGCAATGTCTTTATCCCAAAGGCGATTGAAAACGGAGCCGCCGCGGTAGTCTTTCAAGATGAATTAGAAATGGGGGAAGTCTCCCCCTCGCTCCAAACGCAAGCGTTTTCCGCTACCCCTTCTCCTAAGGGGCAAAGCCCCTTAAAATCCCCAAATAGCTCCTTAAGCGCAGAAAATGATTCGCGAGTTTTCGCTGGCGAAAACTCGATAGTGAGCGATAGCGAACGACCAACACCCCCATCACCTGTTTTTATTCGCGTTGACGATGCTCGCAAGGTTATGGCGCCGATTGCGGCTCAGTTTTACGACAATCCATCTTCTAAACTCGGCATTATCGGAGTCACGGGAACGGAGGGGAAATCTTCTACGGTTTCGTTTGTATGGCAGCTTTTACGGCTCACGGGGCACAAGGCGGGATTCATTTCCACGGTACAGTATTCGCTCGGTGGTGAGGCAATCGCAAATCCTCAGCACCAGACCACGCCCGAAGCCACAATTATTCAGCGACAGCTCTATGAAATGGTCGAAAACGGCTGTGAGTACGCGGTCGTGGAAACTTCTTCGCACGGACTTTCGCCCAAACTCAACCGCACGGGAAATCTTCTCTTCGATTGCGGAATTTTTATGAATGTCACGCTGGAGCATCTTGAATTCCACGGAACATTTGAGCAATACCGCGACGACAAGGCGAATCTCTTCCGAAAACTCGATGAGCACAATCACGAAAAAGTGATTCTCGGAAAAAAAGTCACTGTTCCGTCATTTGGAATCGTGAATCTTGAAGACCCGAGCGCGACTTATTTTATCAAGGCGACAAAGCAGCCGGTTTTGGGCTTTACCACCGAGGGAAAGGCGGGAAAATCCGCCGCCGAGGGAGCAGAAGCCGCGCCGCTTCCGAAAATCCCCGACTCAATTCCCGTTTTGCTCGGTCGGAACATCGCTTCGGCTCGCTTCGGGCTGACTTTTGACATGACCGAGCCGCATGTCATCGGCAAGGACGCAAAGCCGCTCCCGCCGAAAGTCTTCCATGTAAAATCAAGCCTGCCGGGCGCGTTCAACACCTACAATCTCATGGCGGCAATCGAAGCCGTGAGCCGCCTCACCGACACACCGATTGAAAAAGTCGCCGCACTCGTGGAACAGCTCGTGCCCGTCAAAGGGCGCATGACAGTAATCGATAAAGGCCAGCCCTTTGAATTGATTGTTGACTACGCGCACACTCCGTCGAGCTTTGAGACGATTTTCCCGCCGCTTCGCAGGCGTTGCTCTGGCAAAATGATTGCGCTCTTCGGAAGCGGCGGCGAGCGCGACACCAAAAAACGCCCCTTGCAGGGAGAGATTGCCGCCAGATTCTGCGACATCGTAATCCTCACCGACGAAGACCCGCGCGGAGAAGACAGCGTTGCCCTCTTAAAGGATATTGCCGTAGGTGCAGAAAAAGAAGGAAAAGTTCTCGATAAAGATTTGTTCATCACACCAGACCGTCCGCAAGCAATACGGCAGGCGTTCGGCATGGCGGGCAAGGACGACATCGTTCTTTTGCTCGGAAAGGCGCACGAAAACAGCATCATCTACAAAGACAGAACCATGCCCTACGACGAAATCGCAGAGGCAGAAAAAGCACTAGCAGAAATGTCATTATCGGGCGTGCCCCGATAATCTAAAGGAGAAGCACATGACAGTCACAGTAATCTACGGCGGAAAATCGGGCGAGCACGAAATTTCTTTGGTTTCGGCGGCGGCGGTTGCGCGAAATATCGATTCAAAAAACACGGTTCAGCTCATCGCAATCACAAAAGAAGGTCGATGGTTCTTGCAGCCGCAGAGCGAATTCGAGCGAATCAAATCTGATTCAAAGGCAAGTTTCAAAATCATTGAGGACGAAAGCCAAGAAGTGAGCGTGATTCCCACGGGTGGCACAAAGCGCACATTCCGCGTGGGCGAAAAAACGGTCGCAACCGATGTAGTTTTCCCAGTCTTGCACGGGCCATTCGGCGAAGACGGCACGATTCAAGGTCTTTTTGAGATGGTCGACGTGCCCTATGTCGGCTGCACCACGCTCGGAAGCGCGGAAACAATGGACAAAGAAAAAACAAAGGTCGTTTTGGAACACGCGGGAATTCCCGTCGTTCCAGGAATTTGTATGCGTCGAAGCGATTTGGCAGAAGCAAGCCGATATGACGAACTTTTGGAGCAGGCGCAAAAAGAACTCGGCTTCCCGCTCTTTGTAAAACCGTGCGCGGCAGGAAGCTCAGACGGCGCAAACCTCGCAAAGGACTTGCAGCATTTGAACGGCGCAATCATTGAAGCCTTCAACTGGGACGACAAAATCTTGATTGAAAAAGCTGTGAACGCACGCGAAATTGAGTGCTCCGTTACGGGAAACCCCACGATTGACGACGACTCATGCGCGGCAGAAAAACTCACCGCTTACGGTCCCGGCGAAATCGCTCCTAAGCATGATTTTTACGACTACGATGCAAAATACAATGACCCCAACGGCGCGGACTTGCTCATTCCCGCGAATCTTAGCGAAGCTCGGCTTGAAGAAGTGCGCTCGCTCGCAAAAAAAGCCTTTGCCGCGCTCGACTTGGCAGGGCTCGCCCGCGTTGACTTCTTTATCGACAAGGACACCGACAAACTCTACTTAAACGAAATCAACACCATGCCGGGCTTCACGCAAATCAGCATGTTCCCCAAAATGTGCGCCGCGTTCGGCTTGGATTTCACGAGTCTCACAAATCTTCTGATTGACGAAGCAATCGCACGATTCAAGAAAACGCGCAATTTGCAAACTTCACGCTAAACAAAAACGCTCCGACAAAATGAGTCGGAGCGTTTGCTTTTTGTTACGATGTAGTGCGTGTTATTTTGTGGAAATTTTTACAATTTCTGACATTGCGCTCTCTGCACCGTCAGCACCATGATTTGGATGATATTTTCCAGCAGGAATGTCGGTCAATGCCGCGGCGTTACATATTATTATACAGAAAAAAGAGAGGGGGGGGGTACTATACAAGCGTTCCACCCTCTCTTTTCCTACATAATTTTCTTAAAAAAATGTTGAAAATTTCTAATATCTCTAGTGTCTTATGCAACCGTCGCTTTCACGAACACTTCTTTTGCTCCGTTGTCTGCCGTAACAACAAGACCATTTGCCTTTCCGCCTTTTACTTCAAGCGAAACGGCTCCCGTGTTCTTCTTGTTTTCCACGGTGATGTGATATTTGACACCACGGAAGATTCGCGTAAACTCAGCGCTTTTCACATGCTCTGGCAATCTCGGCTCGATTTCAAGACCAGCGTGCTGAGGTCGCAAGCCACAAATGTATTGGCTCAAAGCAACGAAGTTCCATGCGGCAGTTCCCGTGAGCCACGAATTCTTTGCTTCACCCTCACGGCGAGCTTCCTTTCCCGCAACCATCTGACTGTAGACATACGGCTCTGTGCGGTGAATGTCGCTCCATTTTTCTTCGACCCAAGCTGGCGCAATCTTCGTGTAGTGAGTCCATGCGTCATCAGGGCGACCGTTCACAACTTCACCAATGACGACCCAGGGATTGTTGTGACAGAAAATGCCGCCGTTCTCTTTGTATCCCGGCGGATAAGAAGAAACTTCGCCAAGCTCAATGTGATAGTTCTGATACGCGGGGTAAAGAATGCAGATTCCGTATTTTGAATCGAGGTATTTTTTTACGCTGTCCAAGGATTTTTCAGAGTAGCCTTTGTCTTTTCCGATTTTTGCCATCGTGCCGAAGCCCTGGCTTTCTATGAAGATTTTTCCGTCCTCACATTCATGGCTTCCGATTTTGTGACCCGCATCGTCGTAAGCGCGGACATACCAGTCGCCGTCCCAACCTGCCGTGCAGATAGCTTCCTCCATCTTTTTGCACAATTCTTCGGCTCGTTTTGCTTCTGCCTCATCGCCCATCAAACGGCACATCTGAACATAGTCGGGCGTGACAAAAACGAACATCTCGGCAATCATCACGGATTCGGCATTTTTTCCTTCTTTATTGGTGCAAGTCTGGAAAGAATCGTTCGGATTGGTAGAAAAGCAGTTGAGGTTCAGGCAGTCATTCCAGTCAGCGCGGCCAATGAGCGGCAATCCGTGCGGCCCAATATGGTTCGGAATGTAATTGTATGAACGGCGCAAATGCTCGAACATCGTCGCCTTGTTCGTCTCGCTGTTGTCAAACGGAACATCAACTTTCAAGAAATCGACATCGCCCGTCTCGCGGATATAATTCCCCACGCCAAGAACGAGCCAGAGTGGGTCATCGTTGAAGTTCGAGCCGATGTCTGCGTTTCCTCGTTTTGTGAGCGGCTGGAACTGATGATACGCAGAACCGTCTTCAAACTGAGTTGCCGCCACATCATACAGTCGCTCTCGAATTCTCTGTGCAGGGAGCTGATGAGCCGCACCAAGCATATCCTGGGAAGTATCGCGGAAGCCCAATCCACGACCGATTCCGCTTTCAAAATATGAAGCAGAGCGCGCGAAATTGTAAGTAACAACGCACTGATACTGATTCCAAACAGCCATGCGGTCGAGTTTTTCATCTCCCGTTTTGATTGAGAAATGTGAAAGCGTTTCGTCCCAGAATGCCTTCAAATCAGCAAGAGCCTTTTCGACCTTTTCCTTGCTGTCGAATTTTTTCTGCAATTCGTACGCTTTTTCCTTATTGATGACTCCGCTTGCCGTGTTCGTTCGGAGCAATCCTGCATCAAGCGCCTTCTTTTTTTCGGATTCTGAAAGGAATTTTTTATCTACATCGTTTTCGATATAGCCCAAAACAAAAACCAAAGTCTTTTCTTCGCCGGCTTTGAGTGTGAGATTTACACGGTGAGAAGCAATCGGACTCCAGCCGTCAGCCACGGAATTTCCGCTTTTTCCCTCAACCACCGTTTTTGGAGCAGAAATCGGATTGTAAAGCCCCAAGAAAGTTTCGCGGTCTGTGTCAAATCCGTCGATTTTTTGGTTGCACCAATAGAACGCAAAGTGATTTCTTCGCTCACGGTACTCAGTTTTGTGGTAAATGCCGCTTCCCTCGATTTCGACTTCGCCTGTGGAGAAGTTTCGCTGGAAATTCTGGCAGTCATCGCTTGCATTGTACAAACACCACTCAACGAAAGAAACAAGGCTTATTGATTTTTCGCCCGTTCCTTCGTTCTTCAAAGTAATCATCTCAACTTCGGCATTTTCTCCGAGCGGCACGAAATAAACCGCCTGTGCCTTTAAACCGTTCTTTTTTGAAGTGAATTTTGAATATCCGAACCCATGACGGCACTCGTAAGAATCAAGCTCGGTCTGGCACGGTTGCCATGCGGGATTCCAAATTGCCTCGCCGTCTTTGATGAAGAAATAATGACCGTTGTTGTCGAGCGGCATATCGTTGTAACGATAGCGGGTGAGCCGTCGCAAGCGGGCATCAGTATAGAACGAATAGCCGCCAGAAGTGTTGGAAATGAGCGAGAAAAATTTTTCGCTTCCAAGATAATTAATCCACGGATAGGGTGTGCGCGGTGTCTCAATGACATACTCGCGGTTTGCATCATCAAAGTGACCGAATTTCATTGCATTCTCCTTTACGAAATCGTTGTAGTAAGTATATTGTATCATTATTCCTTTTGCAAATAAAATTTTTTGAATTTTGCTGAAATTTTACTTTATTTTTGCGACCGTTCCGCCCCGAATCAACATTCCGTTAATGAATTCTGTTTTTGCCCTGAACTGTGCGCCTTGCTCAATCTGACTAAAAAGAGAATTTGCCATTGTCTCGCCGATGAGCTTTCCGTTCTGCGCGTAGGTGGTGAGCGGGGCAAGCATCATCGCGGTGAGGTTGATTCCGTCGTAGCCTACGATGCTGATGTCCTTTCCGGGAATGAGATTCTGATTGTTCAATTCGCGGATTCCACCGAGAGCCGCAAAATCATCGGGGTAGAAAATGCAGGTGGGAGGGTCGTCAAGTTCGAGAAGTTTTTGTGTGGCAATGAGACAGCCTTCCGCGTCGTGGTAGAGGACTTCAAGAACATAGTCTTCGGGAACAGAAATTCCGTGCTCGGCACAAGTGCTTTTGAACGAGGAGACGCGCTGCTCCGTAACCCAAGTTTCTTCCCCGTGAATCAGTGCGATTTTTGTGTGCCCTTGCGAAATGGCATATTCCACAAGTTCCTTCATGCCCGCCGAGGAGTCGCTGAGAACCGCCGAATGGTGCGAGTCAAAGGCATAGTCGAGCGTGACCGTGGGAATGTCGCTTTTAATCAAATCCACAATTCCCGAAGAATCAAAATCGCAGGAGAGAATCGCCACGCCGTCATAATGCCGCGCGAGCGTGTGAGAATAGTAATCGTAGTTTTTTTTGGAGTCGCCGCCCACGAAAGTCATATCGTAGCCTTTTTTGAACGCGACTTTTTGGATTCCCGAAATAACGCTTGCAAAATATTCATGCTGGAGACCGACGCCTGTTTTTTCCTCGAAGATAACGCCGATGTCGTAAGTTCGTTTTGTTCTGAGCGTGCGAGCCGCAAGGTTTGGGTGATAGCCCATTTCCCGCGCTTTTTTTTGGACAAATTCCGTTGTCTCCACGCCAATTTCGGGGCTGTTTTGCAGAGCCTTGCTGACCGTTGAGAACGAAACATTGCATTCCCGCGCAATATCTTTGAGTGTTACCACAGTGAATTCCTTTTTTAATACAACGATTTCGTAAAATTATAGCACGGTTTCTATCCAAAAGAAACAAAAAACGCTATACTTTGGAAGAAAAATTTGAGGTCACAGATGGACAACGAAGAAATAAAACAGAAACTTTTGCAGATTGAGAACACCGATTTGGAATTCACGGTCGTTATGACGGGCAAGGAAAGCACCCGCGTGAACGGTCTCTACAAGCCCGAAACGCACGAAATCTTGCTCCACAACAAGAATTTCAAAAGCGAAATGCAGCTGATTTACACCGCGATTCACGAATACACGCACCATCTTATGACCGAGCAATTTCTGGCGGAGACTGGCGGCAAGCTCCCGATGAAAGGCACTCGCGTTCACAGTCAGGCTTTTTGGGCGAGATTTCACGCGCTTCTTCAAAAGGCGGAAGAACTCGGAATTTACAAAATCGACATTGAAGAATCACCCGAGCTAAAAGAACTCACCGAAAAAATCCGCAAGGAATATATGGAAGTAAACGGCAGGCTCATGCAGGAATTCGGAAAATTGCTCGCCGAGGCGCACAAACTCTGTGAAAAAGCGAATATCCGCTACGAGGACTACCTTGACCGCGTTCTCTGCCTGCCGCGCAACACCGCCAAAGACATCACGAAATTGGGCGCAGTCGAAGTGAATCCCGAGCTTGGCTTCGACAACATGAAAAAAGTCGCGATGCTCAAAAAGCCCGAAGACCGAGACGCGGCAACCCAGTCAATTTTGAGCGGAAAATCTCCCGACACCGTGACGGAACTGATGAAAAAAGCAAAATCTGGCGACCCGCGCGAAAAACTTGAGCGGGAGAAAAACCGCCTCACAAAGACGATTGAGGCTTTGCAACAGAGATTGCACTATGTCGAGGAAACGGTCGGGCAGTTGTAGGGGAAGATTATGCCCTAAAACGCAAAGGATATTTTTCTGGCTCTTCTAAGGCATTGCGTTCTATATCAACATCAAGTTCTTCCCAATGAAAATCGCCAATGCTATCTACGGTGACTTCACTTAGTTGGCTTATTGTTGCGTTCAATAAATCTGGATAGTCTTGGAAACTCACGAAAAATTCAGCATCATCTACAAAAAGCCAAAGACCAACTGAGGAAATATGAGAAACTTCGACTTTATTTTTGGTTAAAATGTTTGTTCCAATATTCATTGATTTCCCCCTGTCTAAGTTTGACGATAGAAAGAATTTCATTTACATCTTTTTGTGAATATCTCATTATGACATATGCCTGTAAGGAAAAACAATGGCGGCAAACTATAAAACAACTATTGGAATTTTTACCGTTATAGGACTACTCCTTTTTTTATTGGGGATGATCTTTCTAGGTGGTCACAAATTCTTCAGCTCAAAATCAGAGTATGTTTTGTACTTTGAAGGTTCTGTACGTGGGTTATCTGTAGGAGCACCTGTCGTGTTCAGGGGCGTTCCTCTGGGGAATGTAACAAGTATTACGGTTGTCTTTAATCCAAAATCTTCTGAAATCACCATACCCGTTCATATCCGTATTGATGAAAATAGTATCACTCGTATAACTGGAAAAGAAATTTCTGATGTATATCAGGAAGAGATTATTCGTCATATGGTACAAAATGGGCTGTGCGCAAGTCTTCAAATTCAAAGTCTCGTTACAGGACAATATGAAATAGAGTTGGACTATCATCCAAACACACCACAAAAATTTCGTTCATCTACACCAAATAATGAAATTCCAACAGTACCGTCACCGATGGATCAACTGCAAACAAACCTTGCACAACTTCCTCTCGATGAAATCTGCGAGTCCTTTAAGACAATTCTTATAAGTCTTGCCAATGCGCTTCAGGATGGATCTGAGCTTAAAAATAGTATCGCGAGTTTTCATGCAACATTTGATGAGCTCGATCAAATTCTTAAAGCAAGTACCTTACGTGTATCTTCCGAAAATATTGTCAACAAGTTAACTCTGTCAGCGGACACTATAGCGTCTAATCTACCAACTATTCTGAACAATATACGTACAATCCTTGCAGAGCTTTCTGATTCCTCAACCTCGCTTAAGAAAACGGCAGCATTTACACAGAACCTGATGAATAATAATTCTCCTGCTATTCAAGATGTGCGCCGTCTTTTAAAGGAAGCATCTGAAGCTGCACGATCACTCCACAATCTGGCCGATATGCTTAATCGTAATCCTGAAGCATTGCTCTCAGGCAAAAAAGGATCCCGATAATGCATCATATAGTTCAATTTTTTACATGTATTCTTGTACTCGGTCTTCTTTCGGCATGTGGAAAGAGTGTTCCGACCAATTATTATACATTACTTTCCCGTGCAGAGACAGAAACAACAGACAAACTTCCTAAATCAACACTGCGTATCGCACGCGTAGCCATCCCGCAGTATCTGGAACGTGAATCCATTGCGGTTCGCAAAGAAGACCATGTTCAGCTTGCCGTTGACTCCATTCATCTCTGGGCTGAACCCTTAAGTGACGGTATTCGCAGAGTCCTTCAGCGCGAGATGACACCCCCGCTGCTCCGCAGGGGTCTGACGGTTTTGCCGCTAGCAAGTGAGGAGAGTGGAACCTACACCCTGCTCGTTGACATTCTCCGTCTTGATGGAGAGTTTACCCGTTCTGTTGATTTTGCAGCACAATGGTCTCTTGTCGAAAGCAGAACAAACACGGTTCTTGATGATGGAATTTTTACTGCCCAGGAAGAACTCAGGACATCCTCATATCAGGATCTTGTGCTTGCAGAAAGCACCCTGATCCGCTCTCTTTCTGCCCATATTCTTGATCGTATAGCCTCACCGCCTGCAAAACATTCCCGGGTTCTGAAATAGCATGATACGCAAAAAAAACGGAATCCTCCCATAATTGAGAGGATTCCGTTTCTCTGTAACAGCCCGCATACAGATACAAATTCGCCGCCGCTCACACAACTGTTCACCCATCTACTGAACGATCATAACACGTGCCGGACGAAGCAGACGGTTTCCAAGCTTGTAGCCGTGCTGCAAGACACGTGCAACAGCACCTTTGGGATACTCGGATTCCTGTTCAAACCCCACAGCCTCATGAATAGCAGGATCAAACGCCTCTCCAAGTTCACCCACAGGGCTAAGGCCATGCTTTTTCACAGCATCCAATAACAATTTGTGTGTCATGGACACCCCTTGCAGCAGATCCTTGCAGACTTCATTTGTATTTCCGTATTGCAATGCAAGCTCCAAGTTATCAAGGGTGGGCAAAAGATCGCCCAACACCTTTTCAGCGGCATATTGCAGCTGCTCCTGATGCTCACGTGCAAGACGTTTTTTAAAGTTCTCCATGTCCGCAGCCTGGCGCAATTTCAGATCGTCCATCTCCTTGCGTATTGCGGCAAGTTGTGCTGCAAAATCTTCCTGTGACAAGGGCGATCCAGACGAATCTTCACAGACCTCCTCTGCAAAGTCGCCCTCCGCCTCTTCACCATCAAGCTCCAGGATAGGAATCTCTTGTCCATCCTCTTACGCACGAC
>ERZ842401.5811-NODE-5811-length-13466-cov-4.802923_pt1 | contig 13466 bp, 10 predicted proteins | sample MGYA00521270_ERZ842401 | MGnify/ENA primary metagenome ERZ842401 (study PRJEB31892, sample SAMEA3878208) | bioreactor metagenome | biome: Moose rumen | place: Sweden | collected 2011-10 | study: EMG produced TPA metagenomics assembly of the PRJEB12797 data set... | reverse complement strand
GCGCATGTTCCAGCGCAGCCTGGGGGTCGGGCATCGCTTCGGCGGCAGCGGCTGGAACAGGCGCGCCCTCGGTGCGGACAGTGAAGCCCTCGTCGTCGGGCTTGGAGGCCACCGGAGCCTGGGGCTTTTCGGCAGGGCTCTTTTCCTCATCGAGCACGATGGTTTGGCCCTCCTCGTTGCCGGGGTTCTTCTCGAAGCCGGTGGCGATGAGGATGACCTTCAACTCGTCGCCGAGACTGTCGTCGGGGCCTGCGCCCCAGATGATTTCGGCGGTGCCGTCGGTTTTTTCGAGCACATAGTCGGTGATTTCCTGCATCTCCTCCATCATCATCTCGCACTCGGACGAGTAGGTGAAGTAGAGCAGCACGTTTTTGGCGCCGCGAATGTCGCTGTCGTCGAGCAGCACGCTGGTGGTGGCAGCCTCGATGGCCTGGCGGGCGCGGTTCTCGCCGCTGCCGCTGCCGGTGCCCATCAGGGCGGTGCCGCTGTTTTCCATCACGGTGTTGATGTCCTGGAAGTCGCGGTTCACATAGGCATTCTCGGTGATGATTTCGGCAATGCCCTTGGCGGCAGTGAGCAGCACATCGTCGGCCTTGGCAAACGATTCGCTGATGCGCATTTTGCCGTCGGTGAGGAGTTTGTCGTTGTTGATGACGATGATGGAGTCCACATGCTTGCGGAGCTCCTCGATGCCTGTCTCGGCCTGCTCGCGGCGGCGGTTGCCCTCGAAGCCGAACGGACGGGTAACGATGGCGACGACGAGGATTTTCTTGTTCTCCTCGTTGTCGAGGTCGATGCTCTTGGCTATTTCGGCAATGACAGGAGCGGCGCCGGTGCCGGTGCCGCCGCCCATGCCGGCGGTGATGAAGAGCATTTGGGTGTTGTGGCTGATGGCCTCACGAATGTCGTCGGCCTTGGCCTGGGCGGCCAGGCGGGCGCGCTCGGGCTTGTTGCCCGCCCCGAGGCCGAGGGTGCCCAGCGGAATTTTGTTGGGCACGGGACTTGCGTTGAGAGCCTTCATATCGGTGTTGCAGACGATGAAGTCGACCCCCTCAATGCCCTGACGGAACATGTGGTTCACTGCGTTGCCGCCACCGCCACCGACACCGATGACTTTGATGTAGGACGACTGTCCTTTGGGCGAATCGAACGAGAAATAGGTGGTATTTGTGATGTCTTCCATGTGCTTGTTTGTTTCTATATGATTGAAAAATATGTGTTTATATCATTCAGCCAACAAAATATGGCAATGTAAAATTACAAAATAGCCGCGGATTGGGACGCTTCGGGTTTACATTAGTTATCAACAACTTGTACACAGTGGCATTGCTTTTAGTCCAAGCCCTCGTTGAACTGGCTTTTGAGCCATCTGTCGATGGCACCCATGCCGAAGCGATTCCTGCCCTTTTTTCCAGGATTCTCCTTTGGCTGCGGAAGGGGTGGTTCGGGAGCGGGATTTTCGGGCATATCGTCGAAAATGTCCACATGCTTGGAACCACCGGCAGCTTGAGCCTTGTCCTCTTTGGGTTGCAGCTCGGCCTCCGCCTGCTCCAGCCCGTACAGCACCAGTCCGACACCGGTGGCATACATGGGGTGGGCCAGTTCGTCGTAGGCCACGCTGTCGGGCGAGAGGTGCTCGTTGGGCACGCCCACGCGGGTGTCGATGGTGGTGATGAGCTCGCAGAGTTCCTTGATGTTTTTCAGCTGCGCGCCGCCTCCGGTGAGCACCACACCGGCGATGAGCTGCTTGTGGAAGCCCGACTGCTTGATTTCATAATCCACCTGCTCGAGCAGCATTTTGGTGCGGGCATTGATGATGCTGGCAAGGTTCTTGACATATATCTCGCGTGGGGGCTGGCTGCGGATGCCGGGTATGGAGATCACGTCCTTGTCGCTCACGGCCTGCACCAGACAGGAGCCGAACTTCACTTTCAGGCTTTCGGCTTGACGCTTGAGGATGTTGCAGCCTTCGCGGATGTCGTTGGTGATGGCGTTGCCTGCCAGAGGGAGCACCGAGGTATGGCGGATGATGGAGTCGTAGAAGATAGCGATGTCGGTGGTGCCGCCTCCGATGTCGACCATAGCCACACCGGCATCGCGGTCGCGGTCGTCGAGCACAGCCATGGCCGAAGCCACCGGCTCGAGCACTACGCCCTTGACCTTAAGTCCGGCGCGCTCAATGGCGAATCTGATATGCTGCAGATTCTGGGCATTGCCCGTAACAAGATGGAAGTCGGCCTCGAGCATCTTGCCGGCCACCCCCGCAGGGGGAATGTCGCGGCTGAGGGGCTCGCGGTCGACGATGTACTGCTGGGGAAAGATGTGGATAATCTGCTCGCCGGGCTCGAGCAGGATGTTGCGCTGCTCGGCAATGAGGCGGTCGATATCGGCCTGCTCGATGAGGGGCTGGTCGGGCGGAATCATTACGCTGCCGTGGCTTGGGCGCGACTTGATGTGCTGCCCGGCGATGCCCACCCACACCTCTTCGATGTTCACATCGGCCTGGTCGGCGGCCTCGGCCACCGCCTTGGTGATGGAGTCGGCTGTGGCGGTGATGCTTTTCACCACACCATGCTCCACACCGATGGACTCGGTCTTGCCGAAGCCAAGAATCTTCACTTTGCCATCATCGTCGCGCTTGCCCACAAAACAGGCAATTTTCGTGGTGCCGATGTCAAGGCCTACAATAATTTCTGATTTGTTCATAACCTTATCGTTTTATCTATTTTGCTTCTTTTGTACATACTACCTGCCCGTCGAACTTGAGGCTGATTTTGGAATAGGTGTTCCAGCCTGCGCGGGGCATCCCGTTGAGGTAGAACGACCAAAGGTTGGCGAACTTTGAGTCCAGGCGGTCGACGGGGCCGAGCTCAATCAAATGGTCGCCCAGTTTGGGAACCATCAACACGTTGCCGCCACGGTCTATGTGGATTTGGTCGATGAGTCCTTTGTAGCGGCGGTGGGAGTCGAGCCAGTTGGCAAGAGCCACAAGCGAAACCAGCTGGGCATTGAGGCTGTCGGTGCGGAGGGGCTCGGCAAAGGCGCCGGTGGCCACAAGCACATCGCAGTCGCCGATGGGGCTGGCCGGCATCAGGAAGCCATCGGCATCGAAATAGAGCTCGCTCGACTGATAGAACAGGCGGGCGATGGGGCGGCGCTGGGTGGCGCGCACTATCACCTTGCCGCTGACGCTGACCGAGGCCGAGACATCGCGCAAATAGGGAACATGGGAGGCGGCCTCGGCCACCGCGCGGTTATTGACCTCGCTCACTTTCATAGACAACAGGGCAGGCAACGCCGAAAGGACACTGTCGACCACCATCTGGCGGTCGACCAGGGCCGGGGTCTGCCCGTAACGGATGCTGACCTCTATACCGCTTACCTGCGAGCGCGAACGGGCCACATTGGCCACGACAGTCAGCACAGACACGGCTATCGCGCCCAAGAGGACAAGCAGTACAGTGTGGTAGCGTTTCATAGCAATTGCTCTCTCAATGTGGTTTCGAGCCGGGGTACCAGCTGGTCAATATTGCCCGCACCAAGCGTCAGAACCACGTCGGGGCAAAGCGCAGGGACAAGGTCGAGCACTTGGTCGGGGGTGCACAAATATTTGGACATGCCGGGAATCTTGCGAAGCACCATACTGGAAGTAACGCCGGGAATAGGGAGCTCACGGGCAGGATAGATGGGGAGCATGACGACTTCGTCAAGCCCCTGCAGCACCTCGGCAAACTGGTCGGCAAGATCGCGGGTGCGAGTGTAGAGGTGGGGCTGGAAGATGCCCACCAAGCGTTTGCCGGGATAGAGATAGCGCACCGATTCGATGGTGGAACGGATTTCGGCGGGATGATGGGCATAGTCGTCAATATAGACGAGATTCTTCTCACGGATGCGATAGTCGAAACGGCGGCGTACACCGGCAAACGACCTCAGGCCACTGCGCAACTGGTATTGGTCGAGGCCGCAGGTCAGAGCCACCGCCGATGCCGCGACAGCATTTTCAACGTTGAACAATGCAGTGCCGCAGAGTTCAAGATCATAGAACACGCCCTGAGGTGTGCGTAAATCGAAGAAAAGGTTGCCTCCATAGGTTCGCACATTGACAGCATAATAGTCAGCATCGACGCCATGAGCTGTATATGTGGACATGGATGGTTCCAGCTCGACACCGTGGCCGCTGCCGTGGTCTTCATGGTCGTGGTGGTGGTGATGCCCGGTTTCGATGTAGGATTCGCCGTCGGCCTTGAGGAATGTCCCTTGCTTGAGGAACAGGCGTCCGTCGGGGGGCACCTTGTTGGCAAACTGGGCATAGGCATCGAGCAGCTGCTCATGGGTGCCATAGATGTCAAGATGGTCGGGATCGGTGGAAGTGATGACCGCATAGTAGGGGGAGAGCTGCAAAAACGAGCGGTCGTATTCGTCGGCTTCCACTACCACATATTGCCCTTCCCTGTCCACCACAAGATTGCTGTCGAAATTTTTGCTGATGCCACCCAAAAAGGCCGAGCAGCCGCATCCTACACTATTGAGCAAATGGGCAATGAGGGTGGTGGTGGTGGTTTTTCCATGACTGCCAGCCACGGCTATGCATTTCTTGCCTTTGGTCAGCTCGCCCAGCACCTGGGCGCGTTTCTTCATACAAACGCCCTTGTCGCGGAGCGCCACAAACTCACCCAGTTGGTGGGGTATGGCGGGAGTGTAGACCGCGATGTCTATATCCTCGGGGAGCAAGTCGGGCCGGTCCTCGTAATGCACCTCAATACCCTCCTGTTCCAAAGCATGCGTCAATGGGGTGGCCACGCGGTCGTAGCCACTCACACGGTCGCCGTTTTGGCGGAAATACCGTGCAAGTGCACTCATGCCGATTCCCCCTATGCCGAGAAAGTAGTAATTCATACACCTATCCTTTATGCTGACCCCGACTTGGCCCGATGATTTTCTCTATCTGATCCACTATTTTTCCTGCTGCACCATAAACAGCCATCTTCTGCACAGCTGCGCCCATGGCTCTACGATGCTCTGCATTCTCGAACAATTCCTGTACTGCCGGAAGGCACAACGAATTGCAGTCGGCATCCTTCACCATCAACGCAGCACCGCGATCCACCAATGCCAAGGCGTTCTTGGTCTGGTGATCCTCGGCCACATTAGGCGAAGGAATCAATATCACAGGCTTGCCGGCGATGCACAGCTCGCTGATGGCGATGGCCCCTGCCCGCGAGACGATGATGTCGGCAGCAGCATAAGCCATATCCATGCGGGATATAAACTGATGGACTTTGATCCATTCTTCCGCATTGGCTGCTTTCACTGCAGACAAAGCCTGGTCGTACATCCACTTTCCTGTTTGCCATATCAAGTGGATATGGTTCTCGCGGAAGAAGTGGAGATGCGACAATATCATTTCATTGATACTACGGGCTCCCAAACTTCCACCGACCGAGAGGAGAACCCTGTCCCCGGACGTGAGGCCAAAATGGGCACAACCCTCCTCATGCGTAGATTTCATTTGCTCAATGTCAGCACGGACAGGGTTACCTGCGAAAACTATTTTCTCTCTGGGGAAAAAGCGTTCCATCCCCTCATATGCCACACAAATCACATTGGCCTTGCGGGCAAGCATCTTGTTGGTTAAGCCCGCATACGAATTTTGTTCTTGGAGCAGTGTGGGAATGCCACGGCTTGCTGCAGCTTTGAGCGTAGGCTCGCTTGCAAAGCCACCCACCCCAACCACAATGTCGGGCTGAAATTCATGTAATATGCCACTCACTATATGGCGGCTCTTTGCCATACGATAAGGCAACTGCAGATTCTTTAGCAGGTTTGAGAGTGTGAGTTTTCGCTGCAGACCTGCAATCGGCAAGCCTTTGATTTCATAGCCGGCAGCGGGCACCTTTTCCATTTCCATGCGTCCCTCTGCCCCTACAAACAGGATTTTTGCATCCGGCCAACGCCTTTTTATCTCGTTTGCAATAGCAACGGCAGGAAATATGTGCCCGCCGCTACCGCCTCCGCTAATGATTGCTTTCATATTTCTATTCTTTACATTCAACTTTCTACTACTTCCATTTCAGCATCCGCCACCTCACCTATCTCCCGGTCTTTCTCCACTGCATCCTGACGCGACACATCGGCGGCCACCGACTGAATGATACCTAAGGCAGCACCTAAAAACAAGTAGGCCGTACCACCATAACTGATAAACGGCAATGTTTGCCCCGTAACTGGCAATACTCCCACTGCAACGCTCATATTGACAAGTGCCTGCAAGTAGATCATTGTCCCCAAGCCCGCCACCATCAAGGCACCAAACCGCCCCTTACATCGCCATGCCAACCGTATGCATCTGAAATAAAGTATGCTGTAGAGTGCAAAAACGATAATTCCACCTGCCATGCCCGTTTCCTCAATGATGATAGCGTATATGAAATCGTTGTGGGTCTGGGTCATCAGTCGGGCATGGATAGTGCTTCCTATACCGGCACCCACTATGCCGCCACGGGCAATGGCCATCTTCGCCATATTCTCCTGCGAAAGTTCGTCGAAGTCCCTGTTTACCCACGAGTATAGCCGATGTCCCCACGTGGCCCGACGTTTGATAACATGCTCCGTTGTCTCCCCGGACGCCTGCATGCTGAGCGACTTTTCATATCGGTAGTAACTTATCGCCAGAAAAGCCATCACCACAACCAAACCCACCAACATCAGGCGCCACCAATACGTACGGCTTACCCCACCAAAAAGCATGACCAGATAGGCCGACAGGAAGATAAGCGCCGCTGTTGAAAAGTTCTCTGGCAGCACAAGGCCTACGACCATCACTATGTAAATAAGCAGCATGAGGAATGTACCCAAGTCTTCTGTTGCTCCCTTTTTCAGAGCCAACATGCGGGCTACAAAAATGATCAACACTACTTTCGCGATTTCAGAAGGCTGGAACTGGCCGATAATCGGCAGGCGCAACCAGCGGCCATGCAACGCCAGCATAATGGCCAACAATGCCAGCGAAAACCAATATCCAAGCACCGCAAAACGAGAGAAGTAACGGTAGTTGATCCGCGACAGAATGATTACAACCACGTAAGTGGCCAGCACTATCAACAAATGGCGGAAGAAGAGAGCTGTGGGGGTTTTGCTTGTGAAATGTGTATATGCCTCCAGCCCGATAGAACTGTAGACTGCCACTAACGAGATAACACTTAGCAGCATAAACACCACCCATATAACCCTGTCTCCCTTGAACAAGGCTCTTAGGCGGAAGCCGGCTTCCCTTGTTTCCGTTTGAGTATGTTCCGTTGCCTCTTCCATTAAGTCTTTACTGCGTTTGGGTCAGTTTGCATTTAAACCTTTGACAGACAATCCTACTACAATTCATTCACTTCGCGACGGAATTGTTCCCCAAGCACTTGCGACGGTGTACCATCATCGCATGCCGGCGAAAATATAACCTTAACGTCCATTGCCTCATAGAGGTAGGCCATGTGGAGTGCCTCGGCCATTGAGCTGCATGAGCGTATAGTCGGGATAATCCCCGTAAAGGTGCTTTTCAGACGCTCGTCAGAGCCCAGCACCAAGAGCATGCGCACTTTGCGTAGCGCAGGCGGGACAAGTCTGCTGTAGTCTACCTTTTCCTCGTTGCCGCATGCTATCCATATCAGCCCTCCCTGCAGGCTTTCCAGTGCATACCATGTGGAATTAATGGTGCGGGCTGCGGCATCGTTGATATACTCCCTGCCGAGTATCCGGGCCACAAATTCCAGCCTGTAGGGGGTGTCTTCTATCCGGTTGAAGCAGTCTCTCAACGAGGCATTGCGCATGGCTTTGAGACGGCTGGTGTCGAGTGCGGCCAAACCCGTGTGCGAGTGGGTGTGGCCCATGTTGGCTAATGTTTCTATTGACATGTGTTTATCGTAGTTTGAGCGTTGACAATGTAAATATGGCCAGCAATATGGCTACAATGACAAAGCGGGTAACCACTTTCTCCTCGGCCTGGCCTTTTTTCTGGAAATGGTGATGCAGCGGCGACATGAGGAACGGCCTCTGGTCCACCGGCACCGGTTCCCCGACCGGCAGTTTGTGCTTGCGCCGATAACGCTTGCACGCCGTTGTCTGGATAATCACCGACAAATCCTCAACCAGATATATGCCGCAAAGCACCGGCAAAAGCAATTCCTTGCGAATGAGAATGGCAAACACAGCCACTATGCCGCCTATCGTCAGCGAGCCAGTGTCGCCCATAAATATCTCGGCCGGGTGCGCGTTGAACCACAGGAAACCCAGCATGGCTCCGACAAAGGCCATGCTGAATACGGCCAATTCGCCTATATTGGGCAGATACATAATGTTCAGATAGCTGGCCATGATGACATTTCCGCTCACCCATGCCAGAAGTGCCAGTGCCCCGCCATTGACGGCCGCCACCCCGGTGGCTATGCCGTCGATGCCGTCGGTCAGGTTGGAGGCGTTGCTTACGGCCGTAACTATAAATATCACCACCACAACAAATATCACCCATGCATAGTCTGCTGCCCAGGAACCCAGCCACGACACAAGCCATGTGTAGTCGAACTCATTGTTTTTCACAAACGGTATGGTGGTCTTCAGGGGGTCGGTGATGTCGGGATGGAACGAGATAAGCAGCCCTACAATCAAGCCCAGCAGCACCTGGCCCGCCACCTTATACCGGCCCGGCAGACCCGCCTTCCCTTTCGTCTTTTTGAGGTAGTCGTCCAAGAAGCCCACCAGCCCCATCCAGAGAGTGGTGCCTATCATTATCTGGACATATATGTTGTCCAGCTTGGCGAACAGCAGCGTGGGCACAATGATGGCAGCTATGATGAGCAGGCCTCCCATTGTGGGGGTCTGTGCCTTCTGTTTGGCTCCCTCCAGCCCCAATTCCGTTCTCACCTCGTCAAGCATGCCCAGCTTTTGCCGCATCCACCTGATGAAAGGTTTGCCGAGGAAAAGTATGATGAACAGCGAGGTGATGATGCTTGCACCGGCGCGGAACGAGATGTACTGGAACACTCCCGCCCCTGGAAAATCAAACGCTTTGTCCAGCCAGTCGAATAGATAATACAACATAGTTCCTGTGTTACTGATTACTGCCTATTGTTTTTCTTTAGCTGCCTTCTCATCCAATGCCTTACCCAATTCCTCCACATCGTCGAAATGGCTGCGCACCCCGTCCACTTCCTGGTACTTCTCATGGCCCTTGCCTGCCACCAGCACTATGTCTCCCTCCTTGGCCATCATGCAAGCCGTCCGAATGGCTTTCCTTCTGTCGGTGATGCGCACCGTGCGACAGCGTTGCTGTGCGCTGAGGCCCGCCTCCATATCGTCGAGTATGGCCTCGGGGTTTTCGCTTCGCGGGTTGTCTGTGGTCAGCACCAGTTTGTCGCTCCCCTCGACGGCTATCCGGGCCATCTCGGGGCGCTTCGTGCGGTCTCTGTCCCCCCCGCAGCCCACCACGGTAATCACCATCTGCGTCTGCCGACGGATGTTGTCGATGGTGGACAGCACATTTTCCAGCGCGTCGGGCGTGTGGGCATAATCCACAATGCCTGTTACCCCGCCTCCCGACACATATTGGAAGCGCCCGGGAGCAGGCTCCAGCAGGCTCAACTGCCGCAGCGCCTCACCCGCCTCCACTCCACACAGCACCGCAGCGGCATAAATCGCCGTCAGGTTGTAGGCGTTGAACCGTCCCACCAGCCGGCACCACACTTCCTGTCCGTTAATCTCGAGGTGCATCCCCTGGAAGGTGTTTTCCACCAGTCTGCACCGATAGTCGGCCTCATGCTGCAGGGCGTATGTGCAGACCCTCGCACGGGTGTTCTGCACCATCACCCTGCCGTTGCGATCGTCAAGGTTCACCAGTGCCCATGCCCCCCGAGGCAGCATATCGAAGAAGCCCTTTTTGGCCGCTATATAGTTGGCCATCGTCTTGTGGAAGTCGAGATGGTCGTGGGTGATGTTGCTGAATATGCCGCCGCTGAAATGCAGGCCTTCCACCCTGTGCTGCACCACGGCATGGCTGCTCACCTCCATGAAGCAATAGCCGCAGCCTGCATCCACCATTCGGCGCAGCAGGTTGTTCAGCTCCAGTGCGTCGGGCGTGGTGTGCGAGGCAGGCACCTCCTCATCGTCAATCTTGTTCACTATGGTTGAGACCAGCCCTGCATGGTGTCCCATCTGGCGGAACATGCGGTGCAGCAAGGTTACCGTGGTGGTCTTGCCGTTGGTGCCGGTGATGCCCACCAGCGCCAGCTGTTCCGACGGATGCCCGTAGTAGTTGGCTGCTATCAGGCCGAGAGCCACACCGCTGTCGGCCACCTTCACCACACTTATCCCCTCCACTGCCCCGGCCGGCATCTCTTCACACACCACTGCCACCGCCCCCCGGGCCGCAGCTGCGGCTATATAGTTGTGCCCGTCGGTTTTCGTGCCTCGCTGCGCCACAAACAGTGTGCCCGCTGCCACCCGGCGCGAATCAAACTGCACGTCGCTCACTTCCACCTCCACGCTGCCGCTCACTTCGGCCTCAATGCCTTCGATTATATCTTTCAGTTTCATTTTCTGCATCCTTTCTGTTCCTGTTCCGACATGTACACTCTCACTATTTCAGCATCAGCTCCACCTGCGCGCCCCGGTGCGCTGTCTGTCCTGGCTTGGGCGATTGCGACACCACCTTGCCGAGACCCGACACCCTGGCCTTGTAGCCCTCGGCGTGGAGCAGGGCTATGGCATCCTTGGCCGTCATACCCATACAGTTGGGCACCCTGCCTTCCACGGGCTTATAGGCCACATAGCGGGCCTCGCCGTTCCCGGAGGCATCGCTGCATCTCACCCATGTGGCTGTCGAGTCGGCCTCGCGATAGGGAAGTTTCAGCCTGCCGTAGAGGTCCTTGATTTCCTTTTCCCGCCCGCCGAGCAGCACCGGACGCTGCATCGCCATGGCGCTGTCTTCTTCCAGCCGTGGCCACACCGACTTCACCGCCCCGTCGCTCAGGCCTTTGTCCACCGCTACCACACAGTCGCTGATGGCCTTGAACACCAACGCCGCCTGACGGCCATAGTAGGGAATGTCCTCCAGCACCACCATGCAGGTGTAGCGCGGGTGCTCCGACGGGAAAAAGCCCGCAAACGAGGCGTTGTAGCGCCGCCGGTTGGTGTAGTTGTGCACTGCCGTCCCGGTCTTGCCCGCTATGCCGTAGGTGGTGTTCCTGATGTTGTTGCCCGTGCCGTTTTCCACCACTCCTTCCAGCATGTCGTGCATCAGTGCTGCCGTGCGGCGGCTGCACATCTGCTGGTTGAGCACCACCGGCTTCACCGCCCGCTCGTGGCCGTCGCGGTCAATCACCGCCTTGCAGAACTGCGGCTTCACCATGCGCCCCCCGGCACCCAGCCCGTTGTAGAAGGTCAGCAGCTGCAGCGCCGACACACGTGTGGAGTAGCCGTAGCAGAAATTGAGGAAGTCGCGGTTCGAACGGTGCAGGTCGTTGATGCGGGTCTGATATTCCGGTGCCTTCAGGTCGACCCCCAGTTTGGCGTAGGGGAACACCCTCTCCACCAGATGCCGCAGGGTGTCGCGGCGGGTGTTGTAGAGCTGCCACCCCAGTTCGCTCATGCCCACGTTCGACGACTGTTCAATCACCTCCTTGAGCGAAAGCGAGTCGCGCCCGGCCAGGGTGTGGTCGTCGCGTATCTCGCCGTCCTTGCCGCCGAAATTCTTATAGCCCGTCAGCAGCCGCATCGAGGTGTCTATGCGGTTGTCCGGGTCTTCGAGCATCGCGGTCAGCACCACGGTCTTGAAGGTCGACCCGGGCTCATACATATCGCTCACCGCCACGTTGCGGTCTCTCCGCTCGCGGTAGTCGTGCACGGTGGTGTCTACCGACAGGTTGGCGCAGGCCAGCATGTAGCCCGTCTCCATCTCCATCAGCATGGCGCAGCCCGCCACGCCGCCATACATCAGCAGGGCTTTGCGCAGGGCGCTCTCGGCAATGTCCTGATAGCGGGTGTCGATGGTGGCCACTATGCTTTGGCCGTCGATGCGCTGCTGCAGCACCACCGTGTCCACCCGGCCCTCGTCGGTGCGCTGCTCCACCGTCTGCCCCTTGCGGGGCACGTCGGCCAGCCAGATGCCGCGCGTCAGGCGGCGGCAGTTGAACAGGCCGTCCTGCCCGCGCAGTATGGAGTCGTAGTAGCCCTCCAGCCCCGTGTACGAATTGGTCCTGATGTCGTTGCGGAAGCCGATGGTGTTTCCGGCCATGTTGCCATAGATGTGCGCCCTCACCTGGTGCTTCACGCTCTGCCCGTCCACCTGCTTCACCACACCCCGGTTCCAGCCCGGCACACGGCATATCTGCAGCCACACCGAGTAGGGCAGCCCCCGCTGCACCGGGAAGCAGCGCCGCGGCTTCGCTTTGCTGCGCTCGGCGCTGATGAGGCCGCGATAGTAGGCCGCACTGTGCTGCGGAACGGCCTCGTGCAGCAGCTGGCACACCGTGTCGAGGTAGCGCACGAAGTTCGAATCCACTATCGGGCCGCTCTCCTCCACCTGGCCTTTGTCGTTGGTTTTCACCTTGCCGTCCTTGTCCAGCAGCGGCACGTTTTTCAGGTCGAGGTACAGGTCGCACTCCGTAACCGTGGTGGCCAGTATCTTGCCGTCGCTGCTGTAGATGTTGCCCCGGCGCGCCAGGTCGGGCCGCAGGCTGGCCTCGCGGTCGATGGCGCGGGCGCGCCACTCCTCGCCGTGCACCCACTGTATGTCCACCATGGCCCACACTATTGCCACCCCCACTCCCAGTGTGAGCAGCAGGTAGAGCACCATCATGCCCCGGCTTGTCCTGTGTTCGCGGTTTCCTTTGTCTTTGGCCACTGTCGCTGTCCTTCCTTGTTGCGCCTATTTCTCTATTTCGTAGGGCGGGCCGGCGGTGATGCCCACCCCTGTGCCTGCCAAGTCCTCGGCTATCTGCGATATTTTCACGCTCTGCTGATACTGCTTCTGCATCTGTATGCGCGCTTCGCGCCGGTAGTTGAGCCTCTCCTCGATGGCCTGCTTCTCGCGGCTCAACCCCTCAATGCGGTAGCGGTTGCCCACAATGAGCAGCAGGTAGACCAGACAGAGCAGCAGCAACGGTATCTGCCGCAGCACCAGCTTGTCGCCGAGCAGGTCGCCCTTGACCAGCCGCCCCACTCCGTGCACCGCCTTGCCGAACCAGCCGCGCCGCACCGTGGCCTCATCGGCCTCGGGTCCGGAGGCGGCAACGGCCTCCTGCGGCTCCGCTGCAACGGGGTCGGGGTTCACAAGTCCCTCTTCCACCTTTTTCTCTCTGAACGTGTTGCCCACTGCCTATACTATATTATATTCTCTTTCGTCCGTTGTCTGCTGCGGCTCCGCCGTCTTGGGGGCGCACCTCGCAGGCCGTCCTCTCCCCCACCCGCAGCCACGCGCTGCGGGC
>ERZ842401.5810-NODE-5810-length-13467-cov-6.620862_pt1 | contig 13467 bp, 6 predicted proteins | sample MGYA00521270_ERZ842401 | MGnify/ENA primary metagenome ERZ842401 (study PRJEB31892, sample SAMEA3878208) | bioreactor metagenome | biome: Moose rumen | place: Sweden | collected 2011-10 | study: EMG produced TPA metagenomics assembly of the PRJEB12797 data set... | reverse complement strand
ACCGTCTGGTGCAAATGTACCAGACGGTTTATTATAACATGCTGATAATCAGGAACGAGAAGTGAGCGATGATGCCGGCGCAGAGGCCTGCGATGGTGTGGGCACCAAGGGCTTTGGGGATGGCTTTGCGCCAGCCCAGCGAATCGAGCATTGCGGTGTGGGTGGAGAGATATCCGGACCAGCACATGCCGATGGCGGAGCAGACCGCGATGGCGTTTCCGTCGAGGAAGCCGGCGGCGTCGAAACTGGGAAGCAGTCCGAGCGAGGCGCCCACCGAACCGAGGGCCGTCATGGGGAATGCTATCAGTTCCATAGCCTTAAATCCGAACAGCCATTCGAACACCCAGTGGATCTTTCCTGCAAGCCAGGGCAGGACAGGCACACCCTGCGTGGCGGCGCCGGTATAACCCTCCGGACCAGGGCCGAAGGTTATCATGATCACCGCCGTGGTGATGATGAGCACGCCTGGGATGATCTGCAGGCCGAGCTCGACACCGTTCTTGCCGCCGTCGAGCATGGCGTTGAGGAAGCGCATGAATATGCCTTCTTTCTTGCCGGCTTCGATACGCTCTTCCGCGAGTTCTTCCTGAGAGGCCTCGACAACCTGCTCCTCCATCTCCTCCGGCCAGGCCTTGCGGCAGGAACGCTGCATAAGGCGGGTGGAGATGATGGAACCGCAGAATGCGCCGAAAAGACCGATGAATGCGGCCGGCACATTGCCGTAGCCGAACATGGTTATCAGCACCACAAAGCCCATCCCGAACGCTGTGCCGAAGTTGGTAAGCGAGACGAGCTGGTACTTCTTGAAATAAGATGCGAACGAACGGTCCTTGCTGAGAGCTATGATGGCCGGATTGTCCGACAGGAAGGTCATGATGGCGCCCAGGGCGGCTACGCCGGGAAGATTGAAGAGAGGTTTCATCAGCGGGCGGAGGAACTTCTCGAGCAGGCTGACGACACCGAACTCCGCAAGCAGTTTGGACAGCGCTCCCGTGAGCACGGTGATGCCCATCAGGTAGAACACGGTGTTCAGCAGCAGGTCGTGCGCCGTGTTCATCATGGTCTTGAGCATGTTCCCGCCGCCCATGCGGGCGCCGAGAAGCCAGAAAACTGCTATCAGGACGGCAAGAAAGACGACGGCTTCAACCGACGATCTTTTGGTGGCTTTCATTCCAGGTTAAAGTTTCAGGCCGCAAATATAGCAATTTGTTAGAATCCGCGACCGAATTCAAGCCAGTATTTTGCTTCCAGTTCCGCCCAACGCTCAGCTGCGTTGTCATAGACCTTCTGCGTGTAGGCGTCGAGCTCGGCCGGGGTGGCCTTTGCATCGGGCAGACCCTCGAAGGCATCGTCCTCAACTTCTTTCAGCACCTTGTTGAAGCCTTCTTTTGTGGTCTGCCAGCTGAGTGTGGCGAGCTTGTTCGCCTTGCGGAACTGCCATACGAATAGCGAAGGGTCGTAGTTTCTCTGGCCGCAGGCCGACATGGGCTCCGGAAGAGTCTTGCCGCCGGCGAAGATAGGGATGTGCGGGCTCTGCGCGGGGTTGTCCACAGCCAGCCAGCAGATGCCGCCCACCGCATCGGGCAGCCATCCGCGGAGCTGGATGACCGTGGAATACGCACACCATGCGACCGCCACGGTGCGGCGGAAGGTGATGGTTCCGGGGGCTATCTCGTTGATGGTCTTCTGGTAGTTCGTGGTGGGCCAGGGGTTGGCCAGAGGGCTCACCTTGCCATCCATTTTGATGTTCTGTGTCATGTCGAAGCCGTCCACGCCCTCGTAGGTCGAACGCAGGAGCTGCATCACGTCGCGCACGCTCACCGGGCGCTCGGGCTTGACGCTGAAAGGCATCTCGTCGTCCTCATATTTGAGGCCGAGCGAGGGTGCGAGGGTGCTGAGTATCCACCACTCGCGCTCACGGAAATTCTTGCCGGCTCCGTAGGCGGCATGGTAGGCCTTGTAGAAGCAGAAGTCGCCCTGCCCGTCCCAGAGGCCGTACTTGAGAGCCACCGCTTCCACATTGTCGGAGGCCATGAAATTCTTCTTGTCTTTCCTGTCGATCTTCCCTATACGGGGAATATTGGCCGAAACGGCGACTTCGTCGTCGGGCACGCGCTGGGCGGCCCATACTGCACCCTTCTCGCCCCTGCCGGATCCCAGCACTTCGAAGAACCAGACCTCGCGCGGATCCGCCACCGTCAGGCATTCTCCGCCGTCGATATATCCGTACTCCTCAGCGAGAGATCCCATCAGCCTGACGGCATCGCGGGCGTTGTCGCAGCGCTGGAGGGCCAGGCGGCAGATTTCCTCGACGAGGAAGATGCCGTTGGAGCTGCGCAGGGTGTCCGGCCCGGAGAAGGTCGTCTCTCCGATTGCCACCTGCTTCTCGTTCAAGGAAGGATAGGCCGTATTGAGATATGCGTAGGTGCTGCCCACCTCGGGAATCTCGCCAGTGCAGCGAAGGCCGGTGGTGTCGCCGGGGAAGGCCACATGCCTGCCGCCCCTGTAGACGGGGTGCATAGTGCCCTTGGGGTATTTGGCGGCAGGCTCCTGGGTGAGCCAGGTGCGGGACTTGCCGTCGCAGGTATGCGAGGTCATCACGCTTCCGTCAACGGAGGCCTTCCGGCCCACCGCGATGCTGGTGCAATCCAGATAATCGAATTCGTAATCTTGGGCGGACGCGAGAGAGGCGAAGAGCAGAAGAGGTATTAACAGTGTTCTTTTCATATTTCTTTAAGCGATATTGCAAAACCGCCGGAGGGGGCCATGCGGATGGAGAGGACGGTGGAGGCGTCCACGATCTGTTTGGTGATGTCGTAGCGGGCGCAGGGGGCGGAACCGGTTTCCTGCGACACGTTCACGCCGTCGGCATCGGGTGCATCGGCGTAGATGGTGGCCTCATACTTGGCACCGGGCTTGAGGTAGTCGAAGGGAATGTCGAAAGTGCGGGGCTCCTCGTCGGTGATGCCTCCCACGAACCAGATGTCTTTTGTGGGATCCGGATTGCCGTTGACATCCGTCAGACAGAAACGGCTGGCGCCGTTCACATAATCTTTCTTGCCGTCGGGTAGGGCGGCCACGCCTTTGGCGGCAAGTTCCATCGTGGACTTCCGTGGCTGGCGGGCGACCACTATGTAATCGCCGGGCTCGGCATACAGATACTTGCTCTGCTCCCAGTCAACCGCCACGTCCTTGATGAACTGGAAGGCATCGGCATAACGTTCGTAGTTTTCGGGCAGGTCGCAGGCCATCTGCAAAGGAGAAGGCATAGTCAGGTAAAGGGCCAACTGCTTGCAGACGGTAAAGTGCAGGACGTCTTTGCGCTTTGGAGCAATCTTGCTGAGGTCCATTTCCAGGGCTCCGGGAGTATAATCCATGGGGCCGCCCTGCAGACGGGTAAAGGGGAGGATCGTGAGATGCTTGGGTTCCACGCTGTCGCAGAACTCTCCGCCCTTGGCAGACTCGTTGCCGACAAGATTCGGCCATGTGCGGCAGAGCCCTGTGGGACGTACGGCTTCGTGTCCGTCCACCATAATGTGGTGCTCGGCAGCACGTCGCAGCACATAGTTGTAGTGGTTGATGATGCTCTGACTGTAGTGATGCTCTCCTATGGGGAGGATGTCGCCTACGTAGCCCGTCTTGACCGCATCGTAGCCATATTTGTTCATAAGCGCGTATGCCTCGGGGATGCAGCGCTCGTAATTGATGGTGGAAGAGGAGGTCTCATGATGCATTATCAGGCGTATGCCCTTCGAGTGGGCATAGGCATTCAGGGCCGGAAGATCGAAGTCGGGGTATGGCGTCACAAAATCGAATACCCTGTCTTTCTGATGCCCGAACCAGTTCTCCCAACCTATGTTCCAGCCTTCCACCAGCAAGGCATCCATCCCACTGGCCGCAGCATAATCTATGTAACGGCGCATATTCTCGTTGGTGGCGCCATGACGCCCGTGGGTCTTGGAGTTTTCGTAATCGGTTTCCCCCATTATGATGACGTTGTGGTCGTCGGTATATGACCATGTGGTTCCTCCGACTATCATTTCCCACCAGACACCCATGTATTTGGTAGGATGTATCCAACTCACGTCGTCGAGGGCGCAGGGTTCGTTAAGGTTGAGGATGAGGCGCGAAGAGAGAGTCTTGCAGGCGTCGTCGGTCACCATGACGGTGCGCCATGGGGTATGGCTTCCGGCCTGCAGAAGGGCTCCCCAGCCTTCGGCGTCAGGGGTGAGATGGGTGCGGAAGGCCTTGCTGCGAACATCGAGATTAAGGCTCGTGGTGGGATAGTTCACCACCGCCGCCTCGTGGATATTGATATAAAGGCCGTCGTCGGTCTTGAGCTGGAGGGCTGTCTGCACTCCGGTGGGAGCGAAGGTCTGCTGGGAGGCATTCCCGACCATCATTTTTTTTGCCACGGAGGGGATCTCGGAAAGACGGCAGACGTTGTAACTGTATTCCTGGGTGTCGTAATCGCCAGGAATCCAGAAGGCGGTGTGGTTGCCGGTCATCGCGAATTCGGTAAGTTCGTCGACAATCACGAAATCCACCAACCCCGGCTGTTCGGGAAACTCATAGCGGAACCCTAGGCCGTCGTCGTAGAGGCGGAAACGGATGATCATCTGCACCCCGTCCTTTTCGAGAGCGGCCGCCAACTCATTGTAATTGTTGCGGATATGAGATTCCTCGCCCCAGACAGTCTGCCAGGTTTCGTCGAACGAATCCTTGCTGCATCCGATGAGTTTGAATCCGGTCTGCATATCCACAGGCTTGCCGTAACGTTTGCCTGTATTATCGGCAGTATAGCGTGTTTCCAGCTTGGGGCCACGGAAAGTGAAACCCATCCTACTGGGTGCCACTACCTGTTTTCCGCCGAAAAGCAATTCGTAAGTGGGAACACCTTTTTTGTTGAGATTAAAAAGCAACTGCAAGTTGCCATCCGGGCTGACCATAGCAGCGCCATCTGCGGAATTATTGTCCGCCACATAAGCGGCATGTCCGGCACAGGCGACTAAAGAAATACCAACAAATGAGAATAATATAAATCGGGCAATCTTCATAGCTTACAAATTTAAAAAGATTATTCGTATCTTCGTAGACTGGAAAAGAAAAAGACTATGAACCTGAATTTCAAAATCGAATATCACACCCGATGGGGAGAATCTCTCGCCCTGGTGGCAGCCGACGATACCGTTTATCCCATGAGTTACGCCGCCGACGGCAAGTGGACTCTCAAAATAAACAAAGGCGGCGCGGCCATACTCAAAGACTATTTCTATGTAGTAATCGAGGACGGCCTTTGGATGCGCACCGAATGGAGCCATCATCACCGCAAGGCGGAGGATGCCAAGAAGGAAATCTGCGACTCATGGATCGACTGTCCCATATCGGGATGCCCCTTCCCGAGAGAGCATAGCGCCGCAATTTTCGATAAACCAGGATTCCGCGGCGCAGGCACTGCCATCCCTGTTTTCTCCCTACGAAGTGAGGAGGGATTCGGAGTGGGAGAGTTCCGCGATATTCCTAAATTCGTAGACTGGATGGAGCGCACCGGGCAGTGTGTGCTGCAGCTGCTTCCTATCAACGACACAACCCGGCGCGGAGAATGGGGAGACTCCTATCCGTACAGCCCGGTCTCGTCGTTCGCTCTGCATCCAATCTACATCCATCTCCCGGAAGTCGGAGTGAAGGAAGACGCTGCGTACCGCAAAGAACAGAAGGAACTCAACGCTCTTCCGAAAGTGGATTATCCCAGAGTCGTCAAACTCAAGACAAAGTACCTCAGGCAGGCGTTCGCGAAAAATGGAGCGAAGGACCTCACCACTCCCTCCTGCAAGAAGTTCGTTAAAGACAATGCATACTGGCTTGAACCCTACGCCAGATTCTGTGCCAACCGCGACGGGATCGCCGCCGACTTCTACCGCTGGGTGCAGTTCCATCTCGACAAACAGCTTTCCCGCGCAGTCAAATACGCCCACGAAAAGGGTGTGTTCCTCAAGGGAGACCTCCCCATAGGTGTGGGGCGAGACAGTGTGGACGCGGCCAACTTCCCTCAGCTCTACAATCTCGACTCGAGCGCCGGAGCGCCGCCGGATTTCTTCGCTGCCGACGGCCAGAACTGGGGCTTCCCCACCTACAACTGGGACGAGATGGCCAAGGACGACTACGCCTGGTGGAAGGCCCGCCTGCGCACCATGGCCAAATACTTCGACGCCTACCGCATCGACCATATCCTGGGATTCTTCCGCATCTGGGAGATTCCCCTGCCGCACAAGAGCGGCCTTCTCGGGCACTTCAACCCCGCACTGCCTTACAGCCGCGACGAGATCGTGGCGGCAGGCCTGCCAATCGTAGGACTGTTTATCGAGGATCCCCGCCGCGAGGGATGGTTCCATCCGCTGATCACTCCTGATACATCCAAACTGGAACCTTGGCAGAAGGAGCGCTTCGGTGCCATCTATACCGACTTCTTCTTCCACCGCCACAACGACTTCTGGGCCCGCAACGCCATGCGTAAGCTCCCGGAACTCCTGAGTTGCACGGGGATGCTGGCCTGCGGCGAAGACCTCGGCATGGTGCCGGACTGCGTGCCCGGAGTGATGGATCACGAAAAGATCCTGAGTCTGGAGATGCAACGTATGGAGAAAGGCCGTCCCTGGCCATATCTGAGCGTGGTGGCCACCTCATCTCACGACATGACTTCAATCCGTCTGTGGAACGGGGACGAGAAGAGTCCGGCGGAGTGCAGGCGTATACTGAAAGAGCACCTCGATTCGTTGAGCATGCTGGCGATTTTCCCTCTGCAGGACTGGCTCTCGATGGACGGTGCGCTGCGCTGGCCCCATCCTGCCGAAGAGCGTATCAACGACCCTGCGGATCCCGACAACAAATGGTGCTGGAGGATGCATCTCACTACCACTCAGCTGCTTGAGAGCGCGGAGTTCTGCACGCAGGTGGCAACGTTGGTGAAAGACAGCGGACGCTAAAATTCACGGGAGCCGGGGCTGCGGCGGGTGAAGGTGTAAGACGTTTCCGCCCCCACGACCTCGTTGTCGCTCTCGGCCTCCACACGGCTGCGGTCGATCAGCACGCCGTGCAGGAGAAAGTCCATCTCGGTTTTCTGCAAATCCTTGTTCGCAGCGACCAGTTTTGATTGAAGCCCCGGCAAGGTGGCTTCTTTTTTTACGATCTTGTCGGCCATCTCCTGCTTATCGGCCGGAGAAGCGCTGTTGTAGAAGGCTCTAAGGGTCGCCAGCTCCCTGTTTACGCGGGAGATTTCTTCGCGCAGGCGCCGCACCTCGGCCGCTTTGCGGGCATAGAGTTCGGTGTTGGGATCGGAAGCCTTCGATGCCGACATCACGCTTTTGTTGTCGACCTTCTTCAGGTCCACCGAGGGGTCGAGTTTGCAGATTTTCTGCAAGACATCCACATCCCGCACGGCGCTGCTTACCGGCAACACCTCATATTCAAGCACATACACGCTCACGCTGTCGGCGGAGCAGTCGCGGTTGCTGGCAAAGATGCTGTATCGCCCATCGGGCGAATTGATAAACAGGAAATCGTCGTAGGGAGAGGAGTACGGGAAACCCAGATTGCGAGGTTCCCCCCAGCGTCCGTCAGAACGGCGCTCGCAGACATAGATGTCGTAGCCTCCCACCCCATACAGCCCTTTGGAGGCGAAGTACAGTTTGCCGCCGCTCACCATGGGATATATCTCGTTTTCGGACGAGGAGAAAGGCATCTTGTACGGGGAAGACCAGCGGCCGCCGATGTCGCGGGCGTAGTAGATATTCCGTACTCCGGCGGTATCCGCCATCGACCAGTACGCCTCTTTGCTGTCGCGGGGAAACCAGACCACCGGAGATTCAAGGGTGGGATGGGGGTCCAGACGGTTGGGACCGGGCCTCCAGGAACGGTCGGAAAGAGGATAGTAGAGAAAAAAATCCCTGCGTGAGAAGTTTTTGCGGGCGATAACCTTCGGCCTCGTGCAGTATCCGGCCATGGCCTGACCGTTCCTGCTCTGGGACAGTTTCTTCTCGATTTCGGCACGCCTTGTGCTGTCGGTGCATTTGCGGAGAGCTTCGCTGTAGGTCCGTACTGCGGACGTGAAATCGTAATCGCTGTGATAAGCCTCGGCATCGACCATCAGGCGTTCGAATTCAGGGACCGATATCCGTTGTGCTGTGAGCAAGGGCGCTGCGGCCAGCAAAACCGCAGCGAAAAAGACCAGTTTTTCTACGAAAAATCTCATTAAATTGCTCACAAACAGCCTGCAAAATTAAGAAATAACCTGTAGATAATTTCTTTATCGGAAAAAAATCTTAACTTTGCGGGCTAATTCGCTGAATTAAATTTTATTTAAAACTTATAATTTTCGTTATGCAAAGTAAAGGTGCAATCAGATTAGTAGCCATCCTGCTTCTTATCGCTTGCCTCTGGCAACTTTCCTTCACGGCCGTGACGGCCATTCAGAACAAGAAGGCCAAAAAGTATGCCGAAGCTGCAGCCGTTGCAGTGCAGAGCACTCCTGCTTTCGCCAAAGTGGCGGCAGAGGATCAGGCTTATTATCTTGACTCCATCAAGAAGGAACAGCAGAAATGGTATACCGACTCCATTTCCAATGAAAAAGTTTATTTCGGTTACAAGTTCAAAGACGTAAGGTCCAAGGAGATAAATCTCGGCCTTGACCTCAAGGGCGGTATGAACGTGATGTTGCAGGTGCAGCTCGAAGACCTGGTGAAGGCTCTTTCCGGAAACAGCACCGAGCCCCAGTTCCATCAAGCCCTGGCTCTTGCCAAGAGCCGCAGCGTGAATTCCCAGTCCGACTTCATCACCCTCTTCGGAGAGGCGTGGGAGGAGATTACCGGAGGTGCACGTCTCAGCCAGATATTCGGAACATACGAAATGCGCGAGAGCATCAAGCCCGAATCCACCAACGCAGAAGTACTTTCGGTCATCAAGAAAGAAGCTGAAAGTGCAGTGGCAAACTCGTTCAACGTGCTCCGCAACCGTATCGACCGCTTCGGTGTAACCCAGCCTTCGATCCAAAAACTCGGAAACTCCGGCCGCATCCTCGTGGAACTTCCCGGCGTGAAGGAGCCTGAGCGTGTGCGTAAACTCCTCCAGGGAACCGCATCCCTCGAATTCTGGACAACCTTCGAAAACGGAGAAATCGCTCCCTACCTCATGGAGGCCAACTCTGTCCTCGCAGGCTTGCTGGCAGAAGAGAATGAGGCTCCCGCACAGGCAGAGGCCGCTCCCGCAGAGCAGAACGATATCATAGCCGAGGAGCTAGGCAATGCCGAGAATGAGGATGCCAGCCTCAACTCTTATAAGGCTGCCAACCCTCTGTATGCAGTGCTCCAGCCCGTTCAGGGCAACAGCGGCGCATGCATCGGTTATGCAACCTCTGCCGATACCGCAAAGGTCAACCATTATCTTTCGATGCCTCAGATCGCAGCCCTGTTCCCCGTCGAATTCCGTCCCATGTGGGGTGTGAAGCCTGTGGGCAACAGCGAGAACATCTATGAGCTCGTCGCAATCAAGGCATCTTCCCGTGACGGACAGGCCCCTCTGGACGGAAGCGCAGTCACCAACGCCAGCGTCACCTATGACTCCCGCACCAACGGCGAGCCCAAGGTTTCGATGAGTATGAATGCGGAAGGCGCCAATGTATGGGCACACCTCACCAAGGACAATATCGGCAAGCAGATTGCCATCGTACTCGACGGCACCGTATATTCCTATCCCGTGGTGAACAGCGAAATCAGCGGAGGCAACTCCGAGATTTCCGGACACTTCACCGTGGAGGAGGCTACCGACCTCGTGAACGTGCTCAAGTCCGGTAAACTCCCCGCTCCCGCAACCATCGTCCAGGAACAGGTAGTAGGTCCTTCACTGGGTGCCAAGTCGATCAGGGACGGTATGATTTCGTTCATCATAGCCTTCATCCTTGTCCTGATCTACATGATTATCTTCTATCAGGGCGCCGGTCTTGCAGCCGACTGCGCATTGCTCACCAACGTGGTGCTCCTCTTCGGAACCCTCGCTTCGTTCGGTGCAGTGCTCACCCTGCCCGGTATCGCCGGTCTCGTGCTTACCCTGGGTATGGCAGTGGATGCCAACGTGATCATCTATGAGCGTATCAAGGAGGAAATCAAGGCGGGCAAGGGCCTGAGCAAGGCAATCGCCGATGGTTACAAGAATGCATATTCCGCTATCATCGACGGCCAGCTCACCACCCTGCTCACCGGTCTCGTGCTGTTCTTCTTCGGTTCGGGCCCCGTCAAGGGTTTCGCCACCACCCTCATCATAGGTATCATCACTTCCGTGCTGACCTCCATCTTCATCACCCGTCTCATCTTCGAGGCCCGTGTTGCAAAGGGAAAGAACATTACCTTCGACAACAGCTTCACCCGCAATTTCCTCAAGAACACCCATGTCAATTTCCTCGGTGCCCGCAAGTGGTCCTACACCATTTCCGGTATAGTAATCGTGATCGCGCTCGTGAGCATCTTCACCAAGGGATTCACATACGGCGTCGATTTCACCGGCGGCCGTACCTACGTGGTACGTTTCGACAAGCCCGTGCTTGCTGAGGATGTCCGCGCAGCCGTGAACGATGTGTTCGATGCAGCGGCTGCTGCCGACGACAACATCAAGAACTCATCCGTAGAGGTAAAGCAGTTCGGTGGCGACAGCCAGATGAAGATCACGACCTCCTACAAGATCGATGACGAATCCTCGACCGTAGATTCCGAAATCGAAGGCATGCTCTACCAGGCCCTCAAGGGAATGTTCGTAGAGGAAATGGCTCTGAGCGACTTCACCCAGACGCTGGAGAACCCCAACGGTATCGTGTCATCCGACAAGGTGGGTGCATCCATCGCCAGCGATATCAGGCGTGACGCCATCATCGCCGTGATCCTGGCACTCATCATCATCTTCGCCTACATCGCATTCCGTTTCAAAGGATGGAACTGGGGTCTCGGCGGCGTTGTTTCACTGGCCCATACCGCAATCATCGTAATCGGCTTCTTCTCCCTGTTCACGGGAATCCTGCCGTTCAACCTCGATGTCGACCAGACCTTTATCGCGGCTATCCTGACTATCATCGGTTATGCCATCAACGACAACGTGGTGATCTTCGACCGTATCCGCGAGAACAAGCTCCTGCATCCCAATGCAGAATTCGCCGAGACGGTAAACACTTCGCTCAATGCAACCCTCACCCGGACGGTGAACACTTCGGTATCCACCCTCCTTCCTATGGTTGCCATCGCGATCTTCGGTGGCGAGAGCATTCGCGGTCTTTCCGTAGCCCTCATCCTCGGTATCCTCATCGGAACCTATGCTTCCATCATGATAGGTACCCCTGTGATGTACGACAGCACCAAGAAGGCTGCTTCGAAGAAGTAAGCGGAAATACATGAACCAAAAAATCCGGCCGTTTTTTTTCGGCCGGATTTTTTTATATCCCTACCTGGTAACTTATGCCCAGATGCTCGAGGGCGTCGAGGAAGTCGGCGCAGACGGCGACGGTGTATTTCTTGGAGAAGAGCTCCACGCGGTAGCCGCTGCGGGCATCGAAGAGATAGACGCTCAGGCGGGTTTTGCCGGGGAAGGCCTTGAGTGTGTGGACGAGGGCTTTGCGGAACTTTTCGTTGAGCTGGGCGGAGTCGAGATTGATGGAGAAGGATTTTATCATCTCTTCGCCTATGTTGCCCAGCAGGGTGATCTTTTTGATCTTGAATGCAAACGGAGCCCTCTTGCCCTGGGCTGCTTCTTCCGGCTTGATACGGTAACGTTCAGCTATCTCTCCTTCTATGAACAGCTGCCCGTGCAACTGCATGTACTGCATGTACCCTTCGTAGTCTTTGCCGAAGAGGGCGAGTTCGTAGGTGCCGCTGTAGTCTTCCAGAATGATTCTGGCGCCAGGCAAACCTGTGCGGGTGGTGATTGTCTTCACGTCGGTTATAATGCCCGCCACGGCCGTTTTAAGGGCCTTGCGAAGCTTTTCCTGCTCGTCTATTTTCTGCGGCAAATCCGCAAGCTTGCAATTCGTGAAGGTCTTTATCTCGAATGCATAGCGGTCGAGAGGATGGGAAGAAAGGTACATGCCGACTACTTCCTTCTCTTTCTGGAGAATGTCCAGAATATCTTCCTCCCCAACGAACATCGGCATTTCGGGGCGCTGAGGCTTCATTTCCTCCACCTCTCCGAAGAGGGAGCTGGCGCTGTCCACCTTGTCGTTCTTGTACAGCTCGGCATAGCGTATGAGTTCGTCGATGAAGAGTTCTCCGCTCTTGCCGGCCGTGCAGAACTGGGCGCGCTTGTAGCCGAAGGAATCGAAGGCGCCGGCGTTCACGAGTGTTTCCAGAGCTTTGCGGTTGACGCTCACAGGCTTGTCCATGCGCTGGCCGAAGATGGCCATGCGCTCAAGGAAATCCCAGACATCGTCGTATGCGCCGTTCTGGCCACGCTCTTCCATAATTGCATTCACGACATTCTCGCCGAAGCCCTTGAGGCCGCCGAGCCCGAAGCGTATGTCTCCTCCCGCATTGACGCTGAAGTCCTTTTCAGACTCGTTAATGTCCGGGTTCAGGACCTTGATTCCGCTCTTCTTGCAATCGGCCATTATCTCCTTCAGTTCGTCCATGTTGGAACTCTGCTGGGTGAGGTTGGAGGCCTGGAACTCGCTGGGGTAGTGGGCCTTGAGCCAGGCGGTCTGGTAGCTTACCCAGGCGTAGCAGGTTGCGTGGCTCTTGTTGAAGGCGTACTTCGCGAAGGCTTCCCAATCACTCCATATCTTCTCGAGCTTGTCGGAGGGATGGCCCTTGGCCTGAGCCCCCTCCATGAAGTCGACCTTGAGAGAATCGAGGATGTCCTTCTTCTTCTTTCCCATTGCCTTGCGAAGCTTGTCGGCCTTTCCCTTGGAGAAGCCGGCCAAAGACTGGGAGAGGCGCATCACCTGCTCCTGGTAGACCGTCACGCCATAGGTTTCCTTGAGGAGTTCTTCCATCTCCGGAAGATCATAGTGCACCTTTGAAGGATCGTTCTTGCCCGCCACGAAGTCGGGGATGTAATCCATCGGCCCGGGGCGGTAGAGGGCATTCATGGCAATCAGGTCCTCGAAGCGCTCTGGGTGCAGTTTCATCAGCCATTCGCGCATGCCGCCGGATTCGAACTGGAATACGGATTTGGTGTCGCCGCGGGAGTAGAGGTCGAAGGTGGCCGGGTCGTCGATGGGGATGGCTTCTATGTCGATGTCAGGGCCGCCGCGCTGCTTGATGAGTGCCAGCGCGCGGGAGATGATACTAAGGGTTTTGAGGCCCAGAAAATCCATCTTGAGCATGCCTACGTCCTCAATCTGCGAACCTTCATACTGGCTCACCCAGACCTTCTGGCCGGTGGCTTTGTCTTCGCCCATGGTGATGGGGATGTAGTCGGTGAGGTTGCCGCGGCCGATGA
>ERZ842401.5808-NODE-5808-length-13471-cov-3.187463_pt1 | contig 13471 bp, 14 predicted proteins | sample MGYA00521270_ERZ842401 | MGnify/ENA primary metagenome ERZ842401 (study PRJEB31892, sample SAMEA3878208) | bioreactor metagenome | biome: Moose rumen | place: Sweden | collected 2011-10 | study: EMG produced TPA metagenomics assembly of the PRJEB12797 data set... | reverse complement strand
ACATATTTAATACCTCCTATTAACGTGCCATTGAAGGGATAGCTATTGCCGCAAATAAAATAAAAGGTGCTATGTGTGGTGTTGGTTATAGTGATGAAGAAACAAGGTTGATGAGAGAGCATAATAATGCAAATATCATTGCCTTTGGACAAGATCATATGGGTTATAAGGATGTGCAAAAGAGATTTGATATTTTCGTGTCTACTATGTTTAGTGGATTAGAGCATCAAGCAGCGAGAATACAGCAGATTAAAGATCTTGAAGAAGGGAAAGAGATTGAATTAACGCCAATTCTGAATCCGAATTGGAAGTAACATAATGGAGGATGATGAAATGATTCTTGAGACTATTAATGGACCAGAGGATCTAAAAAAACTCGAAGAAATACAGTTAGCAGATTTAGCTCAAGAGATGAGAGAGGCTCTGATCAAAAAAACCAGTGCGTGCGGCGGACATTTGGCTTCTAATCTTGGTATTGTAGAGATAACGATTGGCCTGCATCGAGTTTTTAATGCTCCTGTTGATAAGATTGTCTTTGATGTATCACATCAGACATATTGTCATAAAATGTTGACTGGGAGAAAGGATGCATTTCTTTATCCGGAAAGATATGATGAAGTTTGTGGATACAGCAATCCTAATGAAAGCGAATATGATCTTTTCAATATAGGTCATACATCTACATCAATTAGTCTTGCATACGGTATCGCAAAAGCACGTGATCTCACAGGAGGTAAGGAGAATGTCATTGCTGTGATAGGTGACGCATCTCTTGACGGAGGTCAAGCATTTGAAGCATTGAACTATGGTGCAGAGATAGGAAGCGGATTGATTGTTGTAGTAAATGACAATGATATGTCAATCCCTGAAAATCATGGTATGCTTAACAAGCGCCTCAATGAATTAAAAGATAGTAATGGGAAAATAGAACACAATTACTTTATGTCCCTTGGTTATGAATACATTTTTGTCAAGGATGGACATGACATTGGATCTGTGATTTCAGCATTCGAAAGAGTTAAAGGGACAGATCATCCGGTAGTAGTCCATATCCGCACTCAAAAAGGGAAAGGATATAGTTTTGCGGAAAATAATCGTGAGAAGTGGCATTGGGCACATCCTTTTAATGTTGAATCAGGTGAATTTACGAGTAATGTGCCTTCCGAAAACTATGGAAGAATTGCATCGGAGTTTTTGCTGGATAAGATGCAAAAAGATTCACGTGTGGTTGTAGTTGCTGCTTCGACACCACTGTGTATTGGTTTTAATGAATCTAACAGGAAAAAAGCTGGTAAGCAATTTATTGATGTTGGTATTGCAGAACAGAATGCTATCTCTTTTAGCACAGGTTTAGCAAAGAACGGTTGTAAACCTATTTTTGCTACAAATAGCACGTTCTATCAGCGAACATACGACCAGATTGAACAGGAAATGTGCATTAGTAGGTGTGCTGTGACAATGATTGTTACTCACGCTTCTGTGTTCGGACATGCCAATGATACGCACCATGGACTTCTGGATATGGCATTACTTGGAAATATACCTGGTCTCGTTTATCTTGCACCAACAAACAAAGAAGAATATGTGGCAATGATGGAGTGGAGCATTGAGCAGAACCAAACACCTGTTGCCATCAGGGTTCCTTGGACTGGAGTTAATCATACGGATAGAAGAGTTGATTCTGACTACAACAAGACACAGTATTTGGTGAACGAAAAAGGAGCTAAGGTTGCAATTTTAGCATTGGGCGGTTTTTATCAGATGGGAGAGAAGGTTGTCGAGCTTTATTGTCAGAGAACCGGAATAAAACCAAGCTTGATTAATCCACGATTTATAACGGGAATCGATACAGAGACATTGGATTTTCTGAAAAAAGATCATGATATTGTTGTTACAATAGAAGATGGAATTCTTAGTGGTGGTTTTGGCGCGAGAATTTCACAATATTACTCAACAACACCTATTAAGGTTATGAACTTTGGCTTTTCAATGGATATTCCAAACAGATATGTGCCGACGGAATTAATGGAAAAGAACCATCTGACCCCGGAACAGATAGTAGAAGACATACTTAACATTGAGAAGTGAGGTACGAGATGAAATCAACTGATATTGAGAAAAGGGAATTATCTAAATATATAGAACTTTTTGATTTTGATGCTTATCTTAATAACAAAACTATTTTGATTACGGGCTCGAAGGGGCTAGTTGGGACAGGACTTGTAAAATGGATTTTGTTTCAGAACCAAATAAAGGGAACCAATACAAAAATCCTTGCGTCTACTAGGAAACCACATGACTTACCAAACTATATAGAAGAATCGGATAACATCAGATATGTAGAGTACGGTACGGAGATATCTATTGACGAAAAGATAGATTATATTGTTCATGCGGCTTCTCCCACAGGAAACAAATATCATATGCAACATCCGGTTGAAACATTTAAAACCAATGTCGATGGGATGGAGATGATGCTTGATATAGCAGAAAAGAATAATGGCTGCTCTATGATTTATCTCTCGTCAGAGGAAATCTATGGATTACCTGCGGATGATTCTCCGGCAATGACTGAGAATATGTTTGGTGCAATTGATAGTTTGAATTTGAGAAGCTGCTATCCATTGGGGAAAAAGGCATCTGAATTTCTGTGCCATGCATCAGCAGATGAATATGGGATAGATGTTAAGATCATTAGGCCGACAGTAATTCATGGTTTATTCCAGCGATATGAAGAACCTCGTGTGGTAAATGAACTGCTGAGATGTCTCGTTGAGAATAAAGATTTCATTATGAAGTCAGATGGGCTTACTAAGAAATGCATGATGTATTCGTTAGATGCTATTTCTGCAATTTTTACAGTTCTGTTCAAAGGAGAAAAGGGAGAGGCTTACAATGCATCGAATCCTGAAACATTTATTACAGTAAGAAATTTGGCGAAACACCTTGTAGAAACATTTAATCCTTCAATAAAAGTGGTTTTTGAAACTGGTACTGCGACTAAGGCCGATGGGTTTCTTCCACATAGAACGATTGTGCAAGATTGTTCAAAACTTATGAGTCTGGGCTGGAAGCCCTATGGAAGTTTAGACCATATATATGAAATAGACTTAGAGAGATTCAAAGGATAGAGATATGTTAGAAGAACTCAAAAAACAAGTATGTGAAGCGAATTTGGAACTGGTTGCTCGTGGGGTAGTTATCTATACATGGGGCAACGTCAGTGGTATTGATCGAGACAAGGGATTTGTCATCATCAAGCCTTCTGGAGTTGCCTACGATAATATGACACCCGATGATATGGTTGTAGTGGATTTGAAAACAGGAGAACCGGTTGACGGCAAATGGAAACCTTCATCTGATACAGCCACCCACCTGGAGTTGTATCGCAGATTTTCTGCTATCGCAGGCATTGTCCACACTCATTCTGTGAATGCTGTTGCATTTGCTCAAGCTGGCATTCCAATACCAGCACTTGGTACAACTCATGCTGATTATTTCTACGGAAATATCCCTTGCACGAGAGAACTGACCGAAGAAGAAGTCAATACAGCTTATGAATTGAACACGGGGAAAGTAATCATTGAAACAATAGATGGATTACATCTCGACCCTATGGCAGTTCCGGGGATTGTGGTGAAGAATCATGGTCCTTTTGCATGGGGAATAAGTCCGGCAAATGCTGTGTATAATGCAGTTGTGATGGAGAAGATTGCGGAGATGGATATTAAAACACTAGCTCTGAATCCAAAGGCATCAATGCAGCAATATGTATTGGATAAACATTATATGAGGAAGCATGGACCTAATGCATATTATGGACAGAAATGATGATCCCGAGATGGATAATATCATCAATCAATAGGAGCATATGAAGCAATGAATAATGAAACTAGAATTTTAACAATTATCACAACTTCATTTGTTCCATATGGTGGATTAGCAACAGTTGTCCTAAATTATTATCGATATCTTGACAGAGATAAATTCCACATGGACTTTGCATCTTCAAATGCTATAGATATAGTCTTACGTAATGAGTTGATCGCTAATGGTAGTACATATTATAGGTTGTCGCATAGGGGAAATATTCTTCGGCACATGTATGAACTACAGAAAATAGCAAAAGACTATGATGTGGTCCATATTCATTCTAATAGTGCGACAGCGGTTCTTGAATTAATGCCAACAAAGTTAGCAGGGGTTTCTAAGAGAGTTTTGCATATTCATAACACGACTTGCAATCATAAGGTGATTCATAAAATGCTTCACCCTTTGATGGCTAAATTGAGTACGAACAATTTAGCCTACTCAAAACTGGCTGGTGAATGGATATTTAAGGAATATACAATATTGAACAAAGCGATTGATTTGAATAAGTATGAGTTCGATGCTAACAAACGAGATATAGTTCGAAGAGAATACGGGATTGAGAAAGGTACGTTTGTGATTGGACATGTTGGAAAATTTGCGAAACAGAAGAATCATAGATTCTTGATAGAACTTTTCAAGAAGTAACCAAAAGATTGCCAAGCGCAAAGTTGCTTCTTGTAGGTGGGGGAGAATTGTCGAAAGAGATAGAGGAGTAGGTTTTTTCTATGAAAATGCAAAACAATGTCATATTTGCCGGAATGCAGAACGACGCGTCCTCGTATTATTCTGCAATGGATATGATTGTATTCCCCTCTCTTTGGGAGGGGTTGCCCCTTTCCATTCTTGAAGCACAGGCAAATGGACTACATTGCATTATATCTGACAACATAACATCAGAAGTTAATATGGGGGGCAGCAAGTATCTCTTTCAGAAGAAGCCTCTGCATGGGCTGTTATCATAATCAATACGAATATTCAAGCTCGGGAGGCAAGATCTGAAAAGTATCGATGTCGAATGAGAGAATATGGATTTGATATCGAGAAAAATGTTCAAGAACTTGAAAGGATCTACATGAGCTAAAACAAGCCTCCCAGAAGGGGAGATTTATGACACGTGTTTTAGTAGTGATTACAACAGCTTTTGTTCCCTACGGTGGTTTAGCATCTGTAATGATGAACTACTATAGAACTATTGACAAAACAAGATTTCATCTTGACTTTGCATCTACGAACAAAGAACTGGATCCGAAGCTTTCAGATGAACTGGATAAGAGTGGTTCAAAGTACTATGGTTTAGGAAATAGGAAGAAGGGCATATTCAGTTACTCTAGGAAGCTAAATGAGGTACTTAAAACTGGCAATTATGACGTGATTCATGTTAACTCAAACAGCGCAACAGCTGCGTTGGAATTATGGGTCGCAAAAAAGAACGGCGTTCAGAAAAGGATTGTTCATAATCATACAAGCATTTGTGATCATAAGATACTTAATAACCTGATGAAACCATTTTTTGACAGGCTTTATACTGATGCTATTGCATGCTCTGAGAAAGCGGGAACGTGGCTGTTTAAGGAAAAAATGTTTCAGGTGTTAAACAATGGAATTAGTACGGATGAATTTCGTTTTAATAATGAGGATCGACAATCAGTAAGAAGGCATTATCACATTGATAATTCCACAGTGGTTTTAGGACATGTTGGTAAAATATATAAACCGAAGAATCATTTGTTTTTAATAAATGTTTTCAGCCAATATCAAAAGAAAAATATTAATGCGAACCTTCTCCTTGTTGGCGACGGAATTATGCGGGCTGAGGTCGAGTCTGAAGTACATGCTCTTGGATTAGAAAGCAAAGTTATTTTTGCAGGAATGCAAGAAAATGTTAAGGCTTTTCTTTCAGCGATGGATTATTTTGTATTTCCTTCCGTTTGGGAAGGTTTGCCTCTTGCAGTGATTGAGGCACAAGCTTCGGGATTAGCTTGCTATATTTCTGACACAATAGACAAAGATGTTATTGTTACCAACAATATTACCGTTTTGCCAATCACGGAAGGATACGATCCGTGGATTCCTGAATTACCTGTGAGACCGCCAGAAAATAGAGAATTAATGTCTCAGAACAATATCAAACGAATTAAGGAAGCACGTTTTGACAGTAATTCCTGTTGCAAGATGCTGGAAGAAATTTATTTGGAACCCTCCCAGATAAGAAAAGAGGAGTGACGATGAAAATAAGAGATATTTTCACTACAAAATATGGAGAGTGGAGGGTTTACTATAGCATTGGGTATGGCGATTGGACTCCATTTAAAGGAATAAAAGGATACTGGTATGCAGATCCAACGCTTATCAAGCGCAATGGTGTTATTTATTTGTTTACTGAGGCTTTTCAAAACAACAGTCAAATAGGAAGAATTGCGGTATCAAAATTAGAGAATGGAGCTTTTTCAAGACCGAAAATAGTCATTAAGAAACCATACCACCTCTCATATCCTTGTGTATTTGAATATAAGGATAAGGTGTATATGTTGCCAGAGAGTTCTCAGAATCGAACATTGGAATTGTACTGTGCAGAGGATGAGAATTTGCTTGAATGGAGACTGGTAACGATTATCCGGGAGAATGTTAATTGCGTTGATACTACCGTGTTTATAAAAGAGTCAGATGTATATCTCATAACATATTTCCAAAGAAATGGTAAATACACAACTGTCGTATACAGACTAAATATGGATGATTTCGTTCTCACAGAAGTATTCAGTAAGAGTGAAAATGAAAATATATCAAGGCCTGCAGGAAAAGTGTATGAGAATTGTGGATATTTTAGACCCGTACAGTACAACAAGAACTGTTACGGCGAAAAGATGAGAATCTTAAAATTTGATCCGGAAAAAAATGACTGGATGGGCGAAGAGTATAAACAAATCAGTGTTGCAGATTTAAATATTGAATCCATCAAAAGAACGCACACACTCAATTTAGTCGATAACGTAAAAGTCATAGATGGATTGATAGAATATAGAACGATTCTGACACCTTACTATGTTATAAAAAGAAAAATACACAACTTAAGGTTTAGAATAAGGAATGCAAGGAGAAAATCGAGATGATTCCTAAGACTATACATTATTGTTGGTTTGGTGGTAATGCAATGCCAAGAAATTTCCACAAATACATAAAATCATGGAGTAACAAGTGTCCAGATTATAAAATTCAGCTTTGGAATGAAGAAAATTATGATATAAATTGCCACCCATTTATTAAAGCTGCTTATGAAGCGAAGGCTTGGGCATTTGTATCTGACTATGCACGATTGGACATTGTGTATCGTCATGGAGGAATATATCTTGATACTGATGTTGAACTTCTTAGGAATCTTGATCCTTTGTTAAATAACAAATGTTATATAGGTATTGAGCAACATGGAATGAGGCTCAATACTGGATTGGGCTTTGGAGCTGAAAGCTCTAATCCAGTAGTGAGAAGAATGCTTTGTGTCTATGATGATATAACGTTTGATAGGGCTAAACTATATGATATCGAATGCCCCAAATTAAATGACGCAGTTATCAGGACAATGGGTGAGATTAGTTATGATGAGATTACATATCTTGATGGCGTGACTGTTTATCCAGCTAAATATTTTGACCCAATTTCGACAGGTAGAACTCAGAACTTCTTATGTGATGAAACATATTCTATTCATCATTATGCGGCATCCTGGACACCGGGACCTGCCAGATTTAAGAGAAGCCTAATTACTTTCATTGGTGAGGAAAAGTATTTTAAGATAAAGAAAATATTTGGAAGGACCATGTAATACTATATGTCCAGTGTGAAAGAAAAATACAAATATTTAGGGAAGAATACGCTGATATTTGCTATAAGCTCATTCAGTACAAAGTTTCTTTCTTTTTTACTGGTTCCGTTATATACATCAGTTTTATCAACTGCAGAATATGGAAAGATTGATTTGATTACGACTACCAGTACTCTTTTGATTTATGTTCTGACCATAAATATAGCGGATTCTGTTTTGAGATTCACAATAGGAAAGGTTAATGAAACTGAAAAGGTTTTGGGAGTAGGTTTTAAAACGCTTGCAATCGGATCAGGCATTTGTGCCTGCCTTCTTACTCTGACATATTTAATTAGAGTATTAGATTGGAATGCAAGAGATTATTTCTATATTTGGTTGTTGTTCTTCTTCACTGCACTGTATCAGATAATGACGAATTATTTGAGAGGAATAGACAAGATTCGTGAGGTTGCACTTGCAGGCATCATATCTGCAGGGGCAATTATTATTAGCAACATACTATTTCTTTTGGTTTTCAAAATCGGTATTGATGGATACTTGATTTCTATGATTATTGGACCAGCATTGGCATCAGTATTCTGCTTTATTTGTGTTAGAAATAGATTGCGTGTAATAAAGATCACCTATCTGAGTGGAGATGGACTGATTAAGGCGGAGATGTTCGCATACTGTATTCCGCTGATTTTTAATAACATAGCTCTTTGGGTTAATGGATCGCTTGATAAATATTTTGTAACAGGCTTATGTGGCATCTCTGAAAACGGTATTTATTCTGTTGCCAGTAAGATTCCGCATATCCTTGACGCATGCATTATAGTTTTTAGTCAGGCATGGAACCTTTCCGCAATAAAAGAATTTGACCCTGAAGATAAAGATGGTTTCTTCTCGAAGACCTTTAATGCCTATGGCTTTTTAATGGCGGTAGCTTGTTCCGCCATAGTATTGATGAATCTACCATTGGCGAAGTTTTTGTATAATAAGGAATTCTTTGTTGCATGGCATTATTCATCTATTCTTTTGATAGCAACCATGTTTAATACACTTACCGCATTTATCGGAAGCGTATTTTCGGCCGTAAAAAAAACAAAGATTATCGCAATTACAACAGTAACATCTGCTGTAATTAACACCCTATTGAACACGTATCTTATACCACTGTTTGGAGCATATGGTGCAGCGATAGCTACAGTTATTGCATATATTACGATGTATATGATTAGGCTTATTGTATTAAGGAATGTGATAAAACTACGCTCAAATTGGCTGAGAAATATTACATCTTATGCACTGCTGTTTCTACAAGTTTTCTTTGAACACTTGGATGGACATTTCTACATGGGTCAAATAATATGTTTCTGCTTGATTTGCATCATCAATTATAGAATGGTGCGAACAATGGTAGGAATATTAAAAACAAATTTCCAAGGACAAGGAGTTAGAACGGATGAATCCTGTGACCTACATAAAAAATAAAGGCATTAAAAGAGCAATAGAAGTGATATGCCAGTACAAGATTGATATACTATTTCAGAAAATTTTAACAGCAGTCTATAAAAACAGAAGTTTGCTGGATAGCATTGTTATAGAAAGTCACAATGATTTTGATTCTAATGGTGGGGCTTTTTATGACTATCTTATAAATAATAGATATAATGAAAAGTATAGAATCATATGGTTACTTAGGAACAAGGCTCCTAAGGATTTACCGAAAAACGTGGTTTGCTTCAAGATGCATAGCCCAAGTATTAAGAAAGATTATTACATTGTTAATTCGAAATACATTCTTACTTGCCAAGATTCAATAGGTGCCTTTAGGAATGGACAAAAGGCGTATTATTTGACGCACGGTGCGATGGCTCTTAAAAATACGAAAGGAAATATTTCAGTACCTAATTCAATGACATATATTCTAGCACCTTCCGAGTATCTATTGCCAATACAAGCAAACTTGTTATCCATTACTTATCCTAATGATAAGCAGGTGATTCTTGGTTATCCGTGTCATGATGCACTTCATAACATCCAATATGGTGAAGGTGACATAAAAAAAGTGATAGCTGGGAAAAGTAATCAAAATTCGAAGATGGGACAAATTCAGGGATTTAATAAAGTGATCATCTGGATGCCTACATTCAGAAAGCTAAAGTCAGGAGATAGAATAGACTCAGATGTTGAGTTTTCAATGGGAGTACCAATTCTAAAAAATATTGATGAGTTCCATACACTTGACGAAAGACTGGCGAAAACAAATGTGTTTCTGATTATTAAGATACATCCAATGCAGGATATGGATAAAATCAAAATCAGATCCACAAACAACATTTCCATTTTGGATGGGAGTACAGTGAAAGAACTGGAAATTGATAATTACAGGCTGATGGTTGATACTGATGCAATGATCACGGATTATTCATCATCTGGGACAGATTATCTTCAGACTCAAAAGCCCCTTGCGTACACAGTGGATGATATAAACGAATATAAGCTTGGGTTTATCATAGAAAATATTCAAGAATTGATGCCTGGCAGGAAGATATACGCTCTCGAAGATTTGCTAGCATTCGTTGATGATGTTGTAGAAGGTAGAGATGAGTATGTTAAAGAGAGAAGAGAAGTTCTTGAGAAGATGTTTAAATACTATGATGGCAGAAGTTGTCAACGATTGGCTGAACATATGGGAATTATCAGAGATTATAATTGTATAATGGAATAGCCGTCAGATTAGATAATGAATAAGTGCAGGATTAGAAATGAAAACAAAATTTAGAATTAAAGTTTGGAGCATTCCCCTATATCTGCTTTTGTTACCTTTTTTTGTGCCAAGGGGACCATATGCATATTTAAGTGGTTATAAGTCTTTTTTTACATATTGGTTGTATGTATCTATGCTTGGAATAGTATGGTTGTTTATATATAGTATAGTACTCTGTCATACAACATACAAAAAATGTATTAATTATATGTTGCTTTATAGTGCCTCATTTATTTTTATTACAATTCTGACAAAAGGAACTCTTGATGAGGGATTACAAAAGCTTTTCATGGCTCCTATGTTGTGCTTACTTTGTGCAATCTATCTTCACCAAAAGCCAGTTCAGTTTATTGACACTATATCGGATATATTAGTTTGTATATTTGGCTTGAACTGTTTTATTTTTAATTCATTTTTTTGGCCAAATTACTTTGGTGCAGAAAAGCATTTATTGTTTTTAGGACATGTTCAGATAGCATCGCAGTTGGGAATTCTTGGAGTTTTAATATCATACATACTTTTAAAACTAGAATTTAAAAAGAAATCTCGAATTTTATTATTTTTATCAATTATTACAATGATTATTTCAAAAACCTCAGCATCTTTTGTGACGTTATTCGTATTGTTGATTTTTTATGTTCTTTCAAAATCAAATTCAATAGTAAGTCATTATAAAGTGAATTGGAAAATGATTGTCCTTGGTTTTGCTGTATTAAATGTTCTTTTCTGGGTCTTGGTCAGTATTCATATTTCAGATGAATTTGGAGCTGCTTTATCAGTAATTACTAATGGTAGAAGTTTTGTATGGAGAGAAGTAATAAATCTTATGCAAGGACATTGGATGGTTGGGTATGGTGCCTACGGAGTTTTGATAAGAGTTTTTTGGCATGAATGGAGTAGTACACCAGAAGGCATGAATTATGCTCATAGTGAAATGTTGCAGAGATTGTTGGATGGAGGAATCGTTTTATTAGTATTATTTATCTTATTTGTTCATGAATACTTGAAAAATATAAAAGATATCCATAATAAGAGATCATATTACTGGATTAGTGCTATTGTTGTAGTATTGTTGACGATAATGATATTCGAAAGCGTTACTGAATATTATTATTTCTTTATTATTATTTCAATAATAGCATATATTCCGGAGATAGAGAGAAAAAGAGAAAAAATAGAAATTCAAGGAAGTAGACATTGATAATGAATATTTTGTTATTAGTAGCTTTTGCTATTCTGTTATGGAAAAGTAAATTGTTTGCATGGGGGGGTACAACCGAATACTTAGATAGAGAGACAACAAGCTCAATAAATGGTTTTTTTGTTATTCTGGTATTTTTGCGACATTTCTCGCAATATATTGTATTGGAAAATGGAGACTATATATATGCTATAATTGATAAGTTTTTAGGACAAGGCATCGTGACTACATTTCTTTTTTATTCCGGATATGGCGTGATGTTTTCCTTGATACATAAGGATGGCTATTCGAAAAGACTTTTACAAAGAGCAATTTCCATACTATTATACTTTGATGCTATTGTATTGACGTATATTGTAATTTTGGAAGTTTTGGGAGAACATTTTAATTTTAAACAGATTTCCTGTGCGTTAATTGCGTGGGATTCTGTAGGGAATAGTAACTGGTATATATTTACGATTATTATCCTTTATACTCTATCTTTTTTGGCGGAATGTATTGCAGGCAAAAGCTATTCTACTATTTTGGTTATAATGCTTATTGGCACTTTGACTTATATAATAATTCTTTATAATTGTTCAAAAGATTGGCGTTTCTTTGATACATCCTTGTGTTATACTTTAGGCATGGCATATTGTCTCTATAAGAGAAAAATAGAGTACATTCTTATACAAAAAGGTACTTACTTTACAGTCTTATTTGTGATTATAGGCTGTTTTTTTATAATTCATATTTGTGCATATAGAGTCAATATCACATTCGTAAGTATAGTTCTAGTTGAAACGCAATTTTTGCTTTTTGTAAGCATCATAGTTCTATTGTCGCTTTATATAAAAATTGGGAATCCGGTTTTAAGTTTTCTGGGGAGGTTTATCTTTGAGATATATGCATTGCAGCGTTTGCCAATGATTGTATTTCAAAATAGAATTGATAATAAATATATCTATTTTGGTGTTTGTTTAGTTATTACAATTGCTGCAAGTCTTTTATTACAACGTTGGCGTCAGGCAGGTAAATAATCAACCGCTTACGATATTCGAATTCCGTAAGTCTTTGTTCTAGAATCAATATTTAAACGAGGTATTCCATCATCCATGAATCTATTGTAAAATAGATCTTGGAGGTACAGAATGATATGATGAAACTGGTTTCTCTTACATGGCTGATATTGATTACCATTCTCTCACATACTCCCGGGGATAAAAGCAGTGAAGAGAGCAGGTGGCTATCAAAATTAATTCTTGTAGACGAAGGCTTGTTACGGAAATCAGCCCATGTGGTATGTTTTACAGTCCTTATGGCATTTTCTTTATGCGGTTGGGGAAAATGGGCAGGGATCTGTGTCCTGGCATGGAGCGTAATAGATGAGTACAGTAAGCCTTTGGTCACGGGAAGGCATGCGGATGTGAGGGACTGGCTTTTAAATGTTGCAGGGTGTATATTGGGATATGGAGTTTGGTTCTTTCTATAAATAAACACTCAATTGTTTACAGGGAAGGGAAACATATATGCGGATTGACAGGGACGTTCTCCCATCCATAGGGAGAATGAAAGACGGGATGCTATGATTTTTATTGAAACATTTTTGACAACTCAGATGGCGGATGATGTTGTCCTTATTGCGAATATTTTTTGCGGCATGAGGAGAAGGCACGCAAGCGGTACCCCTTTCAGCTACATACATGGTGTCAACATTAACAGCAATATATCCGAAATTTATGCAGACATCAAAATGTCACAGGAAGAGAAATAGACATTCCCTTTCAAATATGCTATCCTTGTATTCAGATGTACGTTATGTTATGTAATAGCATGCAACGATGTT
>ERZ842401.5807-NODE-5807-length-13471-cov-5.971676_pt1 | contig 13471 bp, 16 predicted proteins | sample MGYA00521270_ERZ842401 | MGnify/ENA primary metagenome ERZ842401 (study PRJEB31892, sample SAMEA3878208) | bioreactor metagenome | biome: Moose rumen | place: Sweden | collected 2011-10 | study: EMG produced TPA metagenomics assembly of the PRJEB12797 data set... | reverse complement strand
ATCCGCTTTTGCAGTTTGGGCTGGAAGAGACAAGGCGTGAGCTTTGTGAAAATATGAAAAGCCACCGTCGATGTATTCGCCTAAATCCCGTGAAAAGGTATGGTGGGATTGTAACAAATGTGGAAGGCACTGGGAAGCAGTCATCAATTCCCGGGTAAACGGATCGGAATGCCCGATGTGTAAAGCGATGCGTAAGCGTGAAGAACGAGTGATGGCGAATTCAGACAGAACTCCATATATGGTCAGCTTGATCAAGTCGTTTGCTGAGGAGAGAGGACTGAAAATGATGATAGATGACGATACAGAAATAGGTGTTCCGCTGGCATTTTATTTTCCGGAGGAGTATACGGCAATCGAGTTTACTGATACCAGGGAGAATCGAGGACCGAAACGCAGATGGGAAAATGCCAAAAACTGGCTGTGTATCAATGCGAGCATACGGCTGATCAGAATCGTAGCCCCTGGTGCCATAGGGTATAAAAACTGCGAATGCGTACAGCGTCCGAACAACGGGCAGATGGAAGCGTACGATGTGGTGAAACAGGTGATGGAGAGTATATAAAAAATGCCGGGCATTCGATTTACGGAATGCCCGGAGCCAATTATTGCCATATGTGAGAATGCCTTTACGAGTGATCAGGATTGGTATTCTTTAGCAGCAGCGATGATTTTGGGATCATTCTCCGGCATATACTGGGGATCATGTGCTAGATTTGCTTCCCTATATCCGGCTTTCGATAATACTGATCTTGTTAGGCTGTCCAAAATGTCTGCACTATCGTAGGTATTGCTGTCAAAACCGATACGATAATAGAAATATCCTAAAAACTTGTGAGGCTCCGGTATAGGATGATCCTGTCCACCATACCACCAAAACAAGTTGGCAAAATTGATTACAGATTCTGGTGTCTGGCATTCATTCTGGAGATATCTGTTCCAACTGGCAAAGGTGTCACTCCAGCCATATTCTGCTATCTGAGCGTCAACCTGATCGAGAAGCTCATCTTCTTGCTCATCAGAAAGATCGTCACTGTATGAACGGTTAAAAAGGTATTCAGTTTGTTCATCTATGTGTTTATTCATTATTCTTCCTCCATTTCGACTCTCTGTGGAAAAGACGAGGGTTGCTATCATACAGTTTTTGTAAGGCGTTGTTTACCTTGTCCAAAGACTTTATGTTTGGTCGGTAGTGACCGCTATCTGTATTAACAGAGTATATTTTTCCGTTTCGGAAATTGATCATACCGGCACATTGGACTTCAGGATTCGTTCCACCTAATAAAGTAGGGTGTGGAGACCGTTTTCGACCATCATTTGGATTGCAACGCTTTCCGAAGATGATGTTTCCGGATTTATCCATTACATAAGTGTAGTCTCCGTTGGCGCGCCCACCTTCGAATTCCACATTGCTTCCTGTTATAGTTTCATTCAACTTAACTGCTGTAGGGTTCTTAAAGTACCCAGTTTTTTTGTCATAGATATCAGAGTCTTTTTTGTCAGCATTAAGCATTTGAGGTACGACACTATATTTGGCGGCGTATGGTTGAGATCCACCTCTTGTGCCTGAATATGCATTACCTGATCCACTTCCCATTAGTTACCACCTCCATGTCTTGCGGTTGTCCAGTCATCATACTGAACAAACCTTGTTGTATGGAGATAGTCACCAAAAACAGCCTTTGGCATCGAACCATAGACAAGAACGGTATCCGGCTCAAGCGTTTCAAGCATGGCCTCAAGTCCCGCTTTAAAATGATATTTGTCATCCCTGTGCTGAATACAACCATAGGTTCCGACTGCTAAAACACTGTGTTTTGGAGCACCGAGAAAAGCAACTTTCTCAGGTAAAACTTTTGTAGTATAGGTTTCTTCGCTGCCCCATCGTATTTGAGGGATAACATATAGTCCTCTGCGCTGATAGTAGTGACCGATGGCTCTGTTGCGATATACATTTGTAATCTGCACAGCAAGCGGAGCACAACGATACAGGGAGCAATCCGGTGTAATTACTGCACCATATTTTCCAAAATCCGAAACATATTCAGTCGGAGAAATAAGAACCTCGGCAAATTCCGGATCCATCTCATGAAAGCCGATAGCGATATCCTCGGATGGAGGCACCTTATCCCTTTGTGAAAAGGGTACGATCATTTTAGGAACAATTATTCTATCCGGCTTTCTAATAATAGGTATCTCAAAGATACCATCAAATTCTGCTCCAGAGACAAGCTCAGGGCTACAGCCGTCATCGAGAACGGCTTTACGTTTTTTTGTATTCATTTTAGTCTCGCTTTCTACCCTAAAAAGGGTAAATTTAACAAAATCCGAAAACAAGTTCGGATTGACTCCGGGCTTCCGGATATGCTAAAATGAATACTCAAGCAAAGAGGATATCTTAGCATATCCGATGAAAAACGTGTTAAATATCTGCTGGAACAGTTATTTAATACGTTTTTTTATTGCAATCATACGCATCACCTCCTGATATCAATAGCTTAAACGCTTATCAGCGAATCCTTTTGAAACGCCGTAAGTTTTTATTATAGTATCTCTGTCCATCCCAAAAGTAGCGCGGTAAGGCATCATGACTTCTCCACAAAGGGCTTTAGTCTGCCATTCAACGCTACAGTATGCAGGAATCTCGTTATTCTCAAATGAGCGTGTATAAATGGGAGTGAAACCGACCTTATAAAGGAAGATGTGACAGATCTCATGCATAATGAAACCGCGGTAAGCGCCGATGTGCTTAAAGTGAGCACCATCATAGACGGACTGCTTGATTTCAATATGGAAATTTCCAAAAGCATCGGGCTTGCACCTGGCAGGTGTATCTGCAGGAAGTTTATCATCAGGTACTACTTCCCATGTACATCCCGGGAAAACATCCTGAAGTTGTTCCAAAGCATGAATAACAGGGAATTCTGATACCTGATCAACATGGAACAGCTTTCTTATAAAGGGAGCCATCTGCCGTAATGCTTTTCGGCTTGTCGCTTTAGTCATGTAATCCAATTTAATCATCTCCTTCCAATAATTTCATAATTTTTAGTGCTGTTTCGTCATCCATTCCATCAAAGGAACGGGCAAATTGAAGCGCAGTCTGGCGTTGTATCATACCTGAGTTCTGCATATTGAGCTTCATTTGTGTTTTGGATTCCTCTATCGACTGATTCAATTCACTGATTTCATCATCGTTAAGATGGTAGTGATTGATAATAACAGGAATCCAGTTTTTTGGAACATTTTTCTTGCCGTTTTCTACTGCAGATAGATTGGGCGTTGAAGTTCCAAGCAGTTTAGCCATATCCCCCATTACTTCGTGATTTTTTACCCTTAATAGGCGGACAAATTCACCAAATTTTGTATATGACATACGGCACGCTCCTTTCCTCCACTAAAGACATGTCTATCATCTATATATAGACATCAAGGTGTGGTATACCCATCCACACAACATACATGATATTGTATCTCTATCAAAAAGTCAAGATAAAACAGCATAAAAAAATTATTCAGAATTTGCATAACATACCATTGCCGAAAGAAATAAATGGTTAGGTTTAAAAAATAGTCCATTTTGTGCTATTCGAACAAGGAGAATGTGCTATAATAATATATGTGCTTTGATATATTTAAGCGGTTGGAGTACATAACAGTAATACCGAGCTGAATTGGAATCCGAGGTTCCAGTTTGCAAAAGTAAATGCCTGTTTCGGATAACTCTTGCAAGAGTAAATTCCTGATATCAGAGAAACTGGAATTTAGTTTTCCAATTGACCACAGTAATACCGATTCAGTGCGCAGGAGATTAGAATGGTAAGGAATAATTTTGAGAAAGATATAAAAATAAAATGCCTTGAAAGTGATATGAGCCAGGCCATGGTTGCAGAGAAAATTGGGACATCTGTTCAATATGTTAATCGGATTACGAATAAAAAGGATGGCATGTTGAACAAGACATTTGTTGAAATGATGGATGCTATGGGATACGACCTGGAGGTCACATATATAAAAAAGACGGATTGAGACCGTATTATAGGACTATACTTTCAGTACAATGACATCATGGAGAAATGGCTCTATGATGATAGGAGAGAAAGGTATGCTGCCTGAAGAACGAGCACGAGAGAAAATCGATAAGCAGCTTATTAATGCTGGCTGGGACATTGTGTCGCGGAATGAGTATGTCCCGAAGTCCACATCGGCTGTGAAAGAAGCTTTGATGCAGGGAAACACGGAGAGTGATTACCTGCTGTTTGTCGATGATAAGGCAATAGCCGTTGTCGAAGCAAAACGTGAAGAGAATCCTCTGGGACCGGAGGTCGAAAAGCAGGCTGAGGATTATGCAAGAGGTCCGCAGAACTGGTATGGCTTGTGGTATCAGGGGCTGATTCCGCTTGTCTATATGGCGAATGGAAAGAAGATTTATTTCAAAAATATGTTGACGGATCCGGATGGAGACTACGTGGAGCTGGCGGAGATGCATTCTCCGAAGAAGATGCTTTCCCTCATCAATCAGGTGTCGGAATACGGAGCTCTTCCGAGATTGGAAAGAAGAGGGCTTCGTGATTGCCAGTATAATGCTGAGATCGAGCTGGAGAAGTCCATGAAGGACGGCAAAAAGAAAAATCTTGCGGTTCTAGCAACCGGCAGCGGCAAGACATATCTGGCTTGTCTGGCAAGCTATCGTATGCTGAATTATACGCCGACAAAGAGGATCCTGTTCCTGGTTGACAGGAATAACCTTGCAAGGCAGACAGAGGCGGAATTCAGCCAGTTTGACCGGACGGAGGGGCAGCAGGAAATGAGCTCCCTCTATGAGATTAAGCGTCTGAAGAAGGAAAGCGATATAAAGGCAGATATCGTTATCTCCACCATTCAGAAGCTGTTTGCGGTGCTTACCGGTCAGAAACTGTCAGAGGATAGCGAAGACGCAGAAGATGAGAAGACTACGACCGATGAAGAGAAAGAAACAAAGGAAGTTATCACTCTTGGCGATGATCTGAAGCTTCCACCGGATTACTTCCAACTGATCATTGTGGACGAATGTCACAGGTCGATCTATGGGAAGTGGAAAGCGGTGCTGGATTATTTCTCCGGAGCTAAGGTACTGGGTCTTACCGCGACTCCTACACCGGAAGCATATGCGTATTTCGATAATAACATCATCGAGGAATATACCTATGATGAATCCGTTGTTGATGGCGTAAATGTTCCGTCACGTGTATATCGTATTGCTACAGAGATTACGGAGCACGGAGGTGCTATCAAGTCCGGTACAAAGATTACGGAGACTGCACGCAAGAGCGGCCAGACGACCGCTTATGTTGCACCACAGCGGGTAGATTACGACAATATGCAGCTTGACCGGTCAGTGGTCAACAGGGATCAGATCCGAAAAGTGTTGCTTGCTTATAAAAAGGCTATTTATGAGGAACTGTATCCGGAGCGTGAGAAAAGCTGGACTTATGTTCCGAAGACTCTGATCTTTGCAAAGGATGATAACCATGCCTCTGAGATTGTAGAAGGCGTGAAGGATGTGTTCAAGGATGAATTTGAAGATCATGAGTGCCCGGAGCATTTCGTGCAGAAGATTACATATTCATCCGGAGATTCCAACGGGCTGATCCGAGATCTGAGAACAGAAAAGGATTTCAGAATTGCTGTCACAGTTACATTGGTAGCGACCGGTACTGATGTGAAGCCTCTGGAGGTAGTGCTCTTTATGAAAGATGTCCGTTCGGATGTGCTCTATACACAGATGAAGGGGCGCGGCTGCCGTGTGATCAGCGACGATAAGCTTCGTGAAGTTACACCGAATGCAAATACCAAGGAATGCTATTACATCGTTGACGGAGTAGGCGTAACAGAGCACGAGAAGATTATTCCGCATCCGGTTGTAAATCCAGGCCCGGGAAAGAAGATTCTTTCTCTGGAACATTTATTGGAGCATCTGGCTCATAACGAATTGAGCGATGAAAATCTATGGCTGCTCAGGGACTACTGCTCAACCATTAACCGGCGTTACGAGGATAATGCTATGTTCGGCAGACATCTGGATTATTTCATCACAACCTATGGCTTTGCTCCGAGAACGATTGCGGGAAATATCCAGCAGGCGACTGATGACGGCATTTTGCTTGAATATGAATATATTGATCCGTCTCACGATAATACCAGACGCATGGCTCTGATCTACAGTTTGATCAGCAATATCGCAGCCAGAAATAAACTCCTGGAGATGCAGCGCGGATATATTGTGAATACAGAAGAGGACCCGGATGAAATCATTTACGCCGGGTTCTCAAAAGAGACTGCAAAGAGTTTCATCGAGAACTTTGAGAAGTATCTGGATGATAATAAGGACAGCATAGAGGCACTGAGGATTATATATAACTCCGAGGATACCGTTATTACGCATTCTATGTTGAGTGAACTTCGGGACAGGCTTCTGTCTGAAAGCAGACAGTACGGTGTGTATCAGATCTGGAAGAACTATAAGATACTGGATACCGAAGGGAATGTGGATGAGCTGGATGTGAAGACAAATGTGAATGCCCTGACCAACCTGATCCAGATCGTCCGGTATGCATATAAGAAGAACCAGAAGCTTACCAGCCTGATCAATGGATATGCAAAGAGGTTTGCTCTGTACTGCGGGCAGCAACAGCGTGTCCTGTCGGAAGATCAGGTTGAAATCATGAAACAGGTTGCGGAATTCGTTATCAATGACGGCGCAATCTCTGTAACGGAACTGAACGAAATTGACACAGACCTTTGGAGAAAAGGCGTAACAAGTTTCGGAGGCAAAGTGCTTGCGGAAGAGATGCAGGCATTATCAAGATTTTTATTGAAGGTGGCATAATATGGCAAATCAGAAAACAGAAGGTGCATTACTGAATAAAGTATGGAATATCGCAAATGTTCTTGCGGCAGCAGGGGTGGGATTTACAGATTACATCACGCAGCTGACCTATATCCTTTTTCTGAAGATGGATGATGAAAAGGAAGAATTGGGACTGGGAAGCTCTATCCCGGAGGGATACAAGTGGGCTGATCTTATCAAACTCAACGGAACAGATCTGGTGGATAAGTATGAGGAAATCCTAGAAGAGCTTTCAAAGGACGAAGGCCTGATCGGGACCATCTTCACCAAGGCGACAAATAAGATTGACCGCCCGGTCATGCTGAAAAAAGTCATCGACATGGTATCAGAGGAAAACTGGTACATGATGGAAGGTGATTTTAAGGGTGCTATCTATGAAGGAATCCTTGAAAAGAACGGACAGGATAGGAAGAGTGGTGCCGGTCAGTATTTCACTCCGAGAGCGCTGATCAGTGCCATCGTAGATGTAATTGACCCTAAGATCACAGAGACTGTTGCGGATCCGTGCTGCGGAACAGGTGGATTCCTGCTTGCTGCCTATGAGCATATGCGTAAGCAGAGTAAGGATGTGGAGAAGCAGAAGTTCCTAAAGAATAATGCTCTTTACGGAGCGGATAATACATCTCTGGTTGTTACTCTGGCTTCCATGAATCTGTATTTGCATGATATCGGCGTAAACAAGAGTCCGATTGCATATAAGGATTCTCTGATTGAAACAACTGATGATCTGTACCAGGTGGTTATGACAAATCCGCCATTCGGCACACGTCCGCAGGGAAGTGTTGAGGTATCTGCTAACAGACCAGAATTTATAAAGACAACGGATAATCAGGTAAATTTCTTGCAGCACATTATGTCTATCATAAAGACCGGAGGAAGGGTCGGTGTAGTCCTGCCGGATAGCGTATTGACTGATGGTGGTGCAACTTCGAAGGTCAGAGAAAAGCTGATGAAGGATTATAACCTTCACACGATTCTTCGCCTTCCGACAGGTATTTTCTATGCCAATGGAGTAAAAACAAATGTGCTCTTTTTTGAAAAGGGAGAGCCCACAAAGGATATTTGGGTTTATGACTATCGAACTGGTGTTAAGCATACGATGGCAACAAAACCTATGACAAGAGAACACTTGCAGGAATTTGTGGACTGCTATTGTTCAGGCCATATGCAGGATCGTAGTGAAACCTATGATGCCGAAGCGAATCCAAATGGAAGATGGCGCAAGTTTACTGAGGATGATATCAAGGCGCGCGATGACCTCAACTTCAAGTGGATTGACTTCACAGAAGAGGATGATCGTTCTGTCGGTGAAATTCTTGATGAGATGCAGGAAGAGGCTGATGGCATTAATGCTGCCGTTGCCCAGTTGAAGGAATTGCTGGGAGGAATTGAAGCGTGATAGATACACAGAGTTTGAGAGGAAAAATACTTGATCGTGCGCTTCATGGAGAATTGACCTGTCAGTTACCGGAAGATGGAACGGGAGCACAGCTGTATCAAGAAATAATAGAAAAAAGGAAAGAGCTATCTAAGGCTGGAAGGATTAAAAATCTTAAGAAACTACCAGAAGTTTCCGAAGATGAGTGGCTATTTGAGATACCACAAAGTTGGAAATGGATAAGGCTTGGGAACGTAGCTTCCATTTTTGGTGGGAAAAGAATTCCGGCGGGAAGAAAACTGACAACAGAGGACACGGGGCATAAGTATATTCGTGTTTCAGAAATGAAAAATGAAACTGTAATCATTGAGGACATGCTCTATGTTCCCGAGGACATTTATCCATCGATATCACAGTATATTATAAACAAGGAAGACGTTTATATAACGGTGGCAGGAACCATTGGAAGAGTTGGCAAAATTCCAGAGGAAATTGATGGGGCAAACTTGACTGAAAATGCAGACAGGATTGTGTTTGATATGATTGATCAAGATTGGCTGATTAGTTGTCTTTCATCTTCAGAAATACAAAAAGAGATATCTCTTTCAACAACACAGGTGGCACAACCCAAATTGGCAATTAAACGTATTGAAGATTTAATTATACCGTTGCCACCTTTAAATGAGCAGAAAAGGATGGTGCACATACTAAATCAAGTATTTCCTATTCTGGACACCATTAATGCTCTGCAGGATCAGTATGCGTCCAATCAGGAAGCCCTTAAGAGTAAATTAATTGATGCCGCTATTCAAGGAAAATTGACAGATCAGCTGTCGGAAGATGGAAATGTTTCAAGTACGATCAGCGATTTGCTTGAGCGGAGGAAAGATTTAGTCAATAGTGGGGATATTAGGAAGAAAAAAATATTACCAGAGATAGAAGAATCAGAGTACCCGTTTGAAATTCCTCAGAATTGGAAATGGGTACATATTAGTGATGTATGGGCAATAATAAATGGAGATCGAGGGAAGAATTATCCTGCGAAATCAACGCTTTCCCACGAGGGCATACCTTTTATAAGCGCGTTAAACCTTGATGGAACTACTGTAGTCGCGGACGATAAGCTAATGTGTCTTAGCGACGAACAATATGAAAAACTTGGAAGTGGAAAACTGAGAAAAGGTGATGTTGTCGTTTGCATCCGTGGTTCACTTGGTAAACATGGGAAGTATCCATTTGATAAAGGTGCAATAGCATCTTCCCTTATTATCGCAAGAAACTATATACAAAATGAAGTAATAAATGATTATTTGATGGTCTATTTGGATTCACAGTTGTTTAGAGATGAAATCGAAAAATATAACGGAGGATCAGCACAACCTAATTTGGCGGCAGAAAGCCTTGAGAAATTCCGTATTCCATTTCCACCTGTAGATGAGCAGCTGAGAATTGTTAATAGAGTTAGTGAATTGCTTGAAAGAATTACGGAGTGATTGATGTGAGAACAATAGCTTTGAGGTTTTCAAATAAGTTTGCGCCTGCATGTGGAACCATAGAAGCTCACAATGAGTTGATTCGAGAAAAAGGATATGTTTGGTACGGCAAGTTAGGAAACAAAATTGCTGCCGGAGTTTTTGGCGTAATACTTGAAAATGATGAACCAAGGATCCTTCTGATACATAGTGGAGCGACAAATCGGTACTGGGCTTATGTTGATACTATCCAACATGATATTCCGGAGAGAGATGATATACCGGCATATTATAGGGATGAAGCCGATAAGTTCAAGACTTGGTTTCGCGTGGTCAGATTTGAAGTCGCTCCGAGAGATATTATGTCGAAGTGTACTGTGGCTTCATCGGGACAAGAATTGGGGATAGCATCGAAACACAGCATGAGCCCGTATTTTAAGATTATAGCACCAGATGCAGGTAAAGAATAACAGGGAGGTGTAGCATGGCTAAGGAGACGTTTGCGGTATAGGAAATAGGTATGGTGTGGAATAATGGCAAATGATAGAGATACCAGTAAATTCATATCGCTAATACTTCGGCATAAACCGGAAACTATAGATATAACCCTTGATGAACATGGTTGGGCGAATGTTGATGAATTGATTGCCGGAGTAAGTAAAACGCATCCGCTTGATATGGTCGGGCTCGAGAGGATTGTTGCGGAGGATGAAAAGCAACGATATTCCTTTAATGATGATAAAACGCTTATAAGAGCCAATCAGGGTCATTCTATCCCTGTGGATGTGGAACTTGAAGAAGTGAAACCGCCAGAGGTTCTTTATCATGGAACCGGAGAGAAATTTGCTGCGTCTATAGACGAGCAGGGGCTTATTCCGAAATCGCGGCTTTATGTTCATTTGTCCAGCGACCAGGATACGGCTCGCAAGGTCGGTCAACGCCATGGTAAGCCGGTAATATATATCGTTAAGAGTGGGGAGATGCATAGAGATGGGATAATGTTTTACTGTTCTGTAAACGGGGTATGGCTTGTCAAAAAGGTACCAATAAAATATTTAGAAAGAGTATAGATTCAAGGAGGCAGATATGACAAACACACAGGCATGGAACTATGCAGTAGGGATGATTAAGGTAGATGGATTAGAGCCTACGGCAGAATTTAAGGAGTATATCGAGAAGGAAAAGCGTGGGGAAGTCACCATGGAAGACATTAAACAGTATCTTGATAAAAAATATAAGGTAAAAGAGGAGGCTGTGAATGCCTGATATTTATCTTTATGAGGGTACGGATGTCCTAAAAAATCTGCTTGGAATCAAGGAACGAAAACTTTTGGAAGAGGCAGAAGCAGGATATGTTACTTTTCGATTGAAAGAAATAGCTATGAAACCTTTGCCCGGGGGATATGATTACCCTCATCTTTTGGAGATGCACAGATATATCTTTCAGGATATGTATGAGTGGGCAGGACAACAAAGGAAACTGAATATATATAAAGAGGAGCCTGTATTGGGCGGTCTTTCCATAGATTACTCTGATATGTTTGATATACCGAAGGATGCGGAGCGTGTTCTTACAGAAATGAGGGGCAAGGCATGGGATAAGATGGATACGCACGAAGCAGCTCTCCAATTCTCAGACTCACTGGCAAAGCTCTGGAAGGTGCATCCCTTCCGCGAGGGAAATACTCGCACCACGGTTACTTTTTGTTGTCAGTATGCTGATGAGGTTGGACTTTGTCCTAATCGAGACCTGTTTGAGGATAATGCACAGTATGTAAGGACGGCTCTTGTAGCATACAATGCTGTGTTTGATGATCTCGGCGATGTTTCAAAGCCGGAATATCTAACACGCATAGTAGAGGATGCTATAAGCCATAAATAAAATCAAACCTGTTCGGAAGTATCTATGGTTTCCGATGAATCATTTTGCCCGGTGACATCTTCCAGCGATAATAGGAATATGGAGACGGTGGAATTCCTCATCAATATTCAGTTCGTAAATTGCTCGTCCGCAATCTGATTCAAGTTGCATGAAGATTCTATAGCCTCCGGTTCATAGGTTATCGGTTCGCTGTCACGTAGGTTAAAGACAACGGAATTTCGCTGTCCGTCGTATTTGCCGATGATTCGATAGGTCCGATCATCGTTACGGTATGAAAATAATGGCTGAAGCCTCTCTATAAGATATTTGCTGTAAAATTCGCAACATTGGTGGGTATCATTTAGTAGCGTCCAATATATCTTTTGGGAGCTGATCTCTGTTTCCTTGCCGCTCCTGACGGCAAACATGCATTTCTCCGGGTTTACAAGAAACTGCACGTAGTCAGGATCCCCCAGAAGTCGCAGGATACGTTTGTATAGGCGAAGCCGCCCTTTCTTCAGGTCGATCGTCAGTATTGGGAGATGCCACTGCGTCTGTGATTGTAAGCTGCTCATATTGTTCCACCTCGCTTTTCGGTTTTATGGAAGAGAGAACCTCTTCTTTATCGGTACCCTTTGGATCTCTTTCAAGCCCAAATACGGCTGATTCTCTGAATATATTGACGATCAGGCTGCCCTGATGCTCCGTAACAGGCAAGCCGAACTGATTCTGCCAGTTTGAAGGATAATTGGGAGTTCTTGATGTTTTGACCTTCCCAGTATCATCAACGCTTCGCTTATACACTTCCGGTGACGTAAGATCAAATACAAACAGAAGCTCATTTTTTGATCTGATAAGCTTTCCGAGCAATTTGTACCGATCTTTAGGATCCCAGCCCATCAGGGTGAATACTTTGGCAAAGAAGATCTTGCACGTGATCTGCTTTGGAGAGCGTTTCTCGGTTGCGGAGCACCATCTGAAGGAGTCTTTTTCATCCTCACGGCAAGGGCGGACAGCCAGTTTTTTCTGATCAGGGTTCACAAAGACAGCGGCTGAGCAGGCAAATACTGCTCTTGCCAATGGGGATATTTCTCAGGAACAGTATGATGCCCTTCAGAGGGAGATCATCGAGACAGAGCAGGATCTGAAGAAACTGGAAGAACAGGCGAAGCAGTCCGGTACGGCTCTTCAGGAGATTGCGGCAAAGGGCGAAAAGTTAAAAACAGTCGGTGACAATATCAGCAATGTCGGGCAGAAGTTTCTCCCGGTAACGGCTGGTGTTGTAGGACTTGGAACGGCGGCGGTGAAAACTGCCGCTGATTTTGACTCTGCTATGAGCAAGGTGGCGGCGGTCTCCGGGGCTACGGGATCTGATTTTGACGCGTTAAAAGATAAAGCCCGTGAGATGGGTAGCAAAACAAAGTTCTCTGCATCCGAGGCGGCTGAAGCTATGAACTATATGGCTATGGCAGGCTGGAAGACGGAGGATATGCTGGGCGGCATTGAGGGCGTTATGAACCTTGCGGCGGCTTCAGGGGAAGACCTTGCCACGACTTCCGATATCGTGACGGATGCGCTGACCGCTTTCGGGCTTACGGCAAATGATTCGGGGCATTTTGCAGATGTGCTTGCGGCGGCAAGCTCGAATGCCAACACGAATGTTTCCATGATGGGAGAGACGTTTAAGTATGCGGCTCCTATTGCCGGGTCTTTGGGATTTTCCGTGGAGGATACGGCAGAGGCTATCGGGCTAATGGCGAATGCCGGTATCAAAGGGTCTCAGGCAGGAACTTCGCTTAGGACGATCATGACAAACCTATCCGGGGATGTGAAGATCTGCGGGGCGAATATCGGCGAGGTTACGGTTGCCACAA
>ERZ842401.5806-NODE-5806-length-13473-cov-99.046430_pt1 | contig 13473 bp, 5 predicted proteins | sample MGYA00521270_ERZ842401 | MGnify/ENA primary metagenome ERZ842401 (study PRJEB31892, sample SAMEA3878208) | bioreactor metagenome | biome: Moose rumen | place: Sweden | collected 2011-10 | study: EMG produced TPA metagenomics assembly of the PRJEB12797 data set... | reverse complement strand
AATGTTGAAATGAGAAAATCATAAACGGCAAATTCACCGTTATCATAATGACCAGTACCTTGTTTCGAGGTGCTGGTTTTCGCGTTTATAAAGGCCTATGTTTAGGCACTATCTATTAAATAATGTATAAAATCGAAGCGAATCGTTATAAGTCTCAAATATATTTGCTATCTTTGCAGATGCATTGTGGCCGCAAGGCTTCTTTGCACTTTGACATCGTGGGTTCGATAAGATATTGTATCTAATTCGGAAGTGATTCTAAAGCTCGAAGGTCCCTACCAATGACAATCGACAATTGCAAAGCAGATCACGAACGGAGAAGGTACGCCTGTATGGGCGTATCCGTTTGTGTATATTTCGCTTTGCAAGGTAACTGTGGTAGGGACGCCTGAGCTTAGGAATATGAACGGCGGGTGCGCTTTCTTTATGTCCCTCGATAACTATAAATAATTGATTAGTCCCTACCACAATGACCGATCAAAAGCTGAAAATAGAGGTTGGCAGTATAGTGTCTGGCCTCACGCCCAATGAATCTGTGGAGATAACCAAGATTCAGGCATTGGGTTCGAAGTATTCGCTCTCTTATACTGGAGTGAATACGAAAAAGGCTGGCTCCAAGATTATTACTCTTGAGCAGATAGAATCTTTGGAAGTCCTGACTGCTGAGGGTGAATTCAATTTCAAGGGAGACCCTCAGCGCTTTGTGCTTTATGCAGAAGCAGAACGCATCAAGTCTGCCTATCAGTTCGACCCACTATTTGCTATCAATTGTAGCGTCGTTGACCCTTTGCCTCATCAGGTGGAGGCCGTTTATAAATTCTTGCTTCCACAGCCCAAGATTCGTTTTCTCTTGGCTGATGATACTGGTGCAGGTAAGACCATCATGACGGGTCTTTTGCTAAAAGAGTTGCTGATGCGCCATATTGTTGAGCGCATATTGATTATTACGCCAGGTGGCTTGACCAAGCAATGGCAAGAGGATGAAATGGGTGTCAAATTCAACGTCCCCTTCAAATTGGTTAATCGCAGCATCTTCTCTTCTGAACCTACGGTATTCCAGAATAGTGACCGCATTGTGGCCAGTATTGATTTTGTCAGCCGTGAGGATATTATGAATGTTTTGTCGAAAACCAGCTGGGATTTGGTGATATTCGATGAGGCGCATAAACTCTCGGCCTACGAATATGGTGAAAAGATATATAAGTCGAAGCGCTATGAAGTTGCTCACATGTTATCACAACAATGCGAGCACATGCTGCTTCTGACAGCTACGCCACATCGTGGGCGCAAGGACACCTTCAAGCGACTCCTTCAGTTGCTCGATGAAGATATTTTTGCCACAGCAGACTTGGTGACAGAGCGTGTTCGAGAACTAAGCGAGACGGGTGCCAACAAGTTCTTTATCCGTCGTCTGAAAGAGGACATGAAGGATTGGGACGGCAACCCTCTTTACAAGAAACGCTTTACAAAAACCGTCAGTTATAATCTGACTCCTGACGAAAAGCATCTTTATGATGCTGTTACCAGATATCTGACCAAGAGAAAAGAAGAGGCAGCAGAGTCAAAGAACATCCATGTGTCATTGGCATTGCAGGTGATGCAGCGCAGATTGGTGAGTAGCATCTATGCCATCCGCAATACATTGCAAAAACGTTGGATGGCCCTGCAGGGTCTTACAGATGAATTAGAGCGTAATCCATCGCTATGGAAACAGCGCATTAAGATAGATGAAGTCGATGATTTGAATATTGACGACCTCGACGATTTGGATGACGATGAGCGTGATGCCTTGGATAATATCCTGTCTGACCCCAAGAAACTCAAGCTCTTCACCACTTCTAAGAGCCCTGCTGAAATTAAGGCAGAGACGCAGGAGGTGAAAGAACTCTACTTGATGGCAGATTCTCTGTATAATCAGCAACAGGAGGAGCAGAAATATAAGGAACTAAAACATCTGCTAACCTCGCAAGGTGTGGTTGATGGCGAAAAGCTGGTCATCTTTACAGAGCATAAGGATACGTTGCTATATCTTCAGGAGCGACTTCATAATAATGGCTATACAGTAGCCACGATACATGGTGGTATGTCAGTAGATGAACGCCGCCAGTCACAATGCCAGTTCATGCAGCCAGACACTCAGATATTGATCTGTACAGATGCAGCAGGTGAAGGTATCAATCTACAATTCTGTCGCTTACTCATCAACTGGGATATACCTTGGAACCCTAATCGCTTGGAGCAGCGCATGGGACGTATTCACCGTTATGGTCAGAAGAGTGACGTGATGGTATTCAACATGGTAGCTGACAACACCCGTGAAGGCCAGGTACTGAAGAAACTCTTGACGAAACTTGACATCATTCGCGAACAGCTGGGTGATGATCGTGTTTACGATGTCATTCAGGATGTATTGAAAGGCGTGGCACTCGACAGCATCATCGATTCTGTGTTGAATGGTCGTGAGAGCGATTTGGATGCTTTCATCGATAAATCTGCCACAGATTTGGCCGGTATATTCAAGCAGAGCATAGATGAACAAAGCAAAGCGATGGCCCATACCACCGTTGATTACAAGGAGGCACGCCTGCTGAAGGAAGATAGCGATGAGCGTCGTTTGCAACCTATCTATATCCGTCTGTTCTTTGAAAGGGCCTTCAAATACTTGGGAGGTCAATATCGTGAACTCTCTGACGGCATCTATCAGATAGATGTTATTCCAGAAGTGATTGTGAAACGACTCAAGGAGAAATACAATATCTATGCAGAGAACCTGACACAGCTCTATTTCTTCTTCGACAAGCAGAAGTTCTTGGACTATCAGACCTCAACAGCACAATATGGACGTGCTCACTATATCAATCCAGGCAATGCCTTGTTCGATAGTCTGGTGGACGTGGTCAGCGACCTCTTCCATGACGAGATGTTGAAAGGAACGGTGTTGGTTTCTCCTGAAGACCAGGAACCATATTTCGCCTACTTCGTGAAGAATCAGATACAAGACAACCGTGTTAATCATGATGGTGAGCAAAATATCGTAAATGAACTATTGTCTTTGGTATGTCAAGAAAATGGTGATTTCCGTCAGACTTCACCTGCCAAGCTTTTAGATCTCTGTCCTCCCACAGCATTTGCCAAAGAGATTACACCACCTAATGTGGTAAACGAGAATGAAGTTGTTGCTTGGGCTTTCGAACATATTACTGAGCCACTACTCGAAACGACCACTCAGACCGTTGAAGAGGATACAGCCAGACGAAGAGAATATCTACAGTCTGCTTTCCAGCAGATAATCTTCGACATACAGGGAGAAATTAATGAGTTGCAAGGCAAAATTCTTATGGCAGATGACGAGAAGGTTCAACAAAAACTTGTTGCAAAAGAAGCACGCTTGCAAGAGTTGAAGCTGCGAAAGGAAGTACGCCTACAAGAATTAGATGAAGGAATAGATCTGTCAGCAAAAGCACCAGAGGTCTTAGGTTGTGCATACGTGGTGCCACTTAATCAAGTGGAATACAAACAAAGTTTTGGCATGAGCCGTGATGACGAAGTAGAGGCTATTGCCATGCAAACAGCTATGGACTATGAAAAGAAAAATGGGCGCAATCCTGAAGATGTATCGAAAGACAACGTAGGCTATGACCTGAAGAGTATTGACGCTCAGGGCCAGAAGCGATATATCGAGGTGAAAGGTCGTGCTGGTACTGATGGCGTGATGCTCTCTGAAAACGAGATGAACCGTCTGGCGCAGCTTGGCAACAAAGCCTGGCTCTATATCGTCACCAATTGCAAATCAAATCCGCAACTCAATATCATCAATGATCCTGCCAACAGAATGACCTTTGAGCAAAAGACCAAAGGCATTCAGTTCTATCTTCCCTTGGAGGAATGGCAACATAATACTACAGAATTATGAAAGCAAAGAAACTCATAGAGGTGGCATTGCCCATCAAAGAAATATCAGCAGAAAGCGTACGTGACAAGAGTATTCGTCACGGCCATATCAGTACCCTGCATCTGTGGTGGGCACGTAGGCCATTACCCGTTTGTCGTGCTATTGTTTTTGCCAGTTTGGTACCAGACCCTTTAGATGAGAATTGTCCTGAGGCATTTAAATATGCAGTAGAGATGTTGCTAAACACAGGCTTAGGCAAACTGCATTATAAGCCATATAGGGACATACCTTATACCAGCATTGTTGACGAGATGGAAGATAACCATCGCAACCGCTTAATGATGTTTATTGGTAGGTTCTCAGAAACATGTCAGGCAAATATGATTGCTGGCAAGTCGACACCTCCCAAAGATCAATTGGATGATTGGTCACTTATAAAATGGGAGAACAAGAACAACCCAAAGATACTTCGTTTGGCAAGAGAATTGATCTTTGTGGCTTATCAGAGCGACAAAAGACCTAATGCCACATGGGAAGAACTGCATGCAGAGTTTGATAATCTTTATGATGCCATCCCTAAAGCAGAGAAGGATCTTTATGAATTGAAAGATCGCCATTTTGAGACGGAGAAAGTAAAGCAACTCGAAGCAGAATTACAAGCAGCTATTGATGCTTTCCAAAATGAAATGCCATCAGTCTTTGATCCATTCGCTGGCGGTGGTGCTATACCTTTGGAAGCTGCACGCTTAGGTTGTCGCAGTTATGGTAATGATATTAACCCTGTAGCTCATATCATCGAGCGTGGTTCTGCTGAGTTTCCACAGAAATACGGCAAACCTATCGTATATAGCAAGGAGGAATTTGAGAAGCTATATGGCAAGGTTGGTGAAGAAATGGCGAAAGAAACGGACAGGGGAATTACATTCGATGGCAAGAGTTATCGGATTCCTAATCGTTTGGCCTTCGATGTAGAGTTCTATGCTAGAATAATAATTGAAAAGACAAAGAAGGAAACTAATTCTCTATATTATGTAATTGACGGGAAGCGTCCATCAGTGTATTATTGGATCAAATATGCAAAATGTGCAAATACTAGTTGTCATAAAGACGTTCCCTTATTCAAACAGTACTATCTTTCAAAACCACGTACAAATAAAAAATTGGGTAGAATCAAATACTTTTCTTTGAATCAACAAGATGGTTCTATATCTGTTCAGTCTGGTCAAACTAATGAAGAGGCAACAATAAATAGGGGGACTCTATGTTGTCCTTATTGTAAATCCATAACAAGCATAAATGAAATAAAGTCTCAGTTTGAAAAGAAAGAAATCCAAGAAAAAATAGTTGCGTTAGTTTATGACGAAGATGAAGGTAAAGTATTTAAAGAGTCTACCACTGAATGTCAAAGTTTATTTGATAAGATTCCAAATCAGGAAATACCTTCTGAAAAACTACAACCGAATTCTGCTGGTGGAGATATACTAGGTTGGGGATATTCAAAGTGGGGAGAACTATTTAATAAAAGACAATTAGCGGTTTTATATTGTTTTTGTAACAATCTACAACAACTGGATGTTCAATCATCGCAATTGGCTTATATTCAAACGATTAAAACATATTTGGCAATCCTAATTGATAGAATTGCTGTTAGGATGTCCTCTTTTGGTAAATGGCACATTTTGCAAGATACTGTTGAACATTTGTTTGGAAGACAAGCAATTCAAATGAATTTTGACTATCCAGAAATGGATCCATTTAGTGAAATATCAAGTTCAGCTTATGGTCAACTTGATTCTATAATTTCATATATTGATAGTGAAAGTGTTCTTTCATTTAGTTCCGTCGTACAAAATACAGCAAGCGGAGATAAATTGGAATTTAATCCCAAGAGTTTAACAGCGGTTGTTACTGATCCACCATATTATGATGCCATTGCTTATGCAGACATTTCTGATTTCTTTTATGTATGGTTGAAGAGAACGATAGGAGATTTATATCCCTTAGCGTTCTCGACCCCTCAAACGCCGAAGAAAGATGAATGTACCGCTTTAAAGCATCATCATAATGATAACGAATTTGAGGCGAGAAAGCATTTCGAAGATAAATTGCAACAAATATTTGATGCTATTGAAATACAGACTTCAGATATAGTGAGCATAATGTACGCTCATCAAAGCACTGAGGCTTGGACCACACTTTGCAATTCTATTTTGGGAGCAAGAATGAACATTACCGGTAGTTGGCCTATGGATACAGAAGTTTCGGGTGCTCTAAAAACCAATAAGGCATTTCTTGAATCTTCCGTAACAGTCTCCTGCCGTCCTTCAGAACGTAAGGGTTATGCTGATTTTGATGAGGTAAAGCATGATATCCGTCAGTTAGTAAAGGCAGAGGTAGAAAAGTTATATGATCTTGGATTCAGAGGAGCAGATTTGCTGACGGCTTGCTTCGGCCAGGCAGTAAGCGTGTTTGGACATTATAAATTGGTAGAAACAGCAGAGGGTGATCCTGTGAGTGTGGGTCAGCTTTTGGAGTTTGCCCGCGAAAGTGCTGCTCAGGCTTTGCTCGAAGGTGTGCCTGGAGAGCCACAAACAAAATTCTATTGTGGATGGCTCCAACTGAATGGAATGGCAGAATGTGATTTTGACGATGTGAACAAATATACTCGCGTAGGTGTAAATGTAGAGATTCGCCAACTCCAAAGCGATAAGCTGCTGATTACTGATGGCAGTAAACAGCATTTGGCTACAGCCGAAGAACATGTGGGCGCAAATCGAAATTGGGGTACTCAGCCTACAGACTACTTGATTTCACAAGTTCACAGGATGATGCTTGCGTATCTGGGTGGAGATGATACGCTGATATTGAAGTTAGTGCGAGAGCTTTGTCCGCAGAGCGATTCGCCACAATGGCGATTGTTGGATTTCCTGCAAGGCCATCTTCCTGAGGGTGATGATTTGAAAGCCGCAAAGGGCCTTTTGGCTGGTGCAGAAATGTATAGGCAGAAGTGTAAAGAGACAACTGTACCTAAGGTTGGAACATTGGATTTTGAAGATTAAAAACTGAAAGACTATGGATAGAGAAAAACTACAGCGTGGACTTGGACTGTTCTTGGATGCTATGCGTCCATACGCAGTCAGCGTGATACAGCGTGAATGCCCAGAGGGAAAATCTTGGGATGTGGACTTTGAACGCAGAATAGATAACGATCGTAAGAAAGCCAATTGGCAGATGCAGCGCATGCAACTGAATAATAATGGCTCGTCGTTAAATGGCCTGATTGATTATAGTACCCTCGTGACGTTTGTGATTAATTATAAGGATAGCGTCACCAAAGAGGTGGGTAATAGTCAGAAAAACTATAGCCGACTTCGCTCGTGTTTGCAAGAACTGCAAGATACTCGCAATAACTGGGCGCACTTCGATACAGGAGGCTTGGATGAAGACGAGGCAGAACGTGCTTTCAGCAATATGATTCAGGTGGCAAAGTTATTGGAGATGTCTGAGCTGGAGGAAGAACTAAAGCATATCAAGGATGGAAATCAAGCTAAAGTAGAAGCAACACCGCAAGTTGAGCGAGTGCAAGCACATACCCCCAAACAAGATAATAAGGAGGCAGTAGATTATAGTGGTGTATTGCCTGCTTGGTTTAACTCCATCATGCCGCAATACGATATCCGCAATGGGCAATTAGACGAGAGTATCTTTGCTGCCAATATTGAAGAGGTGGCTACAGGTACTGCGCCTGTGGTTTATCAGGATTTAGTATCATTCTTTGATCGTACCTATGTGACGGATGGTATGAGAAATCTGATCCGCCGCGTGGTTCAGGCCTTAAACGGTACGGAAAGTCAGAACAGGGTAATCTCCTTGCAAACAGGTTTTGGTGGAGGTAAAACCCACTCGCTGATTTCTCTTTACCATGTAGTAAAGGATAGCCGTACATTTAAGGATTTAGCTGCTGCAAGAACCATTTTAGCCCCTGAGGATATGCCGCAATTCGAGGATGCCAAGGTGGCTGTGTTCACTCAGAATACAGTCAGCGTGGTGGATGGTCATCAGGTAGAAGATGGCATCATCACCCATACGCTTTGGGGCGAATTGGCTTGGCAGTTAGGAGGTCGTGAAGGCTATGAGAGAGTGAGGAATGCTGATGTTCAGATGATTGCTCCTACAGCTAAAGATATTAAGTCCATCATTGAGCAAGCAAGCCCTGCCTTAATATTAATTGATGAGTTAGCAGACTATTGTTGCAAAGCCAGTGGAAAAATAGTGGGTAGTGGAACTTTGTTCACACAGACAAATAGTTTTATCCAAACATTGACGGAAGTTGTATCGTCTGTGCCTAAGACCGTACTAATTTGTACACTTCCTGCCAGTGCAAGAGAAGTTGCAGCCAGTGAAATTGGACAGGAGATATTATCTGCTTTGGAGACGCGAGTAGTACGTGTGGGGGGCAGTGAAAAACCTGTTGAAGATGAAGAAATCTATGAGGTGGTTCGTCGCAGGCTCTTTGACCGTATGACTGATGAAACAGTCATTGAGAAGGTGGCAAGGAAATATAAGGATATGTATCATAACCGTAGGGATGCACTGCCCGCAGAGGCTGATCGTGTGGCTTATGTCGAACGTATCAAGAAAGCCTATCCTTTCCATCCTGAACTGATAGACTTGTTCCGTGTTCGCTGGGGTAGTGATTCCCGTTTCCAGCGTACCAGAGGTGTGTTGCGCCTGTTGGCAAGTATTGTGAAAGATTTGTGGATGCGCAGAGCCTCACTTGTTGGAACGCAGGCTTTGATTCAGACAAGTGATATTCAGATGGAGAATCTGCCCACACTACAAAGTCAGATTACAAGTCTTATGGGTGCCCAGTGGGATTCCGTGATGCATGCTGATGTGTTTGGTACGATTAGCAATGCCTATAAACTGGATGAGCAGAATGCAGGAAACAATATCGGAGAATACCATTTGGCTACTGCTGTCACTACAACTGTACTGATGGCGTCTATTGGAGCATCTACTCAAAAAGGCCTTTCGTTGAAACAGTTGAAACTTTGTCTGCTAAAGCCTGATGCTTTCCAACATATTGATATCGATTCTACGGTGAACCAGCTGGAGAATATCGTTCACTATATGTATCGCAGCAGTATAGGTGGGGAGCAGAGTTATTGGTTCCAGTCTAAGCCAAACATCAACATTCTGATCAATCAGGCAAAGGGTGATGTGAAGGACGATGAGATAAATGCCGAGGTGTTACAGATGATTAAACAATCTGTAACGACTGTATCAAAAGTTAAGGTATTGGTAGATCCATCTGGTGATGTACCAGAGCAGAAACAATTGACATTCGTTGTGATGCATCCCAAGTATACTGTGGCTGCTGGTGGAAGTGTAAGTCGCAATGCTGAATATGCCATCAAACAGATGGCGCAAATGAAAGGATCATCACAACGTGTATATCGCAATACGATGCTATATCTCTTATGTTCAGAAGCAGGCAAGGCTGCCCTGAGTATGAAATTGAGGGAATACTTGGCTTGTGATAAGATTATCAAGGAATATGGTGGCCAGCTTGATCCTGAGCAGAGAAAGGATGTGGCAGACAGAAAGAAAGTTAGTGCAGATGCAGCTAAAGAGCAATTGATTCATGCTTATAATACTGTCGTGAAATGTGAGCGTGATACATTAAGGACACAGGAAATCATATCCTTTGCCTCAGAGTTTGCTGCGCAGATATCTGTCAATACGTTACAGGAGCTACATGATAACGGCTGGGTACTCCGTAAGATTGGTTTGAATATCATCAATCGCAATGGCCTTATGCCTACGGTAGAAAAGCCTGTAAAGGTAAATGATGTGTATGAAGCATTCCTGCGATTCGATGATAAACCTATGATTCTGAATGCTGAGGCTGTTACAGATACCGTAAACCGGTATTGTGAAGAAGGTATGTGGAATGTAGGTACTGGGGCAGGGGAGCCTTATTCTCGCATCTATCATAATGAAAGGGTGACATTCTTGAATCCTCAGGAGGATGGCTATTGGCTGTTAGATCCTTCAGTTATGCCAAAACCTGCAGGAGGTAGTGCTGGTCCTTCACCAGAACCAGAGCCAACACCCACACCTGGACCTGCGCCAACTCCTGGCCCAGAGCCTGCGCCAACACCTGCCACTAAGACCTATAAGAGGGTGACAATAAGCGGTAGTGTGCCTATTGAGAACTATAGCCAGTTGTTCTCCAGTTTCGTGAATACGCTGAAGAATAACCATCTGAAGATTGAAGTGAAGTTTATTGCAAGCAATAACTCTACAACTCCACTGACAGATAATTCACCCATCGTCAAGAGTGTGAAGGAATCTGCCTCGCAGTTAGGCTTAGAGTTTGAAGTTGAGGAATAGACGGAAATAATATGGAGAATATAAAGGATATACTTAACAGCATAAAACGTCACACTGACGCTGAAGCTGACAAAGGTGCTCAAAATAGAAGTATTGGCAGGTCTCTTGTAAAGATTGGAATGCAGGGCACAAAGAATGTTTGGCTTACGAATACAAAAGTCCAGCCCAATTATGATCATTATGTAGATAATTGTGGTATGGTACATGGTGTCGCTCATTCTTCAATTCACACATATACAGAGGATGGTCCAACTGTATTTAAAAATTCTGAGTTAGGCCAAATTTTAATGTATAATTGTTCTGGTATACACCCATACATGACACCAGGAGGTATGATGAATGCAGAGATTTTCAATTCATCGTACTACATTCAATCTCAGTCAGATGGAAGTGTTAATAATCTCAATATAAATATAGCAGGGAATCCTAAAGCACTTTCTTTCCAAACATTGGAAATGGCTATTAGTTCTTATCTGGACATCCTTCAGAAAAGAGATGAAACAGAAGAATTGATAGAAAAAAAGAAAAGAGATTTAGAGGAGCAAAGGAAGAAAGAAGAAGCTGCCAAAATTGCAGCTCAGAAAGAACGTGATGAAGCTGAACGCAGGAGAAAAGAGGAAGAGTTAAGGCTGGCAGAAGAGAAAAGAAAGAAGACAGAGGAAGAGATTGCTGAACATAAAAGGGATAATGAAGAGCGTGAGAAGAAGGCAAAAGAATATGAGGAAACATATAACTTCATCCGAATGCAAGCAACCTTGCGACTTAATCCAAGACTCGATCTCTCTCAAAAAAACATTAAATTCTCACATCTACTTGATGGAGTAACCTCTATTATCGAAGGTGGTCCTGGAACAGGTAAGAGCACAACTCTTATTCAAAGGATGAAACTTTTGATTGATAAAGATGATTTGGAAGACCAAAAACTCAATCACCCAGAATATAGACTTACTGATTTAAAGATTAAGATTGCCACAGAACGTAGTAGTTGGGTGTTTTTCTCTCCAACAGATTTGTTATGCAAATATCTGAAAGCGGATATGGCGTATGAAGGTCTTACCCAATATGAGGACAAAACTCACGTTTGGAATGATTTTTTAAGAAAAGCCCTTATGCGCGACGATTACAAACTGGCAGGTGCAAAGTGCCGATTTGTATATAATAAGAAGTTTGGTGAAGAAGGTTTGTTTGTTGGAGAACAGCTGGAAATTGTAAGATTGTTCTCTGCTTATTATCTCAATCAAATAAAGACAAGGATTCTGAATATTGCCAATATAGATTATTCCAAATATCCTTGGAAAGGTGTTGGCTCCATGATTAAAGAACGTTGCAAAGGAATAGAAAATGCAAATGATTTAAATTCAATCCTTAAAATACTCTTTGCCTTAAACACACTGAAAGATCTCCCAACGCCTGAAGGAATTATGTCTGTTAAGGATGTCGTAACAACTTACGAAACCAAGGTGGAGGAAATAACAGATAAATATCTTATCGAATGGAAGAAGAATGAGGATTTCTATAATGAACTAATTGATTGCGAAGAGGATATTTTAGACAATGACGAGGCTGTTGATACGGCAATAGATATTGATGATGAAGATTCTTTTGATGATAAGGCAGATGTTGCAATCGAGTTAAAAAAGGATATTAAGCGTTTTATCAGGCTCATTGCTTCTTCTGGGAATGAAATTGACGGGATAAGTTCAATCTATAAGGAACTATATAATCTTATTAAGGGAAAAATTAATAAAGAGGATCTTACAGAAATCTCTGATATCGCATATTTCAATCGTGTGATATATCCCTGTATTAGCAATGTGGAAGTATTCCTTCTCAATGTTGACTTCATCAGTAATACATATCTATCTTTTAGGAAAAAGATGTATGAAGAAAAGAATTCAAATTGGGATTTAGCATTAATGGGAAAAATGATAGGGGTTACTTCAAAAAATTATATTCACCACGATGAGTGTTGCTTATTAATAGGCTTTATCAATAATCTGCTGATACGGATTGCACGGTATAATGGAGAGAGGTTTGATCAATTTAAGGGTAGATTCGCCAATGCATATAAGAAAAATCGAAAAGCTGTGATCGGTGTAGATGAAGCAACAGACTACAGCTTAATTGATTATTATGCTATCTATTCATTAAGAAACCATCTTGTATCATCAGTGACTCTATCTGGCGATATGATGCAAAGCATGAATGCTTTTGGTATAAAGGATTGGAAAAAATTAGAAGACCCGTTCCTATTTGAGAAGATAGATGTCCAGCACCTGAAAACCTCATACAGGCAAGGTCCTAAACTTATAAAGCTTGCTCATTACCTATACAATAAAAATACAGGAAAAAGAGCACCTTATGGATGCTATTTGAAAGATGAAAAGAAGACTCCGGATCCGCTTTGGTATGAAAGTGATGCGATTGAGGATAAGGTATCATGGATGTCTAAAAGAATATTAGAAGTTCAGAGTGCCTATAAGAAGGTACCATCTATAGCGATCTTTGTAAATACCACTCAGGAAGCACAGGATCTTTATAATGCTCTTAAAGCAGAAGAGATGCTGGAGGAAGCAGGTATTGATGTCATTAATTGTACTGCAAATGATGAATTAGTGGCTCCTGATTCTGTGAGAATTTTCTTGCTTGAACGTGTAAAAGGAATGGAATTCGAAGTCGTGTTCTTCTATAATATCGATGAAGTTTCTAAGAACAAGCTTATAGACCAATATATTTACGTAGGTCTTTCTCGTGCAACGTTCTACATGGCAGTTGCTTCTAATGTAATAAAAGACCCTCAATTGGTAGAGCTCTCAGAACGTTTCAATAAGAATGGAAAATGGAGAAATAGAAACAAGTAGCTTATGGATTATTATGTTTATTGTCCAGAATGTGGTTGTGAAGATGTCATCATGTATGATGATGGAAAATGTGAGTGTCAGGGGTGTGGCTTCGTTTGGAGAGAAGAGGATTAGGACGATAATATGGAAGCATGAAGAAGACTTTTGGAATATTGGCAGTGTTGTTGCTCTTGTTAGCATGTGGAAACAAGGGCAAGCAGAAGTATTCGCCTACGTTGACAGAAACTCAAAGTGAAGAGTCATATCAGCAGCCTGATACGGCTGTGACAGAAGAGGTGAAAGAGCGGCAGGAAGAGGTGAAGGTGCAATCAACTCCTACTT
>ERZ842401.5805-NODE-5805-length-13474-cov-5.957672_pt1 | contig 13474 bp, 12 predicted proteins | sample MGYA00521270_ERZ842401 | MGnify/ENA primary metagenome ERZ842401 (study PRJEB31892, sample SAMEA3878208) | bioreactor metagenome | biome: Moose rumen | place: Sweden | collected 2011-10 | study: EMG produced TPA metagenomics assembly of the PRJEB12797 data set... | reverse complement strand
TCTGAAGAAAGGTTATTCCCCGGACCCCTTTCCAAAGACTTTTATTTCTTTTTGGCGAGGGGGCATCTGTTTAGTCAAGTGACCTTGTATGTGACCGCAATACAATTTGTAAAACGCACTCTTGCCCCTCGCCAAAAAGAAACAGAAGTTTTAGGGAGGGGGTGGGGGAGACCCTTTTTCAAAAGGGTCTCCCCCAATAGAGCCTGCAGGCAGTATGACAGATCATTGCTTACAGCAGTACACGGCAAAATGGGATAAGATCTAAAAGAATTTTGCTATATCGTCAAGCTCTCTTCTCTTTGGTCTTTTAGGCTCTTCATCGGCATAGCCCACAGCTATCACCGCAGCTATCTCCTCATTTTCGGGGATATCAAGGGCTTCTCTGAGCTTATCGGCGTCTCTTATGCCCATTATCAGGGTAGCCAGCCCCAGCTCGTTAGCTTTCAGGATAAGGTATGCTGCCTGCAAGCCCAGGTCATAGCAGCCCCAGCCGTTGCCCATGCTGTCAAGGGGCTCATTATTATCGTTGAAGCCCACATTGTTTTTTTCAAAGGCTGTCACTATAAGGGCAGCGTTTTCCGACCTCTGCTTGTTGAATGAGGGGAAGCAGCTCTCTCTGAGCTTTTCACACATCTCCCTGTCCACAGCGCAGTAGTATTTTGATGTCTGCTGGTTCTTCCACGAGGGCGCCTCCTGAGCTGCCTTTAAAAGCTTGCGGATATCCTCCTGTGATACCTGCCTGCTGCCGTCATATTTTCTCACGCTTCTTCTGCTTTCGATAAGCTGCTGAAATTCCATAGCTGTTACTCCTTGATAGTTATTTCCTTATGACCTTTCTTGCTGCCTTGACCTTGTACATCTCGATATCAGCCAGCGTAATCATATTTTCCATAGACTCAAACTCAACGCTCTCTGCTGAGTTAAAGCCGCTGCTGCACACAACGGTGTAGGGCAGACCGCTTTTCTCGTTATACTCCGTCAGCAAAGCGTCAATGCTCTTTATATACCTGTCCTCAGTGCCCTCTTTTATGCCCGAGGTTATCACGCAGAACTCGTCGCCGCCTGTTCTGCAGCATACGCTGCCCAAGGGCATGGCGGTGCTTATGGCGGTGGCTGCCTGGCAAATGGCATTGTCTCCCGCAATGTGACCGTAGTTATCATTTATGGGTTTAAGATTATCAATGTCTATCGAGAACACGGTTATCCTGCGGCGCTTTTTGATGGCTGCTTTTATCAGCTCCTCACCGAAGCGGCTCATACCTCTGCGGTTGTAAAGGCTGGTAAGGGGGTCTCTCACATAGAGATTTTCCAGCTTGCTCACAACATATTCAAGCTGGTTTTTAAGATAAAAGCTGCCTGCGTTGTTTGATATGTTGAGCGCCCAGGTTATGAACTGGTCACCCACCAGCCCCAGGTCTGTGGGCTCATATGCAAGGTAGCCCATAAAGCTGTTTTTGAAATACAGGGGAGAAAAGCACATAAACATAGCCTTCTCGCCGTTAAGCTCCAGCTCGGGGATTAGCCTTGAGGTGGGGAACTCGCTCCCCACGGGGGTATTGCCGCTGCTGTCAAGCATACACAGCATGGTGTCTGAAAGTCCCACATACTGACCGTCGTTAGATGCGTTAAGCTCACGCTCAATGTTGGAGCATATGCATATTTTCAGGCTTTTGAGTCTGAAATAGTCAGCACCCCAGCGGCTGTCGTCATAAAGCTGCGCCGAGGTCTTGGCACCTGCAAACAGGGTGTTCATCTCGATAATATCCGTGTTGAATTCAAGGGTCCTGGTCTTATACTCCACCTGCTCGGCAAAGCTTGCCAGAATATCCTTATCTTTAGTGCGGCAGCCGCAGGACTGTCTTATTATCAGCTCGCTCTCCACATGGCTGGTCTCACTGACCTCTCTGCCTGCCCAGATATCCTCCAGCATATCCACCGCTGTTCTGCCCAGTCTCGAAACGGCGTGCCTTACGGTGGTGAGGGAGGGGCTGTAGGTCTCGCTGTCGGCAATGCCGTCAAAGCCTGTTACCAGTATATCCTCGGGTATGCGGTAGCCATGCTCTTTAAGGTAATCCATGCAGAAAAACGCCATAGTATCGCTGGCGCAGACTATAGCCTCGGGCTTTTGCTCACTCTCCATAAACTTAGCGGTGCAGTCGGCAGCTTTTTTCCAGAACTCGCCGTATGCCACACGCTCTTCCTCAAAGGGTATATCAAACTCCGCCAGCACTCGCTTATAGGCAGAGAGCCTTTCCTCGGTCTCGAGATTTCCCTTGAAGCCGCCGATGAAATTGATCTTTCTCACTCCGTGCTTTTCGATAAGGTGCCTTACGGCAAACTCCATAGCTATCTTATCGCTGAGCAGCACATTGTAGCTCAGCGTATGCGCAGGGTCGGCGGCATTGACCACGGGTATGCCCTTAGCCTTTGCCCTTGAGCATATGGTCGTGAGCACGCCGTCGTTGAGAAAGGTATTGCCCAGCACGATCATGCCGTCAAGTATCTCATAATTTATCAGGTTGAATATCTCCGTCTCACCGTTGACAACATCATCTGCCAGCACCCTGTCTGAATTAATATCGGGCTTCCTCAGAAGTGAAGAAAAGACCAGCAGATTGATATCGAGCTCCTTACAGCGTTCAGAAATGCCGTCAACGATCCTTGTTTCATTCTCCCAGTTATAGCCTGTTATGCAGACTGCAATGGTTTTACGTTTCATAAGATCATCTCCGATCAGAGCAGGATAAGTAATAATTTTTGATGCTCATATAAATTATACAACATTTCTTAGCAAATTGCAACCGCTTTTATGAATTATTTTAAATATTTGTCGTCATTTTTTTCCTTATCCTCACTGCCGGCCACAGTACCTCTAACACTTCTGCCCTCCTTGAAATTATCGAGGAAATGGTGATACTCATCACCGATGTGATAAGAGATGATGGTTTGCAGATTGACATTTTCAACGCTCCTGAAAATATTCATATCCACCGCAGGGTTATTAGCTCTCAGCTGTTTTAAAAGCAGCTTTACCTCATGCCGTTTTGAGCTGCTGGAGCCGTTATCCTGCACGGTAAGGTTTTCGGTAAAGCGGCAGGCGCACTGTATAAACTCCAGCCCGTTATACTCAGCCCAGTGAATGATATCCTCCTCCCTGACCATATACAGGGGGCGGATAAGCTGCATACCCTCGAAATTCTCGCTGTGTATCTTAGGCATCATGGTCTGCACCTGCGAGCCGTAGAGCATACCCATGAGGATAGTTTCGATGACGTCATCAAAGTGGTGTCCCAGCGCTATCTTATTGCACCCCAGCTCCTGAGCATTTTTGTAGAGATACCCTCTGCGCATTCTGGCGCACAGATAGCAGGGGTTTGAGTCCACCTTGGTGACGGCGTTGAAGATACCCGTTTCAAATATATTCAGGGGGAGCTCCAGCCTATCGGCATTGTCGATTATTTTTTGTCGGTTTATCTCATTATACCCGGGGTCCATGACCAGAAAGACCACCTCAAAGGGTATTTTTGAATATCTTTGCAGGCGCTTCATACAAACTGCCATAAGCATAGAGTCCTTGCCGCCCGATATGCACACAGCTATCCTGTCCCCGGGCTCGATGAGCTCATAATTTTTCACGCCCTTTAAAAATCTCGACCAAATGCCCTGCCTGAACTTCTTCACCAGCGAGAGCTCAATATCGTTAGGTATTTCCATATCACACACTTCTCCCGAAAAAACATACTATACCGCTAAGATAAATTATACTTCAAAACCCACCTCTTGTCAAGCTTTTCGCTCCCTCGGTCCTCACCGGACGGGGTATTTCCCCCACCTGTGCCTCTAGAAGCAAGAGTCCCCTTTTCAGACTTTGTTTGATTGGGAAATTTCTTGTCTCTTGTTTCTTACATCTTGTCTCTAGTGGCTGGGGGTGCTTACGTGGCTGCTAGTATTTTGATACGCTGCGCGAACCTTGGAAAATGATGTATTGGTGCGCCTACAGAAGTAAGCAGCTCGCCTACGATCATTTTACACTAAGGCTCCCTCGCCTCCGGGGAGGACTTGATATCTTGCCAACTCAATGATAGTTCGATAGATGGGTGAGCGAAAAACTTGACAAAAGCGCTGAAATATAGTATAATATAAATTTGATAGTACCGTTTATTTTTTATTCTGAACAGGAGTGTTTTTATATGGAAATCAATAAGACAGTTTCAAAGGCAGGCTATGACAAGCTGGTTGAGGAAAAGGAGTATCTCGTTACCGTCAAGCGTAAGGAGGTTGCTCAGAAGCTTAAGGAAGCAAGATCCTTCGGCGACCTTTCGGAGAACTCGGAGTATGATGAGGCTAAGAACGAGCAGGCTATACTGGAGTCGCGTATCAACGAGCTGGAGATACTCATTGCCAACGCAACTATAATCGACGATGATGAGATATCTATCCACGAGATAGGTGTGGGCTCTTACGTTAAGCTCAAAGACCTTGAATTTGACGAGATAGAGAGCCTGCAGATAGTCGGCTCTACAGAGTCTGACCCTGATAACGGCAAGATCTCGGACGAGTCGCCTATCGGCAAGGCTGCTTTGCACAAAAAGGTGGGAGATATCTTTGAGGTCGAAGCTCCAGCCGGCATGATAAAGTTTGAGGTCGTCGAGATAACCAGGGAGTAATGCGGCGAAAAGGAGGGACCTTTGTCGTGAAAAAGAAAAAGGGTGCGGCGCTGGCGGCACTGGTGTTTTCGGCTGCCATGAACATGAACGGCTGCGTTTACGGACCTCCCCCCGACAGCATAATGGAGGCGGAGAAGCCTGACAGTATCAGCACCGTTTCGGAGGAGAGCACACAGGCAGATGACAGTATTGCCGAGAATAGCTCAGGCGCTGAGACAGAATAAAAGCTACAAAACAGAAAGGAAATATAGAATGAGTGAAGAGATAAAGACTAGTGCCGAAGCAGAGGAGCAGGAGCTCACTGCGGAAGAGGTGAACGAATACAAGAGGATAAGGCTGGAAAAGCTTGACGCTTTAAAGGCAGAGGGCGCTGACCCCTTTGAGATAACAAAGTATGATGTGACTGCAAGCTGCGCACAGGCAAAGGCTGATTATGAGCAGCTGGAGGAGAAGCTGAAGGCTCAGGCAGGCGATGATGAGGAAGCTCTGAAGGCGCTGCTGGAGGAGAACAGGATAACTGTGAGCATTGCAGGCAGGGTAATGTCCAAGAGAATGATGGGCAAGGCAAGCTTTCTCGACCTGAGGGACAAGAGCGACAAGATACAGCTTTATGTACGTCTTAATGAGGTGGGCAAGGAGAATTTTGACCGCTACATCAAAAAGGGCGACATTGGCGACATAGTGGGAGTAACGGGCTTTGTTTTCAGGACCAGGATGGGTGAGATATCGGTACACGCACAGAGCGTGACGCTGCTCTCAAAGAACCTGCTGCCGCTGCCCGAAAAGTGGCACGGACTCAAAGATCAGGACACCAGATACAGGCAGAGGTACACCGATCTTATCTGCAACCCCGAGGTAAAGACCACGTTCATCAAGCGCTCGCAGATAATCTCCGCCATAAGGAGATATCTTGATGACAGGGGATTTATGGAGGTCGAGACTCCCATGCTGGTATCAAACGCAGGAGGAGCTGCGGCAAGACCCTTTGAGACCCACTACAACGCTCTTGACGAGGACGTAAAGCTGAGGATATCGCTTGAGCTTTATCTTAAAAGGCTGATAGTAGGCGGTCTTGAAAGGGTATATGAGATAGGCAGAGTTTTCAGGAACGAGGGTGTAGACGCAAGGCACAATCCTGAGTTCACACTTATGGAGCTGTACCAGGCATACACTGATTACCACGGCATGATGGACCTGACTGAGGATATGTTCAGGCACCTGGCGCAGACGGTATGCGGCGGCACGACAATACCCTACGGACCGCATGAGATAGATCTGGGCAAGCCCTTTGAGCGGCTGACGATGATCGACGCAGTCAAGAAGTATGCGAATGTGGATTTTTCGCAGGTGACTACCACCGAGGAAGCCAAAAAGCTGGCAGACGAGCACCACATTGAATATGAGGACAGGCACAAGAGGGGAGACATACTCAACCTTTTCTTTGAGGAATATGTGGAGGAGCACCTGATACAGCCCACATTCATAATGGATCACCCCATTGAGATATCCCCCCTGACCAAGAAGAAGCCCGACGCCCCCGACCATGTAGAGCGTTTTGAGCTGTTCATCAACGGCTGGGAGATGTGCAACGCATACTCAGAGCTCAACGACCCCATCGACCAGAGGGAGCGTTTTATAGAGCAGGAGAAGCTGCTGAGCCAGGGCGACGACGAAGCCAACCGCATCGACGAAGACTTCCTGCGTGCGCTTGAGATAGGAATGCCCCCCACAGGCGGCATAGGCTACGGCATAGACAGACTTGTAATGCTGCTGACAAATTCCCCTGCGATAAGGGATGTTTTGTTGTTCCCGACGATGAAGAGCATCGACTAAGAAAAGCGCGTAATATCGCGGTTTAAGAGCGTTTTTTAATCAAAAATCCACGCCATTTACGCCTATTTTACGCCCAATTTTTTTAACTTATGAGAAGTTATGTGAAATAACGATACCGGCAGAGAGCCTGAATTTACTCTCTGCCGGTATTTTTTTCAAAAAATAATATAGGCTGCGCTAAGGTTTTAAATGGGTAAAATAGATTTCAAATTTTAAAAAAATTCACCGATGTGCCGCAAACACATCGGTGATAATATTTACTCGCCCTTCAAAAACTCCTCCAGTGACCGGAACTCCTGCTGCTTCAAGTCCTTAGTAGCATCGGTATAGATATTCATAGTCGTCTGAAAATCGGCGTGGCCTAAAACGTCCTGAATGACTTTCATGTTTACGCCAGCCTCGCAAAGCCGTGTAGCGAACGTGTGCCTGAGCGAATGACAGCTGAACCTCGGCAGAAGCAGCGTGGGCTTGCCCTTTGACTGACCGATGATCTCATCATTGCAGTCACGGATAATGCGACGTAGTGCCTTATTCAGTGTGCCCTGATTATGTACGTTGCCATAGCGGTTCACAAAGATGAAGTCCGTGTAGCCGTCGATCTCAGCGGTGCATTTGTAGCCCAGCATCTGCTGAAAATAACGCTCTTGCTCCAACGCCTCACGCACATCGCCCATGATCGGGATAGTGCGGCAGCCTGCCTTAGTCTTGGGAGTGTGAATGTTGAAATAGCAGCCATTCTTCCTGTGGTTGTAGTAAACGAGCGTGTGGTTTACATCTATCAGTCCGTTTTCCAGATCCACATCACACCAGCGCAGCCCTGTCACCTCGCCGACCCTCATGCCTGTGTTCAGCATTATAGAGAATATCGGATACCAGTGCTGATACTTCCTTGTGTGCCGCAGATAATCAAGAAACAGCTCCTGCTCGTCCCTTGTCAGAGCACGGCGCTTATCGGTGTTGGTATTGTGCATAAGCTTAAGCTCCTTCATAGCATTGTCTGACGGATTTGATGTTATGTAATTATCCTGCACCGCCAGCTCCAGCACCTGATGAAGCACAGTGTGGATATTGTCGATAGTCGATATCTTTAAGCCATGCTCCTCATAAAGCGTGTTGTAAAATCTACGCACATCTGAATGGCGTATCTGCGATATACGCAGCTGTCCGAGGTCGGGCTTGACGAACATTTCATACATATAAACATAGTTTTGAAAGGTGTTGTCCTTTAGTCCACGTTTAAGCTCACGCCAGACAAGATAGCGGTCGTTCAGCAGCGCTGACCGTGCATCTGCCGTGATCCCCTTTCGTTTGTCGAGCAAAACGTCCTCTTCCTTTTCCCGAAGCTCTTCAAGCGTAGGGGCGTATATCGAGTTTCGTTTTCCGTGACCGTCACGCCACCTGAAATCATAGCCTCCGCCCTTGCGCTCGCTCTCGCCTGTCCGTAAAACTCTGCCCTTACTGTCCTTGCGCCTTTGCGCCATATAAAACATCTCCCTTCCATAGATAAAACCGGCAGCCGGAAACCTCCGACTGCCGGCATTGGTAAAATCAGATCGAATAAGCCCGATCTATGTATTCGTCAAACCTCTTACGCTTGATAAGACGCTTGCTGCCTATCCAAAGCACGAATGAGCAACGCTCATCCTCGGTAAGTTCTCTTAGCTTTCCCTGTCCGATGTTAGAGTAAGCTGCCGCCTCTTCAATAGTCAGGTTCTGCTTTTCATAGATAGGTATATCCTTTGGCTCTCTCATTTTGAATCACCTCCTGTTTGTGGAATGTATCCCGATGCGGTTACATCGAGATGATGTATAAGTCAGATAAAGCGATATGCTCAATCTAAATGCTGAACATATTTCTTTGTCGGCTTTTCTCTGATACTGATAAATCGCTTACGACAGAGTTTATTTAATAGTGCATGAACCGTTTTCTCCTTACCTTCGGTATCTATCAAGCTAAATTCTTCTCCTTTGTCATTATCTGTAACAAAGAATTCCGGGATAGTTTTTTTGCTGAATTTACGCTTATCTAATGTATAAAAATACATTTCCAGATGCTCAGCTCTAACATAAAAACGTTTGTTTGCAGAATCATGGCATACAAAGTGCTTCGGCAGCCTGCCGTCACAACTTTCCAGCTCTTCCAGATATTGATTGATGCTATCTGTTACAAACTTGGCGTTACCGGAAGTTATCTGCCATAGAAAATCGTCAATAAGCTTCTGTTTCCAGCCGTCCTTGCACTCACTGATTCTTTCGGCGGTATCTTCGATACACTTGTCAATGGCTTCAAATACATAAGATGAATAATCTGTATTAAACATTTCTAATTCCTCCGAATGATCGTCATTGTAACTATTGCAGCCTTCATCATCAGGTTCAGCATCATTTTCGTCTTTCTCGGTGTCGGTTTCGTCATAATCCTTGTTCCAATAATCATCTTTTTCGTTCTCGCTATTAGGTTTGAATCCGTTCGTCTCAGAACAGTCCGTGTTTATTTGAACAGGGTATTTCTGTTGAAATTCTTTATAGAAATCCAGAAATATTTCCGTAGCAGCATACATAATAGCTTTAGAGTCACAAAGCTTAGGACTATCTGCTTTATGGGTCTTATAGTGCTTCAGACTGAGTAACGTTTTCATTTTTGCCATCAGTTCCTCACGATTTCTCTCAATATATTGGATAAAACATATCTTAAGTCCTATGAGGTACTTAACATTTTTCTGATACCAAGTGAGATTTTTCCTGCTGCATCTTACATCAAGATCTATAAACACACATCTTGTTATCAATGGCAACTTGTCAAAAAAGTAATTGGCAGTTATTATTAAGCTATTTCTGTTTGATACATTTACTCCGTCATGCAGAGAATTATTGACACCGCGCTTTCTGTTAATTAAAGTAATGGCATTGTGTTTTGTCTTCTTATCAAGCTCTTTGTCTCCTGTATGCTTTAATCCATCAAGCAGTATGCTGCAAAAATCGTATCGTATTATTTGCTCGAGAGAAGCAGTGTCGCTGTCAAGATCGAACTGATTTGCAGGACGAAGAGAATCATCTTTATATACATACATCCGAGTAAACACCTTACTTAATTCCGTTGCGTAATTCTCTTCTTTTTCAAGGATAATAAAGACCGGATCATATCGGTAATACTCAGACAGTTCGATAAGACAGTATACATACGGTATCATTGAAGCGATAAATAAGTTTCGTATTGGAGCAATATCGGTCAATGCCCGGCCTGCAAATTCTACGCATTGTGCTCCGATGGCATACTCGGCAAGGCGGTATTCATCGTCGCTGCGACAAGCCTTGATCTTATCTTTGTAGATCAGCTTGTCCGCTGCTTTGTAGACCATGCCGTCAGCGACAAGATTATAGCCGGGATAGTATTCATAGCAAGTTTTATATTCCATCAAATTTACAATTCTTAGTATTTCTCCAAAAATGTATTTTATATCTTTACGGGATAGCACAACGTTAAATAGGAACCAACTCGGATAAATAAATTTTTTTCTTGCATCTTGAAAATCAGCCGGTTGATATTTGAGGATACAAGTATTCAGTAGCCGGTGTTCACCATCACTGCTATATTCATTGAATTGTAAAAAAATTTCCAATGTGGTTTTCCCATTTGCTTTGTAGGTCAATCGCTTCTCCCAAAGTATTATCTCACAGGTAGTTGAAAGGACTTTACCCTCATATTCAAGTTTTACCTTTAGATTGGATTGCGATAGAGCCATGTTGTTTAATTCCTTTGCTTCCATGATTTTTTCCTCCTTGATAATAATTCCAGTAGGACAATGGAGCCTAACTGTATCCAACCATAACCGTTGGTATATCCAATTATATATTAACTGATAAATTTATTCAAAAATGCAAAATTTACAAAAAAATAATTTTATAGTATAATTTATAGTAAAGATTTTTCGGTAATATACTTATAAATGTACTATAAAATATCTTAAATTATCTTTTTCGTAGTTGATATTATAATTTATAAGAAAACAGTATTAAGGAGTTTACTAAACATGGAAGAATGTAAAGAATTTGTAAATAACGCCGCAAATGTACAAACAAATATTTCGCTGATCCAAGCGCCGATCTATGTTTTTAAAACGTCAAAGTGTAAGACAGTAATTGAGGAATCAATTGGTCTGGAATTCGACAACTCAAAATCTCAAATGTTAATTCTTATTCCTGAAGATGGGGAAATAAAATTTGCTTTCAGTAATAGTTCGGGGAATATTCATAGAGACGATAACTACAAAAATGTACTAACTGATTTTATATCTTTTGATTATGATGATATTAATAAAGCAAAGAAACAGATTGAACAGTTTATAAAAAATAACGGTTATCCATTTAAAAATCCTGCTCCAGATCTATCAGTTGTAGCCATATATGAAATCAACAAGATCTCTTACAGAATGAAGGTTACATTTGAACTACTTAATGCTTTGGGAGAAAAAGTACCAGACTATGAAAAAATACTTTCTTTGCTCATAAGTCTAATTTTTCTGAATCCTGTAAGTATTAATAGCGGAGGTGTAAAATACAGATCATATATGTGTGAGTTGACAAAATTAATCTTTAATGATGAATCGTCAGATTTTGACGATAGTGATAATAATGAAGCAGTTGATAGCACCCTCGATCACTATTGGCAAATGTACTCAGATATGATGAGTCCAGGTATTATCAAGTTTATACGAGAGCCACCTTTGGAGCAGAGGCTTTCTGACCTTTCATTGCATAGCAGCAATACAAATAATAACATTAATAAAACCAAAGAAAACAGTAGTTTTATATTTAATAAAATAATTATGCTTTATGAAAATAGACAAGCCGATATTAAAGCTACAGTTACACAGGACTTATTATATTTTCTTTATATTTATTATTTCGACATTGGAGTACCAAAAAAGCTTAGCATTGACGGAATAGAATACTATCAAAAACCAGATTATGAAAAATTCGACAATCAAATGAAGAATGAATTAATAAGGTTAGCAAAATGTGTTGTAAGTGAAGAGATAAATTATAATCTAAGGGAGATAACTCCCGCTTTTGACCCTAAAACACTAAGATTTTCATGGAAAATCGATTCACTAATTGAAGCACTTTACTTTGCAATGAGTACACTAAGACCAAATGTAAAGTTATATAGGCGCTGCAAAAAATGCGATAGCTACTTCACAGTAAATTCAACAAACAGTAAAAGAGAATATTGTAGGAAAGAGTGTCAGAACAACAGAAATACAAAGGGTAAAAAATAGTTCAATATAAAATAGGGGCGGTTCAGATTGGACTGCCTTTATTATTATACCAACATATCTAATAGTCTAAAATACAAAAATATATACGTATAAATTCCCACCAACCACCCCAAATTCCCGGGAATCCAGCAAATTTCATGGGAAAATAGAATTTTATTTTCGTATAAACAGTTATATCCGACGCATTTTCGGGGACTGAAATAATATATCATTTCTCTGCAAACAACAATACTAAATCTGACGCCATGCGGAAAACTGCTAAAACTCACCGCTAACATACCGTTTGCGGTTGTGTTGCAGCTAATAGATCTGCCGTTCGTCAGAACCGACCCATGACAGGAGGAATGAACATGAAGCAATACGGCTACTGCCGCATAAGCACGGCGAAGCAAAACATCGAAAGACAGGTCAGGAACATCAAGGCAGCCTACCCCGATGCAGTTATCATCGAGGAAGTCTACACCGGAACGCACTTTCAGGGGCGCAAGCAGCTCGACCGTATACTGAATACAGTCAAAGGCGGTGACACCATCATCTTTGATTCGGTAAGCCGCATGAGCAGGAACGCCGAAGAGGGCTTTGCGCTATATGAGGAGCTTTACGAGCGAGGTATCACCCTCGTGTTCCTGAAAGAGCCTCACATAAACACCGAAACATATAAACAGGCAATGGACAGCGGCATTCCTCACACGGGGACTGCCGTTGATCTAATTTTAGACGGTGTGAATAAATACCTTATGGCGCTTGCTAAGGAGCAGATAAGGCTTGCATTTGAGCAGTCGGAGAAAGAGGTGCAGGACTTACACCAGCGAACTAAGGAAGGCATAGAAACTGCAAGGCTTGCCGGAAAGCAGATAGGTCACAGACCCGGGACTAAGCTCGTCACAAAGAAGAGTATTGCAGCTAAGGAGATAATCAGGCAGTACAATAAAACCTTTGGAGGTCAGCTTGACAATGAACAGACAAGGAGGCTGGCAGGAGTGTCTACGGCGACATTTTACAAATATAAAAGAGAGTTGACGGAGGAATAATTTTTGATTTTATCGGCGTTTTTGAGAGCGCCGATTTTTTTATTATCTCAGATAGGGTATATTTTATATAATGTATATAGATAAAAAATCCATGCCCTAATTTATGATTCAGGGATATTATTATAAGTCTATATCTGTATATTGCCGTTCTTATTGCTTATTTCTTTATTATCATTGTTTCTGATTATTTTTTATTTTTTGTAAACAATAAACTAAAATAAATCAGAAAGGAATTATTTCATATGAAAAATTATTTTATACATACGATAGAGCTTATGAAGCCTATTGATACCGAAAGATTTAAAGCAATTAAAAGTAAGGCAGGTTTTTACCCTGTAGATTGGTGCTTTGTAAATCATTATAAGAATACAGAATTCTGCAAAAAAGGATTAACAATAGAGCTGCGTAAATGCAGCAAAAATGAAATAATGGCACATAAAAAGCCATATTTGCTGATACTGATAATAAATCCAAGTAAAGTGATGCATAACAGCGATCCCTTGAATCACATATTCGACCGTGATGTTTTCGATTGCGCCGTAGAGCAGACATTTGATATGATAGATGAACTTGTTGATACATACGGCTTGTTTGAAATAGATGAGTACACACTGTCAATCACTTAACCCCAAAAGCTCCAAAAACAGATCGCAAGATTAACAAT
>ERZ842401.5804-NODE-5804-length-13475-cov-3.905216_pt1 | contig 13475 bp, 7 predicted proteins | sample MGYA00521270_ERZ842401 | MGnify/ENA primary metagenome ERZ842401 (study PRJEB31892, sample SAMEA3878208) | bioreactor metagenome | biome: Moose rumen | place: Sweden | collected 2011-10 | study: EMG produced TPA metagenomics assembly of the PRJEB12797 data set... | reverse complement strand
GACACTATCCCCAAGTCGCTGGACGAGGCCGCCCGCATCGACGGCGCCTCCACAAGCAGAGTTTTCTTCAGGATAATAATGCCTATGGCAAAGCCGATAATCATTTACACCATAATGATGGCGTTCATGGCGCCGTGGGGAGACTTCATGTACGCATCGCTCATAAGCTTCGGTCACGAAGAGGCGTACAATGTTGCGGTAGGTCTTTACAAATGGCTGGACAAAGAGGGACTCAAGACGGGAAGCGTGATCCACTATCACACGCTGCTGCCCAGCGCATTCCGGCAGGCCTTCAAGGACGAGCTGCTCGACGCCAATCCCTTCGATCGCGTGGAGCGTCCGAAGAAAAGCGGCTTCCAGGGCGAGCACTATTCCGAGGACGAGCTTGTCGCGCTCGTGAGGAAGCTCAATTGCGACCCAGAGATACATGGCATTCTCGTCCAGTTGCCTGTTCCGAAACACATTCGCGACAAGGCGGTCATCGACGCGATTGCGCCCGAGAAGGACGTCGACGGCTTTACGCCAATCAACGTCGGCAAGATGATGATCGGCGAAGAATGTTTCCTCCCTTGCACGCCGCACGGCATAATCAAGCTGATAGAGTTTTCGGGAATGGACATTCGCGGCAAGCACGCCGTCGTGATCGGACGAAGCAACATCGTCGGCAAGCCAGTCGCCGCGCTTCTTGCCCGCAAGGAGACGAATGCGACCGTAACCCTCTGCCACACGGGAACGCCTGACGTCGGGCACTTCACCCGCGACGCAGACATCGTCGTCGTCGCGGCAGGACGGCCCAACACGCTTACCGGAGACATGCTCAAAGAAGGCGCCGTCGTGATCGACGTGGGCGTGAACAGGATTCCCGATCCCACGAAGCCGAAGGGGTTCCGTCTCGTTGGCGACGCAGATTTCGAGAGCTGCTCCAAGGTCGCAGGCGCCATCACGCCCGTTCCGGGCGGTGTCGGCCCCATGACGATAACGATGCTTCTCTGGAACACCCTCGAGAGCGCCCGCCGCGTCGCAAAGTAGTCGTTCTCGCTGTTACACGGCACCAATTATAGCAGACTTCACCATTGCGGAGTCGCGCGGAAAAGAGTATAATATTCGTAAAAAGGACGCTTGCGCCCGCATGAGGTGAATATGAACAAGTATCTTGACGATTTCATGAAGACTTTCCCCTACGAGGGGCTTACTTACGATGACGTGACGCTTGTCACGCAATACGCCGACTTCCTTCCAGACGACGCGTCGCTCGTGACAAAGCTTACGAGCCGCACGACGATGAAGATTCCATTCATCTCGGCCGCAATGGACACGGTGACTGAGGCGCCCATGGCGATTGCGATGGCGATTGCGGGCGGCATCGGCGTCATCCACAAGAATCTCGAGGAAGACGATCAGGCGAAAGAAGTCGCAAAGGTAAAGAACTACCTCAACGGCATGATCGCCAAGCCCATCTGCTTCCATGCCAACGACGACATCTCCTTCCTCCGCTCGGAGAAGAAGCGCATGGGGCTCAAGTTCAACGGCTTCCCCGTACTCGACTCGAACGACCGCCTCGTCGGGATGATCACCTCGTCAGACATGCGCTTCGCGCCTATGGAGGCGAAGAAGCTCAAGGACGTCATGCAGCCCGCGCCGATCACCTCAAAGCCCGGCACTTCGCTCAAGAAGGCATATGACCTGATGCGCGCTGCGAAAGTCGGCAAGCTCCCCCTCGTCGATAAGGACGGCCGCGTCGTTGGGCTCTACAGCTTCACGGACGTCGCGCGCATCATAGAGAACCCGAACGCAGCCTACAACTGCGACGACAAGTTCCGTCTCAGGGTGTCGGCTTCGGTTTCCGGCGGGAAGGGCGACCTTACGCGCATGGAGAAGCTCGCGGACGCTGGCGTCGACTGCGTTGTAGTCGATTCCGCGCACGGCCACTCCAAGGGCATAATGGAGATGACGAAGTACATCGTAAAGCACTTCCCGAAGGTCGACGTCATCGCCGGCAACATCGCTACGGGCGAGGCCGCAAAGGCGCTCGCGAAGTGCGGCGCGCATGCCGTCAAGGTCGGCATCGGCCCCGGTTCGATCTGCACTACGCGCGTCGTCTGCGGCGTCGGCATCCCGCAGCTCACCGCCGTCTACAGCGCGGCAAAGGCGCTTCGCGGCACGGGAGTCGCCGTTATTGCCGACGGCGGCATCAAGCTCTCTGGCGACGTTCCGAAGGCGCTTGCCGCTGGCGCGGACTCGGTGATGCTCGGCTCCGTCCTCGCAGGCACCGAGGAGAGCCCGGGCGAGAAGATCTATTCAAACGGACGCCAGTATGTCGTCTACCGCGGCATGGGCTCTATGGCCGCGCTCAAGAACGGCAAGGGATCTCGTGCGCGCTACTTCCAGGACAACGAGGCGGAGGACGATCTCGTGCCGCAGGGCATCGAGGGAATGGTTCCATACTCCGGCCGCGTGAAGTCGATCATGACGCAGTTCTGCGGCGGGCTCAAGGCGTCGCTCGGCTACTGCGGCACCAAGACGATCGCGGAACTTCAGGAGCGCGGCAAGTTCTACCGCGTTACGGCGGCAGGCCAGCGCGAGGCGCGTCCGCACGACATTACGATCACCAAGGAAGCTCCTAACTACAGGACATGAGCGAAATTACAGAGGGGTTTCGGGTTCCGGACGGGCCGACGACGTCAGAAAGACACGCCAAGACCTGGCAGGACTACGGCCGCGAGTGGCTTGACACGCTCGTCGTCGCGATTTCCGTCGCGATGGCGTTTCGCGCATACTTCTACGAGCCGTTCAACATTCCGACCGGCTCGATGCAGGAGACGCTCTGGGGCTACCACACCGTCGCGAACGTCGAAAAGGGCACTTGGGACGTATTTCCGCTGTCGATCCTCAAGTGGCTTTGGACCGGCGAACGCATCGTCGACTACAAGGCGCCCGCGTCCGGCATGGCGCGTGTAATGCCGCGCAACGACGGCTTCGCCAACATCCGCATCGGTGCGAGCGACAAGACGTTCAAGTTGCCGACAGATGCGTGTCGCTCCATAGCGGGTCGCCATTTCCGCGCGGGCGAAACGTTCTGGAAGGGCGCGATAGTGACGGGCGACTTTATCTTCGTGAACCGCTGGATATGGAACTTCAGGAAGCCCCGCAACGGCGACGTGATGATCTTCTCGACGACCGGGATTGAGGGGCTTCCGCAGGGCACCCACTACATCAAGCGCATGAAGGCGACACCTGGCGAGACCTATGAACTTGAACATCTGCCGACTGACGGGCAGGGGCATGTGCGCGAAGACCTTCCAAAGACGGTTACTATGGGCGAGGACGAGTACTTCGCCTGCGGCGACAATTTCAACAACAGCTACGACAGCCGCTACTGGGGACCGGTTCCCGGCTCCAAGCTGCGGGGCGTCGGCAGCGTTGTTTTCTGGCCATTCAACGGATGGAGGATCATACGATGAGCGAAGAACAGCTTATTCAAACGCCTGGAGTCTTCGGCGAGACCGGGAACTTCCTGCTTGAACGCGAACTCGGCCGCGGTGGCATGGGCGGCGTCTACATGGGGCGCGACAAGATGCTCGACCGCCCCGTCGCCGTCAAGGTAATGCTCAAAGAATACGGCGCCGACGCGGAGTTCGTCGAGAAGTTCAAGCGCGAGGCCCAGGCCGCGGCGCGTCTCATCCACCCGAACATCGCGCAGATCTACAGCTACGGCATTGCCGACGGCATGCCGTACATCGCGATGGAGCTCGTCGCCGGCGGCTCCTTGGACCAACTGATGAAGAACGCGGGCGCGTCGATCGACATCCCTCGCGTGATGAAGATCTGCGAGCAGGTGGCACAGGCCCTGCGCTGCGCCGCCGACCAGGGGCTCGTCCACGGTGACGTCAAACCCGAGAACGTCCTTCTCGATGCGAACGGCAACGCGAAGCTCGTAGACTTCGGCCTCGCGGCGATGCAGAAGGACACGAACGAGATCTGGGGGACTCCCTACTACATCGCCCCCGAGAAGGTCAAGAAGGAGCCGGTCGACTATCGCGCCGACATGTATTCCCTCGGCGGGACAATCTACCACGCGCTTACCGGCGTCGCGCCTTTCGAAGGCGAGGATGCAGCCGCCGTGGTCAGGAAGCGCTTCGAGGGCACACCCGTGCCGCCGAGCACGATACGCCCCGACATCTCTCCGCAGATCGACGCGCTCGTCCTCAAAATGCTCGCTCTAAATCCGGCAGACAGGTTCCCGTCGTTCGAGGCGCTTCTCCAGGAATACGGGCGAGTGATGGCGACGGGCTTGACTGTCTCGCCTGGGGGCACGGCTGCACAACCTGTCGGCACGTCAACTGGCGGACGCAAGATCATGATGAAGGGCAGGAAGCGCTTCAAGGTCAGGACGCCGGGAGAGGGTGAAGAGGGCGGCGGCGAGCAGCAGTCAACCCGTCCTGCGCCTCCGCCAGAGCCGGAGGAAGGCGGAGTCGCAGGCAAGGTGCTTGCCGTAATAGGCATAACCATAGCCGCAATCGGCCTCGTAGCCGGACTTCTCGTCTGGTATGTCATCGCTGATCGCAATGCGAGGGAAAAGGCGAAGCAGGAGCAGATCGCAAGCAACATCAGCAAGGCGAGAAACGCCATTTCTGACGTGAAGAAAAACGCCGAACAATTTGCCGAGCATTGCGACGACCTTGCGGCAAAGGCCCTCAAGACCTGCCAGGAGCCGACCGACAAGCTGATGCAGGAGCTTTCCGGCAAGTTCGACGCCGCGCTTCTTGCCCAGCTGAAGCCAGGACCCTCCGCGGAGCTTCTTGCCGCAATCGCGCTGACGAACATCGTAGAGAAGACGCCGGAAGGAGACACCAATGCGCTTGCCGCCGCCGCTGCGCCGCTTGCGGAGGCAATGGCCGGCGCGATGCAGGGCTTGGCGTCAAACCTCGCCGTCGCAGTTTCCTCTGCTGTCGCCAACATCCCAAAGTTCCGTCCGCCGAGCGACGACGAGGCGGATCCGGCGTCTCCCGAGCACGAAGCGTACATGAAGGCTAAGGAGGCGTGGGAGAAGGAGCAGAAGGAGAAGATGGCACAGGAGGCCGAGGCGCAGAAGAAAGCCGCCGAGACCGCAGCTGCCGCGCCGGCGGCGGCAACGCCGGCTTCGGCTGCGCCGGTTTCCACCGACCTTAATACCATAGAAGGCGTCAAGGCGGCTTTTGAAATCCAGCTGAAGGAGATTCTTGCCGTGGCAATGCGCGACACGAAGACCATCTGGGACCGTGCTTACGGGTGCCAGGCCGCGTCAATCCGCATACGCCACAAGATCAACGGGCTTCTTGAAAAGATCGACGGCTTCAAGGTCGATGGCGAGGACGAGGCGGCGATGCAGCAGCTTGCGTCCTTCAGCCAGGCGGCAAAGGACGAATTCGACCAGATCAAGGCGTCCGACGACGTCACGGCCATTCAGAAAGGCGTGTCATTCATCAAGTCCAAGGGATCGAATGCCGTGAAGCAGACGGCCGATCGTATTCTCGTGGCCACGAGAGAAATGGAGCGTCGCCTGAAGCAGATCGAAGAACGCATTAGAATACAGAAACTTCAGGAAGAAGCCGACAGGAAGAAACAGGAAACGATAGCTGCGGACAACAAGAAGATCGAGGAAAAGTTCGAGTCGCTCGTGACTGCCGGCGTCTTCCGCCAGCTTGACTGGAAGGGCGCGACACGCCAGTTGACGGCGGAAAAGGACGACTTCAAGTATTCCGAAAGTCAGATCTACGCCGACGTGTTCATCCAGAAGGTGAACATGATGGCGACTGTACAAGAGGTGTTCATAGCAAACTGCAAGGGCTACAAGTTTGCAAAGTCGAAGCTTGCGCGGTTTACCATTGCGAACATCTCCGAGAAGGAAATCACCTTGACAAAGCCAGACGGCAAGACGCCGATGAAGATGACGTGGGTCAAGTTCTACCAGCAGTTCCACGGCAACCTCAACGAGCTCATCGTCAAGTTCATCGAGAAGGGCAAGAACGTCTGCAAGCTCGCCGACGGCAAGCGTCTCAGTCTCCAGCCGTGGGCCGACGCCATGATGGGCGCTGCGCTCACCATGCAGATCATCTGTGGCGACGATCCAACCGCGCCAGCTCGCGCCGAGCAGATCGCGAAGAACGCCGTCAAGGAGCTTCCAGACTATCTGAACCGCGCGAAGGCAGTCTTCCCGGACATGCAGTTCGACGCTGTTCCAGAGGAATAACATTTAAAGAAAGGACAATGGTACAATGAAGACGACGCTCGCATTCTCCGCGGCTCTCGCCGCAGCTTTTCTCCTCCGCGCCGACTACGCGCCGGAGAAGTGGAACCTCGAGGCCCGCGACAAGTTTGCCGCGCAGCGCTTCGGCATATTCATCCACTGGGGCATCTACGCCAACTACGCCCAGGGTGAGTGGTTCCAGCATCAGATCGGCATGGACTCCGAGACCTACGGACGCATAAAGGACGGGTTCTTTCCCTCCAAGTTCGACGCGAAGGAGTGGGTGCGCGTATTCAAGGATGCAGGCGCGAAATACGTGACGATCACCTCGCGGCACCATGACGGCTTCTCGCTTTGGCCCACGAAGGTCGACGACGGGTTCAACATCGCCGAGACGCCGTTCAAGCGCGACATCCTCGGCGAGCTTTCGAAGGCCTGCGACGAAGAGGGTCTCCAACTCAACTTCTACTACTCGCAAATGGATTGGCGTCGCAAGGACTATCCGGCTGGCAGCGCTTCCAAGAAAGTACTGGGCAACCAGAAGGGCGACTATGCCTCGTACAAGAAGTTCATGATCTCCCAGATCGGCGAACTCATCGACAACTACCATCCCGGCAATATCTGGTTCGACGGCGAATGGGACCACGCCAGATGCGAGAAAGGCGTCTGGAAACGCGACCTCGACTGGGAGCTCGACGACATCTACGACTTCATACACTCAAAGAAGACTCTCGTCGCGAGCAACAACCACCAGCCGATCCGCGCAAAGGAGGACATCCAGCTCTTCGAGCGCGACCTCCCAGGGGAGGGAACCTCCTTCTCGAAGGATCAGCCTCTCGTACACGACCGCCCCGTCGAACAGTGCGACGTCATCCAGAAGAACGTCTGGGGGTATCGCATCAACGAGCGCAGTTTCCGTACGCCCGAAGAGGTCTGCGCGATGATCTGCCGTTGCGCGGCAAAGGATTCTAACCTCCTCATGAACATCGGGCCGGACGGCTCCGGACGGCTCCCAGCGCGCGCCGTCGAGGTCTTGTCCGAGGTTGGCAAGTGGATGCGTGAGAACGGCGAGGCGATTTACGCAACGCGCGGATGCGGCCTTGTCAAGAATGCCGACGGCTCCGAGACCGGCAAGACGAAAAAGGGCGATGTCGTCTACGAGATCACCATCCCGAAGGGCTGCAAGGGATATCCGACGGTGAAAACCTCATCGTGACAATGCAGAAGATGCTTGGATTGCTTGCGGTTGCGGCGCTTTTGGCGGCGTCGCAGCCCGTGTTGGCGCTTTCCGTGAGTTCCGGGCCGATTCCGCCGAAACCTGGGCCCGCACTGGCCGCGCGCATCAAGGCGGGCGACTGCGAGGTCTACGGCATCGTCCATTGGGGGCTCAACACCTACACCGACCGCGAGTGGGGCTTCGGCGACGAAGACCCGAAGATGCTCGCGCCTGCGCGCTTCGACGCCGACCAGATCGTGGGCGCGTGCCGGGACGGCGGACTCGCCGGTCTCGTCGTCGTCGCGAAGCACCACGACGGCTTCTGCCTCTGGCCGACGAAGACGACGGGGCACAACATTACCAAAACTCCGTTTTGGCGGGGAACGGGGAATGGGGAACGTATCCCCCGAGCGAAGCGAGTCGCCGAAGGCGATGCCCTAGCAGGGGTGGTAACGGGGAACGGGGAACGGGGAACGGGGAGAGACTACGTCAAGGAGATGGAGCGGGCGTGCCGCAAGGCGGGGCTCCGTTTCGGTGTCTACGTCTCGCCGTGGGATCGTCACGATCCCGACTACGCGACGCCCAAGTACGTCGAGAAATACCACGCGCAGATCAAGGAGCTCCTGTCCGGCGACTACGGCGAAGTGTTCGAGATGTGGTTCGACGGGGCGAACGGCGGCGACGGATGGTACGGCGGCGCGAAGGAGCGGCGGCGGATCGGCGTCGCGTCCGACTACTACCGCTTTCCCGAGGTGTTCACGTTCGTGCGCGCGCTTCAGCCGAAGGTCTGCATCTTCGCGGGCGAGTCGGACGACTCGGATTTCCGCTGGCCCGGCAACGAGAAGGGCGAGCTTGATCCGAATTCCGGCGCGACGATCTGCTCGACTGGCGGATATGTGGACGGCAAGTACGGCAACCCCGACTATAAGACGCACATCAACACGGGAATGCAATCCTCCCTAAACACCAGCACGAAGAGTTTCTTCCGTGTCTGCGAATGCGACTTCCCGATGCGCCCCGGGTGGTTCTATCACGCGAAGGAGAAGGGCAAGACGAAGAGCGGAATCTATCTCCTAAAACGCTATCTGAACACCGTCGGCAACGGCGGCACGATGAACATCGGCATTGCGCCGAACAAGGACGGGAGGCTCGACGAAGAGGACGTGAAGGCGCTTGCGGACTTCGGCAAACTAAAGGCGGCGTTTTTCTCGAAGCCAATCACCAATGAACTCTGCAACGTCGTCGTTATGAGCGAGGATGTCGTTAATCGCGGCGAGACTTGCGATGAATGGCTGCTCTACGAAAACGACAAAAAGGAGCCTTGGGACTGGCTGCTCGACGATGGCAGAAAGCTCGCCTATGGCAAGAACATCGGAATCAAGCGTATCCGCACGCTCGACACCCCCCGCCCCGCCGAGAGGCTGCACTTGAACGTCTACGGCGATGGGGCGGAAGCGCTGCCGATGAAGTTCTACTACGTCGAGCCCGAGTTCCTGAAGGCCGTCCTTTCTGCTACGACCGAGTCTGGCGAGACCGACACGGCGAAGTGGATGACGGCCGGCAAGCAAGGCGACGCAACCATTCACTGATTTTCAATACACAACCACCAAACACTAAAGGCAAACCGATATGAACCAGACAGTATTCACAAACAATCCGTTCCCCAAGGTGGGCATTCGCCCGATCATCGACGGCCGCAGGCGCGGCGTCCGCGAGTCGCTCGAAGACCAGACGATGGCGATGGCGAAAGCCGCCGCAAAGCTGATCTCTGACAATCTCCGCTATCCCGACGGCTCGAAGGTTGAGTGCGTTATCGCCGACACGACGATCGGCGGCAGGTTCGAGGCCGCGCAGTGCGCGAACAAGTTCGCCGCGAACAACGTCGGCGTGTCGCTTTCCGTCACGCCGTGCTGGTGCTACGGAACTGAGACGATGGACGTCGATCCGGTCATCCCGAAGGCCGTCTGGGGCTTCAACGGCACGGAGCGCCCTGGAGCCGTCTATCTCGCATGCATGCTCGCGGGCTACGCGCAGCGCGGGATGCCGGCGTACGGCATCTACGGGCACGAGGTGCAGAACCGCGACGAGTCCGACAAGATCCCCGCCGACGTCGCCGAGAAGATCCTCCGCTTCGCGAAGGCGGGTCTCGCCGTCGCGATGATGAAGGGCAAGAGCTATCTTTCCATCGGCACTTCCGCGATGGGCATCGCTGGCTCCTTCGTTGACGTCAACTTCATGCAGGACTATCTTGGCATCGCTCCCGAGAACATGGACGAGTGCGAAATCCTCCGCCGCATAGAGGAGGGCATCTACGACAAGGAAGAGTACAAGAAGGCCCTTGCGTGGATGAAGAAGAACCTCAAGGAAGGAAAGGACTACAATCCTCCGAAGATTCAGAAGTCTCGCGCCGAGAAGGACAAGGACTGGGAGTTCATCGCCAAGATGGCGATCATCGTCCGCGACATGATGGCCGGCAATCCCAAGCTCAAGGAGATGGGCTTCGGCGAAGAGGCCGTGGGCCGCAATGCGATCGCAGGCGGCTTCCAGGGCCAGCGCCAGTGGACCGACCACTGGCCGAATGGCGACGTCGCCGAGGTTATGTGCAACACGTCGTTCGACTGGAACGGCAAGAAGATGCCGCAGATTCTCGCGACGGAGAACGACTCGCTGAACGGCATCTGCATGCTTCTCATGTGGCTCCTCACCAACAAGGCGTCGATGTTCGCCGACGTTCGCACCTACTGGTCTGACGCGGCGGTGAAGCGCGCGACAGGGAAGGGCCTCCCTAAGGACGCCAAGGCGGGCATCATCCATCTTCTCAACTCCGGTTCCTGCTGCCTTGACGCTGCGGGCGAGATGAAGGAGAAGGGGAAGTCGGTCTTCAAGAACTGGTGGGATGTCACCCAGAAGGACATAGACGCCACCTTGAAGGCGACGAAGTGGGTTCCCGCAGGAGTCGAATACTTCCGTGGCGGCGGATTCTCGTCGTCTTTCCTTACGCCGAAGGGCATGCCGCTTACGATGATCCGCATCTCGATCGTGAAGGGCCAGGGGCCTGTTCTTCAGATCGCCGAGGGCTATTCCGTCACTCTCGATCCGAAGCAACAAAAGACGCTTATGGAGCGTACGAACCCCGAATGGCCTTGCACTTGGTTTACGCCGCGCCTCACTGGGAAGGGCTTCTTCAAAGACGTCTACTCGGTGATGAACGCCTGGGCCGCGAACCACGGTGCAATCGCCTACGGGCACATCGGCGCTGATCTCATCACTCTCGCCTCGATGCTCCGCATTCCAGTCGCCATGCACAACGTTCCGGATGAGAAGGTCTTCCAGCCGCATTGCTGGGGGCTCTTCGGCGCGAGCGACGATCCGACTGGCGCAGACTACCGCGCCTGCGCGAACTTCGGCCCGCTATACGCGACCAATCGGTAGCGCGTTTGCGGCGGGGCGAGTTTCGGCTTAGGGCTCGCTAGCATTGCCGCGAATACGCGGCAATGCTCCGGCAAAAAAGCCGGTGGCGACATCGATTTCGCGGTCTTTTACATTTTGCCAGTGCCGTCAAGCCTCTCGGCAAAATGGCGACGCGTCGAAATCGGGTCGCTTCCGTCTTTTTCACCGTCGCTTCGCATGCCGCCGAAACACCCCCACCGCGTCCGCGCCATAACGCTATCAGCCCCTAATCGACTCTAACTGTCCTTAATTCATCTTTCTGAAGAGACGATTCGTCGACTACATGAGGAGTTGATCGGGAATGTAATGCTTGCGCGCAATGGCAATTTTTCATTGTCTTATTCGCTGACGAGGAAGATGAATATTGTCTGTCGTGCATTCCCCGGGAAGGATACGGGCATTCCTCTTGGGAAAGACTTTCAGAATTATCTGTGGCAATTCAAGATAAAGGGCGGAAAGTGTTTTTACATCTACTCGCCTGACAATCGCATCGACGCAATGATCAAGCAATATGGCGACGCGCGCGACAAGGTTCGCGCGGACATGAAGATGGCGCGTATCTTCAAGGATGACGGGGAAAAGAAGATTGCAGAATTGTGCGAGAGGCAATGCAACGACACGCTGAGATGGCTTGCAACGACGAAGGTTGTCGCCGGCGAGCCAATTACAGGGCGCGTGCCGCTCCAGCCCTCATTCTGGAAGTCTTTCAACGGTGAACAAAAGAAGGGGGCCGTAAATCGTCTAGCTGTTCAAAATGGGGCGAGCAATTCCGATAAGGCAACCGCCGAAGTCGCCGAAGGCTTTGTCGTGTGCGGGGTGTGCAAAGGAAAGAAGACGGTGCCCGAAGAGATGACTTGCACCCGGTGCAATGGCGTCGGAAGTGTTGTGCGACAATCAAAGATTAAGGATTTGTCGGGCAATGCACTTCCCGCAAAGGAGGTGAAGTGCAACGGGAAGGGCTTGATAATCGTGGGTCGCAAACCGTGCGAAGCTTGCGATGGCAAAGGTCACTTGCCCAAATGAGCAAGAAACTACGCCTACGAGCCTTGTATGACGCAGTTCGTGCGGTGAAGGGCGGTGGAGCGTCAGAGGCCGACGAGCCGATGGTCGCGGACGCGGAGGTTATGTTTCGGCGGCATGCTTTTTCTGTCGCGAGGCTATCGCCGCGACGAGCCGATGGTCGCGGGTGAGGTAGGTGGAAGGCCGCAGGCGTAAGAGAGACTTGCGTACGCAACCAGTGATAGACGCCGAGGCACGGCAGGCTAAACTCGGCCCATTGTCTGATGTGCGAGAGCCGTCGCGAGCCTGGAGCCGAACGAGAGCCCCGCGAGCCATCGGGCGGCGCGGCGATTTTCAGCCTTAAGCCGAAACACAGCCCGAAGCGGGCGCGACACAAAATATCAAGTCGTTGGAATAAGCCAGTCGGAATTAGCGCCGTTGATCTCGACTGGAACGACGTAACGGTCGCTCGCAGCCGACTTCGCCTCGACAGGAGCCGTGGGCTTTGGTGCCGCAGGTTTCGGCTGCGGCTTCGCAGATGCTTGAGAAGGGGGCGCAGGTTTCTTCGGCACAGCTACAGGTGGCTTTGGCGCAGTCGCCGGCTTGGCAGCAGGTTTGCTCTTGGGTTTTGGCGTGGCGGCCGGAGCGGTGATTTCATCAAGTTCGTCGTCGTCAAGATCGTCATCGTAGGCGTCGAAATATCTTACAGGCGTGTTCTTCGGTTCTTGCTTCTTGTCTGCCGCGCCTTTCTCCTCAGTGGCCTTCTTCTCATAGTATTCGGGATAGAGCCGACGACGCTGGCGCTCGACTTCTTCGCGGCGCAGTTTTTCCTTCTCTGCCTCAATCTTTTCTTTTTCGGCTTTAAGAAGGGCCCTGGCCTTCACGAGCTTGGCCGTGTCCTCGTCTATTTGCTTCTGGATGGCAAGCTGTTCCCTCGACGGGCCTGCGGCCTTCTGGGCGGCGGCACGCATCCCCTTCCCGGCGAGGTCTCGCTCGCCCACAACGGCCTGCTCTTCCTCGACGAAGTCGGGCAGATGCCCAAGGGCATCATCGAGGCGCTCCGGGGGCCGATCGAAGACCGGCGCGTGTGCATCTCCCGGCTCAAGGCCAAGGTGGAGTTCCCGTCCTCCTTCATGCTCGTGGCCGCGTCCAACCCCTGCCCCTGCGGGTACTACGGGGAGGGCGACCGCTGCACCTGCACCCCCACCCAGCGGCACAACTACCTCAGCCGCCTGTCAGGCCCGATCCTGGACAGGATCGATCTCCATGTCTGGATGCACAGCGTGCCCGCGGACCGGATCGTGCGGGCGCAGAAGGCGGAGCCGAGCGAGGCCGTGGCCGCGCGTGTGCTGAAAGCACGCATCGCGCAGAAACACCGTTTCGCAACCGAACCCGTCACGACCAACGCAGAGATGTCCCTCAAGCAGATCGAGCGCTACTGCCCGCTGAGCGAAGCCTGCCGGACCACCCTGGAGAACCTCATGGCCAAGATGGGCTTCTCGATGCGGGCCTATTTCCGCATCATCAAGGTGTCCCGGACCATCGCCGACCTCGAAGGGGAGGACGACATCCGCCCCGCCCACC
>ERZ842401.5803-NODE-5803-length-13479-cov-31.980334_pt1 | contig 13479 bp, 15 predicted proteins | sample MGYA00521270_ERZ842401 | MGnify/ENA primary metagenome ERZ842401 (study PRJEB31892, sample SAMEA3878208) | bioreactor metagenome | biome: Moose rumen | place: Sweden | collected 2011-10 | study: EMG produced TPA metagenomics assembly of the PRJEB12797 data set... | reverse complement strand
TCACCAACGCATCCGCCGAGTCGCTCAACTCCGGCATCAAAGGCTTCCGTGCAGAGCTGCATGGAATCTCTAACCTGCCGTTCTTCTTCTACAGAGTCTGCAAGATTTATGGATGACGGGGCTACCTCTCAGTTTCTGCGGTCATGCATGGTCTGTGTGGGTTGCCACGGAAAAATCTGGGTGCGCCCAAAATAGTAGAAGAAGCAAAAGAGTGGTTGGAAGTCGTGGAAAAGAAGTGCGGAGTGAAGGCCATTGTTTATAGTAATATGCATGTGTTTGGTAAATGGATTAAAAACGATCCAATACTTAGCACACACGACCTATGGTTGGCAAAGACTAAAGGCGAGAAGCCAGACGAGCCAAATTGTAGGTTTTGGCAATTCACTCATGAAGGGCATGTCTGGGGTATTATAGATAATGTTGTAGATATAAATATATTTAATGGTACTCAGGAGGAGTTGCAGGAATATATCAAAGCGAAGGGGATAAAGGTGGGGTTAGAGAATCAAGTTTGATAGTTAGAAATAGTAAATAGAGATAATAATGAATACATTACAAGATAGAATAAGAGGTTCACTGATTGGTGGTGCCATTGGTGATGCTTTGGGTTATCCCGTGGAGTTCATCTACTCCTTTGAGGGGATACAGGGCCGTTATGGAGAGCGAGGAATTACTCGACTTGACACGAAACAGTTTTGGTTGGATGATGAGGAACAGAGCGGAAAGGCTGTGGTCTCTGACGACACTCAGATGACGCTCTTTACGGCCAATGGAATCTTGAATGCCAAACGCCAGAAAATAGGTATGAAATACGGTATTTGCCTTGCATACATTGAATGGTATCTGACACAAATCGGAAAGAAGTCGGGTAAATACAAGGACTGTTGGATTGGTAGTCTGCCCGAGTTAAACAAGCGACGTGCGCCTGGTAATACCTGTATGACCTCGTTGAATGACATCTATAGAGGGAAAGACCCCATCAATAACAGTAAAGGCTGTGGTGGAGTCATGCGTATTGCACCAATTCCTCTTTATGCAGTTGTTGATAACCGTATGGATATCTTAGAGGCAGACAAGTTAGCTGGAGATGCAGCAAAAATAACCCACCAGCATCCGCTTGGCTATATTCCTGCAGCCCTGATGTCGCATGTCATCTATCGATTGGCACTTGATGGTCATCCGACAAGAGAGGATCTGATAGCTTATGTACTCGAAGGCATGGGAAAGCTTGGCGATTTGTTCTCACAGCATCATCAGGAAGTTCTGGAGATGATGGGGATGGCAAGAGTTGCAATAGACCTCTCTGCTAATGACCAATCTGACCTTCAGAACATTGGTGCGTTAGGAGGTGGATGGGTCGGTGATGAAGCACTTGCCATAGCACTCTATTGTGCAATCCGCCACTTTGACGACTTTGAGCAAGCTATGATAGCGGCTGTGAATCATGGCGGTGATAGCGATAGTACTGGAGCCGTGACAGGCAACATATTAGGTGCTGCCGTTGGCTATGAAGTTATTCCGCAGTTTTTCAAGGATGATTTGGAACTCCACGATGTCATCCTCCACATGGCTGATGACTTGTATCGTGGAGAAGTGACAAAAATGTAAAAAGGTAAAAATATGGAAGAAAAAACAAAAGACAAAGCGCTTGGTGCATTGTTTGGTCAGGCCGTGGGTGATGCATTGGGAATGGGTGCCGAGTTTATGAGCAAGGAGAAAGTACAGGAGGTTTATCCTTCTGGTCTTAGACACTATAGTGACATAAGAAATAATGCTATCGGCGGATTCCAACCTGGTGACTATACGGATGATACGGAAATGATGGAACAAATCGTCTATTCTCTGAACAATGAAGGAAAATATGATCTGATGAGTATTTCGCAGTTCTTCCGCAGATGGTATGAGTATGGGCCGATAGACTGTGGTATGCAGACTGCTAACGTGTTATCTAATCCTTTGTATAGAACAGATCCTCTAGGCGTTTCAAAGTCAACATGGGAATATGAGAACTGTGACGCTGCTGGCAACGGTGGAGTCATGAGGACATCTGTAATAGGAGTCTTGAAAGGGAATGTGGAAGAGATGGCTGCTGACGTTTGCAGACTTACACATTATGACCCTCGATGCGTTGGCTCATCAGTGATTGTCTCTATGGTTATACACCAACTTGTCTATTACGATTATACCATGACACCAGATGAGGTTGTACAGCTGGGTAGGAAATACGATGATGTTATAGAGTATTATGTTCAACGTGCTACAGATCCCGACATTGCTAGTCTGCAGCTTGGTGAAAAGCGCAAGCGAGGCTATACGCTTAAAGCTATGGGGGCTGCACTTTGGGCATTATGGCACCCTACGAGCTTTGTTGATGGCTTGGTAGCTATCGTCAATGAGGGTGGGGATGCAGATTCGAATGGTGCCCCGGCTGGTGCGGTTCTCGGCGCACGGTTCGGGTATCATGCAATTCCTACTGAATATACAGAAGGGCTTAACCGCTACAAGGACTTGAAGAGGGAATTCGAGAAGTTATTGACAGTCATCCAGTAAAGAGCGTATGGTAAAATTGTAAATTTGGAAGGGGTAATAAAATGTTAGGAGCTGTATTTGGAGATATTGTTGGGAGTGCCTACGAATGGCATAATGTGAAGACCAAGGAATTTCCTTTGGAAAGGCCGGGTACTCGTTACACCGATGACAGTGTGATGACGCTTGCTGTGGCGAAGTGGCTGTTTGAAGACCCTTCGCACAGCGAGAGCTATCTGATTAAGTGTATGCAAAAATTAGGACGGGGACATTTTAAGGCAGGCTATGGTGGCAGGTTCAGGGAATGGTTACAGTCAAAGGATCCCCTGCCATACAACAGTTGGGGCAATGGCTCTGCCATGCGTGTTAGTCCCGTTGCTCTCTATGCCAATTCCTTGGAGGAAGCGTTGGAATTGGCAAATACAACAGCTAAAGTTACCCACAATCATCCAGAAGGGGTGAAGGGTGCCTTGGCTGTTGCAGAGTGTGTGTTCATCTGTAGAAAAGCAGCAGATATTGACGAAGCAAAAAGGGAAATTAGAGAGTCAATTCCCCGAAAGTATGGCTATAATTTAGAAAGGACGCTTGATGAGATTCGTCCCGACTATAAGTTTGATGTTAGCTGTCAGGGCAGTGTGCCAGAAGCCATCATTGCTTTCCTCGAAAGTGGTTCTTTGGAGAATTGCGCTCGTAATGCGGTTTCTATTGGTGGTGACTCTGATACAATTGCTGCGATTGCATGTTCCATCTATGCAGCCAAGAACAGCCAGGAGGACGATACCCTTGCCAAACGGTTCGAACACTATCTTCCTGCTGATCTTCGAACCATTATGGAGAATTTTGAGAAAAGGATTCGAAACAGAATGCCAATAGAGAACAGTTATCGGGTGACTAACCAGATATATGCAGGGGAATATCCTCGTAACAAAGATGAAGAGAGCAGTCTGGTAAAGCTGCAGCAGTTTGGTGCTTTTGGAATCACTCACTTCATAGACTTGACTGAGGAAGGTGAACTTGCACCGTATGACGAAATGTTATACAGTGGCGCAACCTATCAGAGGTTTCCCATTAGGGATGTTTCTGTGCCAAAGAGTATGGATGATGTTCGTAAACTGGTGAAGCGAATCATCAAGATAGTCAGCAATAACCCAGAGGCGAAGGTGTATATTCACTGTTGGGGAGGTGTTGGCCGCACAGGACTCATCGTAGGTTGTCTCTTGGGTGAATTGTGTGAGCTAAGTTATGATGAAACGATGGTAAAGCTGGAACAGCTGTTTACTGTCTGTCCCAAGTCTGCATATAGGGAGACTCCTGAGACAGCAGAACAGCGTGATTTCATTGCTAAGTTCATACGCGAGAAACAATCAGGACGGAAAACGTCTAATAATGGAAATATCGAGCAAAGGAAAGACGTCAAGAGATTCCTTGAAGCTCAGAATGCTGTCTATAATGGATATGCACAGGCATTGGAAGAAGTAAAGAATGGGAGAAAGACGAGCCATTGGATCTGGTTTATATTTCCACAGATGAAAGGTCTTGGGTTTAGTAGGATGTCGGAATTTTATGGTATAGAGGATTGGGATGAAGCGGAAGATTACCTTCTAAACTTCACCCTTAATGACCGTATTCACGAAATATCGAATGCTTTGCTTCAGCATAAAGGTACACCCGTGAATAAAATCTTTGGAGGTATAGATGCCTTGAAAGTTAGGTCGAGTATGACCTTGTTTGATGCGTTGTCCCCCGGTGATGTATTTGCCAAGGTGCTTGATGCTTTCTTTGGTGGCGAACGAGATGAAAAGACGCTCAAACTTTTGGGCGGACAATAAATAATAGAAGGAGTAAGAACTATGGCAGCATGTAAATTAAAGAAAGGTGACAGAATTTATGAGTGTAGGTATCGTGAGGCGACATTAACGGAGCTTATTACTGACCCAGAATTACTTGTAAAAGGAAGTGATTCTCACTACTGGCATTGGAAAGCAAAAGTTATAGAGACTAATTCTTGCAATGTAAGTCCTGGTGATGTAGTCGAGTTTGGCATCTCAGAGGAAGCTCCACAATATGGGCCAAGGCTTTTTCGCAAGAATGTGTATGAAGTTGGCTATGATGAAGCAGAACCAATACTTCCGCCATTCGATACGAGTCTGGATGAAACGAAGGGCGAAACTGATGAAGGCATAAACTATATCTCTGGACTGGCATTTCGCAGTGATGAACGTGGTATTACCTGTCAAGGACATCCTTTACTTGAAAAGCTGTCAATTCACCCGATAGGGGAAGGTATGCTATGGATAGGGAATAGCCGTGGGCCATTGTTCTTTGCTAATTACTTTACAGGGAAAGCGAGACAGTTGTTGGACGAGAATAGTAATCTGGTTGGATTTGTAGATCGAGATTTCGATTGGGAGAAACTTAAGACAGTAGAACATCCTTATGATGTGAACCATAAGCATGTGGACTATGGTGGTTTGGGACGTTATAATGATTACCGTAATGGGATTTGTTGTCTCTGTTGGATGCTTCACCCAGATGGTCGCTATTATGCCGATGAAGATGGTTTTGGAATGGAGGATGACGATGAAGAGAATATCTACTGTGTCATTAATAGCGATCTCCGTATTGTCATTCCTTGGCAGCCAATGACTGACGAGGAGATGGCGACAAGAATGAGGGAAGCCAGAGATAAAGGCAAATTGTAGAATGAAAGTTCAGATTATGAGTAAAGTATTGTTGATACAGGTTATCATCATGATGATTCTTTGTTCTTGTATGAACAAAACAAATATCGGAGCAATAAGAAACAGCTTGGAGCAAACGGATTCGCTATGCTATCCGAAAGATTCTATTCCTGTTGATAGCGCTGAAGTTCATATTTGCGTCTCTGAGGACGGTAATATGAAGTTCTATAGTTGGAACACGGGAATGGGCGGGACGTGTCCAGACTTTGCTGTCCTATGCCAGTTCCGAAATAAGGATGGAGAAGTTAAGATTGAGGACTTCTGCGTGAAAGAAGTGGAAGCTGCTTGGGTGTCTAACGTCCATTCCATAAAGAGGAATGATGGCACGACATATTATATTACGACAAGGAGCCACCGGGCATCCAGCAATGATGGCTATATGTGGATGGATGCTTTCGTGATAGATAGAGACACCTTAAGAAACGTGAGTGTATATGACTGTAGTGATGACCTTGATGAGTGTGGGTTGGAAATCAACTATCTTATCTCAGATTGGTACTATAGAACTAACGGCGAGGGTTGGGACTGGCTTTTCGAGTATGATGCTGAAACAAGGAATTTATATGTTCCACTGACGTTGTATGAAGAAGAAATTTCTCCGCCAATCATTAGTGACAGGTATAAAATGTATCATTTCGATGGAATGGGATTTGCAGATAAGGGCGAGGTTCCACACAAGGGACTTCACGAGTCGGTGGGTGACTACAAACGTCTTGCCAAATTCTTTAGGACGAAGAACTATATCATCCGTATTGACAAGATGTCTGGCGGTGATTACCGTTATGCATCATGGAAATCATCTTCAACCATAAGTGATAAGCCAGAACTAGTCGTTTTGGGAAGTAAGTACGATGAGGAGAAGGATAGTTATACCTTCTTTAATGAAGGTGTCGAGTATATTGCAGGCTATAGTGAAGATAAGCCCTTGCCTGAAGGTGGTTTTGAACATCATGAGTTCCTGATGGTTAGGAAAAACGGCAATGTATTACTGAAAGAAGAAAGAATATTAAATACAGATTAAAAATAATAAGATGCCAGTAAAAGATTCTGTTATCGGCATTAGGACATGGGGAAGAATCGACTTCCTCACCAATCACTGGGGATGGTTGCTGGATACGGAATAGCTCCGACCAGACGTATCTTTCTGTGTGAAAGGTCATCAAGCCTTAGGATGGACTTCCGGGATGGAAGACGCCTTACAGGTTTCCGCTTATAGAACTGTCTGGCGGATTACATATGAATTGACAGTATTATTCATATTGGTATCCATAAAGAACAGTCCTGCCTACATAATATGTAGGTTGGGTTGTTCCTTTACATTAGTTTATGATAGTTTTTTGTTCCTATGGCTCATCTTTGTCAGAAAGGGATAAAAATAAGTTTATTATGCAACGAAAGATAAGACGAAGTAAGGCAAAGGTAAAGCCAATAACAATGGACTTCGTACGTTGGGGGTCATCTCGTCCTCAGAGACACGATTCAGCGAAACTTCCACAAGACAGTGAGGAACGCTGGTTTCACACACCTCCAACGGTATGGGGATTCTATGCATTTCCTCGAGGATTCGTGTGTTATGATTTGCTTTATACTAGTAATCCTTCTCGCTTATATAAAAGTAATCGTCTTCATTGGATTAAGGACACAGAAGGAAAGAGAGTAAAATATGATCGCAGCGATATGGGGGCTTTTTGGGGGAAAGAAAATCAAAAGCGCAAGAGGCTTCGCAAGATCAATGGATTAAAATCCAATAATGCCATTATGACCGCATGGAATGATGATGGTAAGAACTATGGATATGTCTATACTTATGGTAATCCCAATAAGTTTAAGTATTCTGGGAATATCTGGCATCATCTAGAAATGTTCACTTATACGGTTGTAAAATACGACACAGATAATTGTATTCATAATGATGAGAAGCAGACGAGAAGAACTAAATCTATTCGTCTTGTTGATGAGTCGGAAATCATAGACAGAAACGGTACCTGGGTTAAAACAAGCATGAGATCATATCGTAATGCGCTGAAAAAGTACAATAACTATCTTAAATATTTTGGCTGGATGAATGTTACAGTAAGTAACGCGATAGTTAATCGTCGTCAGAAATATAGTTGTCTGGTAGAAGAGATTAATGGGGAAGAATATGCATATTTTGAGGTATATATTGAGAAGTTGTAATATTCTGAAATGCGATGTGAGTAGTTCCTTTTTTTAGTTATTCGTGATAGTTTTGGTTACTTTGGTTTATCTCTTATCATAAAGAGTTAGGAAATGGATGTTGAACAACAAAGATATACAATTATGAAGCAGAAATACGATAAGCAGGTGATGCAGAAGGCTCATGAGGTCTTCCATGTGATGAGCAAGCGAGTATCGGAAAAAGATATGGTGAGGATTCGTGAGGCGTTCAAGTTTGCATGTGAGGCTCATGCAGACCAGAAGCGCAAGTCTGGCGAACCTTATATCATCCACCCCATCGAGGTGGCAAGTATTGTTGCCAGAGAGTTGGAGCTGGGTGCCAATCCTGTTATCGCGGCCTTCCTTCATGATGTGGTGGAGGACACGAAGTTCACGATTGACGATATTCAGAAGCGTTTTGGAAAGGATGTTGCTTTTCTGGTGAGTGTTCTGACGAAGCAGAGCAAAGAACACTATGAGATGTCGAAGCAGGTGGACAACTATAAGCAGATGCTTGACTCCATCCATTACGACATCCGCGCGTTGCTCATCAAGTTAGCTGACCGTCTGCACAACATGAGGACGCTGGGAAGTATGCCCGCCCATAAGCAAATGAAGATAGCAGGTGAGACGGACTTCTTCTATGCTCCGCTGGCTAACCGCCTTGGACTTTACCCTATCAAGATAGAGTTGGAAAACCTGAGTTTCCGTTATCGCTGTCCCCATGAGTATGAGGAGATTGCAAGAATGCTCCATCGTGACGAGCTATGTCATGAAGGCCGGCTCCATAACTTCACGGACAAGATCCGTATGGTGTTGGGCAAAGAGTTCGGTGATGTGTTTGTTCATGCTTCGTTCCGTGCACCTTACAGTATCTGGCGTAAGATGCAGAAGACAGGGGACGATTTCAGCCATATCCCGTTTCGTCACGTTGTGGAGATTGTATTTCCTTGCGAAGACATGAGTCAAGAAAAAGATATTGCTCTGAGAATCTACTCACGCTTGACAAGTGTATTTAACGAAAAGCCTTGTTCTGTCATATCGTACATTGATAGCGCCAAGGAGAATGGCTATCAGTCTTATCATGTCCAACTGCTCTCAGAATTCGGGAGTTGGGAGGAGGTCCATATCAGCAGTGAGCGTATGGTGCGCAACAATCAGGTAGGTGTTGTGGCAGAGCGCCGTGAGGATTCCGTTCGCATGTGGATAGACAAGTTCCGCAAGGTGCTGCGCGATTTGGACTTCCATCAGGAAGAGGGTGGCTATATGGATAATGTCGTGACAGCATTCTACAACGATAACATCATGGTCTTTACGCCCAAGGGCGAATTCATTAATCTTCCGAAGAAGGCTACTGCATTGGATTTCGCTTTCGAAATTCACAGTCATATTGGAGAGCATGCCCACTATGCTCGTATCAATGGACAGCTGTCCTCTATCAAGACTGAACTGCAGCGTGGCGACATTGTAGAGATTGTTACCAATCCAGAGGTAACCCCGCAGAAGGACTGGTCCGACCATGTCCTCACCTATAAGGCAAAAGGTTTCCTGAAGCGCTATTTCGCCAAACAGGAGAAGCCGAAGTTCCATTTTTGTTCCGCTTGTCATCCTATCCCAGGTGAAGAGGTTATCGGCTTCAAAGAGGCCGACGGCAGCATTACAGTACACAAGCGCAATTGTCATGTTGCGATTGGACTGGCTTCTCAGCAGGGGGACTCCATCGTGCCCGTTGACTACGAAGAAACCTCTGGTGCTCTCTATCCCGTTTGTATACAGATTCTGGCAGTTGACCGTTTTCACCTCCTGAGTGACATGATTAACAGCATCACCAATGAGTTGCATTTGTCCATCGATTCGCTGTATACCACTACTACAGATTGTATTGTACGTTGTACTATCAACTTTGGAGTACATTCGTTTGGCGAGTTACAGACTATTGTAGAGCATGTGTCGGCCATTGAGGGTGTTGAAGAAGTCAAAAGAATATAGATTGAGGGTCAATGAAGTATATGAAGTCTTTAGTCATTGTTTTAGTAGTGTTGCTGATTGGAGGCATTTTCAGCACCAGACCGACTTCGTGCAATGGAAACAGCCAACCTGCAAATGATTACACGGTAGAGGATACCTTAGTATATGATAAAGTTGCAGAAGATGTCGAAGATGAAGAGAATGTTATCGACAGCGAAAAACATTGGGAGCCACCTATCATTCCCTCGTTTGTTAAGAAGCTGTATTCAGGCGCAGACTGGAGTGCTGATACGATTTGTGTCGTTGATGGGAAGGCTTATTATATGGCATACGATGATAATGGTCGCACTAATGTTTTATATAATAAGGATAGAATACTTGTTGCAGATCCGACATTAAGCATCCTTCCATACGACAAGGATAAGCGTCTGTATCATGCAAGTGTCATAGGCAAGGACATCCTGGTGGATTTCTCAGATGATAAGAGCCTGCAGGGACTATCAAAACTCACAGTGTCCTTGCCGGATTTCACAACGATCTATTATAATGAGTCAGCAGATTTCTGTGAGAGGGTCCACTATAGCATATCTGTTGATTTCCCCAGGCGGTCAATTGCTCATTCTGATGCGATTACAAAATGGCTCGTTGAGAAGATAGCGGATTCAGAGGACATAAATGGCGAGCTGCCACCATTGAATGCCTTTTATATTAATTATGCTAAAAGGACGAATGTAGGATGGCGGTACGATGGCGACATCCATAACCACAAGCGTATTTGCAAGTTCGCCTCTGAGGTGTATTTCGCATTTGTCAAAAGCGATTACAGTATGAATGAGAAGGATATTCCATCATCATTATTTTCAACTTTGAGTCTGAAATCTTACGTTAAGAACAATCGTTATGTCACTTATCAGCAATTCACACACGGCTATTATGGAGGTGCTCATGGTTATTATACTGAGCGTTTGATTTCCTACGACCATGTTCATGGACAGGAGGTAGACTATAAATATTTGTTTAAGGATGGTAACATGAAGGGTATTCTAAATCTTCTAAAGGAAGAAGCCAAGAAATCTCCAAACTATCAGATATGGGAACCTAATATCGACGATTATGCATGCGTTAAGGATGAAAATGATAAACCAACGGGACTGCTTAGGTTACCACAGCCAGGTCTGTCTGATGAAGGTGTTGTTTTCTCATTCCAGCCTTATGAGATAAGCTGTTTTGCAGCTGGTACGTTCCATTTTACCATTCCATACGAACGGCTAAGACCTTATCTGACTGACAGGGCAAAATGGTGCTCAAATTTCAGGTAGTAATAGTTTTTTTTATATGAAGATTACAATGAAACAATTCAATAGCTTATTAGGCGCAGTGTTATTTTTAATCAGCTGTGTAGGCGTGGATTTTGATGAACCCTCAAACACTGTTATCAATAGAGAGGTTGCAGGGGAAAAGGGTTTGAATGTTAATATTTCAAAGTCTGAGGATTGGAAGTTAAGAGCTATATATTATCAGAATACTGAGAGTCAGAAAATGGAGGCTCGTGTGTCTCTGGACAGTCTTGGGGAACGATGGCATTTCTATAGTGAGGAAAATTGTTTGAAGCAGCAGCAACTGTCTGAGATTGTGGGAAATTTGGATGAATCTCATATAGGGAACTTTACAGATAGTGTTTTAACGTTTACATATATGGGCGATACTTTGAGAATTATTCGCTGTGGAATCTTGCCATTAGACTCCTCTCAATACAGGGTAATAGGTGTATGGCAGAAGAAAGGGATACACTAATTTTGAGAAATTCAGAGGAGAATAGCATTAATAATTCATGTTTCCTGATAGGGGAGGCCTGTTTTGCGCCATCCCTATTAATGAATGAACAAATTATGGAGGTTTAGACAATGAATGCAAGAACTAATGCAGAAAAGGAATGGCTCCGCAAGATGACAGGAAAAGATTCTTGTCAGAAAGGAGGAGAAAAAGCACTTGAAAAGCCGACAGCAGCAAAAGAAGACCCCAAGCCGGTAAGGAAGAATTGCCATCATGGCTTCCAGGATGTGGCGGGTATGGATGAGCTGAAGCAGATGGTTATGGAGGGTTTTATCAATGTGCTGAACAACCAGGAATGTGCAAAGGCATACGGTATTACACCGCCAAGCCTTCTGTTCTATGGCCCAGCAGGATGCGGTAAGACGTTTTTTGCAGAGAAGATCGCCGAAGAGGTGGGCATCAACTTCATGAAGATTGTACCTGATGACTTGGCATCCACACTTGTACATGGAACACAAGAGAAGATCGGTGAGGTATTCCGTAAGGCTGAGCGTAAGGCTCCGACGTTAATCTTCTTTGATGAGTTCGATGCTATGGTTCCACGTCGCTCAAACGATGACCGAAACTATCAGAATGGCGAGGTTAACGAATTTCTGTGTATGCTGAACAATGCTGCACAAAAAGGCATCTATGTTTTGGCGGCAACCAACCACCCAGAGCGTATAGACCGTGCGGCTCTTAGAACTGGTCGTTTTGATGAGATGATATACGTGGATATGCCTGATAATAAAGCCCGTGAGAGCCTGTTTCGCTTGGAATTGTCCAAGTTGCCAACAGCAGAGGATATCGATTTCGTCCGACTTGCCGATCTAACTAAGGGTTATAACTGTAGTGATATCAGCTACATTATTAAATTTGCCTCGCGAAAGATGTTCAATGCCAGCATCAAAGAGAAGGGCAAGCCCTACAAGGTAATAACTCAGACACTGCTTGAGGAGTCCATCTCCCGCAAATCACCATCTGTGAGTAGCCGCGAACTAAAGGAGTTTGAGAGGGTGCGCAGTGAGTTTTCCCCCAAAGATGAAGGTTGTAAACCGATGACTATAGGATTTCATGTGTAATATAAAACGCTAAAATAGTACGACAATGAAGGAAAAGTTTTTAGAAGCATTTAAGGCTTTAGGTTTTAAGTTGGAGGATCTAGATGGAACGGCACTCGGTTTCCACTATGAGGGGCGTAGTCTCCTGCTCTTGCCAAACGAAGAGGACGAGGAATTTCTGAACATTGCTCTTCCGTGTGTAGTAGAGACAGGCGATGTTGATGAAGAGAAGTTTAACGAGGTGAAGGAAAAACTGAATTCCACTTTGAAGTATGTCAAGACATACAAGGCATTTGGCGGTTTGACAATGTTCTATGAACGGGAACTCATTGGAAGCGAGGATTTGAAAGACGTGATACGGAGAATGATTCTGCACCTTGAAGCAGGCCATTTCTTCCTTCATCATCGTTTGCTTAGCACTAAAGATGACGATGATAGTGGCAGTACTGGTAATTCTGATGTAACCGAGATAATTGAGAGTAGTGATGAAGACATAGCATAAAAAAAGAGATATTATGACTAAGAAAGAATTGATTATGTCAACCCTCGAAGAGAAGATGGGTTATTGTCCTGAGATTGATGAAGATGGCGACATCAAGTTTGCTTATCAGTTGAAAACCATTTATGTGATGACAGCTGATGATGACGAGCCATACGTTTCGGTAATGCTTCCCCAGTTCCATGACATTGAAGAGGGGAAAGAAACTGTAGCTCTGGCGGTATGTAATAAGATGACTCGCGAACTCAAGTTCGCCAAGGTCTATATCGATCAAACCTTCAATCATGTTACGGCGACCTGCGAGTTTTATTACAGTAGCAAGAAGTCATTATTACAGAATCTTGAAAGAGCTCTAGAATTACTAGGTGTTATTCGTACCGTCTTTAGAAATGATATGGATGAGTTGTCGGAAATGTAAAAATGTATCTGAGATATGCGAAATAAGTCGTCATCTGTAATATTGTGCTGCATTGCTACTGTGGGAATGCTGATGACTCAATGTGTTAGTGGGGTAAAAAAGTCAGGGATTGTTCAGACAGGAACGGTTCGTGGTGTCATTTACGATCGCAATGAGTTGGTTTTGGTATCTAACGATACTTCAAATGTCTCAGATTCCGTAGGGCTTGGTGTTATTAGAAGTCACTAGTGTCTCTTAATATATGTTAATCAAAATTGAAGTCAAAATAGAGTTGCC
>ERZ842401.5801-NODE-5801-length-13488-cov-19.818134_pt1 | contig 13488 bp, 7 predicted proteins | sample MGYA00521270_ERZ842401 | MGnify/ENA primary metagenome ERZ842401 (study PRJEB31892, sample SAMEA3878208) | bioreactor metagenome | biome: Moose rumen | place: Sweden | collected 2011-10 | study: EMG produced TPA metagenomics assembly of the PRJEB12797 data set... | reverse complement strand
GTTGCTTCATCGTGGTGAAGAACGACAGGTCGATATACAGCTTCTGGTCGCCAGAGCAATAGAACGGACCCATAGCGGCAGAGCCTTGTCCGCAGGCGGTCTGTGTACCGTCGGTATAGAGCACCATCGTGGGTACTTGGTATTGCATATCGTTCTCTGCGAAGATTTCCGTCCATACATCCTCAGTACCAGCCAATATCTGGGTGGCAAAGGTGGCCAGCTCCTGTTCTTCCTCTGTAAACTCACGCTGTTCGCTGCTGACCTCTGTATTCTCGCCAATCGACTGCTGGGCAGCCTGCAGGCCAGCCTCCAGCGGATTGCCGCCTGTAAAGTAGGCAATAGCCATTGCGATAATAATACCACCGATACTCAGTCCGGCCTTCTTACCACCGCTCATTCCACGACGGTCTTCCACATTCGAGCTTTCGCGTCTTCCATCTAAATTCATAGTTTCTTTGTTTTATTTTGGTTATCATTTTGTCTGCGAAGGTACTACTTTTTTCCCAAATATGATAGAATAGACGTAGTTTTTCTCCAAATTCACCGTCGTTTCTATCTGCTGTTGGCGTCCCGTCAGCACCGTTTTCAGGTCGTTGGTGATTCCCGTCCCTGCAAGTTTCAGTACGGCTTCCTTCATGGTCCACAGTCGGATAAATTCCACCTCAGGGCGCTCAGCCGCATGGATACGGGTTATCTCTGCATCGCTCATGGTGTAGTTGACCAGCGACTCCTTGAACGATCGGATACTCTCCACATCTACTCCCACAGGGCGGTCGCTAACCACACAGAGGGCTGCCTCACGACAATGGCTTAGGTTGAAGTGGATATCAGCATGACCCACAATACGGGGCTTGCCGTGCTCGCCATACTCGAAGACGGGAGGTTCCTCGATGCCATACTCCTTGCGCAGCCCTTCACAGAGCAGCAGATAGGCGGCAGCACACGTTCTTCGTCCCTGTTCATACTTGAACTTCAGCACCTGTTCGCGGCGCTGGGCTGAGAGCAGCGACAATGCCGACTGCCAGTCGAAGTGGGCTATATCGTCATTCAAGTAAACCATTCTCTGCCTTCGGTATACGGCGGTTAGGATTCTCCTTGGCGCCCAGGTCCACGAGTTCGCGTCCCTTCTGCACCACACTCTGTCGGCCCTCCACCAGCTTGTTGGTCGAGTAGTCGAAGGCCTTGCGGGCTTGGTCTATCTGCTCGCCGACCTTGTTATAGCGTTGTATGAAGTCGCCCAGACGGTCCAGCAGCTGTTCGGCAATGCCAAACACCTTCTCCTGGTTCTCGGCCTGCTGGTTCTGCACCCATGCCAGATGGATCATATGCAGGATACCCAGCAGGTTCTGCTCGCCCGTGATGAACACCTTACGCTCGAAGGCATCACGCCACAGCGTAGGGTCGCTGACCAATGCCAGCTGTAGCGACGACTCGAAAGGCACGAACATAATGACGAAGTCGACACTCTCGCGGGGTGGTTTGATATACTTCGAATAATCCTTGCGCGACAGCTCCGTCACGTGCTGGCGCACCGACTTGATATGCTCCTGCAGGGCACGTTCCTTCTCCTCAGGGGTCTCGGCATTGACATAGCGCTGATAGGCCACGAGCGACACCTTCGAGTCGATCACCACGTCCTGTCCCTGCGGATAGTGCAGGATGACGTCGGGCTGCATCTCACGACCAGTATCGTCGTTCTTCAGCGGACGACCTTGTTCGTCGCGCAGACGGGCCTGCACCTCGTAGTGGATGCCTTCGGTCAGTCCCTGCGATGCCAGCAGGTCGCCCAGGATAATCTCGCCCATATTGCCACTCACCTTGTTGTCGCGACGCAGCACGTTAGCCAGCGACTCGGCCTTCTCGCCAATCTGGCGATTCGACTCCATCATCAGCCGCAGCTGTTCGCGCAACGATGCCGACTGCTCCGTATGGTCCTTGGTATTGTCGCTGATGGCCTTGCGCATCTCGCTGATGGCATCCTTCAACGGCTGGGTGATATGGCCCATACTCTCCGTGTTCTCTTCCTTCAGTCGCTTAGCCTGGGCGTCCATCAGTTGCTGAGCCATCACGTGCAGCTGCTCCTTGGTGGTCTTCAGCTGTTCGTTGAACTGCTGCTCCCTCAGCTTCGCCTCCTCCGAGCGCTGCTGAGTCATCATGGTCATCTCGGTGTCCTTGCGGGCCAGCTCTACACGCAGATTGCCCACCTTCGGATTCATCAACAGATAGACCACTACAGCACCTATTGCGACACCTATTATTATATACAATACAATCATCATGGCGACAAAGGTACGAAAAAACGAGAGAAATGCAAAAGGAAAGTTAACTTTTCTTTTCATTTCCGAGTGACAGTACCTTCGCGCTAAAAGTGCAGAGGTACAAAAAATATTGCCAAAACCTTTGCCAATTAGAAGAAATTTCTTAATTTTGCAGCCGAATAACCAAAATAGCAACATTAAAATGGACGACTACCCGGCGGATAATTACAATTCGTAAGGCAGGGGATAAAAAGTGGCAAGGCTGCTAATCCCTTTGCCGCTAAGACCGTTTATTCTGAAAAAGGATTAGCACAATGAAGACATTCTGGAACACCCAAGGTGGGCTTAGCCAGCTCAACGAGTGGCAGCCTAATTGTTGGATACAAGTGACGTGTCCGACAGAAGAAGATCAGCAGCTGTTGGAAGAGCAGTACCATATTCCTGACTACTTCCTCTCCGATATTAGCGATACGGACGAGCGTGCCCGTTACGAGTACGATGATGGATGGATGCTCATCATTCTCCGCATTCCCTACGTCAAAGAGGTTCGTTCGCGTACCCCCTACACCACCGTACCCTTAGGTATCATTCATAAGCGCGACGTCACCATCACCGTTTGCTATTACGAGACCAACATGATGATTGATTTCGTCAGCTACCAGCAGAAGCGTGGTGAGGGCTTTACGGATTACGTCGACATGATTTTCCGTCTGTTCCTCTCCTCTGCCGTATGGTATCTGAAACGCTTGAAGCAGATTTCGATGCTTATCGACAAGGCCAAGCGCAACCTGGACCGCGAGGTGAACAATGAGAGTCTGATTGGGCTCTCGCGCCTGCAAGACTCGCTGACCTACTTCAACACCTCCATCCGAGGTAACGAGACACTGCTCTCAAAACTGAAGTTCAAACTGCAGATTGACGAGTTGGACGCTGACCTCATCGAAGACGTCAATATCGAGATGACACAGGCTCGCGAGACTACCAGCATCTACTCCAACATTCTGGAGTCGACAATGGACACCTACCAGTCGATTATCAACAACAACATGAATACCATCATGCGTACGTTGACCAGCGTCACCATCATCCTCATGTTGCCTACGCTGGTGGCCTCGTTCTTCGGCATGAACTTGGTCAACGGCATGGAGACCAGCCCCATGGGATTCATCACAGCCATCGTAATCTCTGTGGCTGTTTCGGCCATCTGTTTGTTGGTTTTTCGACATAAACGACTCATTTAAGGCAAATTTCTCAAAAAAAATTAGGCAGTTTCAGAATTATTTCTTAATTTTGAGGCCTAATTTGTGTATACTAACCATTTCATGAACTAAAATCTTTAGAAATGATGGACTCTCAAGAAAAGGCTCCCATCGAGGAGCAGAGCGTTGAACAGAGCGTTGAACAAAACGCAGTGGAAACCGAGCGTAAACAGTATCAAACCAAGAAAGAGGTGCTTGAGCGTGTGCAAGAAATTGCCCACAGCGACGAAGTGCCCCAGAAGGATGAGGTAGACTACCTGAAGACGGTATTCTACAAGATGCATCTGGCCGAACGCGAGGCCGAATTCAAGGAATACACTGATGGCGGTGGCGATCCTGAGCAGTATCAGCTCAAGCCCTCACCTGAGGAGGAAGCCTTCAAGGCCGAGATGGGCATCATCAAGGAGAAACGTCAGAAGCTGTTCAAGGAACAGGAGCGAGAGAAGCAAGAGAACCTGCAGAAGAAGCTCGACATCATTGAGAAGATTAAGGCTATGGTCACCTCGCCCGAGGAGGCTAACAAGTCATATAAAGAGTTCAAGGCGCTACAGGACGAGTGGAAGGAAATCAAGAATGTGCCTGCTGAGCGTGCCAACGAGCTTTGGCGCAACTACCAACTCTATGTGGAGCAGTTCTACGACCTGTTGAAACTCAACAGCGAGGCCCGCGAGTACGACTTCAAGAAGAATCTCGAAATTAAGAAGAAACTCTGCGAGGCAGCCGAGAAGTTGGCTGATGAGCCTGATGTCATCAGTGCTTTCCACCAGTTACAGAAGCTACATCAGGAATATCGCGAGACAGGTCCCGTCAATAAGGAACAGCGTGAAGAGATATGGCAGCGCTTCAAAGCCGCCTCTACGGTCATCAACAAGCGTCACCAACAGCACTTTGAGACCCTGCGCGCCAAAGAGGAAGAGAACCTGGAGCGCAAGACCAAGCTATGTGAACAGGTCGAGGCCATTGCTGCAGAGGAGAACAAGGGCAGCGGTGACTGGGAGCGCCACACCAAGCAAATCATCGACATACAAACCGAGTGGAAGACCATCGGTTTCGCTCCGCAGAAGATGAATGTCAAGATATTCGAGCGTTTCCGTGCAGCGTGCGACGATTTCTTCTCACGCAAGGCTCAGTTCTTCCGTGGTCTGAAGGACACCTTCAAGGAAAATGCCGACAAGAAGCGCGCGCTCATCGAGAAAGCCAAGGCTCTACAGGATTCTACCGACTGGAAGTCTACAGGCGACAAGCTCATCAGTCTGCAGAAGGAGTGGAAGACCATCGGTACTGTTCCCAAGAAGCTGGGCGACCAGCTGTGGGAAGAGTTCCTCGGTGCATGTAATAAGTTTTTTAAGGCCCGCAACGCTGCTGGTGGCGACACACGCGGCGAGGAGTACAAGAATCTGGAGAAGAAACGCGACATCATCAGTCAGTTGAAGGCTGCTGCCGAAGAAGCTGGCGAGGGTTTGCAAGAGCGTGTACAGAAACTTGTAGAGGAATACCAGGCCGTAGGCCACGTACCATTCAAGGAGAAGGACAAGCTCTACGAAGAATATCATGCCGTTCTCGACAAGCTCTACAAAGACCTCAACATCAGCGTGGCCAAGCGTCGACTCTCAAAATTCAAGGACAATCTGCGTCAGGTAGCCGAACGTGGCGACAACGCACTCGACAACGAGCGCGCCCGATTGATGCGCCAATACGAGCAACTGAAGAGTGAAGTACAAACCTATGAGAACAATCTTGGCTTCCTCAACGCCGCCTCCAAGAAGGGTAATAATCTTATCGACGAAATGAACCGCAAAGTTCAGAAACTTAAAGACGAATTACAACTTGTTCGTGAGAAGATTAAAGCGATAGACGCAGAGAATCGCGACAACGTTCCATCAGCCACTTAGGAGTGGAAGTTGCTCCACAGATACCTACAGACTGGATGCCTGTGAGCCATGCTGGATCTATCTCTTCTGGACCCTCGATGAGATGAGTGTTAGGATTAACACGCAGACATTCGTTGAACAGCACTTTGCCATTGGAACTCTTACGCCCGCAGACGAAGAGAATGAGGTCGTGGCGAGTGGCGAACTGCGAGATATTAGGCATACGATTGGCAACAGAACGGCAAATAGTGTCGAACGACCGGAAAGAGGCTGTAGGTGCAATGTGTTGCTGGATATACTCAATAATTCGATGAAACTCGTCGAGTGACTTGGTAGTCTGCGAATAGAGGTAGATGTCGCGTGAGAAATCCAGCTGTTTAACATCATCGAAATGCTCAATGACGATGGCGTTGCCAGCCGTCTGGCCGACAAGTCCAAGAACCTCGGCATGTCCTTGCTTGCCAAAGATAACAATCTGGCCTGGACCAGCCTCATATTGTTTCTTGATGCGCTTCTGCAACTGGAGCACTACAGGACACGTGGCATCAATGATTTCAATATTATTCTGACGAGCCAACTCATAGGTTTCAGGGGGCTCACCATGCGCACGCAACAACACCTTCACGTCGTGCAGCTCGCGCAGCTCGTCATGATTGATGGTGATGAGCCCCATCTTGCGCAGGCGCTCACACTCCATACCATTGTGTACTATATCACCCAGACAATACAGTTTATTGCCTTTGGCCAGTTCTTCCTCAGCCTTCTGTATAGCAGTGGTTACTCCGAAGCAGAAGCCACTGCCGTTATCAATCTCAATCTGTAGCATTTTTAGGGGTTAGAGGTTAGGGGGTAGAGATTTGTCTGAAGTATTCATCGAGCAGGCTCTGGGCTGCCATGAAGGAGGTCTCACGACCTTCCAACACACTACGCTCAGCCTGCTTGAGCTTTTCGTGAATCAGCGCGTTGTTATAGAAATTGAGGCGCAGGTGTTCGTTAATACTTTCGTACATCCAATACTTTGACTGCTCATTACGGCGGTAGTCGAAATAGCCGTTCGCCTTGACGAAGTCGATATATTCATAAATCATGTCCCACACCTCCTTGACACCATAGCCATAGAAACCGCTGTAGCACAACACCTTAGGCAACCAGCCGCTCTCAGGCTTGGGGAAGAAGTGGAGTGCGTTGCGAAAATTAGTGGCTGCCATGTGGCACTTGTCGACATTCCCGCCATCGCACTTGTTGATGACGATACCATCGCTGATTTCCATGATGCCTCGCTTGATGCCCTGTAGTTCGTCGCCTGTGCCTGCCAACTGGATGAGCAGGAAGAAGTCGACCATTGAATGACAGGCCGTCTCGCTCTGTCCTACACCGACGGTCTCGACGAAAATCTTGTCAAAGCCCGCTGCCTCGCAGAGGATAATGGTCTCACGTGTCTTACGCGCCACACCTCCAAGCGAACCAGCCGTCGGACTGGGACGGATGAACGAATCAGGATGAATGGAAAGCTTCTCCATGCGCGTCTTATCGCCGAGGATAGAACCCTTCGAACGCTCAGACGACGGGTCGATGGCCAGTACGGCAAGCCGTCCTCCCTTCTCCTTCAACACATAAACACCAAATTCGTCGATACTGGTCGACTTGCCCGCACCAGGCACACCACTGATACCTACTCGGATAGAGTTGCCACTATAGGGCAAGCACTTGTTAATAACTTCCTGAGCCTTCTGCTGGTGTTCAGGGTTGACACTCTCGACCAACGTGACAGCCTGCGAGAGGATGGTGACATCGCCCTTGACGATACCCTCAACCAGCTCAGCTGCAGAGAGTTCACGACGACGGAAGCGGTTGCGCTTTAAGTAGGGATTAATGATAGCAGGCTGTTCTACTCCGCTGTTCACTTGCAGACCTGCATATTCAGAACTGTTCTCTGGATGTTCCATAGGGGTTAGAGGTTAGAGATTAGTGTTAATGGTGATGGTCACCTTGGGTTTCTGGGGATCATTGACAATCATGAGGATACGCGGACGAGTGCGCACTTTTTGCAATTCGTCGCGATAGGCGGTAATCTTCAACTTGGTCGACTCACCAGGCTGCAGTTTACGTTTACCTAAAGAAATCTTCAGACCACTTGTAAATAGTTGTAGCGAAGTGATGTTCAACTCCGACTGGCCGACATTAGCCACATCTATAACCTCTGTCTTCTTCGATTTGCCTTCAAAGAGAATGTCAAGGCTCTCCTTGGAGAGCTGCAAGCGCGGAGACTTGTAAAGCGATTGCTTCGACAAATCGCCAAACGAAGGCAGCAAAATGGCAGAGACGGGTATTTCCTTGTCGCGGCTCACCTTCTCGCCTGGCATAGCAGCCAGATAAATGGAAGTCTGCGTCAGTCCATAGTCGCGTAGCTTGTCAGAATTGAGCGTCACCGTAATCTTGCCCGCACGACCAGGATTCAGGTTCTCAGGCGAGGCTACTGCCGTCAGGTAAGAAGGCATATGCATCAAGTTGGGCTGGAGTACGCGCGAACCGCTGTTGTAGAGGTGAATGACCTGCTCCTGTACATCGCCACGATTGATGTCGTCGAACTCCAGTTCCGACTTGTCGAGACGCAGCTCGCCCATCTCGACCTCATAGGAACCCGTAAACTCCTGCACTTCGGCTAATACGACACCTTTCATCCGTATATAGACCGGCTGCTCAGTGCCATTGCTGATGATGGCAGCCTGCTTGTCGAAATGACCCAGCTGGCGGGCATTATACGTCATGCGAATCTGAAACTTCTCATTGCCGCCAATAGGGTTTGTAGGATAGTCGACGACGGTACAATTGCAGTCTGGCACCACTTTCGAGATATGCAGCTTACGAGAGCTCTTATTACGAAACTCGAAGACAGCAGTAATGGGTTGCTGATAGCCCGTAATGCCCGCATCAACGGCGGTACGGATGGACTCTAACTTCTGGGCTACAGCGGGTGAAGGTAAAAAGGTAAAAAGGTAAAAAGGTAAAATACCTTTTACCATTCCCTTTACCATATACTTCATGACAAACATCATACTCCTTTGTTTATATTCGTTTTACTCTCTTACTTTTTTACTCTTTTACCTTTATCTCCAACGACGGAGCGGTGGCTCGGAACTCAGGGGCATAGGCACACTGGATAGTGCAAGTGCCCGTCTCATAACGGCCAGCGCGGTCGATGTAGTATTCAGTCTCTATAACATGCTTGCCTTTAGACAGCTGACCGTAGAAATAGTGGGTGGCTGCATCTTTAGGCGACACATAGGCGCCACGCTGGTAGCCAGACAACTGATGGACGGGTTCCATGCAGGCAGCACGGCGGTCGGCCACTTGCACGAAGTCGAGGTCGCGCGTGGTCTCGATGGTGATACGCACTTTTACTCGCGAACCCACCTCACACTTCCCAATCAGCTCGCGCTTGATGCTGATACCACTTTGCGAGGCTGACACCTCAGAAGTCTTCTGCAAGAACTGAGCATAGACAGCACCCCATGAAGTACCTTCGCTGGTCTTAGTTGCCGTGAAGGTCTTACCCTGAGGTTCGCTAATGGCAGTCTTCACATAACCGATACCAGCCGTTGCCTGAGGAAGAGGCAGGGTCTCGCCGTCAATAGCGAAGGTGGTTTGCTGACTATTAGTGGTTAGCTGCTGGCTGTTTCCATTCAGGAATGCCCAGATGGCATTGACGCTATTGATTGGTGTATCCCACGCCTGAGTGCGTTTTTCCTGCAAGAGCCAGCGACGCATCTCATCAACAGTCTGCCGGTCGGTGGGATTCACCAACTGAATAGCCTCGATGGCAGCCACCTCAGTAGGTATTTTGTAGTCATACCACGAATACGAGGCACGAGGGGTGTCGTAGTAGCGTCCCATCTCGTCAGTAAAGACGGTATATTCCTTCAGACTCTTCACATACTGCTGAGCTAACTTAGTCTCCCCATGTTTGGCCAGTACAACAACGGTCATAGCCTTGGCATAGATGGTCTGACGCTTGATATCCTTCTTCAGTAGGACATAGAGATAGTCGTTGGCCGACTTCACGTTGGCTGACAACTGACGGCCATCCAAAGCGCAGACGTAGAGCCAGCGCAGGGCAGTCATCGAGGGGAAGAGGGGCTTGACGCCCTTTTTCTCCTGTTTCCTCATCTCAGCAACCAACTGAATCATTTCCTGACCGAGATAGTCAAAGGCCTTCTGTTGCATCTGGCGCGTATCCTCCTGCCGGCCTGCCATCTGGTTCAAGCGTACTAACATCTCCATCACAGCCATCGTGATATAAGGACTGCCTTTCATGCCTGGATACCAAGAGAAAGAGCCATCGCCGCCCTGCAACTTCTGCAACCTCTCGACGGCGGAATTCAGCCGTTGAGCGATGGTATTGGTATCGAAGAAATCGGCCAGACGCTGTTTCTGTTCGGTATCACGATCAGCAGCTACGACCCAAGGCGTTTCCTCCAGAAGGAGTTCCTTCAGCTCTTCGTTTTGCAAGAGTTGTGAAGTGAGTCCCTCACGCTTCCATTGCTCGAAGACGGTCTTCACCTGTGGACTCTGAGCCAACAAGGTTTTGGCCAGCAGGTTGCTATAGTAAGAAGCAGCTTGGTCGATAGCGCTATACTCACAGGGTTGTCCGAGTGTGGGCAGCGACTGCACCATGAGCCAAGCCGGATTATTGGTATATTCTACAGTCAGCTTCTGCTGTGTGGTACCTTGCGGGAAGAGTGCCGTCAGGTTAACCGTTTTCACACCAGCTTCGTGCTGCGTGTAGGGAACGGTCTTGGTGACATACTCCCGGTCAGGCAGAACGGGCAGGTAGTGCTGCTCGCCATCAGAGAAGCCATCGCCCGTAGCCATTATCTTACATATGAACAGGGAGAATTGACAATTGACAATTGATAATTGATAATTGACGGTAGCCGTCTTGTCAGCCTCAACGCTGAAGGGCTGAGCCTTCTCGTAAACCACCTGATTGGTCTCTGGGTCGATGAGTTGCAGAGTTGCCTGTCCACTGACAGCATGCTTACTGGTATTGATGATACGCGAGGAAATCTGTGCTTCGTCACCCATACGGACAAAGCGCGGCATGTTAGGCTGCACCATCACGTCTTTCTTGGCTACGCTCTCACCCTCAATATAACCATAGTTCATATCAGTAGTATGGGCAATTCCCATAAAGCGCCAAGTTGTCAAGCTCTCTGGCAGCGTGAATTTCAACGAGACACGTCCTTCGCTATCGGTCGTCAGCATGGGATAGCAGAAGGCTGTTTCCTGCAGGTTCTCACGGAGTTGTTCCGACGAGCCCTGCGCTTCCTCCTTTAATACCGCTCCTGTTAACGTCGCCTTTTGCTCCACCATGGCATCTGCCGTTTCTTCCATAGCATTAGCCGCCATAGGTGCTGCATTCTTGCTCATCATTAACATGCCACTACGACGCGTCATATTCATACGCACTTGGCGATAAGAATAAGTAGGATATACACTCTCGTCGAAGCGACTATAACTGAAAGGACGAATCTCCAGCGGTTTGTATTGCTGTTCACCACCGCCGAAGAACGAATACCACGATTGCGAACGCCATGAGGCAGAGGGTTGCGGCAGGTAGCTGCGCGGAGCAAACGACCATTGGTGCTGGCTGATGGCGTCAAGGCTCTTGTCGTACAGCACGGCCATCAAACTGGCGTCAGCAGGCTTACCGTCAGGACGCTGGATGGTCAGTTGCCACTCCTCCTGTTGACCTGGTGTCAGGCGGTCGCGGAAAGTCGTCCACGTCATCTTTAACTCCTTCTCGGGCATAGGACGAACGATGGTGGTCTGATGCTTGTGGCAGACACCATTCTTCATCCAGGCGAAGGTCAGCAACAGTCCGTTACCATATTCTTCCTTGTAAGTAAACTGACGATTGATGAGGGCTGCATTCTTATTGACTTCCCCACTCTCTATCAGCTTATTGCCAGCAAAGAAGGCATAGACGATATGGAGATTCGGGTCGGACGAGCCCACCTGAACAGTAACCGGTGAGCCATCGCCGGGGAACTGTTCGTGCGAGACGTAGAACCAGTCGTCGGTCTTGCAGGCTGGCACCTTGTCGTCCAAACTGAAGACAACGAATGGCATCTGCAGGGTATCCTGCTGGCAGATGGCTTCCAACTGATGCGAACCACTTTTAAGCGATGAACTCAGAATGGGGAGTGAGACATTGGCTGACGCCTGTTGCCACTTTCCCTTATCGATGCGATATCTGAGAGAGCCCTCAATCTCCTGTCCCGCAGCATTCACACGCGTAAAGGTAACCTGAGGCAACTGGTCGCGGCGAACCTTTTCAGGCAGATTACACGACAACACAGAAGGACGAGTGGCCAAAGGCAGACGCAGCATTCCGCTATGCGTCTCACCAGCCGTATCCGTCACATCGGCATTAACCTCGAAATAATAGAACATGGGGCGACGAACATCCTCAGGAACGACAAGAGGCATGTCAACAGTAAAAGTGCCGTCGTCGGCAGTCTGCGTCTCTCCCTCGCTCAGCTGCTCGTCATGCTGGTTGTAATACCAGCAGAAAGCCATCTTGCGACGAACGGTATAGCTGACCTTAGCGCCTTGAACGGGAACACCGGAATAGGTCATCGCCTTAGCCTTGACACGAACAGTATCGTCCCGTTGGTACGACTGTTTGTATTCCTCAAACTCAACCTGGAACGTAGGGCGCTTGTACTCCTCAACACGAATGCCTGTACTAGCGTTCTGCGTACGAATGGTAAAGCGACCGTTCAGCTGTCCTGTAGGCAGGCTGAAGTCTGCGGCACACTTGCCAAAGCGGTCAGTAACAACCGTCTTCTCAGCAACCACTTTATAGTTGGCATCGCGCAGTTCCAGCTTCACCTCCTTATGGTCAACAGCCTCATGTTTCAAAGGCGAAAACTCCTTCCACACGATAACTGACACATGGACTGTCTGTCCTGGACGGTAGATGTTACGGTCGGTAAACAGACTGGTATGCTCCGCATTATATTTTTGGTCGTAGTAACTGTAGCGTCCATAGTTGTCGACAGGAGGACAGAAAGCATCATCAGGTGTAAAGGCATAGATGCGCGACTGACGAGGCATTTTCTTCAGCGTGGCATTTCGTAGCGGCTGACCCGTAGTAGCATCCACCACGACATAGCGCATGGTGTCCTTAGGCATGGGCTGCATCATGACACGCACGGCAGACACGAAGTAGAGCATCCTCGTCGTCTCTGTCTGGGGAGTTGTGGTAAACTCAAGCATATAGACGCCCGCAGACAAGCCTGCCAACTGCAGCGAATCCTCAAAGTACTCGTCTTCACGGTGACCGCTAAAGCTTCGCGTCTGGGCTAATTCCTTCAGCTCCGTCAGTCCCTTCTTGATTTTCTTAAAATCTTGAGCATCATTAGGATTCAGCTCCGTATCGCCCCTCAATGCAGTACGATAGACGCGCATGGTCAGACTCTGCAGGTTGCGCAGACGCTCTACCTGAATGGTCTGCGGTCTATTCAACTCAACCACCTGACTTGACAACTGTACACTATAAGTGGGATTGGTGAGCGAGCGCCATAGGTTCTGACGTTTTTTGGCAATGACGCCAGCCTCCGTCAAATCGCCATAGAGCGTTGCCAACGAGTCAAACTCTGCTATCGTATTGGCGGTCAGCAATGCCAGATGACACAAAGCGCGTCGGTTGCCCTTCTTCGTATAGTAATCCTTCATCCATTGCCATGCCTCCAGTTCCCAACCGATGACGCTCAGCAGGTCGTGGCTAAAAGCCTCGCTGTCGCTGCCTTTGATGACGAAGGGCTCATAGGCTGTCGTCTTGACAGCGGCCAACGCCTCAGGATGAGCTAACGCCTGGTCAGCATAAGCCTGACTCTTTACCGCCCTGTCTTCACCCAACTGATAGTTCTGCTTGTAGACGATGGAGAGCACAGCATCGTAGACCGCTTTCAGCGCCACGTCGGTGACCTGCTGTTCTTGCTGCTCCAGTCGACGGACAGCAGGAGCCAGTGAGTCGGGTGCCACCTCTGCCTGCAGACGGGCATGGAGCAATGTAGCCTTCAACAGCTGACC
>ERZ842401.5800-NODE-5800-length-13489-cov-4.570344_pt1 | contig 13489 bp, 7 predicted proteins | sample MGYA00521270_ERZ842401 | MGnify/ENA primary metagenome ERZ842401 (study PRJEB31892, sample SAMEA3878208) | bioreactor metagenome | biome: Moose rumen | place: Sweden | collected 2011-10 | study: EMG produced TPA metagenomics assembly of the PRJEB12797 data set... | reverse complement strand
GTGTGGCTGGCCAGTGCCGTCACGCTGATGCTGTAGTTCTTCAGCGGCGTTACCTTCGTGAATGTCACGCTTGTCTCGCCCGCCGCCAGCGTCTTGGTGCCGAACGTCGTTGAGTCGGTGGTGTTCTGTAGCGTGACCACGATGCCCGCAAACGAGGGCGACTGGTTCTCCACGCTGTTGACGATGTCCTTCAGGTAGACCTTCACCTTGCCCGTCGCACCGCCGCCCGCGCCGCCCGCGCCGCCCAGTGCCCAGAGTGCTGTGGTCGTGCCGCCGGACGTGGTGAGCTTCAGCAGTGTGTAGACGCAGAGGTAGTCCTGTTCCTCGTCACCGTTCTCCGTGTCGGCCACCACCACGCGGTCGCCCACCTTGAAGTACTTGGTCACGGGCTGCTCTGTCAGCGGGTCGGTGACGCTGTATGTCAGCAGCTGCGTCCAGTCGGCGGGAAGCGCCGCGAGCGTGACGCATTTCTGCTGTAGGTCGTTCATTCCCTGTAGCGAAGCCTTCAATCCCTGTACGTTGACGGCCTCCGATAAATGTTCTGTCGTTGCCATATTCCTTGTGATATATTTATAGGTTTGTTACGTTAGTTCTGCTGCAATGGATGCGCACGTCGCGACGGAGGCGGCTTCTGCCGGGTTCAGCTGCTGGATTGCGGCTCGCGCCTCCTCATCCTTCATGTAGATGGTATGTTCACCCTTGACTATCTTTGACAGATATTTCTTGTTTTCCGTTGTCGCCATAATCCTTTTACTTTTCTGTTGTTGTCTTGTTAAAGGAAAGGGAGAGGGATGAAGCACACCCCATCCCTTTCCCGATGCGGAGAGCCGTTTAGCTGACGGTGACGGAGCCCTGAGTGCCCGAGAACGTCTGTGCGGCGGCAGTACCCGTACCTACGGCGGTCACGGCAGAGGCGGTGGCCAGCGTGGCGGCGGTGCCTGCGCTGAACGAGTCGGCATCCTTGCTGGGCAGCGTGCCTGCGTTGAAGGTGTCGGCGGCCTTGCTGGGCAGCGTTCCTGCGCTGAAAGCACCCTCGGTGAACGAGGGCAGAGTGCCCTGCGAGAACATGCCCTGAGCGGTCACGGCATCAGAGGTCGAGGCTGCGCTGAAGGTCAGCGTCTCGGTGTTCTCGTCGTAGGTGGATGTCTCACCCTCGGTGGCGAAGGCAGATGTGGTGGCACTGCCCAGTGAAGGCAGCGTGCCCGCGTTGAAGGTGTCGGCCTCCTTGGAAGGCAGCGTGCCCTGCGAGAACTCACCCTCGGTGAACGAAGGCAGCGTGCCTGCGCTGAATGCACCCTCAGTGAACGAAGCATCAACACCATCGCTGTTGTAGCCCGTCACGAAAGTGCCGGAGGTCTGGCCGCTGAATGACACGGCAGAGTCGGCATTGGTTCCTGCGGGGGTGAAGTTGCCGCTGGCGTTGTCCTTGAAGGCGAGGGCCTTCAGCGAGCCTGTGGAGCCGTACTCACGCCACTTGTTGGTGGCGTCGTTGTAGACGAACTCCATATCCTTGCCGTCGACGGTATAGACGGCCACGTCGCCCGACTTCAACTGGGTCCAGTCGTCGCTTGCGTCGGGAGCGGCCTTGCGGTAGGTGATGCCGTCGATGGTGACGCTCACGGCCTGACCGTCGCCTGCGCCGCTGTCGACCATCTCCAGTCCGTCGCTCAGGGCGGTGGTCGATGTGCCAAGATAGTGCATGGCACCGGTTACTGCACTCTGAAGCTCCTCAATAGCCTGCTGAGCCTCACTGTCCTTGAGGTAAAGGGTGTCTGTTCCCTTCACGATCTTGCTAAGATACTTTTTGTCTGCCATAAATGCTAAACAATTAAAGTGGTTAATAAATAAAGTGAACTAAATATCTGATGTTGGGAATTGCTTCCCTCTAATCATTCCTTGTTATATGATGAGCGTGGCCTGTATGAAGGGCTTGCCGCCGCGCTCTATGGTGAGCGGCTTGCCCGTCCTGAGGCAGTGGTCTTGCAGCAGCTCCGAGAACATCTGGATAATCTCGTCGTCAGAGACCTTCCGTGCGTCCTTCGAGAGACAGCCGTTCTTCAGTGCGCGGGCGAAGTAGATGCCGTCCTCGCAGCGCAGGAACTCATAGTCTTGTAGTGTCATAGCCGTTCCTCCCAAGTGCTCAGATTTCGTCGTCCACGTCGCCGTCGCCGTCGATGATGCCACCGCCCGACTGGGCGATGTCGTAGTCCATGTACAGCGTCTCGTCCTGTGGGTCGTAGGTCTTCTTCATCTTGTCCTTCACCTCGTCCGACAGGTCTTCCGTCTTGATAGAGCCGTCCTTGATGGCCTTGCTGTCAACAATGCCATCATCATCTTTGAGGATTTTGCGTATAATCTCTTCTACCTGCTCCTTGCTGAGGGAAGATGACTGGCCTGCGGGCTGTATCTCACCGCTCCGGTACTTCCGTAAAAGGTCGTTGAACTTGGAAACACCGTCGGCCATGAGAAACAAGTCATACCTGTCGTTGTTACGCAATGATATGCAAAGAATGTCACCACACGGATGGATTTCGTTCCATCCTACAAAACTGCGCAAAGTCCCATATTTGCGCCTTACGGCAGATGTTCTGCCATTGAAGTTATCCCTTTCCATAAAACAATCTTTTTATGTCTACAAAATTAAGTATAATATTTATTATACAAATAGATTTAACGTTTTTTTTGACTAAGTATTCCTCTTTATGTAAGTTCTGCGATAAGAGAAACGCATGTCTCTTGCGAGGCGAAGGTCAGCGTGTCCTGCTTTTCGTCAAGGGCGCTGGTCAGCTCAGCGTTGCTGGGAAGTGCCGAGAGCTTTGCCACGAGGTCGGCAGTGATGCCGCTCTGGATGGCTGTCCACTCGTCAGCCGTGAAGCTGTTGCTGTTCAGCGCGTACTCGAAGACCCAGTGTGCGGGGGCCGCATTCTCCGCCTCCTTCCACTTGTAGCGGTTGTAGACGGTATTTCCGTCCTCGTCGGTCGAGACAAGGTAACAGTAGTCGTTCCTGTCGGCTGTCACGGCCTCCATATCTCCCTGCGAGAGGAACGTCCCCTTGAATTCAGCCGTGGCGGTGGCTGTCAAGTTGTCGACGTATGTCTTGATGCCTTGGCTCGTCACGGCATTATTGCTGCCTGCCGTCGGCGTGGCGTCGAAGCTGATGGCAGCAAGGACGTTGCCTGCCAGGTCTTCCTTCTCCTGCTGGCTCATCTCGCTGTAGTGCAAGTCATCGCCCTTCGCGTAGGCATCCTTCACGTAGGATTGCGCGTCGTAGTCCCAGATATACCAGTAGTTCGCGTCGCCGGGCTTCGCTGCCGTCCCGTCGGCGATATAGCTCGGGTGCTCGCCGATGTTCTTGGCATAGTCGCCCTGCTCATTGGCATAGTCGCCCTGATTCTTGGCATAGGCCGACTGCGTGACGGATTCCGTGTGGTCCGTGCCTGCTTGCGTGTGGTCTGAGGCAGCAGTGCTGTGGTCGGTGCCAGCTTGCGTGTGGTCATTGTCAGCCGTCGTGTGGTCGGTATCTGCTCGGGTATGGTCATTGTCTGCCTGAGTGTGGTCATTGCCGGCCTGCGTATGGTCTTCACCAGCAGTCGTATGGTCAGAGTCGGCAGTCGTATGGTCGGTCTCCGCACGGCTATGGTCATCACCAGCCTGAGTGTGGTCGGAACTGGCAGTGTTATGGTCGGTCTCCGCACGGGTGTGGTCATTGCCGGCCTGCGTATGGTCGGTTCCTGCCTGAGTATGGTCATTGCCTGCCGTCGTGTGGTCTTGCGAGGCCTGTTGCTCACGGGCGGTTTCATTCTCCTTACGTGTGCCCTCGTTGCTCTCACGCGTGCTTTCTGCCGTGACACGGCCGCTTTCCGCAGACACACGGCCGTTTTCTGCCGTCACTCTGCCGCTCTCTGCCGTCACACGCCCCTGCTCGGCACTCTCCCATCCCGTCCATGTCTGCTGACATGCAGCATACCATGTGCCCCATGTCCCCCTGACTCCCGTCGCATCACTCGTGCCATACCATGAGTCCCATGCGGAGCTGGTGGTGTCGTACCACTGTTGCACGGACTGCTTCACGGCAAGGGCATCCGCTGCCGCGTCGTCGGCGGGCTTCCGCAGGGCTGCTATCTGTGCCGCCGTGAAGTCGCCGTACGTGAAGGCATCGCCCTTCTCACCCTTGAGGTCGGTGGTCACCGCATTGCCCCACTTGTCGGTCACCGTGATGCTGGTGCCGCTCAGCGAGGCGTTCCAGTACGAGTAGTTCATCCACTCGTCGAACAGCGCGTCAAGCAACACCCTGTCAATTAGCTCTTCTAAATTGGTTTCCTGTGACATATTCTATTTGTTTTATTTGTTATTACTCATTACCCGTTACGGAATCTCAATCCATTCATTCAGGGAGCCTGCGGTCAGGCCGCCGCTGTTATCTATCTGATAGGAGGCATCATCAGAGTCAAGCACTTCAAGCTTTGCAACCACAATCGTATAGCTATTATCGACCACGCCGCCTGAGTAGTGGACGAGAACGAAGGTTGCCAGATTGGCGTCGTTTGAATTTATGCCCCACTGACTGAACACATAGCCAGAGAACGGCGATTCTGTAGGCGCATACGAGCTGTCGACCGTATTGCTGGCATACACCTTGCCGTCGGCTCCGGGGTTCTGCCCGCTTCCGTTGATGACTTGCTGGCTATAGCGGTACAGCGTACGGAAGCTGAACCTGACGGCGTGTCCTGATGCAGCACCGCCGGATACCATGTCCCACAGGTTGGTTGCTGTAATCTGATCACCAGAGCTGTACGGCCCGCAAACGCCTATTGCCGTCCACGTCTGAGGAGTGGACGACTGCGCAAGCTGATACAAGCCCTGCCTGTTCAGAACCCATGCTATATTGCTGCTGTCATTTCCGTTGCCGTCGTAGAACACGATGGACGGGATGCCGTTTACAGACATTATGGAAATCATGGTATTATTGTTGGAATCCACGAAGTCGCATTGGTCGTTTTTGAACTTTGCGCATTGGTTGCCGTCTATCTCAATACTGCCTATCCGTGCGCTGCCTGACGAGTTCAGCACTATGGTGCTGCCGCTGTTCGCTATCTGGTCTTGCGTAATGCTGAAACCGCCGATATTGCCTCTCTCGGCGTATATCTCGCCTCTGAAACTGCCCTTCGTGGCGTATATCTCGCCTATGACATAAGCACCGTTCATGTACACCTTGCCACTTACTCCGTCCACGGCAAAGTTGGGAATGAAGCCGTTGTAGCTTTGAGTCCGGCCGTCGACAAAGCTTGCAAAGTCGCCGGGGTAGAAATCGGTATATGTTCCAGTTCCGTTCTGACTAGTCATCCAGTCACCGTTGATGACAAACGAGCCAAGGTACGCCTCGTCGGCGAACATGGCCCTTGCGATATAGTACTGATGGGAAGAGTTCATCACAGTCCAAGGGTTGCCATTTGCGGGGTGTTGGCCTCGCCACTGGCCGTTTGCGCCCTGCCCGCCAGCGTTGTCAAGCATGTAGAACGTCTTTTGGTTGTCGTTGACAACATAGACATACGGTGCCTGAGTTTCTCCAAGCACATACCACTTAGTCGAATCGTATTCCCCGTCAAAGTAATACCATCGGCCTACATGTCCCACCTGACCGTCGCCGTTCGTTCCGAACCTGACGATAGGTACGCTGACCCTTGCCACTTCGCTGCCGTCGTAAGTCCAGACGACATCATACCGCGCATCGTCACCGTTTGCTCCGTATATGTTACTGGAAGGTGATATAGCACTTTCCTGCGTACCGCTCTGGGAGATAGGATAGACGGCTACCGAGCCTTCGTTGAACGGCACGCCGTTCCTGAGACGTTGCACAGAGAAACCGCTTGCACCGACGAACTGACCACCTGTATTCGGGTTATAAAGGAGCTGCGAAGGCGATGTTGTCAAGGTATAGGCCACGCCATCCTCACCGTCCTCGCCGTCCTCGCCGTCCTCGCCTTTTCTGCCTGTCAGACAGACGTAGCTCCATGAACCTGCCGTATCGGTGTTGGGGTCGTAGAGTCGCGTCCGCTTCCAGATATAGGGATAGTCGTCCGTGGCTTCGGGTGCCGTTTCCGACCATCCCTCCTCGTTTCCATAGGTTCCCGGACCGACATAATAGCGATCAATATCATAGTAATCATAGTTGCCGTAGCTCACGTTGCTTATGCTGCGCGCATATTCGTCCTGGTAGTATGGCGCATCCTTTCCGTCCTTTGCAAGCGTAGGCACGCCGTTGGCGACATATACCGTGACGTCTGCCGTCTTGTCGGATTGCAGCTCGCCAATCATCAGCATGGCATAGCCCGGCTCCAAGCCGTTGTAGCCGATGAAGGCCAACGGGTAGCGGCCCTTCTTGCTCACGTCGATGTCTATGCTGCCACAACCCTTGAAGGCGGTGGCGAGTGCTGTGCTCCAGCTGCTGGCGTCGAAGGAGACAAGGCAGACGAAGTGAGTGGAGGGAACGTTTGCCATCACTATAGCCAAGGCATTACAGCGGGCATTGTTAGATTGCTCGATGTCTTTGTACGTGTCAAAGAACTTGCCTACAATGTTCGCGTCGTTCAACTCTGCCTGCGTAAAGATAGTGCCCGAACTTGACCTCAACACCGATTTGTCGATAGCCATCGTATTGCGGTCGACCGCTATGATTCCGAGGCCACGGATTGTGCCGCTGTCGGGTGCAAAGTTGGCATACCCGTACGTCTTCGTCGCCGTACCGTCGCTGATGATGACAGAGAACTGCGTGGCATTATTGGTGCCTGTCCGGCAGCCGCCCTTGAGCGTGATATACTGTGCTCCTGCGCCGTCCTGACCGTCCCGTCCGTCCTTGCCGTCCTCTGCCCACTTGCCGTGCAACGACATTTCACCTTCGTACATATTCCATGTCCTGTGTCCTGATGAGTCGGGCTGTCCTTTGGTGCGCTTGATTTCCCACTCGTACCTCCATGTCTCATCGACACCTTTCGGGTCGTCGGTAGCCTCGGAATAATTTCCGCCAAAAATGTCCCTGTCACTACCATCATAGCCGTTTTTTTCTATATCTCCTTCATTATCGCTATAATAGATTAACGGGAGATAATCATCATCTGACACCGCTTTACCATTCGAATCATACCCAACGGGATCTTGGTCGTCTGCTGCTTCAGGTGCAATATACTCCTTTGTACGGATATATGCCCATTCAGCCTCGTTGCCGTCTACACCGTCCCTGCCGTCCTCGCCTACGGCCTTTTTCCATGTGTAGTATTTAAAATGCTGCGCATCGCTGGACACTTCGTCTATCAGTACGCCCAGCCAGTCGAGGTCTTCTTGCGGGGATATGCTGAACTCGGCACATGCGGAAGCATTGGGGGTTGTACGTTGTCCGCTCGTCCTGTCTGATGTTGCAGGACTGTCATTGGTGGCAATAGTTATTCCTTTTGCCCACGCTACATGAGTGTAATAGGTCTTGCCGCTCTCTCCCTTGAACTCGCCGAGGTCGAGCCAGCCGCTGTTCCAATTCACCCACTCGCCGCTTTGTGAGTATTTCTCGTCGCTCCACTGGTAGAGGTGGCGGTCGGCCTCGCACACGTAGGCCCAGCCGTCCTGTACGGTTGTCTCCGTACCGTCCACACCGTTGACGAGAGGAACGACCTTCTTTTCACGCAACTTGCTTGTATCGGCCACATTGCCCTGCGTCTTGATGCTCGTTCCGTTCGTACCGCTCAGTCGGGTGTACGTCCAGTTGCCAGTTGGGTCATATCCTGACTTGTCGGCCTTTAGAGTCATCAAGCGGCTCCTGCGCCACAGGTAAGTACGATTATTCGTGTTGGCGGGCGTACTGTCTGACCAATCGGTCTCGACACAATCGGATGGCATCGTATCCGCGCTGGCCGTGGACTCCACATTGCTCCATGCCTCTTCCGTATAGATATAGCTGGGCTGGCTCTGGCCGTCCTTGACGAAGCGGTTATGCTCTTTCGGGTCATTGAAGTTGCCCCATGACTTCGATTCTCCGTCATACTTACGCTCCGACCACCACAGGACGGGCCAGTCCTCACTGACATTGGCAGGAGGGTCATCATACCAGTACTGCGAACCTCCGTATATCTTGGAGATGTTATAGTTGCCGACAGCAGGCAGGAACTCATCGGCAGACTTTGTGCTGTTGTCCTTTCCATGCGCTTCGTTGATAGTAGGCTCGTATCCGTCCTTGCAAAGCAGGTAGATACGCTCGTAGCCGTTGCCGTCCCTGCCTTTCATGTAGTTCCACTTGTACATATTCGCGGCGGACAAGGCCGAGCCTTCCGGGCGTTCAGAAGAGCCGGGGTCGTACTCGTTGTCATCGGTACAGAAGCCTGTCCACGCATAGTCGTTTCCTTGGCTCTGCGTGGTGAAGCCTGTAACAGCCGTCACTACGCCGTTGGAGATAGTCACCCATGAGGCATAGGCGATGTGCATATAGCTGCTGCGTCCGTCGGCACCGTCCTGCCCCTTGTACTCGCCGACGTCCTGCCAGCCAAAGGGCACGCCTTCATCGTTCGTCGTCCCGTCGTAGAAGTAAAGGTGGCCTGTCGACTTCACGCTGTAGCAGTCGCCATAGCTGGCCGTAGTTCCTTCCAGTGAGGTCTGCGAGCCGGAAATCTGATTGTTGTAAAGGACATCGCGTACACCCTTCATGGCAATACCCTTGCCGTCCTTGCCTTCTGCGATGACACCGGTATCAACGCCGTTGATGACCCAATGGCCGTCGGGGTTAATAATGATGGTAGGCGTTACACCGTCCCGTCCATAGTGCCCAATGAGTTGCACATCGGTATATGTCGGGTCGCCCTCCGTGTAGTAAATCACTTCGTAGTTCCAGAGGAACGGACTGTCTGCCGTCGGCACGACAGGGTCGTCATCCCAGCCCGTACCACCCTCATGTGCTCTCTTCGGGATAGTGCTGTCTTGAGTAATCTTGTAATAGTTGACTATAGAGTCTATGCCCTTTCCGTCCTTCGTCCATATGGCGAGAATCTGCGGCTTGGTACGCTCAACGGTAGTACCCTTGGTATATTCCACCTTCTCGTAGTTCCAGAGGAAGATATGCTCGGCATCCCACTTGTCGTCAAGGTTTGACAGGTTGGGGTCTGTGCTCCAGCCGTTGTCGCTTGTTGGCACGGCCATCGCGGCATCGCTGTTCGTGGCCTTGTAGTATTCCGTTATCGTGCTTACGCCGCGACCCGCCTCGCCGTCCTTGGCTATGTAGCTGACGGTGTAGTTGGAGGAAGAGCCGGCATCGTGGGCACCTGACGCACTGCCTGCCTTGCGGTAGTGTGTCGTGGCCTTCGCCCACAGCCATTTCCCTTTCACCAGCGTAATCTGACTGTAAGCCTTGAACTCGTTGTCGTCAGGCTGGGCGGTATTCGTGTCAGAGACGCAATAGGTTATCTCCGTCGAGCCGTCAACGATGATGTCCTGTCCTGCCACGCCGTCGTTCGGGTTACGCTCATCGGTATAGAGCACCGTCGTGCTGTTGTCGCTCCATGTGATTGTCGTTTTGGTGTAAAGCCAATAGCCCTTGTCCAGCGTCGGCTTGGCAGATTTCCACAAAGTGGAGTCTGCTGCCGGCCTCGTTCCTGTGTTGTTCGTGGCGTAGCGGTATGTCTCGCTCTTTTTCGTGATGCTCTCACCGTTCTTGCCGTCCTTGACGATAGGGATGGTTTCCAGGTCTGTCATCACATTGCCGTAGAACAGGGCGACGCACAGGTTCTGGGCGGTAGTGCCGCTCGCAATAACCTGCTGCACCCAAACAGGAGAGCTTGTTGTCGGCGTACTGTCATAGGCATAGCGTACCGTGTAGCCGGAAACAGGAAGAGACAGCCGCGCAGTACTCGTTCCGTCGTACTTCACAAGGTACATGTCCACCGTGACGCTCGAAGGGGTAAGGGTGTTGTTGGCATTGCGGACGAAGTTCACGGCATCCTTCGTGGGCTGAAGCTGGTAGATGGCATCGGTGTCGAGGACGTTCAGCGTGAAGTTGTACGAGTAGGTCTTTTCGTTGTATATCAGCGATATGGTACGCTCCAGCGCTCCTACGCTGTCGCCCTTCCTGATGTTCCATGTGACGGTCACAACGCCTGCAACGACATCGCTCACCGTACAGCTGCTCTTGCCCGACGTGCCTATCAGCATCCCGGCTGCCGTCAGCGTAGCGGCCTTCGTCACGCTGCCTTCCTTGGTCACAACGCTTGCACCGTCGTAGATGCATGCATGGGTTACCACCGTCCTGTCAAACCGTACCTTCCCCTCGCTGTCGACGGCCACCGAGTCGTGCTGGTTGTCGAGGTCTATGCGGACGATGTTCTCGCCGGGCTTCACGGCCTCAAGGGTCAGCGTGGCATCCCTGTCGCCGTACAACGGGTGGTTCACGGCGAACTTCACCTCTCCTGCGTCTGGGAACGACAGCCCCTCGGGGATATGGATGCGGACGTACTTCTTTCTCACAAGCGACTCGGCATGGTTGGTGCTCATGGCCCTTGCCGTCACGTCTGCCTCTTCCTCCTCCGGGTCTATCGTGGCGGACAGCTCCTGAGTGACCGTCACGCCGTCGATGGCAGACTTCAAGACGATGTTGCACACCTCCGTCACGTCACGGCTGCCGTAGTGCGCCGACACCTTGGCTACGATATTGGTTGTTTTCTTCACCTTGCCGTCGCTGTAGCACGACACCGAGCCTACGTAGCTGTCCAGCCCTGCCACAAACAGCGCGTCGGGCTTGGGCAGCGTCTGCTGGATGGTCTCCTGGCCGTTGCTGTTGTTACTGGAGTTGTAGCCGCCAGTCCCTATGCTTCCGTCACCGGCGGCCTGCCCGCCCGTGGTGGGTGACGAGGCGGAAATGGTAACGGTCTCTATCTTGTCGGCCATGCCGCCAGTGCGGGTCTTGCGCGACCATGAGCCGACGGTCACCTCTGCCACTCCCGTGTCGAGGTTGTGCGAGATGGCCGTCACCACGGGGCCGTGCTTGCGCTCCGAGGCGGGAACGTCCTTCTCAAAGGGTGTCTCGTCGCCGATATGCACCACCTCCCTGGCAATGCCGGTCTCGCCCGTCTCTTCGTCCACCACCTCCACGTCCTTGAAGAACATCGTTTCCGTGTATTCTCCTGCCTTGGCGGTAGTGAGGGCTATTATCTCCTGTGCCGCCGCAAGAAGCTCCTGCTGTGCAAGCTGCTTCTCCGCCGTGCCTAAAGCCATGTTGACGAGCGTCACCTTGTCACCGGGCTCCGGGTACAGGCCTTCCTCTGAGGTGGTGGGTATGATGGTCTCTCCCTCTGCCACGTAGGCTATGCGGTAGCACTTCGCGGGGGTCTCCGGGGCATCCTCGTAGCTGCGGATGACATCGGTCTTGTCCCATTCCTTCCTCGGCGTCTCGATATAAGTCAGTTCGAACTGCCTTCCAACGAGGTTCGACATGTTCCCGGGGGTGCGGTAGTCTATCTGGAACAGCATGCACAGCGGCTGGTCGTTGATAAGCAGGGCGGGGTCGAAGTCGTAGTCCTGCGTAAGGGCTGCGTCCGTCGCCAGCTGTACGTACCACTTCGAGAAGGTCTTGTAGACAGGCTTCCGTCCGTCCACGATGACTGTCCCTGCCGGCTCGTCGTTCCCTGCCGCTACCCAATGGTCCACGATGAAGTCGCCGTTCTCGTCGGTCAGATAGCACTTCCGCTCGTAGGTGCCCTTGATGTAAAGCTCCATCTTGGGATAGATGTCGTCGAATATCAGGTCCTTCGTAAGGCGTATGCCGTTCTGCGTGTTCTGACCAAGGGATATGAGGGAGCCGGGGTAGCCGTCGGGAAGCGTCAGGCGCTGCGTCACGGTGGAGTAGGAGCCTGACGTGGTGCTCTTGCCCATGTTCGTCGTGCCGCCAAGCACGTGGAAGTGGGTGTAGCTCTCACCGCTGATGGTGGAGCCTGCCACGAAGCGGATGACCCGCTTCCCGTCAGCGTTGCGGTTCCAGTCGAAGAACACGTTGCACCCCATGGCGTCGGCTATGGCCGAGGCGGCGGACTTGATGGTGCATCCGTCGAAGCCCACCGTGATGATGGTATGGGTGTCGATGATGCGGCCGTTGCCGTCTACCGCAAACGGCATGTCGAACGTCCAGTCAGTGCCTACCGTGTCGCGGAAGAACTCGTCACCCGTTGCCGCATACTCGGCGAAGAAGTCCACGAGCTTCTGGGCTATCGTGCCGGGGAAGCCCGTGAACGACGTGGTGCGCAGCTCTATCTCGTTGCCCTCGCTGTCACGGCTATTCACCCAGAACGGTATGCGGTCGAGCAGGTTCTGAGGGTGCTTGAACGTCGGGTCGTACTTGTAGTGCGTGGCTCCGGCCTTCGTCGGGGCGTAGGGGTCGAGGAGCACGTACCTGATGCCCTCGTAGGTGATATACGAGCCTATGGGCAGCTCGTCGTCCGTCTTGCTCTTCCAGGACAGCGAGATACCGCCGGAGTGCTCAAGGTTGTCCTGTAACTCTGCCGTCTCGTAGAACGGTATGATGTCGGTATGGAAATCTGTCATAGTCGCTTATCTGTTATCCAATGGCCACCGGGTGACGGGATGGCCGTTAAAAGTATAGTTTCTCACAATGTTACGCACGGCTTCCTCCGTTGCCAGACCGCCGTACTTGCTAAGCAGCTGATGGAGGTATGCCGACATGTCCGCGTAGACAGGCATGGGCTGCGGCGTGGCCTCGTCACCGTCATGGTCGCCGTTGGTCTCGTAGACGCCCAGCAGGAACTTCGCCATTCCCGACAGGAACTGCGTGTATTGCGTACAGTTGGTGTAGTAGACCTTGTATATCGCGTCGAGAGGCTTCACTATCTTGAACGTCAGCAGTCCTGCCTTGACGGCGTTGTAGAAGCCTGCACGCTTCAGCAGGAAGTCTGCCCGTCCCATGGCAACGATGTGGAACGGCACGCTGACGTTACGGTCATCGACGAGTCCTGCGCCGGTGACATAGTATGCTCCCTGCGCAGTGACATTCTTGTTCACGACAGGCTCCTTGTTGGGACGGAAGCCCATGAGCGCGTCAAGTGCGCCGTCGTCGAAGCTGACACCCCACTGCTTATAACAGTCGAGCCAGTACAGATAGCCGCTGCCGTCCTCCGTCCTGAGGTCGTACGTGCCGTTGGCTATCGTCTGTGCATCCGTTGTCTTCAAATATAAATCTCCAAGCATAGCTTACAAGTTTCTGAGGTTACTGAGTTTGGTATCCATGCTTCCGAGGTGAAGGGCCACCTCGTCGCATATCTTCTTCGAATAGTCACGTATCATTGACAGGTGGCTGTTGGCAACGGCTACCTGTGTGAGGATATTCTCCTGTCCCGTCCGTGTCACCTCGGAAAGGGATTGCATGGTGGCGATTATCTGCCTTGACTGCTCGCCGTTGTCCATTGTATCTGTCACACCCGTTGACAGCGGTACGGCGGGGAGGGCGGGGGAG
>ERZ842401.5799-NODE-5799-length-13490-cov-4.007741_pt1 | contig 13490 bp, 10 predicted proteins | sample MGYA00521270_ERZ842401 | MGnify/ENA primary metagenome ERZ842401 (study PRJEB31892, sample SAMEA3878208) | bioreactor metagenome | biome: Moose rumen | place: Sweden | collected 2011-10 | study: EMG produced TPA metagenomics assembly of the PRJEB12797 data set... | reverse complement strand
TTTTTTAATAGCGGTCAGGCTCTGAAAGGTATGCTTGATAGTATACTTAATGGTTCCTTAGTGCCTGATGAAATATTGCTAATCGATGATGGTTCCACAGATGATTCGGTGGAGCTAGCCAAAAGCTATGCCTTAAATCACCCCAACATCCATTACTTCAGGCAGGACCACGCTGGTGTCTCCGCAGCCAGAAACCTGGGGCTTGAAAATGCCAGCGGCCACTGGATTAGCTTTTTAGATGCAGATGACTACATCGAAAGAGGCATGTACGAATCCATGATATCATCATTAGATGACGATTCTTTGTCTGGATGCGTGGCTGGATATTTCACCCATAAAAATGGCATAGTCACAAGCTATGTGGGCGATTATCCAAATGGTTTTAATTCCCAAGAATTACTAAAAGCCATGTTTTGCGCTGACAATGTGCGAGGCTTTTTAGTAAACAAGCTCTTTTTAGCCTCTTTGATAAAGGATGAACGTTTTGCCACCGGTATTGGCCATTGCGAAGATTTATTGTTTATAACCAAAATACTTGTAGGCAATCCTGATTTAAAATTTGCCTATGCTAAAGAATCAGTCTATCACTACATCCAATCTGATAGTTCTGCAACTGGCAGCCTTAAATATTTTGAAAATGGCATTTTTATATACAAACCAGCTTTTGATAAAATACTAAAACTGGTCAAAAAAGATTTTGTCGTAAACCATTATGAAGAAATATTGGAATATAGCATGTATATGCTGCTTGCGGCATACCGTGCAGGTGATTTGGATGTAAAGTCACAAATCAGATTGTTACAAAAGGAATTAAAAAGTATAAACCCTAGCAAATTTTCAAAACGCAGGTGGTTTTATATCCACTGTCCAATTCTTTTTAGCCTTTTAAGACCTGATAAATTCCTCTGAAAAAATAGAAGAAATCTAATATGCCAGTACGCAAGCACAAGTATCTAAGTAGGCTGATTTTTTGAGCCTTAAACACTTCTTTGAGGAGTCTTTGAAACTCTCTTGATCTGATTTCTTTTGAGAGCTTGTGACGGGCCATGGCATATTCTTCTGTGCCCTTGTATTCCTCTCTTAGTGCAGTCAAACGACTCATCCAATCATTCAAAAATATTGCTTTGACAACCATTATGTTGTCATCTGTTACCAGTTCTTGGCTGGATTCCCAGTTAATAAACCTTTTGTATATGCATTTGGTATCTTCCAAATCATCCAAATGATAGGAAATAGACAAGCTATCATCTCTTCTTTTGACGTAGTGGTATAAAGGTAGGTTAACCATACCAATATTGCCTGAGCAATTGTCTAAATAATCCAGGTTGAATTTTAAATCCTCACCCACGTGTACATTTGTATCAAATAATATTTGATTATCTTTTATAACCTTAAGATTATAAAATTTGTTTGTAACAAAATTGAATAGCTTGAGCCAGGATAGCATAGCCGCTGAACTGCGGGATAATACATAGTTTTCCCCTTCGATGTAGCCACGGGATACCTCAAGAACCCTAGACTTGTCACTTACGTGTTTGTTAAGGTAATTGTCGAAAAACATTCCACAGACCACAAAGCTCAAATCCTTATCCTGCCAGCATTCTTCGATTGTACTCACATATTTTTCTATAAGGTTGGCCTCAGGATAGTCATCTGCGTCAAAAAATACTATATAGTCACCAGTGGCTTTACAAATTCCTTCGTTTCTAGTATAGGATACACCCTTGTTTGAGTGAGTTAACACTTGTACTCTAGTATCGGCATTCTCGTATTTTTTGCAAATTTCAAGGGTATTATCTGTGGACCCATCATCCACAATTATTATTTCTATATTTGAATATGTCTGACCTATTGTGGCATCCAGACATTCTGAAATGTATTCACTAGAATTATAAACTGGAATCACCACCGATATTAACTTTTCTTCCATAACTTTAAATTTCAATACCTAATGTAGTTCCATATCCATAGTGCAAACCATTTCTTAATTCCAAAAATGGCAACCCTACCATGTGAATAATGGTCTTTATATGCCTTTCTTAGTTCCATTTTAGATTTTTCATCAACGTATTTATATGCATATTTTACGTAATGCAAATATGTTAAGTAAGAATGTTTAACCAGCAAATCTTCCGCTTCAAGACTAAAATATTTAATCCTTTCATCAATTGCAGCTAAAAAATCCTTGTATCTAGATTGAATGCCTACATTCATTAAGCTGTCATCTCGCTGATAATACTTATAGAGCAAATCTGGAATGTATGCGACGACTGACGACTTATAAAATGTCTTATATATGGTGGCTTCGTCCTCATGCATACGTTTAATAGGAAAACGTATTTTTTTCCACAATGAAGCCTTATATAATTTGTTCCAAGCAACTGTGCATACATCATTTGTACGCATCATGTGTATTAAAGCTTCTCTTTCGCCAAAAATGCCAGCCTCTGGGCTAGTAAAAGTGACAGAATTACCATCCTCATAAACTTTTGAAATGCCACAGCAAGCGATATCGGCACCAGTTCTATGCAAGTGATTTAGTAATATTTCAAATGCATCATGTGATAAATAATCATCGCTATCTAGGAAAAATATGTAATCGCCCGTAGCTATATCAAGCCCAGCATTTCTAGCAGCAGACAAGCCTTGGTTAGTTTGATGGATTACTATTACGCGGGCATCAAGAAACTGATATTCATCGCATAGTTTCCGTGAATTATCTGTCGAACCGTCATCTACTAAAATAATTTCTAGATTTGTATAGGTTTGCTTAATAACACTATCGATGCATCGTGTTAAAAAGTTTTCCACATTAAAAACTGGAATTATAACAGAAATGGTTTCGTTACAGTTTCCAGTATCTAAAATATTCACTAATCTATGATAATATCCTTTGATGTCGAAATCCAGTGTAGTTCTTGCCAGATTACAGGCTTTCGTGCCAAGACTGTGTCGTACATCTGGATGATTTACTAGATATACTATAGCATCTGCTAAATTCGATACAAAATCATCATTCTTATCTACAACTATGGCACCATCGCCTACCACTTCAGGCAAAGCTCCAGAATTAGTCGTGATGAGTGGAATAGCTTTTGCCATGGTCTCTAGAGCTACCAATCCAAAGGGTTCTTCATCTATGGTGGGCATGATAACTATTTGATAGTTTTCGTAAAGCCTGGCCATTTCTTTTGTAGAAACACGCTTCCTACAACTAACATGAGAAACAGCATTTGCTGCTTTGTAGACTGATTTTTCATAGGAAGTAGGTTTGTCAGAAAACCCTATTATATCCAAATGTATGTCTGTGTTTAATGTGGTACCGCCTGCGCTTTGAATATTGGCAATAACCTGCACCAGTTCTAGCACACCTTTGCCAGGGATGATTCTGCCACAATACAAAAGGTTAACTGTACCTGACCTCCTTGGGCTAGTGTGGCAAATATCATATTGGTCAAAATCCACACCATTATACAGGACATGGGTTTTGGCCTTGGGTGAATATTTAATCACCTGACCTTCAATGTATTTGCTGACGCAGATAAACTGTACCCCTGCCTTTGAAAGCTCACTAATGTTATAAGGAGACCTATACACATCCACATCATTATGCATATGGAAATATACGGGGAAACGCCTATTATAATCACATTTTTTAATGAGTTCAAAAGCTGTGGACATTTGATTTTCTACAATGACTGCGTAATAATCAGTTCCCTTTTTGCACTCATTAATAAATGCATTTACTATAGCCTTGTCTAAAAGACGCTTAGCACTGGCAGAAGGAATCCTTCTAAAGCATTTATCCGTAACATTATCTATGAAATTGCATGTAACACTTTTTAAAATAGGGATTATATTTGTATGGGAAAAACTAGTATTTTTATAAGAAGTGTCATATATGGTAAATAAATCTATATCATTTTTTACCATTTGTTCATTTTGATTAATGACGCACGTAATCAGTTCTTCCACCGCCCCGCCACTTACGGCGGGAACTGGCAAAAGACACGGTGCTATAACAGCAATCTTTTTCATAAACTCACTATAAAGCTTTCAAGCCACAATTGTATAGATTGATAGTCCTAGAAACCACATCATCCCAATTGTATTTACTCAAAATATATTCGGCAGCCTGCTTTTTATAAGATTTAACCTCATGCTTGTCATCCAAAAGCTGGATGAGTTTGTTTTTAAGGTCTTCAACGTCTCCCTGTTTAAAGGTGATTCCTTTGTCGGCAACTACACCTGCTGTTTCGTTTATATCTGAAACCAAGCAGCAATTGCCGTAACTCATAGCTTCAAGCAATGAAATAGGCATTCCCTCTACATCACTAGGCAGGACATAAAGATAAGCATTTGAATACAATTCTTCTAAGACCTTGCCCTGTTGGAAACCTAGCAGCATAATCCTGTCGTCGTCTCTGGCTGCTCTTTTGATTTTGGAAACATAATCATTGCTATGACTGGTACCGCCAACAATGACGAGCTTTTTGTCTGTATTAATCTGTTTGTATGCCTTGATAAGATAATGAAGGCCCTTTTCAGGGACAATCCTAGCAAGGAACAATATGTAACCATCTTTTTCAAGACCGAACTGCTCTGTGATGATATCAGCCTCTTGAACCTCTGGCTCTGAAACGCCGTTTGGTATAAGAGTGGCTTCTCTGCCATATCTTTCCTTGAAATACTGTTTATTGCCTTCGGAGAGAACTATCAATTCATCTGCATATTTTGCAGCGCATTTCTCACCAAACTCTAAATATCTGGTGGCGAATCCGCCCCATTTAGCGCGCTGACTATCGATGCCATGGATGGTTGCCACAGTTCTAATGCCTAGAAAATGAGGAAGCCACAACATAGCACATGAGCCTGATGCGTGATAATGGATGACATCGTAATGATGAAAAATAGCATGCAATGTGGCCAGTATAGAATATAATGTGGCATTCAAGCTCTTTTTTTCAGATGTAGGAATGGTTATAATATGCACCCCTCTGTACATCTTGCCTATTTCCACATCATTTTCGGCTCCTGAAACATGATGGCCTGCTCTATTGTAAGCATATACTTCGTGTCCTTCAGCAGCCATCTTTGTTGCCAATTCTTCGACAACTATTTCCACTCCGCCTTCTCTAGATGGAATTCTTTTGTGCCCAATCATTGCGATTTTCATTGTTCTCTCCCAAAAATGTAATTCCTATTATCTCTTCTTAATAAAAACAACTACGATAAATACCGCACATAAAGCAAGAACCGCAGCCACGATTTTGCCAACAAGTGAAACTATAGGTGAAACAGTGCTTTCTTCCTCTTCGTATGTAGCTTCCTTGCTAACATTTACACCAAATGTGCCTAGGTCATCATTGATAACTGTCTCGCCATCTGCATCAGTATAAACAAGTGTTATTGAAATCTGCTGATTGCCAGCCTCAGTAAATGTAAGGTAGTAATCCTCTGAATAGCTCTTACCAGCATAAGCATCTGTAAGTGCAATAACCTTGCTAGATTCTGATACATTTCCTTCTATCATCAATTTAGCGTCTGTAATATTTACATTGCTAAGGTTAGAATAGCTGATGCTAAGTAAAGATTTACCATTTACAATGGCATGTGAGCTAACATCTATTGATTTAACTCCAAGTGTGTTTCCTGCTGATTTTGGAACAACGATAGTAGCTACATTTGATAATCTAGAACCGTTTGTTTCGTAATCAAGCTGACAAACTAAATCCACTGAATCACCAGAAAATGATGAGCTAACTGTAACAGGGATAGATACTGTCTCTGTTTTGCCAGCTCCTATTGAACCAACATAAACCTGGTTGTCAGAACCAAATACAGGATAAATCATTCCTGAGTTGCTAGTGAATGTGAGTAGGATGCTGCCTGCTGTTGATGAGGCTGCTGTATTATGAAGTGTAAGGTTGATTTTGACATCTTTACCTGCTTCTAACATTCCACCTTCAACTGAAAAGCTCTGCACCTCTATAATAGCTACCGAAGAACCAGTAACATTAGTGCTGGTTTCCTCTTCTGTAATTGTCTCAGAAATATTTTCTACGTTAGTAGTATCTTCTGTAGTATTTTCAGTAGTCTCCTCTGTGGTTACCTCTGTTGCACTGGCAAGCATAGTTGCATTTGTGCCGATATAAAGGATTGTAAAGAGGCAAACTGCACTTTTTGTAATAATATTTTTAAACTTCATTTCTGCCTCCCTCTTACTTTCTACCACTTCTATTTGATTTTTTAGCATATCTCTCGTTCTGGAAATAGTCATAATCAGAACGCTCAGCAATGTACTGTTTCATATCCATCTTATTAACAATGGTGCCTATAAGATTTGCCTTTACCTCTGTAAGAGCATTAGCTGCCTCAAGCAGACCTGACTTTGTAGTGTCACCAATGGCTGATACCAAAATAGTAGCATCTACATTAACAGAGATAACCTTTGCATCCATAGCTGCATTGACTGCAGGCATATCGTAAATAATGAAGTCGTATGTATCTGAAAGCTCATTCAAGGCGTCATTCATTTTGCTAGAGCAAAGCAATCTAACAGGATTGTCAATAAGCTCTCCACAAGGAATATAAGAAAGCTTGTCTGTAGTGGTCTCGTAGATTATCTTGTCCAATGCAAGTCTGTCCATAAGATAATCTGAAAGTCCCTCTGTAGCATTCTCATTCAATCTCTTGTAACGATTTTTCTTTCTCATGTCTCCATCAATGAGAACTGTTTTAGCTCCGGAGCTTGCAAGTGCTGCAGCAAGATTGATAGCAACAGTAGTAGCTCCATCACCTGCCTCGCAACCACAGATAACAAAGCTCTTGTATCCGTTTTGCTTTTTTAATATATGAAGATTCATGACTGCCTGATCAAAGGCATCATTTAAAACGTAATTGTCATTTTTATAAATATCTAACTTTTTCACGGTAATGCCTCCTACTCTTTATAGTCTGGAATGATTCCGATGACAGGAATGCTTTCTCTGATTGTTGCTTCTCTGATGGTTCTAACTTTTCTATCAAAGATTTCGCATACTACTACGAGAAGGCAGGCCAGAACAAAACCTACTAAAGCAAATTTGATTCTGTCTTTCCATGCTTCGACATCAGCATCCTTTGATTTGACATATGTGTAGGCATTATCCAAAGTCTTTACAGAATCTGCATTCAAGATGCTTTCCATTTCTGCCGCATACGCCTCTGCCATGGCGTCTGCCATTTCCATTGAAAGAGCTGGATCTGATGTGGTGGCCGAGAATGAAACGATAGTAGCAGAGTTTGTCATAAAGCTAGACGAAGATGAGCTGCTAGAGCTAGATGCAGATGAAGAGACCCTAATGGCTTTCTGTACATCAGTAGCATCTACATCACTTCTTCCTATTATAAGAGCTGCTCTCTGTGAAACCTTGTATGAACTAGCTACGCTGATATAGGCATTCATGGCTGTAACAGCATTTGTAGCATCTGTAAAGGAACCATCAGCCTGCGCATAAGCTGTAGCAACAGCTGTATACTGGTCCTCTCCTACGTCTAGAGTGAAACCAATACCTATTAAAAAAGCTAAGATTGTAATGATAGCTATAAATTTCTTCTTTGCAAGTAATGCACCAAGACATCTTCCGACATCTATTTCCAACTCATTTTTAAACATATTTTTACCTTCCTTACTATAATGGCATTAAACAAAATGCTAAAAAATTATAACATCATTACAAATGCTTGTACATTGATAATATTAACGAAACTGTTATTATTGTTTTAACTTTTTATGTATATTTACTACCAAAAAAATCGCAATCATTAAATAGTGTTCACCAAAGGTTATATAGTTCTCAATCACGGGATTATATGGTATCTTATTTACAAAAGTTTTTTTACATAAAAGCCCTTTTCAATCCATTACCAATATGTTACAATCGTTATCGTTTGTAACATTTTCTTAACTTTTTGTTAAAATTTTTGTTTTAAGATATTTTATACCGTATTTGGAGGATGAACTATATGTCTGCCTTTTTAATAATATTTTCACTACTCTTGTTTATTGCAAATATTATCTTTTTTGCAAAAAAGAAATATTTATACCTGTTCGTGCCTTGCATGTTGTTCTTGCCTTCATATTATGGAATAGAAATCAATTCCTCACTTCCACTCATTACAGTGACAAGAATGATGTTTGTTGTCTTTTATTTGTATGCTTTCATCAACAAACGTCGTACCCTGGATATAAAAAACATCCACTGGTCTATCATACCAAGACATTACCTTCTCATAGGTGGTTATTTTATATTTAGAACTGTTGCGAATCTATACTATATTTTTACATATAGTCAAGCGATAAAAACCATCTTTTTTATGTTTTTTGAACAGTTTTTATTCCTTGTTGCTTTGTATTTATTAGCACCTACGAAACAAGAACTTAACACTTTAATAAAAGTTATCGTAAGCGTTGCTACTGTCTTTTTTGTTATAGGAATATTAGAAAGCCTTACATTTATAAGACCATTTGATGCCCTATACACAGTTTCAAGGCATGTAATGAATGAGCACTATATCAGACTTGGTTTACTAAGAGCAACCACTACTTTTGGCATGCCTGGAATGTTTGGAAATATGTGTTTGCTGGTTTTACCACTTATTCTTTATCTATTTAACCTGCATCAACAAAAGAGATATCTGATTTCGATTGGATTATGTATTCTTGCAATAATACATTCAGGATCACGTGCTGACATCCTGAGCTTAATTATTCTTATGTTAATATATTTTATTTATGTGCTACGAGATAAAGCTTTTCGTCTTCTTTTTGCAAAAAGAACGTTAATCATTTTGAGTAGCCTCTTAATTTTTTCCACGCTTGCCAGCATCGCCAACCCTTATTATAAATTCTTCTATGTTGGCACAGCCAAATCTATTTTAAATGAAGTAGGATTTGATTTTGATATAGACTCCGATGCACCTGATTCTAATACGGAATATGGTGCAAATTCTATGAGGGGAAGTATTTCACGTACAAGGCAGCTCTCTGGATTAATATACACCAGTCGGATTAACCCTTTATTCGGTCTTGGATCTGGAGCTCAAAACCGTAAGGACGTTCAGTATTATTGGGCCAACGCTTGGCATAAGGCTAATACCTATGACATGGGCATAGTAGAGATTTTTTGCGATGAAGGAATACTTGGGTTATGCGGCATCATTGCAATTATTTCATCGCTCTACCTGCTATGTAAAGGAAATAGAAACAACTTTCTTTTTATATGCGCATACCTGTTATCAACTTTAAATACTGTTAATATGTTTTCGTTCTTATTCCTCTATATTGGTCTTTTAATAGGCGCCATACAATATATAGAAAGTAACCATTAAACATATTGTTTTTTCAATTTATTTTTTCAAATAATACACAATTCCTCCATAGTGTTCACCTACACTTTTTATACGACGATAAATATCTCAGGAAAGGAGCTGTTGTTTATATGAAAAAAATTTACGTCCTGCTTTTAGTTACAGTATTATCCCTAAATCCTGTTTTTGCCTTTGCTAGCGATACGAATTCAGATGATTTGAATGCTAGCAATAATGATTTAACAAAAGAAAATGATATAAACCTTGATAACCAGACTGATTCTTTGCAATCTATTTTGAAACCATCTAGTAATAACAACATAGATTCATCTGATAATTACATGCAAAATGATGGTGATTCAGATAAAAAAGATACCGAAGATTCAAATAAAGAACTAGAAATATCTGAACCTAATGATAACGTTGATTCAAATATCGCTTCCGACGATGATTTATCTAATGATAATGATACCGATTCCACTGAGGACGAAATAATTGACGAAGATGAAAAAGTTCATGAGCATACATTTATTTATAAATCTATTGGAAATGGCTTTCACACAGTAACATGTAGTGCACCAGTTTATACAATCATAACAGATGATAATGGTGATGAACTAATTGAAGAAAAAGAATGCGATTTCGAAGAAAATGAGGCATGCACATTTGAAGATGGTATCTGCATTTATTGTGGATATGCTGAAGAGAAAGCCAAATTTGCTCCTGATTATTCGTATGAAATATTAAATCAATCTTGTGTAATTGGGGAAACAAATCCTCTATTATGCCTTAATTTAGAGCAAGAAGACTATGAAATTGATTATGTGCAGGTTTGCTTTGCAAATTATGACAAGAACAGTTATATAAACACAGCCCTAGCGCAAGGGAAGTATTATAATCCAAGCACTGATGAGTTTGTATATAAATCCAATAATACTTGGTACGCATGTCCTAATATATCATTAAATGTTGAAAGTGGTGAATATTCACTTCGATCAGTATACATTAGGACTACCACCGATGAATATATCCACCTTTCCGTTGAATCTGGAACACTGCCTGATTATTTAAAGGATATTAAATTATCTGTTTCAGATTCATCATCAAATAGTTCAACGCCGAATTATAGTGATGTAGATAAGGATGACTCTACGGATATATCAAACAAGGGAGATGATGCACAACCTACCATTGTCAATGATAGCATAAACAATACTTCGTCAGACGAAAGCACCAATGCTGTTAAGCCTGATGATGTTATAGATGACACAGATAAAACAAATAATGATGTATCAAATGAAAGCAGTGAGGAAACAACCTCCTCTGGCGAAAATATTCCAACTAATTCTAATGAATATACTGACGATTTATTAGATGATAAAAATGATTCTACTACAGATAATGAAAGTAATACTGACAAGGGGAAAAATTCAAAAGACAACGAAAAGAAAGATACTTCTAAATCCAGCATTGGAAATGTAATTACGATAGTGTTTAACTTTTTTAAACGACTATTTGGCTTTTAAATAGCACAATGCTATGTTGCATAAATAATAAATTACTAATCTTTTATTAACGAGGAGGTATTGTATGAACGCAAAGCTTCACCTGACCAAACGCAAAATGCTCTCAGCATCAATTGTTATTATATTTGGTTTGTTTTGTTATTTTTTTTCTAACAATATTGTTTCACTTGCTGCTACCAATGTTCCGCTTTCATCTGGGAATATTGAAGCTATGTTTTATATTGAAAATTCCGATAATAATCAACTTACCTGCATAGGTGATGGATTGATTAATTCTACAACAGAAATAATTAACGACGCTAGTTCTGTTGAAGATAAAATTATAACATCACCCAATTACTTGAATTATATTATGGGTGATTGCGTTATTCAATGGCATACTATACTACGTTCAAATAACGAATATCAAGTGATAGGGAAAATTGTATCTCTCGATAATGATTCATATTCCTCTCAATTTAATACATTCGAAAAAACTATTACTACAAATCAAACCTTGTATTTTTCTACATCTGGATCCGATTCCAATGATGGACTATCCGCATCTTCACCTAAACGTAATCCAGAAAAGTATCTAAAAGATGGAAATTATACAATACTGTTAAAATCCGGAGATACCTTTTTCTTCAATTCATCATTGTCATTGGGCTCAAACGTTAAGCTCTCAACATATGGCGAAGGACGAGCTGCTTGTGCATTCCAAAAAGTAACTACCAATACTTTTAAGCCTTCAAATTATGGACAAAATATATATTCGGTAAAACTAAACAACAATGACACGGATACTGGTTGGATTTCTATAGACGGCACACGGAATTGGAAAAAAAAGCTATCAAATTCATTAGAAAATGACAATGAATATTATATTGATACTACAAATGGCTTATTATTTCTACGTTCTGACACAAAAGACTTAACCGGGAAAAATCTAACATACGCGTCTGCAGGGAATGGCATTGTTATTAGTAGCGGAAATAATTGTTATATCAACAACATCGAAATATCTGGTTCTGGTTATCATGGCGTCAGTATTGTTAATTACTCGAATGTCTTGATACAAAATTGTTTCATACATGATATCGGAGGTGGCATCCAAAAGGGTGTAGGCGTAAAATATGGGAATGGCCTTCAAATCTGGGCAACAAATTCTAGTAATATTTATATTTATAAAAATATTGTCACCAACTGCTTTGACGCGGGGTTAACTGCACAAATTGATGACACGCAAAAACACAATTCAGAAAACATCATTTTCGCTAATAATTTAGTTGAACATTGCAATTATGGAGTTGAATTTTTTCAATATGGTACTTCTTACTCTTTAAAAGATATTGTAGTTGACAATAATATTATATTCGATAGTAAAGATATTACTAATGGATATAGATTTACTAAATCTAGCACTGACTATACTGCCTTTATATGCCTTTGGGGTTTTGACAATCATAATGATAGTATTGTATTTAAAAACAATCTTGGATTAAAATCTCAAAACTATGCTATTTCACACTCTTATAAATTAGCAGTTTTACCATGCTCTTACATTGACAACAAACTAATCACGAGTAATCCCGATTCTATAAAATACCCTAGTAACTATTCGGGAGATGCGAGTCAATGCTTTGTATACGCACAAAATAGTCCTGAATATAAAACTTATTATGATTTATACACTAAGATTCGATTAAAATATAATACAAGCCAATTATTAAAATAGTAAACGCCAAACCATCAGTAATAAAAAACTTGTTCGCCTAAATAAATGGCGGACAAGTTTTTTTTGTCATATTTTGTTTTTACTGTTTTCCCCACTTTTATATTACTAATGAATTATCCCTAGATTTATTAGCTAGAACATTTTAATAGTAATTATGGAAAAGTAAAAATTCATTATTAATGATTGTGTTTGTAAATTTAAATATGACATGATATTAATTATATCCCAGCAAAAATCTTTTTGTCTTCCCCAAAGAGATTTTAATTCGCATTAAAAAGGGAGGACGAGTATACTTTTCCATATACTTATATACATTTTTCTCATTAATTTTACCACGTTTTATATTATTTAAAAATCTATCTCTAGATTTATTAATAGGAACATTTTTGTTGTGATTATAGGAAAGCGCTTTGTTATAATCAACTTGTTCCACATCTATATCACCCTGCACGTTGGCAAAATATTTTGCACCCTTTTCAGAATTAATCAATACAAGTGACAGTCCCTCATCACAATCATATTTAGAAGTATTCTGAAGAATTTCATTCCCGCCCCACATATCAGCTATAGTAATATCAGAAATTCTTTTATTATCTGCAAATTTACATTCTGCACATGAATCACGTGATATCAATTCTTTAATAAAAGCTTTATAGTATATTGAATCAAATATTTTTTCACCGTTTTTAAACACCAATAGCGTTTTCTGATTTCTCCATCCATTAATTTTGCTTCTAAATTCAATGTCTGTTACTTTAGAACCCACCTTATTTTCCATGGCTTTTAGATACATTTTATAAATCTTAGGAGACGGATTTGCATGACAAATAATATCACATAATATAATGGTAGCGTAATTTAAGACACTTTTTGAGACATTTTATAATGAATCTGAT
>ERZ842401.5798-NODE-5798-length-13493-cov-3.991591_pt1 | contig 13493 bp, 14 predicted proteins | sample MGYA00521270_ERZ842401 | MGnify/ENA primary metagenome ERZ842401 (study PRJEB31892, sample SAMEA3878208) | bioreactor metagenome | biome: Moose rumen | place: Sweden | collected 2011-10 | study: EMG produced TPA metagenomics assembly of the PRJEB12797 data set... | reverse complement strand
TTGTTTTTTAGAACTTTTTGTATTGGAAAAATCCAGTTAAAAATTCGTTTATTTTGCACAAAATATAAATGCAAAAACATTCAAAAATTGTTTATTAAATCATATCCTAATAATCATTTTTGCGATACGGATGCCCATATCTTTTTCTTTGACAGATGGTTTGAAACGAAGGAAAAGTTGCCCATAGAAACAATCCTCAAATTTAATGAACTGAAAACATTCTAATGGAACTTTCACATTGTCTCCGACAAACAGCAATTCGATAAAATCGCCATTATGATAGTACCAGACATCTGTCACATATCCATGCATAGATTCCTTATATGGATTATACTGGTCTAAATCGGTACGGTGCAAGCGAATAAAGCCTTTTTTATCTGAAATTTCGCAAAATCCTGGATGCAAGAATCCACGATTAGCCATAGAAACCTGTTTAGCAGAATAGAATTCCAGTGATTCTTTTAGAAACTCCTCTGCTGTTTTTTCGGAAAATTCAATCGGCTGTATTTCTTTCTTCAGAGGCATGAACATGGGTGTATTCTGTTGGGTAGGGTCATAAAACGGCAGCATGATGAACTCAATACCAAACGATTCATTTTCCATTAATTCACATATTGTTTGTCCTGTGATTGTCTCATAGTGTTCCAATTCCGCACTCATTCTCTGTTTAGGAGTATCAAGCATAAAAGCTTTGTAAGCATCCTTTGGAAGAAGCATTGCTACCGCTTCGGCAGTGGACTCAGCCTCTTCTTCAGAGCAATACTTACTTAAAATGTGAAATATCACTTCATAGTTTCTATGCTTTTCAACAGCAAACAAATCTCCTTTTTCTGTCAGGCAATATTTTCCGCTTTCATTTTTTTCAAGAAATCCCTCCTCTACAAGTTGGTTAGCGTACTTAGTGACTTCAGATTTGACAGCATTAGTTTCCCTTGCAACGGCTATTAATTTTGCTTTTTCACGCTCATGATAAATATGGCTTATTAACTTAAAGCGGATTCTTGCTTTTCTTTGGATGATATCATCCATATTAATATTCAGTCCCTTCTTATAACTGGCAGGCATTGTTGTTTTTTGCTAACCATTATAACATAACTTTTGAAAAAAGTCAACATAAATTTGAAAAATAAAAAAATCTTCCGAGAACAATAAAATCCCGGAAGAAGTTTTCAATATAGTTAAATAACAATCATCATTTGTGCAGTATACTGTATTCCGCAGTTGATAGTAATTCTGACAGCGACCTGAAGAAAACACTTATCGAATTTTGATGCACCGGTGAATGCTGCAAGAGGAATCTCGAAATCGTTCCGATTCAGTCTGCACTCAATAAACTTCTGCTCTTTTATGTCATAATATTCTACAGAACTTGCCATATCTGTAACTTCAAAAATACCTGCCATAGCTTCCTTGCTTTTTCTCAAGAAGTGTACTTTCTTTTCAGACGGACTGATTTTCATGATGGCACAGATTTTGAAAAGGCTCTTCAAATCATCCGAAAACTGTTCTTCATCTGTCAGTTCATCATCTGGAATTATATATTTTCCGAAAAGATTAAAAAGCATATACTCAACCCGCTAGATGCCATTCTGAATCTCCTGACACAATGCACTGCCATCGAATTCTTTGTATTTCTTCAGTGCTTCCCGAATGACATTATTTTTCTTTTTCTCTTCTTCAGTAATAAGATTGGTGAGAGCGAATATCGTAATCAACGAATTATTTATTTCCAAATCAGAACCATCCTGCTTTTTGCCAATAGCATTAAAAAGCGAAGCTGTTCCTTCGTATTTTTTGTAGTATCGTTCCGTAACAGTATGTCCATATGCCGTCAGATGGAAGGGAATATCCTGCGTAACAAGCTCCAAGAGCTGCATTTGTTCAAGGGTATCCATGATTGCAGGCTCAGAATACTCTGTATCCTCCATAAATTTAAAAACATCGATTTGACCATCGTTTTCATATGCGTAGATAAGCAAAGCTACTTTAAGGAATGAGACATTTTCAGAATTTAACATTTTTATATCCTTTCTATGATATATCATCAAGGCAGGCAGACTTGATTCATGGCTTATATTATAGCACAAATAATGTTGGTCTGTCAAGATTTTTTAGTAAAAATTTCTCACTTTTAGCATAATCATTGAGAACTGAGGGGTGTGTACAATATTTCGACAAAAACTTCTGTCGGGAAATGCTATAATATAGCAGCAAGTCGTCTGCCAAATCTAAAAGAAGTCTGTACTGTCCGGTACAGGCTCTTTTTTTATTTCTTTTGCTGTCTGGTAATGCAGATTTTAAGTGAATCGGCTGAAATTTTTCTTTAAAATGCCGTTTCCGGAAAGGAAATACCATGCAGAAAGAAAATTATGAACATTCTGTAAACATTTCTAAAACTGGACAAAACCTGTCCAGTTTAAATGCTAAAGTGAAATCAGACAGAAGGAAAGGGGTGGCTCGTATGAATGCAAATGAACGCCGTTCAGAAATCTCAAAAATCATGGAGGTCAAGCGTGTCAGCACGGCTTTTGAACTTGCTTCCGTATTCGGAGTATCAGAAAAGACAATTTTTCGTGATGTTGATATCATTTCTTTGGATATTCCGCTTCATAAAGTTCCGGGGAGAGGCGGCGGCATAAGAATGGACGAGTGGTATCATCCGCACAAGAACATATTATCAAGGCAGCATACCGCTGTTTTGACAGCCCTTATGAATAATTGTGATGATGAACAGCAGAAACAGTCTATTCAGCAGTTACTTATTGAATTTGGTGCTCCTTCCTACCGTCAGAAATAATCAAAGAGGAGTGAAATACTTAATGACCCCAATCATGAAACTGGTGAATGCCCTGAATGCAGTAATCGCAGCATTGCAGGAACTTGCACAGCAGCAGGCAAAAGCGGAAATGAACACTTTTGAAAACATCTATCCGCCGCCAGAAACGGAAGAAAAGTCTGCTGAACCAACGAAAGAAATCACAGTTGCTGATGTCAGAAAGCTGCTTGCTGAAAAATCACGCATGGGCTACAAAGCCGAAGTGATGGAACTGGTGCATAAGCACGGTGCGGACAAGGTGTCCAGCCTGAAGGAATCGGAATATGCCGCTGTCATGAAGGAGGCTGAACAGATTGGAAAGTAAACATTCTGAACGCTCCCATGCGAAACTGTCTGCCTCATCCAGTGCCAGATGGCTTGCCTGCCCACCGTCTGCACTGCTGAATGCACAGACAGCCGATACTGCATCAGACTTTGCCAGAGAAGGCACCTGTGCGCATGAGCTTGCGGAATACAAAGTCAACAAATTCCTTGGACACAACGTGCGTGACCCCACAGAAGATTTGGATTTCTTTGATTCAGAAATGGCAGAATGCACGGACAGCTATGTGCAGTATATCGCAGAAGAAATGGCAGGATATACACAGCCTGTTGTGATGGTAGAACAGAGACTGGATTTTTCTTCCTATGTTTCCGGAGGATTCGGCACAGGTGACTGCATTATCGTCGCAGATGAAACCCTGACCGTCATCGACTTCAAGTACGGAAAGAATGTCCTTGTATCGGTGGAAAACAACTCGCAGATGATGCTGTATGCACTCGGTGCATTGGAGCTGTTTGACGGACTATATGACATTTCTGAAATCAAAATGGTCATATTCCAGCCAAGAATGCAGAACGTCAGCGAATACACTATTTCCGTCGCAGAACTGACAGACTGGGCAGAACACGTTCTCAAACCAACCGCACAGCTTGCCGCTGAGGGCAAAGGCGAATTTCAGGTCGGCGAACACTGCCGTTTCTGTAAGGTGAAAGCTACCTGCCGGAAACGTGCCGAATACAATCTGATGCTGGCACAGTACGACTTTGCAATGCCTGCAGAACTCGAAGATACCGAAATAGAAGCAATCCTTCCGAAAGCCGATAAACTGGTTTCATGGGTGAATGACATCAAGGATTATGCTCTTTCTCAGGCACTCGCAGGAAAACGCTGGACAGGCTGGAAACTTGTCGAGGGAAAATCCGTCCGCAAATATAAAGACGAAGCGGAAGTAGCAGAAGCAGTCAAGGGTGCAGGCTTAGACCCTTACGAACATAAAGTTCTTGGACTGACTGCCATGCAGAAACTGCTCGGCAAGAAAAAATTTGAAGAATTGCTCAGTGGCTTGATTTATAAGCCGCAGGGCAAACCGACCCTTGTTCCAGATTCGGACAAGCGTCCGGAATGGAACAGTGCTGAAAATGATTTCAAGGAGGAATCCTAATGGCAAAAAAACTGAAAAATCCGACCAAAGTTATCACGGGTCCGGATACCCGCTGGTCTTATGCAAACGTATGGGAAGCCAAGGCAATCAACGGCGGCGCACCGAAATTCAGCCTTTCCCTTATCATTCCCAAGAGCGATACAGCAACGGTCGAAGCAATCGAAAATGCAACAGAAGCAGCCTATGACATCGGCTCTGCCAAGCTGAAAGGCAACAGCAGAAGCATTCCGCCGCTTTCGGCAATTAAAACGCCCCTCAGAGACGGTGATATTGAGAAACCAGATGATGAAGCCTATGCAAATTCGTATTTTTTGAATGCCAATTCCACAACTGCCCCCGGCATTGTGGATGCCGACCGTCAGCCGATTCTTGACCGCAGCGAAGTCTACAGCGGATGCTACGGCAGAGTTTCCATTACATTCTATGCTTTCAACAGCAACGGAAATAGAGGCATTGCCTGTGGACTGAACAATCTCCAGAAAATCCGTGACGGAGAACCGCTTGACGGTCATACCCGTGCGGAAGATGACTTTGCTGATGACGATGATGACGACTTTCTCAATTAACTGAATTATCCAAATTATCCGAATTATCCAAATATAATTATCCGAATTATCCGAATTATCCAAATAAACTGAACAGACGGGTGGGCGTTTGCGGTGTATGCCGTGGGTGGGTTAAGCTATGAAAGGATAAAAATAATGATAAGAAGAATTTTAGATGCTGATAAATTTATTGAAAAACTGAATGCTGTCTATCACGATTCCATGACGGAACTTTGCATCATGCCTTTGGGCATTGAAAACTGGATGTGTCAGGTAGCACAGCCACTTGATACAGCCAATGCCCCTGCTTACCGTCCGAAAGCAAATCATGAAGAATGGTTGGAGGAAATGGACGATTTCAGCGAAAAAAGTGACCTTGCATCAGTCATTAAGGAACTGACTGTTATCTGTGAACGTTACGAAGAATACAAGATGGACTGCCAGACACGGTGTTATCGTAAAGCACTCGGCTATCTTGTATTTCTGTACAATTTCCTGAACAGTGAAGGTATTGACTATTGAGGAGGCTGAAATGAAACTAATCACAATCGATATTGAAACCAAATCCGATAAGGATATTACCAAATCTGGGGTCTATGCCTATGCGGATTCGCCTTATTTTGATATTCTGCTGTTCAGCTATTCTGTTGATGGTGGAGCTGTACAGGTGATTGACCTTGCAAACGGTGAGAAAATTCCTGATGAAATTCTGAAAGCATTCACTGATGAAAATATTATCAAAAGAAGTCATAATGTACAGTTTGAACGTGTCTGCCTGTCGGTATATGTCAAGCGGAATTATCAGCAGTATTTCAAGAGTTATGGTTCTGATGAAGATACAGTGGGAAATTATTTCAATCCTGCTGGCTGGAACTGCACCATGATTCATTGCCGTACAATCTCTCTCCCATCTTCACTGTCGGAAGCTGGCAGAGTTCTGAAAATTCAGGAGCAGAAAATGACCGAAGGCAAATCGCTGATTAAATTTTTCTGTGTTCCCTACAAAATGAATGACGGTGAGCCGGAGTTTCATAATCCTGTGCTGTATCCTGAAAAATGGGAAACTTTCAAGGCATATAACAAGCGTGACGTGGAAGCAGAAATGGAAATTGATAGAAAACTTGCAAAATACCCCGTTCCGGATTTCGTATGGGATGAATTTTATCTTGAACAGAAAATTAATGACAGAGGAATTGCTATTGATATGGAGCTTGTAGATTCTGCTATCCGCCTGGACGAAAAATCCAGAAAAAATCTGACTTCTGAAATGCGCCGACTGACTGGCTTGGAAAATCCAAATTCCGTATATCAGCTCCTTGACTGGCTGGGACAGCATGGATATTCCTCTGCTTCTCTCGGCAAAAAAGAAGTAGCTGAACTGATGAAGACCGCCGAAGAACCTGTCCGTTCAGTTCTGAAACTCCGTCAGCAATTAGCCAAATCCTCCGTGAAAAAGTACACAGCTATGAAACAAGCCGTCTGCTCTGACAATCGAGCGAGAGGAATGTTCAATTTTTATGGTGCATCGAGAACTGGTCGGGAAAGTTCACGCTTAATTCAAATCCAAAATTTACCACAGAATCATCTGCCCGCACTGGCATCAGCCCGTGAACTTGTAAAGCGTGGTGACTGTGAAGAAATAGAAATGTTCTATGAAGATATTCCAGATACACTGTCACAGCTCATCCGTACAGCGTTCATCCCCAAAAAAGGCTATAAATTCATTGTTTGCGATTATAGTGCGATAGAATTGCGCCTTTCAGCCAATCTTGCCGGTGAACAATGGATTCTGGACACTTTTGCAAGTGGTGGGGACATCTATTGTGCTACAGCCTCCAGAATGTTTCACTGCAATGTCGTCAAAAATGGTGAAAACGGACATCTCCGCCAGCGTGGGAAACAAGCGACACTTAGCTGCTCGTATGGGGGCTCCAGTGGAGCATTAAAAGCGATGGGAGCATTGGAGCAGGGCATGAAGGAATCAGAACTCCAGCCTCTGGTGGATGCATGGCGCAGCTCAAATCCAAAAATTGTGCAGATGTGGCGTGATTTTGGCAATGCCACCATGAAAGCAGTGAAATATGGTCAGCCTTCAAAGACACACGGAATCAAATTTTTCTGTCAGAATGATATTCTTTTTATCACATTGTTGTCCGGCAGAAATCTTGTTTACATCAAACCAAGAGTCCAGTTAAACCGCTTTGGCTCTGAATCCATCACTTATGAGGGAGTCGGCACAAACAGACACTGGGAACGGACAGAAACATTTCCTGGAAAAATTACAGAAAACATCATTCAGAGTATCGCCCGTGACCTGCTGTTTTATTCCATGCAAACCCTGTCACATTGCTTTATTGTAGCAACTGTGCATGATGAGCTCATCATTGAAGCAGACAGAACTATGTCTGTTGAAGATGTATGCGAACAGATGGCTCGTACTCCAGAATGGGCATCAGGCTGGAATCTCCGTGCTGATGGGTTTGAATCTGAATTTTACAAAAAAGATTAGTCATCATGTGTCTCTATCCACCATTATAGCATATTTAATAAAAATTTGCAAGATTTTTTACAATTTAATCAAACTGCACAATTTTAGAACACTCTGCTTGTGTAAAACAGAGAATTAAAAAAATAATCTCTCTGAAAAGCTGTATTTTCAAAAACCAACTACTCAAAAGCCTAAAAAGTGTCCCTATTATAGATGAACAGAAATTGTCTGACAGAATAGACTTTAGGAACTGCGCAGAATTAAATCATACATTTTTATATTAAAAATTGCAAAAATCGAGTGATTTTCATAACTAAATTGTAGCACTTATTTATGCACAGTTCCTTAATAAAGTTAAAAAGGAGCAAGCCTATGAGGAATCATATGAATCAAACGGGCGGACGTTTGCAGTCGAGACTGTGGGAGGGATTAAGAATATACATCAAACACTCCGTATAGAGAGAAAGGATTTTATCTATGGATGAATTGATTAAAATCAACTATGAAAATGCCGAAAAGCCGACTGTCTCCGGACGTGAACTGCATCAGGCACTGGAAATTAAGACTGCCTACAAAGATTGGTTTCCGAGAATGTGCGAATACGGCTTTACAGAAGGGACAGATTTCAACCCGCTCATTTTTGAGCAGGTTCGAAAAGAAGGTACACGTGAAGTTGTCAGAGAAATGACAGACCATGCACTGACAATCCAGATGGCAAAGGAACTCTGCATGATTCAGCGTACAGAAATTGGCAGAAAGTTTCGTCAGTATTTCATTCAGATTGAGGAAGCATGGAACAGCCCTGAAATGGTGATGCAGAGAGCCTTGAGAATGGCAGATGCACAGCTTGCCAGAATGACAAAGCAGGTAAAGGTGCTGGAGGTACAGACTTCCGAACTGACGGTAGCCAATCAGGTAATGAAGCCGAAAGCGGATTATTTTGACGAACTGGTTAACAGAAATCTGCTGACAGGACTTCGTGAAACTGCTAAAGAATTACACATCGGTCAGAAAGTATTTATCAATTTTCTGCTTGCCAATCATTATCTCTATCGTACCCAGAACGGCAAACTGAAACCGTATGCACAGCATATCAAGGACGGACTCTTCGAGCTGAAAGAATGCATCAATGAGAAAAGCACATGGAAAGGCACACAGGTGCTTGTCACTCCCAAGGGAAGAGAAACTTTCAGAATGCTCTGTATTTAAGAGGTTCAAGCCTATGAGGAATAATAGAAATCAAACGGGCGGACGTTTGCGGTCGATACTGTGGGTGGGATTGGAAATATACATCAAACGCTCCGTATGGAGAGAAAGGAATTTGTCTTATGTTCAAGATGAAAGTTTTAAATTACGAAGATGCTCCGTTAAGAACTTTTGTAGACGAAAACGGTGAAATCTGGTTCAGTGGCAAAGATGCTGCCTCCCTTCTGAGATATGCCAACACAAAGGATGCCATTCTGACACACGTGGATGAAGCTGACAGACGCATTCTGCAAAGGTCGGAAGTCACGACCTTTGAAAATAACTTCCTGAAATCGGTCTTTCCGGTAAAATTTGTTCCTGCGGATATCCCCAACAGAGGTCTGACGATTATCAATGAATCTGGATTATATGCTTTGATTTTCGGCAGTAAGCTCCCGACTGCTGTTCAGTTCAAGAGATGGGTTACTTCTGAGGTTCTCCCCTCTATCCGTCACACAGGCAGTTACGGCATTGATAATACGCTGTCACCGGAATTGCAGGTGCTTATCCAGCACGAACGCATGATGCAGGAGCAGAAAAAACAGCTTGATGCTGTGCAGAACAAGGTAGAAGCTATTCAGGATATTTTCACTTTGACACCTGAAAACTGGAAAAAAGATGTCCGTGTGGCTGTCGGCAAGCTGTCTGTGGCAATGGCTGATGATTACAGCATGATGCAGGAACTCTATGAACAGATTTATGCACTGCTGGAAGACCGTGCAGGAGCTGACCTCGAAGCACGTCTCCGCAACCGCAGAAAGCGTATGGAGCAGAACGGCTCAACCAAAACGGCTGTCAAGAAAATTACCAAGCTGGACATTATCGAAGATGACAAGAAGCTGAAAGAGATTTTTACCTCTATTCTGCGTGAAATGTCTGCTAAGTACATCTAACCAATACTCTCTGTATTGGATGAAATAAAAAAGTGTCCTCCGCCTGCGGACAGTTTCAGCCGTGGGCGGTACGGACAAGACTGGAGGTCATTCATGGCAAATAAATTCAACAGTGAAGGCTACTACAGCCCCACAGAACACGAAGCCCTGAAACGTATCGAACGTCAGGAGAAAGCGGAACGCAGAAAAGCAAAATACCGTCCGCTGGTCTATATCTGTTCACCGTTTTCAAAGGGTGATGTAAAGCAAAACAAGAGAAATGCCCGCCGTTACTGCCGTTATGCAGTTCAGCATCATGCCATTCCGTTTGCTCCCCATCTGCTTTTTCCGCAGTTTATGGACGACAGCAATCCTGCTGAACGTGAACTTGCTATGCTGATGAATCGTGTCATGCTTGGCAAGTGTGATGAACTCTGGGTGTTCGGCAGTGTGATTTCTAAGGGCATGAAGCGTGAAATCAAATGGGCAAAGCGCAAAAAAATGCATATCCGATTTTTTACAAATGATTTGGAGGAACGTACATGAAAGTAATTCAGACTGCATACAAAGGCTATCTGTTCCGTTCACGATTGGAAGCACGCTGGGCTGTCTTCTTTGATGCCTGCGGAATTGAATGGGAATATGAACCAGAGGGCTTAATGCTTAATGACGGAACTTGCTATCTGCCTGATTTCTATCTTTCTGATTTTAATTGCTATTTTGAAGTCAAGCGTAAAAGCATTATGGGAACTGATGAGGCGAAGGAAGCAATCAGAAAAATCAGAAATGGCTGTGACTGCAACAGTTGGGCAGGCATTATCAGTTTTGGCGACCCTATGGATGAAAATTTACACATCTTCTGTCAGGAAACAGACGACGTTGGCGGAGGAGAATATCATGCACCTGTCATCATCGGTTCACATCCTGATACCGGAGAGCCGTGCCTGTTCTCATATACTGACAGACGGGACAGAAACTTTTTCACAAAATTTGATGAAGATATGCCCAGAATTCCAATGCTGACAAGCTATTATGGCACTTATCAGCGTGAAGATTTTCTGGATGCAAAAATCCGTTATGCACAGAAACTTGCACGTCAGGCACGTTTTGAACATGGTGAAACACCAAGGAGTGATTGTTTATGAGAGAACTCGCAATTGCATACGGCAGTAACCGTCAGGCGAAAAAATGGACAAACAAGACCATTCGCTATGATGCCCTGAAAGACCGTCTTCGTGTTCCGCTGAGAACAACAGAAACGGTTCAGGAATATGCAAAAATGAAAAAGGCACAGCGTGATACTGCCAAAGACCATGGTGGTTTTGTAGGCGGCAGGCTGAAAGGCGGTCATCGCAAAGTCGATGCTGTAGTATGCCGTTCGATGATTGCACTGGACGGAGACCACATTGACAAGGCATTTCTGGACAGCTTTGCAGAAAAGACACCCTATACTTCCTGCCTGTACACCACGCATTCCAGTACACCAGAAATGCCGAGAGCCCGTTTTATCTTTCCGCTGACACGTGATGTGTCGGCGGAGGAGTTCGTAGCAGTATCCAGATATCTGGCACAGATGCTGGGCATGGATTATTTTGACGAATGCTCCTATCAGCCAAATCAGCTGATGTATTTCCCCTCCTGTCCGCAGGACGGTGAATATATTTTCAAGGAAATCGAAAAAGCATGGCTCAATCCTGATGATATTTTAACAGCACATCCTGAATGGACAGACCCGACACAGCTCCCCATCTCTTCACATGAAAGCAAGGCAAATCAGGTTACACAGCAGAAAGTACAGAACCCTCTTGAAAAACAGGGTACAGTCGGACTGTTCAACAGAGTGTTTTATCCTGTCACCACGGCACTGACAGAATTTCTGTCTGATATTTATGAATCAACAGACAAGGATAACCGCTGGCATCTGATTGCTTCCCACAGTATGGCTGGTGTAGAAATTATTGAAGACAAATTTGTCTATTCCCATCATGCCAAAGACCCTGCTTATCTGAAACTGTGCAACGCTTTTGATATCGTCCGCATTCACAAATTCGGCAATCTGGATGAAGAAGCCTCTTTCACAGCGATGTGTGAATTTGCTATGACGATTGATGCTGTCAAGGAGCTGGCGATAGAAGAACGCCTTGCAGAAGCGGAAAAAGAATTCTCCATTCCCGCTGACAGCAACTGGAAAAAGAAGCTGAAATATGACCAGAACGGATTTCTGAAAAATTCTCTGCACAATATCCGTCTGATTATGGAAAATGATGCTTATATGAAAAGCATTGTCTTCAATCAGCTTGCAGATGGTCTCGAAATCCGTGGAAAAGTGCCGTGGAAGCACCCTGCAAGATTCTGGAGAGATGCAGACGATGCACAGTTGATTTGCTATGTGGATTCTCATTATGGCTCATTTGCCGTAGAGAAGTATAACATTGCAGTCACAAAAGTGGCGGATGACCGTTCTTATCATCCCATTAAGGAATATTTTGACGGTCTGGAAGAATGGGATGGAATCGAGAGAATTGACACCATGCTGATTGATTATTTTGGTGCTGCGGACAACACTTATGTCAGGGCAGTATCCCGAAAAATCATGTGCGGAGCTGTCCGCCGTGTCAAAGTGCCGGGCATCAAGTTTGATAATATTCTCGTCCTCAATGGTCCGCAGGGTATCGGCAAATCTACTTTTATTTCAAAACTTGGCGGTGAGTGGTACTCTGACAGCCTGAATCTTTCTGACATGAACGATAAAACAGCCGCTGAAAAATTGCAGGGTTACTGGATTCTGGAAATTGGTGAACTGGCAGGCATGAAAAAGGCAGATATTGATAAGGTCAAAGCCTTTATCTCCCGTCAGGACGATAAGTACCGTGCATCTTTCGGAAGGCGTGTCACTCCGCATCCGAGACAGTGTGTATTCTTCGGTACGACCAATGCTGAAAACGGCTTCCTTCGTGATGTGACTGGCAACCGCCGTTTCTGGACAGTCAAGGTTCCCGGCACAGGTCGCTGTAAGCCATGGGAGCTGACACAGTATGATATTGATATGATGTGGGCAGAGGCACTCATTTATGAAAAAGAGGGTGAAAACTTGTTCCTCTCTTCTGAATTGGAAGGCTATGCAAAGGCTGAACAGTCAGCGGCAATGGAGCAGGATGACCGTGAAGGACTTGTTGTCCGCTATCTTGATACACTTCTCCCATCTACATGGGCAGATATGGACATTTACAAGCGTCGTAATTATCTGCATGACCCCGATGATGACGTACAGCCGAAAGGCACAATTCTCCGTGATACAGTATCCAACATTGAAATCTGGTGTGAATGCTTCTGTAAGCCGAAAGAAGACCTCAGACCTTCTGACAGCTACGCCATCAGTGCAATTATGGCACGTCTCACCAATTGGGAAAAGACGGATAAGCGTCAAAGACTTCCTCTCTATGGATTGCAACGTATTTATACTCGAAAATAATTCAAATCTGTGACAAGTGGCGTGACAAGTAAGGAAAATGTGACAAGTCTTGTCATGCCTGTCACATGAAAAACATATCAATTCAAGCTGAAAAAGTAATTTAGTGACAAGACAACCATGTTTTTCTTATAGTACAAATATTTAAAAAATTATTAAAAATATTGTGCGTACAGGTGCGTATGCGCGCGTATAGAAATTCTTGTATCAGTTGTCACACTTTATCAAAATGGAGTGAACAGATGAGAGAAAAAATAATTGAACAGAAATTCCGTGAAGCCGTCTGGCAGAGAGGAGGACTTGCACTGAAATTCACTTCTCCCGGATTTGACGGAATGCCGGACAGACTGGTACTTCTGCCGAAAGGAAAGATTGCCTTTGTGGAAGTCAAGACGAAAGGCGAAAAGCCACACCCTTTACAGCTTGCAAGGCACAGACTTCTCCGGAAATTAGGCTTCAAGGTTTATATTCTGGATGATGTCGCTCAGATTGGAGGAATCATTGATGAAATACAATCCTCATGAATATCAGAAATTTGCAGTTGAATTTATCAAGTCACATCCAATTTCTGCGATATTCCTTGACTGCGGTCTTGGAAAAACTGTCACAACCCT
>ERZ842401.5797-NODE-5797-length-13503-cov-20.341092_pt1 | contig 13503 bp, 17 predicted proteins | sample MGYA00521270_ERZ842401 | MGnify/ENA primary metagenome ERZ842401 (study PRJEB31892, sample SAMEA3878208) | bioreactor metagenome | biome: Moose rumen | place: Sweden | collected 2011-10 | study: EMG produced TPA metagenomics assembly of the PRJEB12797 data set... | reverse complement strand
CATTGAAATACCGGACAGCGTGACTTCCATCAAAGAGTTTGCGTTTTCTGACTGCTCAAGCCTCACAAGCATTGAAATACCGGACAGCGTGACTTCTATCGGAACCCATGGATACGGTTGCTCGTTTTCTGGCTGCTCAAGACTCACAAGCATCGTAATACCGGACGGTGTGACTTCCATCAGATACAGTACGTTTTCTGGATGTTCAAGTCTCACGAGCATTGAAATACCGGACAGTGTGACTTCCATCGAAGTGTCTGCGTTTTCTGGATGTTCAAGTCTCACGAGCATCGAAATACCGGACAGCGTGACTTCCATCGAAGAGTATGCGTTCGAGGACTGCTCAAGCCTCACGAACATTGAAATACCGAATTGCGCTACTCCTGTCAAAGAATATTTTCCTAGTTATAAGAACATTACGAACATCAAAATAGCGAGCAACGTGACTTCTATCAAAAGTTCTGCGTTTTCCGATTGCTCAAGCATCACGAACTTCGAAATACCGAGCGGTGTGACTTCTATCGGAGACGGTGCGTTTTCTAGCTGCTCAAGCCTTACGAGCATCGAAATTCCGAGCGGCGTGACTTACATCGGAGACGAAGCGTTTAAGTATTGTGAAAATCTCAGAAGCATCTCTATGCCTGAAAAACTAAAAACGATTGGAGATTTTGCATTCGATGGATGCTATAAACTTGAAAATATTACAATACCGGATGGCGTGACAGGAATTGGAAAGGGAGCATTTGCTGGTTGCGTAAGTTTCACCAGCATCACTATCCCGAAAAGTGCATGGGAAGCGTATTCAAATACTTTTAACCTATTTGCATGTTGCAATAATCTCAAAAGCGTAACCATTCTCACCACACGTATAAAATTTCGTGACGGCATGTTCAAGCTCTGCAGCAATCTTGAGAGAATAACTTTTGCAGGAACGGTAGCAGAGTGGAATGCTCATATTGCAGATGGCGCAAACTTGACCTATGGAAGCGTCCCCGCCACCGAAGTCGTCTGCTCTGACGGTACCGTGCCATTGAATTGAGATTCCGACTGACATGGAAAAAGCAAATGTGCAAAAATACAAGCAAAAAGGAGAACACCGATGCCTGACAAAACATCCGATTTCATCATAACAAAACAGAAAGACCGCATAGAAAAGAAGGACATGCAGACGCTCAGGCGGTACAAGGGGAATGACTCGACAGTCGTAATTCCAAACGGGGTCGAGAAAATCGACAGCTACGCATTCGCCGACGACATAGAGCCGGACAGCACGATTGAGAAAATCGTCGTCCCCTCTTCCGTCAGGAGAATCTCCCCGCTGGCGTTCCACTACTGCAACTCGCTCAAGGAAATCCAGTTCCCGATGGAGATGAGCGATTTCGAGGTGCACTTCGAGCAATGCCCTTCCCTCCAGAAACTCTGGATTCCAGAACACGCCGAGCGGATTGGGAACCTCAGGTCGCTCGACAGCCTGAAGGAAATCCACGTGGGGAAGAACATCAAGCGGATAAATTTCACGAGCTTTGGGGAAGAGACGCCTGAAATGTTCGCGAAGAGGAAGAGGAAGCTGACGGAAACGCTTCTCAAGAGCGACGCATACGAAATCGTCGACGGCTTCATGGTGAACAAAATCCACAGGAGCGTGCTCTACCGCTCAGACTGCACGCAAGCGTCGATGCGGATTCCAGACGGAGCCAGGACGATTTCAGGCGGCGTTTTCTACGAGCTCGTCTGGCCCGAAAACTACGAGAGAATCAGGAAAGTCGTGATTCCGTCGAGCGTGAAGGAAATCCGGAACCTCGCGTTCCACTGCTGCGAGTCGCTGCAGGAAGTCCGCTACGAGGGCAATTCGGCCGAGCTAAAATGCGGGGAGATGGCGTTCTTCGCCTGCTCCGTCTTCCACCGAGACGGCAGGGAAATCATCTGCAAGGACACGCCTGAAAGAGAGAAAGTCGGCAGGGGGCTCCAGTTCGAGCGGATGCTTTTCATCCACAACTGCATGAAGAAGGGCCAGTGCCTGAACAAGAACCAGCTTCAGGACCTCATGAAGGAAAAATTCGGAGAAGCGACACTGTCGATTTCCACGGTCGGCCGCGACATCGACTTTCTGCGCGACCGCTGCCACGCCCCCATCGAGTACGACTACACACGAAAGGGCTTCTACTACACGGACACGAGCTTCTCAATAGAGGATTAAGGAGGACGAACAAAGGGAACACGGCCATTCCGGGGGATTTTCGGGGTGGTTGTGTTTGTTTGTTGTTGAAGTTTTATTGGGGGTGGGCGGAGACATGCATTGCGACTCTACACGGTTGATTTTTGTAATGCACTCCATTTAAAATAAGCAAGTTTAAGTATTTAAATATTTTTGACAAAGCTACTAAGGAGCAGACAATGGCAAGTTTAAGAGATATTGGATACAAAATCATGTCTCTTGTGAAAGACAATGACAGTCTACGGAGTAAACTATGTTCAAAATTGAACTTTTCATCTGCAGATTTTGACAGACTGCTCTTTGGCCGATTATCAATCACCCCTATTCAGCTAACGACAATTGCGGACACATTGTCTGTTCCTGTTGAAGAATTGATAAACTACAAAAACACTGATTCGTATGCAAATGCCGTCCACTGTATGAGCGCGTTCTCTTCACAAGAACACTGCAACGAAGTTTTGGATATTATAGACTCATACATCGACATAAAAGAAGCTGTCTTATGATTCTTTGGAGAGATAGATGATAAGCGAGATAGTATCTCTTCCAGAAAGTGTTATTATTGGAATTAAAAAATTCATCGAAGACAACGATTTGAGTTCTGAAATCTTGTTGCGAGACGGAATTTTTTCACTTTTGGAAAAACACTGCACGGTACTGTATTATCCTCAAGAAAATGAGGAAAACGACGGATGTCATGTAAAACGTCTAATCAACAACGAAATTGTAAGTTTCGTCTTCATCAATACACATAAGTCCATTGAAAAACAGGTTTTTACAGCGGCTCATGAACTAGGGCACATTCTTGATTTATCAAGATACTTGAAAATCAATTGTCCAGATTTCAAACCAGATATGGATGAAATTGCCATGAACAAATTTGCGGCTTTGCTACTAATGCCAGACAGCATTTTCACAAAAGAGTTGCAGAGCAACCTGAAGAATTACAGCATAAGGGAAGAAAGAATTGCGCTCGATGACTTAATCAAGTTGTCTCTGTATTTAATGGACATCTTTTTTGTTCCGTTCAAGGCTGTGATTATCCGAATGTTTGAATCAGGTTTTCTTTCAAAAGAAATAGCAGAGGGAATCGTAAACGACAAGGGAATTCTTGAAAAAATCAACGACTACATAAAAACTCTAGGGTACAAGAGGCTTGGCATCCGCTCTGAGAAAAAAAGCATAAAGGATTTCGCTGAACTGTTAGACAAAGCCGAAAAATTAGAAGCTTTTTCGGCTTCAAAAATCAACTCCATCCGGGCAAAGATGGATTTACCAGAGATAAAGTCGGAATCTCTATCAACAACCATACAAATTTTGGAATCAAGGCAGGAGTAATCTGTGGAAAATCGCGTTGTTATCGACTCAGACTTTTGCAACATGATTGCTCCTGGAAATAACATTGAAAAAGAGAAGAAATTTGTTCGTTCTATATTTGATTCTCTTCAAAAAAAGCCTGTAGTCCACACTTTCGTTTTCGAGCAGGAATTGTTGACAAACACTGTCATGAAAGAGCTAGCTTCAGAAAAATTTATTGATGTGATTGACTACTCAGCCTTTCTTCCTGCAGAAATATTCAAGAAACAATATGCGGAAACCTTCGCCGATTTCTATAATTTCATGAACGGAGAAACCATAGAGAAAGTATTCGATGTTGTGATACAGCATCATTCAAAAAAGAACATGGGCGAGATTCATTCTCTTATCCTTGCCCAATACATGGGACTTCCAATCTTCATGTCCAATGACAATGGAGCCAAGAACCTCGCAAAGAGCAGAATCAACACACAAGGTTATAAAATAGAAGTCATGAACGTCTGCGATGTCTTCTGTGAAATAAAACGGAACGGAACAATCCAGATTGACAAAAAGGCAGTGCGCTCGATTCTAAAAAAACGGCGCAACTGGCTTGAAATTTACAGCAAACTTGTTCAATAACGTCGCAATCTCAAAAAATAAGAGCCAGCCGTACGCTTTTTCACACGCTTGATTTCAAGGAAGCTTGTCGCGATTTTCTAAGATATTCGGCGAGGGCTATGACCGTTTTTTTGTCCCGTTCGGAAAGCTCCACAAAATTTTTTATGAGTTTCTGCTCTTCTTTGTTCTGAAAAGAATTGAGACAGATGAAATTTTGTTTTTCAGGAACATTTTCACTCTTGGCAGACTTCTCGCCTGTTATAAGATACTCGACGGAGACCTCCAAGATTTTTGCAAGCCGAACAGCGACATCCGCACTGGGCATACATCCACGGGCACCAACATAACTGTCGATGGCGCGTTTCGATATTCCCGCCCTTGCAGCAACTTCCTTGTCAAGCAATCCCAAATAATCAATCTGCGCACGAAGTCTATCCCGAAAATCCATGTACAAAGAATACTACCTTAGTGTTATTTTCAAGTTTGACAGGCATAAAGAAGTGGTATAAAATCAAAAGTACTAAAAAAAGTGTCATTATAGTAAGAACACAATATTTTATGAACATGTGCATCGAATTTGAGAATGGATTGTATTAGCAAGGAGCGTTTCTTGGCGGCTGACATCGTTATAAAAGGCATACAGACAAACAATCTCAAGAACATCGATGTTTCGATAAAGAAGAATGCATTGAATCTCATTCTTGGACCTTCTGGAAGCGGAAAGTCTTCTCTCGCCTACGACACAATCGGAAAAATCGGGCTGCATGAATATCTTTCGATGTTCTACGACGAAATGAGCGATCCGTCTTATAAAGTCGCTGAATATCACAATATGTCCGCAACTGTTCCAATTAAGCAGTCCAATTACAATTCAAACGCAAAATCCACTATCGGAACGTATTTTAGTTTCAGCTCAAAAATCATTGCGCTCTACGCTTCGATTCTGGGAATGGACGAGCGTTTTTTCGTCTTGAACAGGGAGGAGAATGTCTGCCCGGTCTGCCACGGACTTGGAACTGTCAGACAGATGGATGTGAGCAAGGTTCTGGACTTCAAGAAGACGATTGCGGAAAATCCCTTAAAGTGCTGGCAGAGGTACAGCGATTTCTACACAAAGATTCTCAAAAAATTCTGCGAAGAAAAGAAAATCGACATCAACACGAGAATCGAGGATTTGAGCGAAACCGACATGGACTTGATTCTGAACGGCGAGAGCGACATAAAGTACAAAATCAACTACACGCACGGAAAGCTCAAGTCGGTGCGGACGACAAAATACTTCGGGATTTTCACGGAAAAACCTATGCGGACGAAAGAATTCGGCATGCCGGAATCGTACTACAGCAACCTGAAATGCCCGGCGTGCAACGGCCTCAAATATTCGGAACGGCATTTGGACTATAAAATCTGCGGTTTGAGCATAGGCGAATTCATGGAAACGCCGTTCTCGGCTCTTGTGCCGTTTTTTGCTGATTTGAAGAAAAAGAAGCTGAACGAAAACCTCTGCCGAATCATAGATTAAATCTGCATCTTCTTGGAAAAAGCGATTGAACTCAATTTGGGCTATCTATCGTTCGCTCGCACGATTCCGTCGCTTTCGGGCGGGGAATTGCAGCGTCTCAGGCTCATTCAAGTTTTGTCCACGCAGCTTTCCGACCTCATCCTCATCTTTGACGAGCCGTTGGCAGGTCTTTCTGGCGACGAAAAGGAAATCGTCTTTAAAAATATTGTATCGCTTTCAAAAAAGCACACTGTAATCATCGTTGACCACAGCAAAAAATTTATCTCGTCTGCGGAAAACATAATCGCGCTCGGAGAAAAAAGCGGTGAGCTTGGCGGAAACTTAATTGACGCACATAAATATATCGCCTCGCAGGTTTTTCCGACTTCGTTTGAAATTGCACAGCCAACGGAATTCATCAATGTAAAAATCAAGCAGTCGATTTATTCATATTCCGGTGTGGATGTAAAAATCGGGAAAAATTCACTGAACCTTGTCACAGGTCGCTCTGGAATCGGAAAATCCACGCTTCTTCGGGAATATTTTCCTCGGTTCTTCGACAAATACTTGTACATAAACCAAAAGCCCGTGGCTGGAAACATAAATTCAAATGTCGCCACTCTGCTCGAAGTCGCGAACCCGATTTTCAATCTTTTCGCGAAGACTTTTGAACTGGAAAAGACTTTCTTCTCGAATTCAAGCGGAAACGAAGGTGTCTGCCCGGCGTGTTCAGGTGCCGGCTACAACATCTATGCGGGCGAAAAATTCATTTGTCAGGAGTGCGAGGGAACTGGATTCAATCAGAATCTAAAAAAATTCAAACTCAGAGGAAAGAATCTTTTTGACATTTGGGGCATGACAATTTCCGACGCAAAAGAGTTTTTCGATTCTGTTGACAAGAAGATTATGAAGCCTATCGAAGTTGCGAGCGAGCTTTCGCTGGGACATTTGCGAATCGGCCAGGCGACTTCCTCGCTTTCGGGCGGAGAGAATGTGAGAATCAAGCTTTTAAAAATGGAAAAGTCGCAGGCTGAGATTATCGGAGTTGACGAGCCGTTCAAGGGGCTGAACGTGACTGAAATCCGGCAGATTCTGAATTTTTTGCTCGCAAAGAAAAACAGCGGCAGGACGATTGTCGTCGTCGACCACACTGAGAATGTTGAGAAGTTTTTTGATTTTCACATTGAGCTTGATGTAAAAGACAATTTTTTGATAAATGGAGAAAAATGAATGGTACTCATAATGACTGACAGATTCGACGCCCACGCGGATTTTGTCATCGAAAAACTAAAGGCGGAGAGAGTTCCGTATTATCGTTTCAATCTTGATGTCGAGTCGCTTAAAAACACGTTCGTCTCTTTTAGGAACGGCGTTTGGAACATTAGGAATGAATTCGGCGAAATCTCGACGGACAAGGTTTCGTGCGTGTGGTTCAGAAAGGCGTTCGTGGAGCTTTTATTGGACGAGAAGGATATAACGGAACCGAACTTCAAGATTTGGAAAGGCGAATGGAACAAAACGCTTCTCGGAGTCCAAAATTCGCTCAAGAAATTGCCGTGCCTGAATCCGCTTCGAAAAGCCTTCAAAGGCGAAAACAAATTCTATCAGATGGACGTGGCAAAGGAAGTCGGCTTTGCAATGCCCGAAACTCTCGTCTCCAACAAAAAGCAGGATATTCTGGATTTTGTGAAGGAACACGAAAAGTGCGTCTTCAAAACCGGAAATCAGGATATGTATAAAGTCGGCGACGAGTACAAGGGGCTTTTCTCTAATGTGATACGACTCGCTGACGCTGAAAAATTCGGAGAAACAGAGGAAAATCCGCTCATTTTTCAGGAATACATCGAAAAGCAGTACGAAGTCCGCTACACGGTCGTCGGCGACAAGCATTTTGTCTGCAGAATCGACTCTCAAAAATCCGCAAAGGCGAACGAGGATTGGCGACGCTACGACATTTCCCACACACCGCATTCCGCGATTGAGCCGCCTGCTGAAATCAAGGAAAAAGTGAACAAACTGATGGAAATCCTGGGTCTCGTCTATGGAGCCTTGGACTTCATCGTCACGCCCAACAACAAGTGGATTTTCTTGGAAATCAACTGCATGGGGCAATACTTATGGATTGAGGACTTAACTGGCTTGCAAATCTCAGACGCAATCGTCAGTTGGCTCAAAAATCATACAAAAGAATAACTTTTCATGGAGGTTAATATGAAAGTTTTTGCAACAAATTGGCTGGAAAGTATGACAGATGATGTTGATGGTGGAAAAAAATGGAACTGGCAACCGGTAGATATGCCTAACCGAGGAACTGGACCTGGAAGGCCAACAAATACTCAGCAACGAACTCACGTTGGTGGAAGAGAAGACGAATCCAACGATAATGATGTACCTGCTGAAACATCAGGAATGCTGGTCGCCTAGAAATAGTTTATTTCATGGCACGGAGTCCAAATGCAGTTTGTCGTGTACGGGGGCATTTGGACTTCTGCAAATTAATTTTGTTTGGAGATGTTTTTTTTATGGAAAGAAATATAACTGAAGAAGAGAAAAAGCAAATTGTTTTGAACAGCATCAAGAATTTTGGTGCACCATGTCACCTGAAATATTTGCTAATTTCCAACAAATTTGGAGAAGGCTTTCTAGGAACTTTCTCTCAAATTGAATTGGCGACATATCCAGATGGACATACGCACATTGGAGTGAAAGACGTTCTTAACATACTTGGAGACGAAAAAGAATTTTTCTGTCGCTGCAATAATAAGCTCTTGAAATCAATATTAAAGCAGATAGAAAACTTGCTAGAAGAAAGAAAAATAAGTTTTCAGCCTTTTGAGTACAAAGACCAAATCACTCTTGTACAAACAACGGATGTCGGAATACTCGATGATGATGTTCAAAAGATGTACAACAAATACATCTGCGGATATTTCCAATAATCGTCAGAAGAAGGTTCGATATGAAAATTTTCTCAACAGACTACCTTGAAGCCATGTCAGAAGATGTTGACGGCGGAAAAGGCTCTGGAAAACCAACTAAAACAATGTGTGATGCTGGTGCTCCAGGACATCCAATTCCTGTGCCAGATAGCGACCAACCGCAGGAAGGCATGGCTAGTGGTATGTTAATCGCATAGAAACAACCTCTGCATAATGAAAATCCGAGTTTGGGCGACATTGCGAATCAACTCGGATTGAATAAAACACATTTTCTATTTGGAGGCATCTTATGACAACAGAATGTCCAACTGCGGATTCGACGACGCGTATTATGATTTGGACAGCTACTACTGCCCGATGTGCGAAAGGCGTTTTTCAAAAACACCGAGAATCAAAACGGATATAAGGAAATACATGATTTTCTAATCCCCGATTTGATTTTTTGTTGCGCATTACTAGAACACGGCCATTCCGGGGGATTTTCGGGGTGGTTGTGTTTGTTTGTTGTTGAAATTTTATTGAGGACGAGAGGAGACGTGCATGGAGAATCTACACGACTGATTCCGTTTTGCCGATTTGCCTAGCCCCTTTTACGACAAGAGGCTTTTTGACCGGAGAATTTTTCCATTCAGCAAGATAAATATCCAATTTTCGCTTCAAGTACATGAAGCAATTCTAGCACACCCTTGCGAAAACATGAGCGAGTTTTAAAGAAAAACTACAAAAACATGAGCGAGTTTTCAACGAAAAACCACAAAAACATGAGGGAGATTTTTCACTTCGCCGTGAATTGCCCGCTCACTCCTCCGCAATTCTCCAGTCCGTAAGACGCTCTTCCGCGCTTGAATAGTTCACGCCGATTTTAACTCTCGATTTTCTTGTCGTCGTCGTAAAAACCTGCGTACAAAGGAAGAAGCCTTTTGTAGAGGCCGAATTTCACCTCGTCGTTCGGCAGGCCTATCGTGTAGCTGTTGAACTCATTCTCGTAATCCTTGATTGTGAGGTAGCCGGTCTGGTAGAGCATCGGAACAGGCTCGCTCGAATTCAACCGGTATTCCTCAAGCGAGCGTGCAGCAAGTCGGACCTGAATTGAGGCTGCCTTATTCGGAATATCTTGAGGACGGAATTTTTGAGGTTCGAGCAAAACAAGGAACAAGCATAACGAGAGTTTTGTATTTTTTCTTTGTCGGAAAAAAAATTGTGCTCACAAACGGCTTCGTCAAAAAAACGCAGAAAACACCCAAAAATGAACTGGAGCTTGCAAAAAAGTATCGAGACGAATACAAATCAAGAGGAGTTGAAAAATGACAAAATTCGATGATTTTCTTTCAGAAGAGCTCAAAGACCCTGAATTCAAAGCCGAGTACGATGCTCTTGAACCAGAGTTCGCCATTGTCCGCGCGATGATTGATGCACGAAAGGAGAATGGGATGACGCAACAGGAGCTTTCAGAAAAAACGGGAATCGCACAGGCGGACCTAAGCAAACTTGAGCACGGAATCGCAAACCCATCGCTAAAGACGCTCAAACGACTTGCCGCCGGCTTAGGACGGACTCTAAAAGTTGAATTCGCACGCTGACGCGAAATTCCCTCTACAGCAAATTCAAAATCGCCTGCTGGAGGATTCTGTTTCTTGATAGCGCACACATTCTTTGCTAGACTTTTTTACCATGCAGGAATCTCAAGCACGGTATTCTGGAGAATTCGCTCTCACAAAGAGCGGCAGCATCGATTTCGGCGAAATTTCTCCAGAAATCGCCAAGACAATCAAAAGGCAGGCTGGCAAAATCCGGCTCAGAATCGGCGTTCAGGTCGAAGGCGAAAAAGGAAACTACGGAGAAAGACATATCGAACGCCCAGAAAGAATCGCTGCTCTGAAGAAATGCGGTTATGAAAATGCAAGGGATTTTATCGAAGACATCTGTTCATCGTACGAGGAAATTTACCAAGGACAAAACGGCTCCCTAATTCTTGTTAAGTCGTATTTGGAAAAAAATCACGTAGCAATAGTAAAGCTCATGCCCTCATTGGATGGAGATTTCTATGACGTGCAGACAGGCTACCCCTCAAGAAAAAGCGGACACATAAAAAAACCGCTGCTCTGGAAAAATCAGCAACAGCGGTTGTCACAGATAGAAACGGGCGCCGTCCGCTAGTCCGCACCGGGTGCGAAGCCCATTTAAGCGCATTCTGTTGGGCTATCCATAGCTCACTATAGCAGAAATCTTCGATTTGTCAATCTCGCGCGAACTTTATACAAAACACCCCCGCTACTGCAAATTCAAAAACGCCTGCTGGAGGAGGCGTATCGTCACTTTTCCGAAAGTTCTCCGATGTATACGACGTTTGCCTCCGCAACCTGTCGAAGCTGGGCATCGTTCAACAGGTAAATTATGGGATTTGTGTCAAGAAATATGCGCTCAGTCAACTCTGTACTCTCCCCTCATCTTCCGCTGGTATTCCAGCACATCGGTTCCGTCCCATGCATGGGTGCAGCCTACGAACGAGTCCAACATCGACTCGAAGTCGCCGGAATCGCTTCTTGCGCTCTTCGCTGAAACGCCCCCTTCTTTTTCCTGCTGGTCAATCAAAAAATAGATGAACTGCTCCACATTTTTCTGCCGCTCTTCCGTAAGAGTGCTGTAAGCCTGTTCCAGAACCGCATACCCCATATTCGCCTCCATGAACCTCTGTTTTCTACGACAACGAAGTTATCTGATATGTAAAAATATAGACCATCAGTTTGATTGCGTCCATATCCACGGCAGGAATCCCCCCGCTACTGCAAATTCAGAATCGCATGCTGGAGGACTCTGTTTCTTGCTAGCGCACACATTCTTTGCTAGACTCCTTACCATGCAGGAAACTCAAGCACGGTATTCTGGAGAATTCGCGCTCACAAAGAGCGGAAGCGTTGATTTCGGCGAAATTTCTCCAGAAATCGCAAAGGCAATCAAAAGGCAGGCTGGCAAAATCCGGCTCAGAATCGGCAAGCAAGTCAATGGCGAAAAAGACAACTACGGCGAGGCTCATATCAACAGGGAAAGCCGGAAAAATCAACTGAACGACATAGGATATGCGGACGCAAGAGGGGCCGCAGAGGACATAGCGATGAATTACGATGAGATTTACGAAAATGGAATCGGTCTCCTTCTCCGAAACTCAAACAACGCAACGGCGTATATCTGCATCGAACCAAATTATGACGATTCAAGTGCAGATTTTTATGACATAAAAACGATTTCGCCTTCAAACAACCGCTATTTTAAAAATAAAAAGCGACTGTGGAAAAGACCACAGCCGTCCATACCATGAATCGGGAAGCACGCCCAACTTCCATCAAAAGACCCCTCGCGATTTTTCGGGCGATTCACTAGGTCTACTATAGCACACCGCCTTGATTTGTCAATCTCGCGCGAACTTCATATAAAATACGCCCCTCTACTGCAAATTCAGAATCGCTTGCTTTAATAGTTTTATCGTCTCTGCGTTGTCGGAACACGCCTGATTAAAAAGCAGGCTGTCAGTTTTTACATTCAGGCTTTTTGCTAATTCCACCAGAACCGGCAGACTCAGTTTCGTGCTGCCCGTCTCAATGTGGCTCATGTGCGTGGTTGAAATGCCGATTTTCTCCGCCAACTCTTCCTGGGAAAAATTCATCTGCTTTCTGTATTTTCTGATTCTTTGTCCGATTTCTGTGTAGTCCAAAGTCACTGCTCACTAAATTAAATTTAATTTGAATTTTATAGGCAAGTGTGGTACATTGTAATAAATCTCATAGGCAGCAACTTGCCTATATAGTTAAAATAAAACATTGGAGGTCATTTTATGAACATAAGCACTGTAAAAAAACTACGAGAGTACCTTTCATCTACTTTAAAACTTCCCTACGACAGTTTGAAAATACAAATTAAAGATAGTGATGTCGCTCAAAATAAAACTTTACAAAATTTGTTGGAAGAAGATTTTTATCAAGGCATAGGAAAAGCAGCAGTCTATAATTCGACCATAAGGGAAACAAAAGATAGAATTTATAATACTTGCAATATTCCACAAGATTTAATCCACTTTGAGAAGCCTGATGGTTATAGATATGCTGAGCAAACTCATATCCAAACAGTCAGAGATGATTGGAATTACTAGGTCGAATGTCGAGTTTATGCATATCGTAGTTGCAGAAACAAATTCCCAGCGGAGTTCTGCCATTGCACTGTGAAAACTCGACTTTCACCCTAGTAAATAATATACAAGGAGATTTTTATGTCATTGTTAACAGATTCATTGATGGACGCTTTGAACTCGCTTAAATCCGCGATTCAAATGCCCCGATTGGTTCCAGCGTATTCGTTCGCAGGAAGCCATATACACTCAATTTGCACAGGTAGTTGCTCTGGAACTTGTGGCAACGGCTGTGTCGGAAGTTGCGCAGGGGGATGTGGTGGAAGTTGTCATAGCACTTGCACCAGTAACTGTCCAGGTCAATGTTCTGCTTCTTGTGCAGGAAAATGTGCAGGAAAATGTGGTAAAGGTTGTTCTGGGCAAGCTCATTGATGATTTATTTCGCAGATTTGCTAAAAACTAGGCAACTCTGCGAAAAATTAGTGGAAAAAAAATACATGGCATTATTATCAGAATATTTAATGGCGATTTTGGATAAGCACAAAGTGCAAACAAATGCATCGAATAAAATCATTGCATATCCACTTGGAGCCGCAATTCCCAAAGGATGCAGTAACATGAGTTCTGGTTTCTGTGTCGGGACGTGTACATCTCGCTGCGTTGACGCTTGTACTGGCTCATGCGAAGGACGTGCTCATTGATGATTTATTTCGCAGATTTGCTAAAAACTAGGCAACTCTGCAAAAAATTAGTGAGAAAAAAATACATGGCATTATTATCAGAATATTTAATGGCGATTTTGGATAAGCAC
>ERZ842401.5796-NODE-5796-length-13504-cov-3.449699_pt1 | contig 13504 bp, 11 predicted proteins | sample MGYA00521270_ERZ842401 | MGnify/ENA primary metagenome ERZ842401 (study PRJEB31892, sample SAMEA3878208) | bioreactor metagenome | biome: Moose rumen | place: Sweden | collected 2011-10 | study: EMG produced TPA metagenomics assembly of the PRJEB12797 data set... | reverse complement strand
TTTGGCTTTACTGCTTATATGCTTTATTTGATACATTACTCACGTGGGCCACAAGCCACGGCACACTACGCTATCTGCACGGCATTTATGGCACTTGGAATGATGCTGCCTGGCATGGTGGCAGGCTGGTTGCAGGAACGACTTGGGTATGTGGGGTTCTTCTCATGGGTAATGCTATGTTGCGTAGCAACGTTGATTGCCTGTGGCCTAATAAAAAAATATGACTTATAAAACTAAAACCAGATGATACTAATCGCAGACAGTGGATCGACAAAGACCGATTGGTGCCTCATTGATGATGAAGGTCACCGTAAAGACATCTCCACCAAAGGAATGAACCCCTATCAACAGAGTGAGGAACAACTGTCAAATGAAGTGGCCACAGCCCTAGTTCCCCAATTGCCAACTACCACCATTGAGAATGTTTATTTTTATGGTGCAGGTTGCATCTATGACAAAATACCTTTGATGGAACGGGTGCTGAGAAGTAAAATAAACATACTAGGACGTTGTGAAGTCAATTCTGACATGTTGGGTGTAGCTCGTGCCCTGTGTGGGCATGAGTCTGGCATTGCCTGCATCTTGGGCACGGGTTCAAATACTTGTTTTTACGATGGAACTGAAATCACAAAGAATGTGCCGTCGTTGGGCTTTATCTTAGGTGATGAAGGCAGTGGTTCTGTATTGGGTAAGTTGTTTGTTAACTATCTTTATAAAGGGTTGTTGGGTGAAATAATCAAGCAAAAGTTTGAACACTCATTTGACCTAGATACAGGTAAGGTCATTGAACGCATCTATCGTCAGCCCTACCCTAACCGCTTCTTAGCCAGCTTTGCACCCTTTATCTATGAGCATCGCCACGACGAAAGAGTATATCAACTAATTTTTGCCAACTTCGATGCTCTTTTTAAGCACTGCCTAATGCAATACGACTACCAGTATCATCCCATACATTTCTGCGGTTCTATTGCTTGGTTTTTCCGTAAAATACTTGAAAAAGTAGCTGTCAGTCACCAATTCACTATCGGTACAATAGAAAGAAGTCCTCTAGAAGGATTGGTAAGATATCATCAACTATTCTTACGATAACTTTGTACAGCCCATCCTCCCATGAATAGAGCTATACCTGCAAGGGCAAGCACTTGGTGATAAATGCTTTGGAAGTCGCCTCCACGGATGAAGACAGTACGAATGGCATCAATGAAATAGTGCATGGGGTTGATATAGGTGGTTAGATATGCCCATGAAGGCATGGAACGAGTAGGAGTAAAAAGTCCACTGAGCAACATCATGCACACCACGAAGAACCACATGACGAAGATAGCTTGTTGCATGGTGTCGCTATAGTTGGAGATGATAAGCCCAAAAGAACTCCAGAAAAAGGCCAATAACGTAGCAATGAGATAGACAAGGGCAAGGTTACCTTGACATGTGATGCCATAGACGAGCCATGCTAGCAAGAAACAAACTGACATAACGAATAGAGCTATGAGCCAATAAGGTATAAGCTTTGCCAAAATAAACTCCCATTTCCTGACTGGGGTTACATTCATCTGTTCAATTGTGCCTGCTTCTTTTTCGCCCACGATGTTGAGGGCAGGTAGGAATCCACAGAGCATCATCATTAGAATAGCCATCAATGCTGGAATCATGAACACCTTGTAGTTCTGGTTTTTGTTGTAGAGCGACAACACATTTATTGAAGAATGACCAGTATTACCCATGACGCTAACACTACCGCCACTTGAGGCTATAATCTGCGCCAAATAGGCTGAACCCATGGATCCTTTGGTGCCGTTAACAGCATTAGCGGATATGAGTACTTGAGGCAAACGACCATTAGTCAGTTCTTTTTCATAGTCTGGAGGAATGACCATTACCACATCAGCCTGGGCATGCTCAACCTCCTGCAAAGCCTCAGCATAAGAAGCTTTCTGCCCATTAAAAATAAAATAATGACTGGCTTCCACCTTATGAACCAGTTGCTGAGATAACGAACTTCGGTCGTTGTCCACCACATCCACCACAATGTTCTTGACCTCCATATTCATCACCCACGGCATGACACACATGATCATGATGGGGAAGACAAAGATAAGGCGGGGCAGAAAACTATTACGTCTAATCTGCAAAAACTCTTTATGTATGAGATATTTCAACGTCATAAATTATTCAAGTCTTTGTTTGAACTTAGCCAACGCTAATCCCAAGAGGATGACAGTAAAACCTAACAGAATGAACAATTCTTTGGATACTTCCTGAATACCTACTCCCATAATCATCAGTTTACGCATGGCCTGGATATAATAACGTGGTGGAATGACTGCAGAAATCCATTGCAAAATCTGTGGCATGCTCTCAATGGGAAATAGCATACCTGAAAGCATGACAATGGGTAGCAATAACACCATGGCCGACATCAACAAAGCCACCAACTGTGTTTGTGCTATATTCGAGATGAGCAGACCTAGCGAAAGCGCCAACAATATATAAATTGTTGACAAAACATAGATCCAGAAAATGGAACCTTGCAAAGGTACATCCAGCACAAAACGTGCCATCAGCAGGATGCAGGTAAGGATAAAAAATGCCAATACCAAATAAGGGATTGCCTTAGAGATAATAATCATTAAGGGCTTTATGGGAGAAACAAGCAACACCTCCATAGTGCCACGCTCTTTTTCACGAACGATGGAAATGGAAGTCATCATGGCGCACACCAGCATCAACAACATGCCCATAATGGCAGGAACAAAATTATAGGCTGAGCGCATTTGGGGATTATATAGCATCTTCAAATTAACTACAGGCATAGTACCCATCCCCTCTTTCATACCAATGGTAGCATTAGCCATCAAGGTCTGCTGGGCATAGGATGTCCATTGCTGTGCCATATTCGGATCGCTGCCATCCACCATCAGTTGGATGCCTGAGCCTTTAGTGGCATAATCAGTTCCAAAGATAATAGCCATATCTGCCTTCTGGTTACGTATTAATCGCTCCGCACCTTGCGGAGTAGGTACGGTAGCTACGATGACAAAATACTCAGAAGTATTGAGCCGTTCGATAGCTTGCTGCGTTTGATAATCTATGGAAGAAGTAACAACCACCGTGCGCACATTCCTCACATCCGTAGTGATGGCAAAGCCAAATAGCAACATCAGCACAATAGGCATACCAAACAAGATAAGCATGGTTCGCTTATCACGCAAAATGTGTTTTGCCTCTTTCAATATGAATGAGAAAAAGAGCTTCATATCTTTAATCTCCCGATCGTTTTGCCTGGCGAGCTAAGTAGGTGAACACATGATCCATATCTGGCTGGTTGAAAGCTCGTTTCAATTCATCTGGAGTTCCCATCCCCTTAATTTTACCATCCACCATGATAGAGATACGATCGCAATATTCAGCCTCATCCATATAATGAGTAGTGACAAACACAGTAATGCCTCTTTGGGAAGCATCGTAAATCAGTTGCCAGAACTGACGACGCGTTGCCGGATCAACGCCACCAGTGGGCTCATCCAAGAATACAATGCCTGGTTCATGGAAGATACTGACTGAAAACGCTAACTTCTGCTTCCATCCCAAAGGCAACGATGACACAATATCGTCCTTATGTTCTGTAAATTGTAGCTTTTCGAGCAACTCATCAGTCTTTCTACGGATATCCTCATCTTTCATGCCATAGATGCCAGCAAAAAGGCGGATATTTTCCGCAATAGTAAGGTCCTCATATAAAGAGAATTTCTGGCTCATATAGCCGATATTTTTCTTAATATCTTCATATTGAGTGCTAATGTCATAGCCTACAACGGTACCCGTACCACTGGTGGGCTGAGAAAGACCCGTCAACATACGCATGGCCGTTGTCTTGCCTGCACCGTTAGCACCCAGAAAACCAAAGATCTCACCTCTCTTGACAGAGAAACTGATGTCATCAACTGCGTGGAAACTACCAAAAGCCTTCACCAAGTGAGATACTTCAATCACATTTTCCTCTAACACTCCTAAAGCCTTATCATGTTGGAGACCTTGAGGATTGAAAATATTCTTGAACTGATTAAGAATCACCTCTGGCGTGTCGATACCACGAATGGTACCATGATCAAGGAAAGCCACGCGATTGCAATAACGAACTTCATCAAGGTAAGGTGTAGAGGCTACGATGGTGATGCCACGTTCCTTTAACGATGCCAGCATCTCCCAGAACTCTTTACGACTTACTGGGTCAACACCCGTAGTAGGTTCATCAAGGAAGAGTACACTTGGACTATGTACCAAAGCACATGATAAAGCCAACTTCTGTTTCATACCCCCAGATAAAGCTCCTGCCTTGCGGTTTTTGAAGCGTTCTATTTGTGAATATATGGCTTTAATAGAGTCATATCCCTCTTCGATAGTGGTGCCAAAAAGTGTAGCAAAGAACTGTAGGTTCTCCTCAACGGTAAGATCTTGATATAGAGAGAACTTACCAGGCATGTAGCCCACTCGCTTACGAATTTCTTTCATCTGGCCTACCGTATCAAAACCACCTACTTTCAGCCACCCTTTTTCAGGAAGTAACAAGGTGGTCAGCAACCGGTAAAGTGTTGTCTTTCCAGCTCCATCAGGGCCAATAAGCCCGAAAATCTCACCTTCCGAGACATTAAATGACACATCATTCAAGGCACATACCTTACCATAATGCTTCGTCACCTTATTAACCTCTACTGCATACATAAGAAGTCCAATAACTATCTTAAAACTTAATCAATTATTTTAACTTCCCCATACATACCAATTTTGATGAAGCCATCATTCTTCACAGCAATCTTTACCGCATAGACCAAGTCGGCACGCTCATCATTAGTAAGGATAGTCTTAGGCGTAAACTCCGAACGCTCTGAGATCCAAGTTACTACCCCCTGATACTCCTTACGCTCTCCACCCCCGAAATCGGCAAAAACCTTCATATCCTGGCCAATTTTCACTCTTGCAAGTTGTGAAGAAGTAATATAGGCACGCAAATACATATTCTCTATATCTGCCATCTTGAACAAGGGTTTGCCAATGGTGACAAACTCGCCAGGTTCCATATATTTGCTCAATACTGTGCCAGCTATGGGGGTAGATATGTGACATTTCTGCAATTGGTCAAGTACCTGCAAACGCTGGATATCAGTAGCGTTCATCTGGCTATTTAAGCTTTGGGTAGTATTATTGAGGGCTGATACTTGTGCCTCCAATTGTTTTTTCAGCACATTCACAGCACTTATAGCATCATCCAGTTGTTTTTGGTTGGCAGCATGATCTTTCACCAGATTTTCAAAACGTTGCTGCTCCATTTCAGCTTTCATTAATTGCTGACGAGTTGCAGCTATCTGCTTCGTCAAATCAGGTCGCTGGTTAGCAATGCTCTCTTTGGTAGCCCCCAAGGCTCTTGCCTGTAATGCCAACTGCACAGTATCAATCAAGCCTACTTGCTGCAAGGCTTTTAATTGCATACCTTCTGTAACGTCAAACCTCAGCAAACGCCCGTTTTGTTCAGCAGACACGGTAATTTCCGTGGCCTCAAACGTTCCAGTAGCATCAAACTCATTGTTACTTCCACTACAAGCTGTCATTATTGCAACAGCCAAGATCAATATCCTTTTCATAATTATTTAGTTTCCAGTGGTATATTTCAAGTTCTCAATTAGTTGCAACAGCATCATTTCATGGGTAGCCAGTTCTATTTTAGCTTGATTCTCACGATTTATCTCCTGTAATAGAGAATTAGTATCGATTATTCCATGAGCCAATTTAGATTCTGCAGCCTTTCTTACTTCTTCCCGAAGACTCACAATGTTAGCATCATCTTCGATTAATTGGTTGTATTTCGCAATTTCCTCGTTTTGCTGCACTTGCTGCAGGGCGTTGTTAAAGAGAAAAGTCTCACGGGCATTTTCAGTTTGCAAACGTTGCATTTGTATTTTTGCTTTCTCACCTTTATTAGTATAGAGTTGAGATATATTCCATGTTAGTCTTGCACCAATCATTCCATTTAATGACCATTTACGGCTAAACATATCTTCAAACGTATTATACCCAGGATAACCATAGTATCCCTGTGCGAAAAGGCTCATCCGCGGTAAAATACTGCTTTCTAATAATTTATCTTGTGCATCAGCAAGGCGCAGTTGAGTGTCAATTAACTTCAACTCTGGACGATTGACGCCTTGTTCAACATTGTTCTTCGGTGGCATAGTCACATATTGGATTTCATTTACCCCACACATAAATGCCAGCATTCGACAGAGGCTTTTGCGTGTAGCATTCAACTCTGTACGTTGCTGGCGTGCCTTAATTTGTTCTGCTTTCATGCTACTTACATCGCTCTCCATAGCCAAACCATTGTTAAGCATAGAGTTGAGTTTAGAAAGATTGGATTCCAACAATGTCTGCAAATCATCATTAACCTTTAGGCGTTCGTCAGTAAGAAGAATAGAGAAATAGAGGTCATTAACACGTTGGCGAATGGCATAGAGATCCACCTCATTCTGAGCTGTCTGCACATCACCTTGCAATCTTGCCACTTCTTTTTGACTCCTGATATTACCCCCATCAAACAACGTTTGGTTGATATCAATCCCCACTCTATACTGACTTTTGCTCAACCCTTTCAGTTCTTGTCCCATTTGGTCGAACACTCCTTTCAACGCATCAGGAAAACTCATCACATCATTTTGTAAGGTAGCCTGTGCCGAAGCTGAAACTTGTGGCAACCATCCCTTGCTGATATTCCGTAGAGTATAACCTGTGGTCTGCTCTATAAGGCTATATCTTTTGATAAGTGGATAGTTCTCTTGTGCTAATCGTTGACATTCTTCAAGTGTCATGCCCTGTGCCCAAACCAGTATAGGCATAGAGAGAAGGAAGATTAGTACCTTTAATGGTTTCATATCTCTTTGACTTTTGTTTTTGTTGCAAATTTAAGAACAAAAGCGATAGCTTCAACTATCTAAAACCATTAATCTATGTCCTTTTTGTACAAAAAAGCTTTTATGTTTATTTTTTTATACTTATCTTAGAGACCTTAATATATCAAGCTGAGTTCTTATGGAACAAAAAGAAATCAAAAGATATGACTTTGCTGCATTATATAATATGCTGGGCACTAATAATCCAGATCACGCTATGCTAAGTGATAACGTGGCCATGTTGATGAACGGAAAGAAAGATAAGATAAACAAAGTGATACCCTACCATACTCCCGTCTTCTTAGAGGAAGCACGAATAGGAGTTATAAGGAAAGGCGAGTGTGATTATATAGTCAATCTGATACCTCATAAAATAAAAGCAGGAACATTGGCTTTTCTCAATCGAGGAAGCATCATCCAAATAGAACAGGTTAGTGATGATTTTGAGATGGCCGGCATCGGATTAAGTGACTTCCTGTTAACTTCATCGTACAGTAAACATCAGGACATTCCATTGTTGAATCAATATTCTGAATTATTTGTGTCAGCAGAACCAAACGAAATGGAAGTAGTAGAACATTTATTTAAGGCTGTCTGGGAGATGATACATCAAAAAGACTATAGTCGAGACTCAGTAGGCAACGTATTCATTGCATTATTACATTACATCAACTATTTGAACAACAACCAGCAACATATTCCACATTCGCCTTTCAAACATAGCCGTGAGGTATTTACACAATTCATTCAACAGGTGAACCTGCATTGTCATAATCATCGCAAACTTTCTTTTTATGCCAACAATCTTTGCATGTCAGAACGATATCTCAGCACTCTCATCAAACAAGAAAGTGGGCAAACTGCCAAGGAATGGATTGATAAAGCCGTAGTGACGGCTACTCAGGTAATGCTTAAACATACAGACAAAACAATAACAGAAATCAGTGATGAACTCAACTTTACCAATCCAAGCTTCTTCTGTAAATACTTCCGTCGTATAACGGGCTTATCACCTCAATCTTATAGAAATCAATAATAAACAAGGAGGGCTGAAAATACCCTCCTTGTTCATAAATTGATAAAGGCAATTATTAATGCCCCAGCAAAGAAAAAACATTAGTAATTCTCTTTCTTCACCTCAAAGTAAGCCTGAGGGTGATTGCAAGCAGGGCATGTTTCAGGAGCTTCCTTACCTACATGGATATAGCCACAGTTGCGGCACTGCCAAACCACCTCATCGTCCTTGGCGAAGACCTTAGCAGCTTCAATGTTTTTCACAAAAGCAAAGTAGCGCTCTTCGTGACCTTTCTCAGCAATAGCAATGCGACGATACATCTCAGCTATTTCTGGAAAACCTTCAGCGTCAGCCACCTCAGCAAAATGAGGATAAGCCTCTGTCCACTCCTCGTGCTCTCCTGCAACAGCTGCCTGAAGATTGTCTATGGTACGGCCTATAACACCTGCTGGGAAAGAAGCGGTAATCTCTACATTGCCACCTTCTAAATATTTGAACATACGCTTAGCGTGTTCTTTTTCCTGCTCAGCTGTTTCCAAAAAGATAGCAGCGATTTGCTCAAAACCCTCTTTCTTTGCGGCACTAGCAAAGAATGTATAACGATTGCGAGCCTGACTCTCACCTGCAAATGAAGTGAGCAGGTTTTTCTCTGTTTGTGTGCCTTTTATACTTTTTGCCATAATCAAAATGAATTTAGTTAATACTCACATTGGCAAATATAATTCTTTTTCTTTACTTTTGTGACAAATTATACAAAAAAACATGAGTAAGAAGAAAAAACAGAATACTACTAAATATGCAGGATCCGCATTTGCCGTAATCCTTGCTGCGCTGCTTTCCTATTTCCCCATCAGTAAGCAGTTAAACAAGCAAGAAACTGTGAATGAAACACAAAAGCAGGAGGTGGTGATAAGCCAGGATCAACAACAAGACAACGACATTAGTTTGGAAGAAGCCGTGGTAAGCGTACAGAACTTAGAGATTCCTGCTAAACTGAAAGATCGCTCTGAAAAGATACTCAAGCGTAGCAACTATACTATTTCCTACAATCGCAACTGGAACCAGCCCAATTGGGTAGCATGGGAACTGAACAAGAATGAAACCAAAGGCAGGAATAATCGCAATGAAGAGTTTACTGCTGATCCTGACTTAGCCGAGGCTTATCAAGTAGAATCATATGACTATTCTGGATCAGGCTACGACAGAGGACATATGTGCCCTGCTGGTGATAACCACTTCGATGCTAAGGCCATGAATGAATCATTCTATATGAGCAATATATGCCCTCAAAACCATGAACTAAATGCAGGCAAATGGAATGACCTGGAGATTGCATGCAGGAAATGGGCAAATCGTTATCAACAATTATTCATTGTGTGTGGTCCCATCATCGACAAACGTAATGGCAAGAGAATAGGCAAAGAGCATGAGATTATTGTTCCAGAAAAATTCTTTAAAGTAATACTTATTACAAGTACCAAACCTGCTCGTGCTATAGGCTACATCTTTGAAAACAATGGTTCAGACCGACCCTACAAAGTGCATAGCATAGATGAAGTTGAGAAAATTACTGGTATGGACTTCTTTCCAAATTTGCCAGATAAAATAGAGGAATTGGTGGAAAGCCGCTATGAAGCCAGCGATTGGCGATGGTATAACTGATTTTTTGAATATCACCACTTAAAAAGTAATAATAGCAAATGGATTTGTTGATTATTTTTGTACTTTTGCAACAAGTATTAACAATAACAGCAAAAGTATGAAAAGGTTTATCACCATTGCCCTGCTGCTTGCCTCTATTACCATTTCAGCCAACGATATTGTTTTGCGGTATAGCACAGAACCTTTGAAAGTAGATATACCAGAATGGGACTTCGACCTTTCTGTGGCAAAAATGTCATCTCCCAAGATGAAATTAGGTGATATGTCAGCTGTTGCTTCAGTAAATAACATTAAGGCTACACACGAAGTTTTTAAATGGATGAAAAACCAACCCAGGGGTAAAGCATAGGATTTAGTTTATCAGATTTAACATGGGAAGATGCCGAATACCTCGAAGGAATTGACTTTATTGATATTAAATTCCGTTCTGCTACTGTAGTAGATGCCGAAGGTGCATATTTCTTCAACAAATATTTTGGCATAGGCGGACGCTTGCGCGTTCGCACCATGACTGCCAAAAACTGGGATGCTATTTCTTATAAACCAGAACAGGCAAATACTGAACTTTCTAACGATTTGGATTCATTCCTCAAATGGATTAATGGTTAGGATAATACTACACCTGAGTATTTGGCAACGAGAGATATGATGATAGCTAATGGCAAGGATGTGGTTACTGAGCAAAACATTACAGTTGAAAGCGACCATCTAAGCGAGTTTTCTGCATCTGTTGGTCTTTATTTCAATCTGCCACTTGGCAAGCGTTTCTCTATCGGTACTAAGGCACTAGTGGGTCGTAGCATCATGCAGGAGCTCGATCTCGATGCTAACTATAAAGGCAATATAAAAGATATTGGTTTTAATATGAATATAGTTGATGGAGAACCCACAAGTTTGGAAATCACAAGATTTAATTCAACCAAAGAGAATTATGATGTGACTTGGGACTTCATGACCATGGGGGGGTAAGACCAGTTTTATATGGTACAGGCATTTCACTCACCTATCGCTATAAATCAAATTTCTCATGGAAAGTGTTTGCCGATTATGATTACTCTCGCAAAATCTTCACCTTGAAACATGATTCTTATCGCTATTTGCGCGTAGCGACGCCCCATATGGAAGAACTATATGCCGCATTGTCTCTCGATTTTGACCCTCTTGAGTTTGAGAAGACCAAGAAGATGCACTATTGGACTATAGGCGGTTCATATACCATCAATTTCTAATAGGACACGGAACAAGGGATGCCAGTATTGCGTACCAACTCCCCTATCCTGTCGAGTTCATCGTGGGTAGCTTTCAGCAATTCATGAGCTGGTGTTTCACGGTCAATCGTATAGATCATCACCTGACTTGGAGCAATAGCTTTCACCTGTTCCAGCCAAGGTAACACAAAGTGCTCTGAAGTATTATCCACATCCTTACCGTTTATTGTACCTTTCATGAACATGGTCTGCACAATGCAGTTACCATTAAACAACTTCATATTTTCTATGATGTCATCCACAGAATACTTACCTACAGGCCTATCGGTAAGATGAATATAATTACTATCAATGGTATCGAGTTTCAAGATGTTGTTATCCACCTTTGCCAATGCCTCACGCACTTCAGGTTTACCAATCATTGTGGCATTACTCAGCACACTCACTTTGGCATTAGGGAAGTATTTATCTCTTAAAGACAACGTATCTGCAATAATTTCAGGGAAATGCGGATGCAAGGTAGGTTCTCCATTGCCAGCAAAAGTCAGCACATCTGGTGCAGGTCCATTTGCAAGCATATCTTTCAACTTAGCCTCAAGAGCCTCATACACCTCTTCGCGAGTTGGCATGGGCAAATTGGGGCGATGATCGGCGTTAAAGCCACACTAGCAATAGATACAATCGAAAGAACACACCTTACCATCGGCAGGTAATAAGTTGATGCCTAATGAAACACCCAATCTTCTGGAATGTACCGGACCAAATATAGGGGATGGATAAATGATAGTCATAAATACTAATAGTTTTGTTCTACGTCTGCGAAGATACAAATAAATAGACAATAGTAATACAAAATGTACAAAAAAGAAAAAAGGAGTACTCCCGTACTCCAATCCTCATTAACCTTAAAATCTAATTACTATGAAAAACACATTGCAAAGGTACGGATTTCTTACATAATAGCAAATTATGGCGTACAAATAAGGTGTTTTATAACATGTTTTAGCAATCTCTATGCATTTGTTAAGAAAAAAAGCTATAAAACTGACTAAATGATTACATTATTTAAAACTTTGTAAGAATAAGAATAATTACTATCTTTGACCCCAAATAAATGAAAGAAAAAAGTGAACGCAGATATTGAAATGACACCCATGATGAAACAGTTCTTGGGACTTAAGGCCAAGAATCCTGATGCCCTGATGCTGTTCCGTTGTGGTGACTTCTACGAAACCTATTCGACAGATGCTGTTGAAGCAGCTGATATTCTTGGTATTACCCTTACCAAACGTGCTAATGGCAAGGGCAAGACCATTGAGATGGCAGGCTTCCCTTATCATGCGCTCGACACCTATCTGCCCAAACTTATCAGAGCAGGAAAACGAGTGGCCATTTGCGACCAGTTGGAAGATCCTAAACTGACTAAGAAGTTGGTAAAGCGAGGCATTACCGAACTCGTCACCCCAGGTGTAGCCATCAATGACAATGTACTCAACTACAAGGAAAACAATTTCTTGTGTGCTGTTCACTTTGGCAAGCAAAACTTAGGCATTGCCCTCTTAGACATCTCTACAGGCGAATTCCTTACAGCAGAAGGCGATGCTGAGTATATCGACAAACTGCTAAGCAACTTTGCCCCCAAAGAGATACTTTACGAGCGAGGCAAACGCGAAGCTTTCGAGCAACGATTTGGTACACGATACTATACTTTCCAGCTTGATGACTGGGCATTTAATGAAAATACTTGTCGCGAAAAACTATTAGAGCATTTTGAAGTAAAAACCCTCAAAGGCTTTGGAGTAGAACATCTGAAAAATGGCATCACAGCCAGTGGCGCTATCCTGCAATACCTTACGATGACGCAACATACACAGATTGCCCATATCACCTCATTGGCTCGCATTGAGGAAGAACGCTTCGTAAGGCTTGACAAGTTTACAGTGCGCAACCTCGAAATCATAGGTAGCATGAATGAAGGAGGCAGTTGCCTACTGAATGTCATCGACAAGACCATCTGCCCTATGGGCGCGCGCTTATTGCGTCGTTGGATAGTATTCCCACTTAAAGATGTAGCACCCATCAATGAACGCTTAGATGTAGTGGAATATTATTTCCGCCAACCTGACTTCAAAACACTCATCGAAGAGCAACTGCATCTAATTGGCGATTTGGAGCGCATCATTTCAAAGGTAGCTGTTGGCAGAGTGACGCCTCGTGAAGTAGTGGCACTCAAGACTGCACTTTACGCCATCGAGCCCATCAAACAAGCCTGCTTAGAAGCGCAAAATCCCATTATCAACCATATTGGTGAGCAACTGAACGTCTGCTTGTCTATCAGAGACCGTATTGAACGCGAAATCAACAACGACCCTCCTTTGCAAGTGAATAAAGGTGGTGTGATAAAATCAGGCTTCAATGCTGAACTCGATGAACTTCGTCAGATTGCCTACTCAGGTAAGGATTATCTCTTGCAAGTACAGCAAAGAGAGAGTGAAGTAACAGGCATCCCTTCACTGAAAGTGGGCTACAACAATGTGTTTGGCTATTACATCGAGGTGCGCAATACACATAAGGATAAAGTTCCACCTGGATGGATCAGAAAGCAGACCTTGGTAAATGCCGAACGCTACATTACCGAAGAACTCAAGGAATACGAAGAAAAGATACTGGGTGCTGAA
>ERZ842401.5794-NODE-5794-length-13507-cov-3.385370_pt1 | contig 13507 bp, 6 predicted proteins | sample MGYA00521270_ERZ842401 | MGnify/ENA primary metagenome ERZ842401 (study PRJEB31892, sample SAMEA3878208) | bioreactor metagenome | biome: Moose rumen | place: Sweden | collected 2011-10 | study: EMG produced TPA metagenomics assembly of the PRJEB12797 data set... | reverse complement strand
GCTGCGGAGAGGGTGTTCTACACGCTCACCCCCGCCCCAGGTAGCAACAACGCCTACGCAGGCAACTGCGACGTAGTTATCGGCGACGTCACATGGAATGTTTCCGGCAACACCTCCGTAACCCCCTGGCGCATTGGCGGTAAAAGCCTCAATGGGGTAGACCGTTCAGTCTACTCCAAGACTCCGATGGGAAGCACTATCTCGAAGGTTTCGCTCGAGGTGGGTGCCGCCACAAACATCACGGTTAATTCGTTAACGCTGACTGTCGCAAGCGATGAAGACTTCAACGACCAATTGGATGAAGTTACGGCTACGTTTGCCGCAAACAGCACTATCGACTTCACCCCAACATCCGGCACAGAATGGGCCACAGGAGCTTACTACAAGTTCACGTTCAATGTGACTGTAAGCGGCACCAGCAACAAGTTTGTTGAATTCGAAAAGGCCACATTCTACACCAACGAGGATGTTCCCGAACCTACCGCGTACAACATCACCTATCCCGATCCCCAGACCTTGGTAGGTGGTTCCGTATCCGGTCCCGAAACGGCTGTCGAGGGCGCTACCGTCGACATCGTTGTCACTCCCGACAACGGCTACGTGCTCAGCAGCTTGACCTACAACGGCAACGACATCAAGTCGGCTAAGTCGTTCACCATGCCCGGCGAGAACGTTACCATCGCCGCTTCCTTCGAGAAGGAGCAGACCGCTGTTCCCGGCGAATCGGTTATCTTCAAGTATGGCACAGGCGAGGAATTCGCTCAATCCAACGCGGAAAACATGGTAACCTCCAGCAAGAAAGGCATCACCATCGAGTTCGCGAAGGCTGATGGCAGTAACGATCCCAAGTGGTACACTTCTTCAAATGGTAACGCTCGCGTTTACACCGGCAACAACATCATCGTTACCGCTCCGAGCGAGATTGAAAGTGTAACCTTCACCTACGATGGCAACTATGCACTTAGCCCTACTACCGTAAATCCGGGTAGCTTCAGCGAGGGCGTTTGGACTGTAGGCGCAACAAGCGGTACACTTACAAACGGCAACACTGCGCGCATCTCCACCATCACTGTGAAGCTCGCAGAGGAAGGCGCCGCAACCTACACCGTCACTTTCAACTACAACCAAGAGCAAGGCGCTGTTGAGTTGCTCAACGACGGTACCGCATTCGAGGCCGGCGACGACATTCTGTTCACCGTCACTCCTAATGCCGACTACACTATCGAAGCCGTTACCATTACCGATGTCAACACCAATGTTGCCGTTCAATTCGAGGACGACGGCAAGGGTGGTTATGAGTTCCAAATGCCCGCCGATGATGTTAATGTCAACATCACGTTCGCCGCTATCCCCCGCTACACTATCACCGTAGCTGAGAACATCGAGAACGGTACCATCAGTGATATTACCGCCGAGACCGCTACCGCAGGCACCGAGGTTTACTTCGAGGTTACCCCCGCCGAGCACTATGGTATCGAAAACGTTACCGTTAACTGTGTCAACATCAACCAGGCTGTTGAGCTCACCAAGGAGGACAACATTTACTCATTTGAAATGCCCGCCGACGACGTTGTAATCAACGCCACCTTCAAGCAGGTTGAGTTCCAAGTTACCGTCTACGGCGAGAACTTCGCGATTGAGGGCGTTGCTAGCGAGCAATATGTTGAAGCAGGCGAGGATGTTGTCTTCGAGGTTACTCCCGCCCAGGGCTACCAGCTCACCGGTGTTACCATCACCGCTGGCAACGAGGCTATCGTGCCCGAGGTTGTCGAGAACACTTACTCGTTCACCATGCCTGAGAGCGATGTCAACATCAACGTCGCTACAGAGCTAATCCCCGCCAAGACTTATCCCATCAACGTTCAGGCTATGGAGAACGGTAGCGTTGTGGCCGACCCGACAGCAGCCGCTATCGGCGAGACCGTAACCCTCACCGTTGCGCCAGCCGACGGATATGAGCTGGAAACCATTAGTGTAACAGCCGGTCGCGAGATCCAAGGCGGCAGCGGCGGCGCGCGCGCTCCGCACTTGAAGATGTGGCAGTCGCAAGGCGACATCGAGCTCACTAAGGTTGACGACACTCACTACACCTTCGTTCTGCCCGAGGAGCTGCCCAACGTCCTCACGCCTAACTACACCGACGATACCCAATTCAAGGTATCCGCTACCTTCAAGCTGGCTCCCGTTCCCACTCGCATTATCACCGGTAAGGTGGTCGACAAGAAGGGCAACCCGCTGGCCGAGGTTAGCGTAGTGGCTCTCGTCAAGAACGTTGAGCCCGAAGGCATCTCGCGCCTGAAGGCAGAGGGCGACCTCAGCACTACCACCGACGAGAACGGCGAGTTCAGCCTCGAGGTTCCCGCCGACCAGCAGTACGACCTCACCTTCTCGAAGAATGGCTACAAGTCGCAGACTGTAGGCGAGGACGAGGTTCCCGGCACCGGCTTAGTAATGGCTAAGGACTATCCCACCGCTATCGACGCTATCGTTGCCGACGAGAACGTTGCCGGTGTTAAGTACGTAAGCGTAAACGGACAAGTTAGCGACCAACCCTTCGACGGCGTCAACATCGTCGTTATCGAGAAGGTTGACGGCACCAAGACCGTTACCAAGATCCGCAAATAATCAACCCTGATTATTCCCCCTAACCCCAGCCACGGCGCCACCCGCGCCGTGGCTTTCTTTTTCACACCCCACGGCATAGCCGACGATTTACCGCCCGTTTCGCCGCCTACAAAAAAATTTTTCATTTATAATTTTTAATTTTTAATTTAAAAGTTGTACCTTTGTAGGTTAAAACGACTATAATTTTCATTTGTATCTGTAACGTTATGAGTAACAACAACATACTTTCCAACCGCGTGATGGCCATCGAACCCTCGGCCACAATAGCGATGTCGCAAAAAAGTAGCGAACTGCGTGCCAAAGGCATCGATGTGATTAATCTGAGTGTGGGCGAACCAGACTTCAACACGCCCGACCATATCAAGGCCGCCGCCAAACAGGCTATCGACAACAATTTCTCGTTCTACACTCCGGTGCCGGGTTACGCCGACCTTCGCGACGCCGTGGTACAAAAACTGCGACGCGAGAACGCACTCGACTACTCGCCCGACCAAATAGTGGTGGGCAACGGAGCCAAGCACGAGCTGAGCAACGTGATTCTCGCGTTGGTCAACCCGGGCGACGAGGTGGTCATTCCCACTCCCGCTTGGGTGAGCTACATTCAGCTCGTCAACCTGTGCGGAGGCAAGAGCGTGACAGTGCCCGCAGGCATCGACCAGGGCTTTAAGGTGACATCCAAACAGCTCGAGGACGCCATCACTCCGCGCACTCGCCTGCTCATCCTCTGCTCGCCAAGCAACCCCAGCGGAGCAGTATATAGCCGCGACGAACTCGCCGCTCTGGCCACCGTGCTCGAGCGACACCCACAGGTGATGATCATCAGCGACGAAATCTACGAGCACATCAACTACGTGGGAGCTCACGCATCGCTCGCGCAGTTCCCCGCTCTGAAAGAGCGAGTCGCAATCATCAACGGTGTATCGAAAGCCTACGCTATGACGGGATGGCGCATCGGATACGTGGCAGCGCCGCTTTGGCTCGCAAAGGCCGTGAGCAAGCTGCAGAGCCAGCAGACGAGCAACGTCTCGTCGATAGCGCAAAAGGCCGCCGTGGCAGCTCTCAACGGCGACCAAACTTGCGTCGAGACAATGCGACAAGCATTCGAGCGCCGACGCGACCTGTTGCTCGAACTCCTCCGCCACATTCCGGGGCTCGAGGTAGCGACGCCCGACGGCGCGTTCTACGCATTCCCACGCGTGACAGCATACTTCGGCGCACGCACACCCGACGGAGACATCATCAACGACGACACCGACCTCGCACTTTACCTGCTCAACAGCGCCCACGTCGCGACAGTCGCAGGCTCAGCCTTCGCCTGCCCGGGTTACATCCGACTGAGCTACGCCACCTCCGACGACAACCTACGCCAAGCCGCCGCCCGCATCGCCGCCGCCCTCTCCTCCCTCCTCCCCACCCGGTAATTTAGCGAAACGATTATGACCTATCAGCGTGAAACATCCCTCGACAGAGGGAAAACATTTGTAACACCATGCAAGCAACGTCGAAGACGTGCGCAGCTTGGTGACAGCAACATATCAACAACCGTGCCTCGAAGAGGCACAACCAAGTTAGATCTATGAGTGCCGTTTGTTCAATATATCATGTCGTCATCAACACTTATCGACGACAAATGACGATACCCGCTCTCACAAGCGAGCATCTATATAAATATATATGATGAAAGCGTTAAGGTGGATATTGGCAATGATGGCCGTGGCGGCATTGTGCTCCGCATGCGGCGATAGCGACACGGACGGCGTTCCCGCGCCCGCGCCCGCGGTCTACTACTGGCGCACCACCCTCACGCTCGACAGCACCGAGCGCGCTTTCCTCGCCGAGCATAATATAAAAAAGGTGTACCTGCGATACTTCGACGTGGCCGTCGGCGCCGACGGCAAAATCGTCCCAAACGCCACGCTACGCTTCGCCGACTCCTTGCCCCCCGCCATCGAGGTAATCCCCACCGTGTTCATCACCGAGAACTGCCTGCGATACGACCTCGACGAGTTCGCCCCACGCATCGTCAGGCGAGTCACAACCATGACCGACGCCAACAGAGTGAACGCGGCACGCGAACTCCATCTCGACTGCGACTGGACCGAGCGCTCGCTCGACGACTATTACGCCTTCCTCAAAGCTGTACGCGCGCAGCTGCCCGAGGGCTACCGCTTGAGCGCCACCATACGCCTCCACCAGCTGGCGATGGCGCCACCGCCCGTCGACTACGGCGTACTCATGGTCTACAACACCGGCGACCTCACCGACCACTCCTGCCCCAATCCCATCCTCGACGAGCGAGACGTCGTGCCATACGTCAAACGCCTCGCCGACTACCGCCTGCCGCTCTGCGCCGCCTACCCCAACTTCGGGTGGAACCTACTCTTCGACGGCACCACCTTCAAGGCCATTCTCTACGGCGAAGACCTCGCCGACAGCACCGTATACTACCGCCTCGACCCAACCCGGCACCTCGTGGTGCAGAGCCGCGACATCTACATCGCGCGAGGAGCCGAAACAGTGCACCTCAACGCCGGCGACAGCGTGCTCTCACGGCTGCCGGCTCCTGACGCCATCGTCAAAATACACGATATGCTCGCCAAGCGACGGCCGGCGATTAACAGCCAAGTAATCATCTACAGTCTCGACAGCAAAAATATTAACAATTATAACAGTAAGCATTATGAGAAAATTTATCGCCCTTAGCCTATTGGCGCTCCTCACAGCAGCCACAGCTCTCGCCTGCGGCGGATGGGGACGGCCGCACTACTACATGTTTCATGTGTGCCCCGAGCCACAGGAGCAGCCCTCGTCGATAAGCGCATCGGTCAACAAGTACTGGATCGACTACACCGGCGGAAAAGCCGACAGCTACGATGTGAACGCGCTCGGCAACGTCGACCTCAAGAAATGGAGCACGAGCGACAACGAAATCGTCAAGGCCATCATCGCAAAAAACGACTACGAGGCCGAGCTCTACGTCAAGCGACTGATCGGCTACCTCAATATCAGCGACGCACTCGCGCCCGACGCTTGGAACTACCCCACCGCCGAGGAGAAGGCCGACTACTTCAACCGCCTCGCCGGCATCCGCGCCCAAGCCATGGGCTACAAGGGCGAGCGGTTTAAGGCGCAATACGCCCTGCTGGTGATGCGCACCTATATGGCGCAAGGACTATACACCGACAATATCGACTACTGGAACAAAACAGCGTCACGACTGCCGGCAAGCGTCTACCGCGACATGATGCGAGGCATCTACGCCAACGCCCTCACCAACAGCGGACGGGCCGACGAGGCGCGTGTAATCTACGCCGAACTGGGCGACTACCAGAGCCTGCGATGGATGCTACGCAAAAAGCGTAACCTCGCCGGCATCAAGGAGGAATACAACCGCGACCCCAACTCGCTCATGCTCCCTTATCTGGTGGAGGACTTCGTCAACAACGCGCAAGAGACTCTCGACTGCGACGGCAACAAGGAGAGCGTAGAATACACCGGACACAGGGCCGTCTACAACGCCGAGGTCAAGCAATTCATCACATTCGCAAAGCAGGTGGCAGCCAAGAAGGGAGCACGCGACGCAGCCATGTGGCTCAGCGCCGCAGGTCTGCTTGAGCACATCTCCAACCGAAACAACAAAGAGGCCATCGCGCTGCTCGAGAAAGCAACCACCCTTAGCGGCACACAAGAGATGAAGGACAACGCCCGCCGATGCCTCATCCTCGCCAAAGCCTGCGATATGCACACCCTCAACGAGAGCGGAGCCGCTTGGCTCGCCGGTGAGCTCAAATGGCTCGAAAGCTCGATGTACACCGAGGGCTACACCATGAGCGCCACCTCGCGCATCGCCGACGACGCCATCGTGCCGTTGCTCGCCAACGACCGACCTCGACTCATGGCGTTTTATTCTTGGATGGCCTCACACGACATCGCCGACTGGAGCGGTGACTACTACGCCACGCTCGACTCGGTCAACAGCGCCGACTTCAACCGATTCTTCTCCTACATCAACGACAACGGAGGAAACGAACTCGACCGCATGCTGCGCACCGGCATCGCCAAGGATCCAATCAACGCCGAGCGATTCAACGACATGATGGGAACGAAACTCGTGCGCGAAGGCAAATTCGCCGCGGCTATACCCTACCTCGAGAAAGTGCCACTGGCCTACCTCAACGAGCAGGGCATCGCACGTTACGCCTCGCGACGCGACTATCACGTCGAGCGATGGCTCAAACGCCAGATTGTCGACTACGACGACGGACGTAACGACGGCGCTTCGCCAGCCATCAAGGTCAACCAGAAAATCCAATTCTGCAAAGAGGTGCTTCAACTCGAAGGCGAGCTGAAAGCGGCTTCGGGCAACAAAGCATGCGACATCGCCTACCGACTCGCGACAATCCTCTTCCAGGCAAGCTACTACGGCGACTGCTGGTATCTGGCTGAAAGCTCGTGGAGTTTCTACCACGACCCCGTCTCGCCAGGGCACTACGACTTCGCCCAACACGCCGCCGAACTACTCGACAGGGCCGTCAAAACCTCCGACGCCAACCTGCGGGTGAAAGCGATGTACGCGCGCGCCTACATGCCTTTCGACCCATGCATGGATTACGAGACTAACTACACCACTTGGGAAGGTGAATGGAAACGCACTCGAACCGACGGATACAACTTCCTCGCGCTCACCGAACTGGCCAAGTATCGACGAACTGCCGGAAGTAAGGCGCCACGCTACGTCACTCGATGCGACATCCTCACCGCATTCATGAAATACTAACCGTCCCACCCTACACCCTACACCATTAACATAAACCATCTGACTATGAAATCTTCGACAAGAATAATACTTGCGCTGGTGACGGCGGCTACCGCCGTCACCGCTCACGCGCAAGTGGAAGTGCACGCCGACACCATCTCGCAATCGCAAATGAACCGCGAACAACTTAGCAACCCGCTCGACGCAATCAACGGACGCGTCGCAGGTGTCACCATCACCAAGAGCGACAACGGAGTGGCAGCAATGAACGCCGTGCGCGTACGCGGTACCACCTCGCTCACCGGCGGAAACGACCCGCTCATCATAATCGACGGCGTAATGGGCGACCTCACCACTCTCGCCGCCGTCTATCCCGCCGACATCGAGAACTTCACCATCCTCAAGGACGCCAGCGAGACAGCGCAATACGGCTCGCGCGGAGCAAGCGGCGTCATTCGCATCACCACCAAGAAAGGAAAGGGGAAGCGCACCACTATCAGCTATAACGGCTCGGTGGGATTTATCACGCCATACAAAAACCTCAATATGCTCGACGCCCACGGATACCGGAGGGAGGTAGTGGCTCGCGACCTCATGCTGATCGACATGGGAGCGAACACCGACTGGCAACGGGCCATACAACGCACCGGCTTCCAGCACGACCATCACGTGGCTTTCACCGGAGGTGGCGACAACAACGGTTATCGCGTCTCTATCGCATACCTCAACCACGACGGTGTCACTCTGCACGAGAAAATGACCAACTTCACCAGCAACCTGAGCATGTATCAGCGGATGTTCGGCGACTTGCTAAACATCGACATTGGTATGTTCGGCAACGTAAAGAAGGACAAGACCGCCATCTACGATATGCAGAAGACGTTCTACTCTGCGGCCACTTTCAACCCTACCTTCCCCGCAACCGGCGACATAAACACGGGATACTCGGGATTCACCTACGCCAACCAAATCAACCACCCGCTGGCGCTCATGGACAGCCGGACTACCGACAAAACAACCCACATCTCCACTCACGCCAAACTCACGTTCACATTCTCCCCAAAGTGGAAACTAATCGCTTTCGGCTCTTATAGCCACAACGAGGTGGAACGCTCACAATATCTGCCCACCAGCATCTGGGCAGGAGGACAAGCGCTACGCAGCTCGGAAAAAACCGAGACGCTGCTGGGCAACATATCGGTCAAGTTCGACACAAAGGCGGGAAAAAGCACCTTCAACGTAATGGCTATGGCCGAGGCCCAACGCGAGAAACTCTCGGGATTTAAAACCACAACAACCAATTTCACAGCCGACGAACTGGGATTCTACAACATTCAGGCGGGAGCGCTGTCGCTCTGGGAAGGCACAGCGAGCTACTACGAGGACCCCTCGCAGCTCTCGTTCCTCGCCAACTGTACTTGGGACTACGACGGACGTTACTCCATCACCGCCACAGCGCGTGCCGACGGCTCGTCGCGTTTTGGCAACGGCAACAAGTGGGGGCTGTTCCCCTCGCTCTCGGGTGCTTGGACTCTTAGCAAAGAGGCGTGGCTGCGAGACTTCAAGTGGCTCGACAACCTCAAGCTGCGCGTCGGAGCGGGTATCTCGGGAAACCAGGGAGGCGTGAGCAACTACACCACACTCAACTTGCTCGCTCCCGGAGGTATCGTGCCGGTGGGGCAAGACCTGAAGGTGGCGCTCATCTCGCCGCGAAACGTCAACCCCGACCTTAAGTGGGAAATCAAGCGACAAGTCAACTTCGGCATCGACGCCGCTTTCTTCGGCAACCGCATCATAGCGAGCCTCGACTTCTACACAAGCAAAACGGTCGATATGCTCTACAACTATCCCGTGCCCGTGCCGCCGTTCACCTACCCCACCCTGCTCGCCAACCTGGGCTCGATGCGCAATAGCGGAACAGAGCTCGCTCTGGGCTTCACTCCGCTCAAGACGCGAGACATCGAACTCAACATCAACGCCAACATCACCTTCCAGCGCAACAAGCTGCTCTCGCTCAGCGGCGACTACCACGGACTTCACGTCACAGCGCCCGACTACGTGGCTATCGCCGGACTCAACGGCGCCGGTTTCCACGGGGGCAACAACAATATCGTTTATCAAATCGTGGGTCAGCCGCTCGGCGTCTTCTACCTTCCGCACGCCGACGGACTGCGACCCACCGACAAAGGATACGCCTACAATCTGGTTGACCTCGACGGCGACCAAATCATCAACACCGACGACGGAAAGGACCGATACATCGCCGGGCAGGCCGTGCCTAAAACGCTACTGGGTAGCAACATCAGCCTGCGTTTCAAGCAATGGGACATCGCCATTCAGGTCAACGGTGCGTTCGGACACAAAATTTTCAACGGCACCTCGCTCTCCTACATGAACATGAACTCGCTGCCGGGCTATAACGTGCTCGCCAAAGCGCCCGAACAAAACATCGTCGACCAGGCGGTGAGCGACTACTGGCTCGAGCGTGGCGACTACGTCAACATCGACTATATCACCATCGGTTGGAACGTGCCGCTTAAGCGCGACAAGGTGGTCCGTAGCCTACGTGTGGCTCTCACAGTCAACAATATCGCCACCATCACTTCCTACTCGGGGCTCACGCCCATGATCAACAGCAGCAACGTCAACTCCACTCTCGGCGTCGACGATAAGCGCACCTACCCGCTCGCGCGAACTTGCTCGCTGAGTGTCAACCTCGTGTTCTAACCTCTCCCGGCCTTTAATTAGTAATAAATTATGAAGAATTTTATTTACACATTATTAATATTAACGGTTGCAGCAGCTTCGGGCTGCAACAAGTTTCTCGACGAGACACCGCGCGACCGTCTCCCCGTCGACCAAGCCTACGGCAACCTCGACGAACTCTACCTCAACGCCGTGGCCTCTCTATACTCATGCGTCGGCGGTAACAAGGACAGCTACGGCCTGCAAGGCACACGACGCGGCATCTACGACCTCAACACTTTCACCACCGACGAGGCCATGATACCCACGCGGGGCACCGACTGGTACGACGGCGGGCTCTGGCAGGGTCTCTACACCCACTCATGGGGTACCGGTAGCAGCGCCGTTTCCGACACCTGGACCTACCTCTTCCAGACTATCCTGCGGTGCAACAAGTCAATCGAGGACATCACGGCCTATCAGCAACAGAAGCAGGTCGACGTCTCCTACTACCTCGCCGAGGTCAAAGCGCTGCGGGCCATGTTCTACTTCTACGCCATGGACCTCTACGGGCGTCTGCCCATCATCAAGCGCTCGGAACCGGAGTGGGAAGACCTCCTGCTGAAAAATCGCAGCGAGGTGTTCAACTTCATCCGCTCTGAGCTACAAGAGGCCATTCCCAACCTCAGCGAGAGCTACAGCAACAGGCCGGGCGCTTACTACAGCCGAATGACCATGCCGGTGGCCTTCTTCTTACTCGCAAAACTCGCGCTCAACGCCGAGGTCTACACCTGGGACAATTGGACATCTGAACCGAGGCCCGACGGCAAGAACATCATCTGGAAGATTGACGGCAAGTCAATGAACACTTGGGAGGCTACTGTCTATTACTGCGACCTACTGGCCGATATGGGTTACGCGCTCGAACCCGACTATCAGACCAACTTCCAGGTCGAGAACGAGCAGTCTTACGAGAACATTTTCACCATCCCAATGGACAAATGGCTTTACACCAACCAGTTCACCAACCTCTTCCGCTCACGTCACTACAACCATGCCACGGCGCTCGGACTTAACGGCGAGAACGGCTCGTGTGCCACGCTCGAGGCGCTCGACGCGTTCGGCTACGGCACCGACCGGCAAGACCCGCGATTCGACATCAGCTACTACGCCGGCGAGGTCTACGACTACGATGGCTACCCGGTGCTGCTCGACGACGGCACGCCGCTCGTCTATGAGCCGCGACAAATCGCGCTCGACCTCAGCGGTAGCCCCTACGAGAAAACGGCAGGCGCGCGTATGCGCAAATACGACGTCGACCGAACTGCAACCAAGGACGGTAACCAGAGCAACAACGACATCGTGCTCTTCCGTTATGCCGACGTGCTGCTGATGAAAGCCGAAGCTCTGTTACGCGACAGCGGACCTAACGACGTCAGCCTCGCTCTTGTCAACCAAGTGCGCCGACGCGTCGACGCCGACGAGCGAACATCGCTCTCGCTCGACGACATTCTGCAAGAGCGTTTGCTCGAACTCGCTTGGGAAGGATGGCGACGCAACGACATGATACGCTTCGACACATTCTGCAACCTGCGATCGTTCTGCCCCGTCACATCGCTCGAGGCCGACCATCACACCATCGTCTTCCCCATGCCGGGAGAGTTTCTCGCCATCACTGGCGATAAGCAGAACTACGGCTACTGATTTATCGAGAAAAAATGACCGTTCGTGGGGAGTTAAAGCGCCGAATGTCGGTTTTGATGCCTCACAGGTTAAACCTCACAGTTACTTTATCGTCAAAGAAGCAAACAAAATTAATGAACAAACTCGATTATTCACCCATTAAATATTATAGCGTTATGAAAAGGACAGTATTCAACTTGATCGCAGGCGCAGTTTTAATGAGCGGCATCATGACTGCCGTTTCAGCACAAGCGCAAGACCGCCGAGGCGGTGGCAACAGTGGCGGCGCAAGCCGCTCAACTCAAATGCAGCAACGCGGCGGTAGCAGTAGCATGAGCACCAACCGCACCCCGCAAGTGCAGCAGCGAAGCTACAGCAGCCCCTCGGTTTCGAACAACAGTCGTAGCAGCTCATCGATGAGCACCGGTAGCAACCGACGCCCAAACATGAACTCGTCGACGGCAACGCAACAGCGGCAAACGGTAACGCCGCGAACCGACCGGCAGGTCACACGCGACAACAGCGTCAACCTCAACTCGCGCTCTAACGCCACGCAACAGCGCAATTACAATAGCAGCACGAGCACCAACCGCCGGCCCGACCTCAACAGCGGAGCAAGCCACTGGCCCGGAAGCGGCTCTAACAATAGCTCTACCGCCACACGGCCCTCAAGAGGCGCAAGCGGCAACGCGGGAGACATCAACTCCGGCAACCGGCCCGGAAACAACCGCGGCAACAACAACGGTAACAACAGCTACTATAACAACGGCGGCAACAACAACCGTAACTACAATGGTAACAGCTACGGAAACAACTACAATAACAACTACCGTGGCAACAACAACGGAAACTACAGCGGAGGACGCCGGCCCGGTGGCGATGCGCGCACTGGCTACGGACCTTCCAACGGAGGCATCGACCACAATCCTCGCGGACATCGCACCAACTACGACCACTACCGCTATAGCACCGACAACCGAGTGCCGATGAACCACCGATACAACGACCGGTTCTACGACAGCTATCGACACAACAGCTGGAGCTGGTACGCACCCGTCCGCCCGCCTCATCGCCCCTACCGTCCCGCTTCGCTCTGGTACTATCGGCCCGTGGTGCCCGCAGGATACACCTACTACTACTCGGCTCCCGTTGTCAGCGGTGTTATAGGTCTTGAGTTCGGTACGCCTTTCAACTCGTCGCTCAACTTCCTTTACTACAACGGATACGTCATCGACGGATACTACGACAACATCGTCTACCTGCGCGATGTACCCATGCTCGACTACGTTTGGCCCGATGTAATGCTGCAATACGACGCTCGCGGACTCGCTTACGCGCAGTTCATCGTCAGCAGCCCTTACGACGACAGATACCGCTTCAACCGTATCTACAACGACCTATGCATAAGCTACGGAACGCCTATTCGCCGAAGCGGATACAACGGATACTTCTCATGGTACGGGGGCGGAGGCGTAGGATACATCAACCTCGGACTCACCTACGACGCCGGTCGATACTACACCACCATCTCCTTCGGATATTAATCCCCTACGCGAGTGTGGTAACAGGCTCAACCGCTACACGAATATCTCATAGTGAATAACGATATCTTTTCATTTGTTCATTTGTTTGCATTGTTTGCCCCCGTCGCTGTCGAGAGCGCCGGGGGCAACCCTTTTCCTACCACCTCCACCACCCCACCCCTTTCACTCCCCCACTCGCCAACGCCGGCCGAAGGCCGGACACTTCTACCTCGCC
>ERZ842401.5793-NODE-5793-length-13507-cov-11.261151_pt1 | contig 13507 bp, 10 predicted proteins | sample MGYA00521270_ERZ842401 | MGnify/ENA primary metagenome ERZ842401 (study PRJEB31892, sample SAMEA3878208) | bioreactor metagenome | biome: Moose rumen | place: Sweden | collected 2011-10 | study: EMG produced TPA metagenomics assembly of the PRJEB12797 data set... | reverse complement strand
AGCTTGGTTCGAAAATTTATATCAAAATATGCATAAAAGTGAGTCATCTTCGAACTAATTTTGACAAGAATCTAACACATTCAAGGAGTTGGGAAGTTTAAACCTGTTTTTCTGTGGTGTTTAAAAGGAATATCTTCTTAGTCATTATTTGATAACTTATATTACAAAAAAATATTGATAACTAAATTTTTTTAATTGTTTTTTTACCGAATTCCATTATTTTCTCAGAATATAGAACGGAGGTATTTATGACTAATTTAATGACTGTTCAAGAAGCATCCACTTATCTTAACTTAAATGTAAAGACGACCTACAGACTTGCTGCAGAACAAAAACTTCCTTTTACTAAAATAGGAGGTATTTGGCGTATAGATAGAGATACATTGCATAATTTGTTTCAGGTTAGAAATGATAATAATTATAAAAAATATGAAAAACAAGAATATTTCAAAACTATTGATAACTGCATTTTTGAAGGAGATTGTTTGGAAATATTGAAAAAAATACCCGATAAATCTATTAATATGATTTTATGCGATTTACCCTATGGAACGACTCAAAATAAATGGGATTCTATAATAAATTTATCTGATCTATGGTCTCAATATGAGCGTATTATCAAAGATAATGGTGTAATTGCTTTAACAGCACAAGGAATATTTACAGCTAAATTAATATTATCTAATGAAAAATGGTTTAAATATAAAATGATTTGGGAAAAGTCTAAATCAACTAATTTTCTGAATGTCAAAAAACAACCATTAAGAAAATATGAGGATATTTGTATTTTTTATAATAAACAACCGACATATAATCCACAAATGTCAAAAGGTTTACCATACAATAAAGGGGCAAGAAAAAATCAACTAACCGGGAGTTATGGAGATTTTTCATCTTGTTATGTCAAGAATGAAACTGGAGATAGATATCCTTGTGATATTTTATATTTTAAAACCGCAGAAAGTGAAAAAGAACACACCGTTTGGCATCCAACTCAAAAACCTGTGGATTTAGGACGCTATTTAATTCGAACATATACAAATCCAGGAGATATAGTTCTAGATAACGCTTTCGGCAGTGGTAGTTTTTTATTAGCTGCAGCACTTGAAAACAGACGTTTTTGTGGTATCGAAAAAAATAAAGAAGTTCATTTATTTAAGAATTCTCCTATTGATTATATTGAAGTTGCCAATAGTAGATTGAAAAACAATAATTTTAAGGCAAAGGTATTTAGATATGGTGAGTAATAATGAACTTATTTATAATGAGCGAGCTTGGGGAATAGATTTAATTTCTAAAATTAATATATTTACTCAACAAAGACATAGAGCAATAGTAAGAGCTGGTGGAGAGCATTCATTACATTCAAATAAAGAACGTACTCTTTTTCCGGATGTATTGCTTTTTGGTGATAGTTATAGTGGTATAGTAAGACAAGGATGGGAGTTAAAAACACCAGAAACTAGCGTATATGACAAAGAAGTTATTGATAATGCAGTAAAAAAAGCGAAAAGATTGGGAACTAATAGCTTCCTAATATGGAATGTTAATAAAGCTGTCTTATATAAGCTTGAAAATGATGATGCTGTTATGTTAAAAGAATGGAAAGAACTACCTATATATACAAGAAAAGATATAAAAGAGAATGAAAAATTGTGGAGTTCTTTATTAGAAGAAATATTGAATGATTTGAATGATTTTTTTGATAAAGGATATATTTCATCTGCCAAGTTTGAAAATGCAATAAATACTGATTTTATATCAAAATTTATTTCTCAATATGAAGGAATTACTGCTGACAATCTTAAAAAAGATGCTGCCCGATATGCTATATTTGAAGCAGAAGTTACTGATTGGTGGTTGTCTAGCAAATCGGAATATGAAAAAGATATGGATAAATTTTTAGCCTTATCTCGTTTCATTATTACTAACTGGATAAACAAATTAATATTTGCCCATTATCTAAAAACTTACCATACCACGGCTAATGAAATTGATAAAATTACCGATGAAACATCTGTTGATGATGCCTTAAAAATATGTGATTACATTACTTCACATAATGATTTTTTGCAAATTTTTGATAAATGTATAGGTAGCAATAAAGTTGGAAATGAAACGTGGATGGCTCTTTGCCAATTAAATATGTTTCTTGTTGATTATAAACTAAATCTGATTAATCAAGAATTATTGCAAAATACTTTGGAACAAATATTAAATCAAAATAGAAGAAAAATAGCGGGGCAGTATTGCACACCACCAAATTTAGCAAAATTACTTGCTAATATATTAATAGATGACAGAACAAAAACAGTATACGACCCATGTTGTGGTACAGGAACGATTGTTAAAGAAGTTTATAACCTAAAAAGAAGTAAAGGTATTTCTGTCGAAAATTGCCTTGATGAAATATGGGCATCAGACAAGTTTCAATTTCCTTTACAACTGTGTACATTATCTTTAGCTTCTGCTGAAACCATGGGAAAAGTATTAAAAGTATTCAATTCTGACATTTTTAATGTAAAAATTAACAATTTTTATGAATTTACAAATCCCAATACTGCTAAAAAGGATAAGATTTCCTTTCAATCTATTGACTATATTATTTCAAATCTTCCTTTTATTAGATTTGAAAAAAGTAACAAATTTCCAATTACATACAATGATAAAAATATTACAACAGATAAAAAATCTGATTATTTTGCTTATATTCTTTATTATCTGAAAACATTATTAAAAGAAAACGGTAAAATAGGTATCATTTGCTCTAACTCTTGGTTAGGTACAGATTGGGGGGAAACATTTAAGAAAAATATATTAAATCTATATAGCATAGAAAAGATAATTATTTCCAATAATGGTAAATGGTTTAGTAATGCTGATATTGTTACAACTATATTGATACTATCAAACAAAAAATCTGAGGCATCTGATACTATAGATTTTATATCAACTAATTTGCACATAGATGATTGGAGTGGTGAAGTCTTTGAACATTTTGTTTCTTCTATAAATTTAGGTAGGAACAGTGACTATATCAATATTCAACGCTACACATATAAGGAATTAGGTAACTTTCAAAAATGGTTTTCTAATTGGATGCCTTTCTTTGTAGATTTATCTTGGTTTAAGACGTTATCTGCTTACACATGTAAAGCAAATCAATTTTTGAGTACTCCCAGAGGAATTAGGCGTGGTTGTAATGAATTCTTTTATCCTGTAAACACTGATTCTGTTGATGATGTATTTCTATATCCATTACTAAAAAGTTCAAGTTCACTTGAAGGATTAGAAGCAGTACAAGATAAACTAGCCTTCTGTTGTTCTTTGAGTGAAGAAGAGTTAAAGGCGAAGAATTATACAAAGACACTAAACTGGATACAGTTAAATAAAGCAAAAGCTAATAAACTAAAACAAAAAAATTTATTTTGGTATGAATTAAAATTTCCAAAGGAACAAACTGCTGATTTTGTCTTATCAACAAATCCTGACAAACGTTTATTTATAGCAAAGACATCTCAAACAATGCTTATAGACCAAAGACTTTTATTATTAAAATGTAAGAAAGATAAAATTAAAAATGTTAATTTATTGCATGCTTTATTGAATTCTACATTAGGAATGTTTTTTATAGAGACTTCTGGATTTGGTCGAGGACTCGGTGCTTTAGATTTAAATTCTACTAAATTAAAAAGGAGTTTTTTAATATGGAATCCTCAATTAATAGAAAATAAGTCTGAAAAAATATTGAAATGTTTTGATATAATGAAGAAACGAAAAGTATTAACTGTTAATGAAGAATTAAGACAACAAGATAGAATTAATTTAGATAAAGCAATACTAGAGGCTTATGGAATTGATTTTGACTTAAATTTATTATACAATTCTTTATTAAAATTGTATAATATTCGGCAAAGCGTTCACTCCTAATTTATCAATATACAAAGCTGTAATTTTATTATAAAGTTGTTATAAAACCTCTATAATAGACGAATCTTTTTTTATAATCAGAGCTATATAAAAACAAAATCGCTTATATGGGGCGGAAAAATAACTTCTGTTATCAAAAAATAAAAGTTACTTCAACCTCGGGTTCCTAACAACCGGAAGTTAGCCGTCTCAAAAAATCATCAGATTTTAGCTCGAGAATTGCAAGCTCACTCCAGCCACAGTTCAAAAATCGTCAGAAATGGCGATTTTTTCTTTTTAAATCAATAACTTAGCTTGGTTCGAAAATTTATATCAAAATATGCATAAAAGTGAGTCATCTTCGAACCAATTTTTATGACTATCCTTAAAAATCAAGCATTTAACAATTTTGAACCTTTTTTATTGCTTATTTCATCTCATAGCAATTTTTCATCATTTTTGATTATGTGATTATCAACTTCGGATTCATAACAACCAGAAGTTAAATTACAAAAATATATGCAATTTTGCTAAATATACCGGTCGGGGTCCCCTATTTTTAGCAACTTCTCAAAATTAAAACTTTCAAAAGAAAAAAGACTAAGCATTAAAAATTTTATTACATTTTCCAAAAATTAGCTCATTTTTAAGGCCTTCTTACGCGTAGGAATAAAATTTGATATAGTCATTTCCAGTAGATTTTGTTTTACGTTTTCTTAAATACATAGTTATAATATGGCATAAAGTTTGTGTTTGTTTTATAAGGAGATTTTATTATGCATGACTTAGTTCCTATTGCAAATTCTATACCAGAGAAAAATTTAACACCTGAAATGAAAAAAGATTTAATGTATAACTGACATACAAAAGTTAGCATATTTCTTTTATTTTATGGCAGAAACAAAAGAATTTATAAATCTTAAACCTTTTACTTTAGATTTCAGTAAAGAGTTTAGAGATAGATATAAAAATTTATCATATAAAGAGTTAAAAGCAGTCATTATTAAAAGAATGTAATTCTTTGATTGTAAGTATTGTTCAAATTGTTTCTGCATGGTTTTATTCCTTTCATAAATAGTGTTATTACTCATTAACTATTTATATTATGCCGTGAAAAAACACCTTCGCGAGCCCGGAAAATAAGTCCCGTGCGTAACTTGGTATTTAAATGAAAACTAGTATCTTATGTTTTATTTTCTTATCTTGCTTAATCCTTCAAAGGCAGAAATGGAGAGAGTGCTTAATATGTCGGAAACTTCTTTTAGGGATTGTTTCTGTCCGGCTAAAAGCCAACGGCGATAAACGGCAAGCATTCCGATGAAGATATACTCTACATAGATATTCAAAACATCTTTAGGCAGTTTTGTCTGCTTTTTTAACGGGGTTATAACTGCTTCTTTCAATTTTTCAGCAAACTTAAGTAATAATGCTAAACTGTGTTCCTGTTTCAAAATTGAGCCGTATGTATCAATTGCCTTAAACATTATAGTTGAAAGACTATTTAACAGATTATAAGGATTTTTTAATTCTTCCATTAAATCCATACCTTCAATCAAAACGGTAAACTCTTCAACGATTTCGTTTTCAATTTCTTCAATAATTTCGTGAACGGCAGCATAATGGTTATAAAATGTTTTGCGGTTAATATCGGCTCTTTGGGTAATATCGGTAATGGAAACATTATTACTGTTCTGCTCAGACAATAATTCCACCAGAGCTTCTTTAATCATTTTTTTTGTACGAACGACACGTCTGTCCAATTTATTATGAGAACCATCCATTTATATTTCTCCACAAAAAGCACCTAAAGTGTGTAATAAGCAACACATTGACTGATATATGGTGTTTCAATTATTTCATTTTTGAATAATAATACACAAATGAGTAAAAATCAACAAAAAAGTATTAAAGGATTGTAAATGACAATAGAAAAATATATCAGAAATTTTTTGTGCATTATAATGATACTTTTGAATGCAGGTTGCGGAGAAGATGATAAAATACGTCCGTTGCCGGTGGAAATTCAAAAAGTTCAAGCCGTATCATATTCCGATGAAAAGGAATATGTGGGAATTATTGAGGGCAAACGCACGGCAGAATTGACTTTTTTAGTTGCAGGAACAATTAAGAATATTTATGTTCAAGAAGGTGATGAGGTAAAAGCAGGCGATGTTTTGGCGGAAATTGATAATACCTCATACGAAAATGCCTATAATGTGGCAAAAGCTGCATTGGAACAAGCAAAAGATGATTTCAAAAGACTGTCGGTATTAAAACAAAAATCAAGTCTTCCGGAATCTCAATACATTAAAGCTCAAACAGCCCTGAATATGGCAGAAGCGAATGAAAGAATTGCCTACAAAAATTTAGCCGATTGCAGCTTAAAGGCACCTTTTTCCGGAATATTGAGCAAACGCTACTTAGACGAGGGAACAAATGTTGCACCGGCGGTTGCCGTTTTCAGTCTAACCGACACATCGCAGGTTAAAATCAACACAGCCATACCTGAAAAAGAAATTGCCTTAATTAAAGATAATCAAAAAGGACGGGTGGAAATTTCTGCCGTTTCAGGCGATTCTTATGAGGGTAGTGTTGTTGAAAAAAGTATGTCGGCGCACCCGATTTCGCATACATACGATATAAAGTTGTATATTGATAATCCCCAAGGATTGCTTATCCCTGGAATGGTCGGGCGCGTGTATCTGAACTTGCATAAAGAAAATACAGCGATTTTAATTCCCTTAACCGCAGTCAGTCGCAATTATGAAAATCAACTGTTTGTATGGATAGCAGATAGTGAAAACAGAGCTATACGTAAAGAAATCACAACCGGCAAAATTATCGGCGATAAGGTTATAATACGTTCCGGTATAAAAGACGGTGATGTTATTATCGTTAAAGGCTATCAGCATTTAACCGAGGGCAGTATTATTTCGGTGGCGGCAGGTGAAAAATGAAACGGGTTATATCTTTAATTACGGCGACTTTTGATTATCATCGCATTATTTTACTTATTACTATGCTGTCGGTCATGGTCGGTATGTATAGTTTATATGTCATGCCGAAACAGGAATTTCCGATTTTTACCATACGTCAAGGTGTTGTTGTGGGTGTTTATCCAGGGGCGAATTCTTTGGAAGTGGAAGAGCAATTAACCAAACCATTGGAACGATTTATTTTTACCTATAAGGAAGTACGCAAATCTAAAACACATTCTTATTCCAAAGATGGCATTTCTTATATTTTTGTAGAATTGAACGATGATGTTCATAATAAAGATGACGTTTGGTCTAAAATCAAACATGGTTTAGCCGGTTTTAAAGCACAATTACCAAATGGCGTTTTGGCGGTGATTGCCAATGATGATTTCGGCGATACATCGGCATTGTTGATTTCTATGGAATCCGAAACCAGAAGTTACCGCAGTTTGCAAAAATATATGGAACATTTGGAAGACCGTTTACGAACCATTGAATCAGTGTCAAATTTAAGACGTTTCGGCGAGCAAAGAGAACAAATAAGCATTTATATTGAAAAAGAAAAAATCAGTGCTTACGGCATCAGTTTGGCAGAAATGGTTAAAACTCTGGCAACTAAGGGCTATATTGTCCCGAGTGGTGTTATTGATAATGATACACACCGTATTCCGATACATATTTCCCGTCCGTATCTTTCCGAGACAGATTTGGAAGAACAAATCATTTATTCTGATGCAGAGGGCAATTTTATCAGACTAAAAGATGTAGCTTCGGTTGTCCGCGAATATCCGAAACCAGCAAATTATACAACAAATAACGGAAAAAAAGCCTTAATATTATCAGCTGAAATGCGTGACGGTTATAATATTGTGGCGTATGGCGAAGAAGTTGGTCAAGCTATTGCGGCATTTGAACAAACTCTGCCGCCGGATATAACAATTCGCCGTATTGCCGACCAACCTAAAGTTGTTAAAAATTCAACTGTCGGATTTCTTAAAGAACTCCTGATTGCAATTATATCGGTTATCGCCGTGACGATGGTTTTGCTGCCGTTCAAAGTTGCCAGTGTGGCCGCCGTATCAATTCCGATATCCGTATTCATATCTTTGGGCATAATGTATAATGCCAGTTTGGAATTAAACACGGTTACTTTAGCGGCCTTAGTTGTGGTTTTGGGAATGATTGTTGATAATTCCATTGTAGTGGTGGACGGCTATATTACAAAACTTGGTGCAAAAGAACCGCGCCGTTCGGCAACAATAGAAAGTGCGGCAGAATATTTTAAGCCGATATTTTCAGCAACATTGGCCATCGGTGTTACCTTTTTTCCGTTAGTAATGTCTGTTTCCGGTCAGCTATATGATTTTGCCGTATTTTTCCCGTGGACGGTGTTGATTACCTTAAGTGTATCAATGTTGATGGCATTATTTTTGACACCTTATTTACAATACGTTTTCATTACAAAAGGCTTGGTGCATGCGGAAACAAGCTCAAAAGGGAGCTTATTCGACCATATGCAAAAGCAGTATGACCGTTTAATCGAATATATGTTCAAATATCCGAAAAGAAATCTTCTAATCGGTGTTTTAATGGTCATTCTTTCATTACCTTTAGCTCTAACTTTGAAAATGGCTTTAATGCCGGTTGCCGAGCGCGACCAATTTGCAGTTGAAATTTATTTACCGCAAGGAACATCTTTACCGCAAACAGAAAAGGTTGCCAAAGATTTGGAACAGCACTTGCAAAAAGATAAACGCATTACTTCCATTACCTCATTTATCGGTACGAGTTCACCGCGTTTTCATACAGTTTATGCACCGAAATTGGGCGGTACGAATTATGCACAATTTATTGTCAATACCGTTTCGGCCGAAGCAACTTATGAATTGCTTGATGAATATACCAATACTTGGGCTTATCATTACCCGAATGCGTATGTCAAATTCAAACAACTTACATATCAAATTGATGCGGATAACGATGTTGAAATAAGGCTTTCAGGCGATGATATAAAAGCTTTAAAAAAAGCCGCTGAAGCCTTAATACCGTCGTTGCAGAAAATAGACGGAGCACTGCGTGTTTCCACTGATTTTGAAGAAACATTACCTGCGGTTAATGTGGCTCTTAATCCGATAGAAGCCAATCGTTTGGGAATTAACGAGAGCCTGCTCGGATTGTTTTTAACCGCCAGATATTCCGATGTTCCCGTTACCAATGTTTGGGAGGGAGATTATAACCTTCCGGTGGTGCTAAAATCACAGTGGCCTCATAAAGACCCGATAGCACAAGATGTTGAAAACGAGCAGATTCTCGGCTTATTTGCGCCTTCGGTTGCATTACGGCAATTTGCTGATGTAACAGCTGATTTTCAAGAAGGACAAATTGCCCGCCGCAACGGTGTCCGCACTTTGTCCGTCAACATAGATGTCAAGCGTAATTATAAAGTAAGTGATGTTCAGACCGAAACCGAAAAAATTGTGAAAAAAATCAATCAAGAACAGCACATATTAGAAGGAATAAATCTTTCCTGGGGCGGTGTGGAATATTTTAATCGCGATACAATACCGAGAATTATCAAAGGATTAAGTGCGGCTATTGTGATAACCTTTTTAATTTTACTGATGCATTTCAAAAAGATTTCTTTGGCGGTTTTGGTCATTTTAAGCCTTTCATTTTGTATCCCTGGTGCGGTTGCCGGATATAAGATTATGCAGGTTGATTTCAGCTTTACATCTGTTTTGGGGCTTATCAGTCTGATTGGAATTATAATGCGTAACGGAATCATTATGTATGATTATACCGAAAATCTGCGCCATAAATACGGCATGGAGCTCAAAGCAGCTTGTATTGAAGCGGCAAAACGCCGAATGCGTCCAATATTTTTAACCTCGGCGGCGGCTTCAATGGGGGTTGTGCCAATGCTTATCGGCAAAAATCCGCTGTGGTTTCCGATGGCATCGGTTATCTTTTTCGGCACCATCATTTCCATGCTGTTTATTCTAACGGTATTGCCGTTAATGTATTGGTATTTCTTTCAAAAAGAGGAGAATTAAAATGGCAAAACACCTTATGAAAGTTTTGTTTTTAGTGCTTTATCTGTTTTCTGCCACCATTTCTGCTCAGGCCAAAACTTATACTTTGACCGAATGTGAAACCCAAGCATTAAAGCATAGCCATAAAATAACACAATCGGAACTTGAACACTCTTCAGCCAAAGAAGCCAAAAAAGAAGCCTTTACCAACTATTTTCCGACTGTTAAAGCCGATGGCGGTTATATGTCATCTAAAAAGGATTTGTTAAAAACCGCAGTCGGTATGGACGGCGCGGTATTGCCGGTTGATTTATTGCGTGAGGGAATGTATGGAACTGTCAGCATAACACAGCCGATTTTTGCCGGAGGCAGAATAACAAACAGTAATAAACTGGCAAAGATAGCCGAAGAAAGTGCAGCATTACAATCCGTTTTAGCACAAAAAGATGTTAAACTGCAAACTGCTGCTTATTATTGGCAAATTGTCAGCCTGAAAGAAAAGTTAAAAACCGTTCAATCTATGGAAAAATATGTCAAAACCCTGCATAAAGATGTTTCTGCGGCAGTTGAAGCCGGACTGGCAATGAATAACGATATATTGCAAGTGGAATTACGAGCGCAAGAAATAGCCAGTTCCAAGATAACTTTGGAAAATGCGTTGCAGATTACCAAAGAGGCTTTTGCCCAGTTTTTACAAGTATCCGAAAAAGATTTTGATATTAAATATGACGGCAAAACACAATATTATCCGCCGGAAAAATATTTGGTTGATACCAACAAAGCGGTGCAAAAACGTTTGGAGACAGAATTGTTTGGTAAGCAAGTGGAAGCCGCAAAATTGCAAACAAAAATCAAAGACGGTGAAAACTTACCAACACTTGCTGTCGGCGGCGCACACGTTCATCATGATTTATTTGACCGCACGGTTGATTCAAATATGGTATATGCAACTGTTTCTGTTCCTATTTCATCTTGGTGGGGAGGAACACATGCACATCGCAAAAATAAATATCAAGAGCAGGAAGCAAAAGACAGAAAGCAAGACGGCATAGAACTTATGAAAGTTGAAACTGATAAAGCCTATCATAATTTAGAAGAAGCCTATGCACAAATTAAATTAGCGGAGAAATCAATCAAATCAGCAAAAGAAAATTTGCGCTTGGTTGATAATTATTACAAAGCCGGAACAAAAACTTTAACTGATGTTTTAGATGCGCAAACCTTATCGCAAAACAGTCAGGATATGTTTGCCGATGCTTTCAGTCGTTATCAAATCTTTTTGGCTAATTATAAGAAAATAACGGAATAGAAAAGAATTTAAGATCAAACAAGCTGTCAGACTAGCTCGAATTTCAAGCCGTAAACAAGAAAGAGGTGCTAGTTTGGAAGCTCAAGAACAAATTATAAAAGAATATTGTTAAAAAAATGAACTTAAGATTATAGAACCGTATGAAAAAGCATTTATTATATAAATGCAAATAAAACTTTCAAAGTAATGTACTAACTTTCGCTATTATCTTGACATTTAGAAAATATTTGTTCTAATCAGTCTATGCTTTGTTGGAACGCATGGTCATTCGCCCAAAGATTTATTCATCCAACGTTGAAATGATAATAACAACCTTAGTTAATTGTCATTTATCTGTTTGCGAATGCTTATATTTGATAATTAACGCAGTTAGAAGGGGTTATTGTTATGACAACAATAGATTACTACAAGCAACAAGCTAAACTTTTACTCAAAGATTACAATTTATTCAAAGAAAATAATTTTAATCAGAATGAAACTATGTTCAATGAGCCCCAAGAACATTTTGATATACATAATGTTTTTTCTAAGGCAAATAAACGAACAGATGAAGAGATTACATTGATGAATGCTCAACATATTATCGCTAAAATTTCTGATTTCAAAGATTGGGATGATATATTGCATTCTTCAGAAGCTCAACGAGAAATAGGAGCATTCAAACTAGATGCCTATAAAATTGGGATGAATCCTAGCATGATTGATGCAGCAAACATGTTGGTAGAACAAGAATTGTTTGTTGATTTTGTTGACGACGAAGGAAATGTTGATTATACGGATGAACAAGAACTTGAAATGTAGAAATATGTATTAAAAAGGATGTTATCATAATAATCCATTGGATAAATTTTTAGCTCGAGAACTGCTAGCTCACTCCAGCCACAGTTCAAAAATCGTCAGAAATGGCGATTTTTTCTTTTATATACAAGCATTTAAAATGGTTCGAATGTTTGATACCAAATATGCCCTACCCCAAACAATCTTCGAACTTTTTAGCAATAAGATAAGAAAATCAATGTATTATGAAGTTACGACATCCATAACATAGGGGAAAATTTAATAAAATTATCTTTCTTCTGAAATATCCCAATCTCTCGGTTTGATTTTTCCTGTTTGATAAAATTCTGTAATTAAATTTACAAAATCTTTAAAATCAGGATTTTCTTTAGTAATACGGTCAATCATATCCCAATCAAGTTCTTTTTTCTCTATTGCAGGAATTAATATTTGACTTTCTGTTGGATTTTCACAATTTAACTGGATTAAACCTATATTATGACCACCACATAATATACGTAGCTCATCCATCGCTTTTTCATCAATTGTTTGAGCCACAAGATAGGAAAAATTCGCCCAACTAGAATTTGAAACAGTTTGGAAAAAATATTCTCTAACATTTGATAAATTAATTTTTATTTTCACTTCAAATGACCACAGTGAAGTCTTGTTAAAAGCATGTTTACCTGCGCAAGAAATAACATCATTATCCCAACCATCTGAAAGATTTTTTAAGCCTACAATATCAGGGGGCAACCATTTATTACCGTTACTTCCTTTTGAATTTGAGGATTTTCTCTCATCAATTCTTTTAGGATATATATTTAGTTCATTGTATAGGTATTCACATAAACGAGGATAAGAATCGTGTTCTGGTTGTCCGTTTGTTCTCGAGCTTTTCTCTGCATCTTTTATTTCTTGAGCCTCTGTCTTTTCAGAATAATAATACTTTCTCGGACGTTCTGCTGTAATCTTCACATTAGATGATAATGCCAAAATACGCCTCTTATACGCACCAATTTCAGCTACTAGTTGATTAAGTAAAGCATCTTCTGTATCTATATGGTTAAGTATGATTATGATTTTTCGGGTATATCTCATAACATTTGCGACAAAAATGGATATGGCTGAATGTGTTATTGCAAATATTTATTTGCATTTTCGCCTTTATAATCAAACATTTTTCGTATAAAATAAAACATATTCACAACATAGTTTATGATGAAAACAATAATCTAATTCCGATTATTGATAAACGATTTTCTATGTTTGCGTGGGAAACGACTATGCTTTTTATAACAACGGAACAAGGTTATATTTTTGCTCTTATTGATATTATTGAAAATCGTATGTGTGATGATATTGTGACAATAATTTTTCTGTTTTGGCTGGCGATACTCATCATTGAATTCCGTTCTGATTTAAGAGTATTGAAAGATAATAATAAAAATTTTGGTTCAAAACTAGATTAGCTTGACAAGAGAAGTAGGAAAGCTAATATA